>WNFR01000604.1_pt1 | contig 52185 bp, 37 predicted proteins | sample 5400221 | NCBI WGS metagenome assembly WNFR01 (sample SAMN13153357, study PRJNA577476) | soil metagenome | isolation source: 40 cm soil under Madrone tree | place: USA:California | collected 2016-06-14 | reverse complement strand
CGCCGCGATTTGTATGCAGAGGAATGGGGCCTGACCGTTGAAAATGAACTTCCCGCACATTTTCTCTTCTCGGCGTCTTATCTCGGCAGCCACGGCGTTCACCTGTTCTCCCGCGGCGCTGTGAACCTCTGCACTCTTCCGGTGACGATTAACAGTCTCGCCACTGATTGCGTGCGACCATTGGATGCTTTTTTTCCCGACCCCAATAATCCGGATCCGTACGGATCTGTGGACCGGAAAAGTGACATCGGCTCCAGCAGTTATCACGCTGTGGGGATTTCTATCGAGCGCCGCATGCATAACGGCCTCTCTTTGCAGGCCCGTTACACCTGGTCACATTCCATCAACGACGGCTCGGTTGGCGGCGGCGAATCCAGCGGTCCGGAGAATGTCAATTGCTTGCCTTGCGACAAAGGCCCCAGTATTTTTGACGTTCGCCACAACTTCACTGCCAATGCCATCTACGAACTTCCTTTTGGACCAGGCAAAGCCTATCTGCAGGGCGGCGGCGTGGTGGGCAAGATCGTGGAAGGCTGGGATCTGAGCAGCACTGGCATCTGGCATACCGGACACCCACTGACGGTTTCCATGGGTCTTGGCGGATCGATCGTCGGCGGGCCATTTGATACCTTCGCTCAGACGTTCCTCTTGCCGGATGGCAACGATCAAACCAACCAGCGGCCTGATATTATTCCCGGCGTTCCTCTTACCCTTCCGGGAGGTGGTCACAACGGAGTGCCTCTGGTCAATCCTGCAGCTTTTCAAGCTCCTCCCGTTGATGCCAATGGATTCTTCACCAGTTTTGGCGATGCTGGCAACGGAATCATCCGCGCGCCCTCAACCTGGCAGGTTGACTTGGCGCTTATGAAGGAAACCAAACTTACCGAAAAATATTCTCTGCAATTTGGCATTCAGGCATTCAATATTTTCAATCACACTCAGCTCGGCGATCCCAACAATCTAACTTTGGATTACTCCCCAACCACGGCAAACCCCCGGGCGCTATCTGCCAAGCCTGATTTCGGCGTCATTACGTCCACTGTGAACTTCAACAACAACAACGACAACGTGGCATCTCCCAACACCGGCACGGGCCTGCCCCGGCAGCTCCAGTTCATGCTGCGGTTCAAGTTCTAAGCTTCCGGCGAAGCCGGCGACGCGACATGTTTAGATTGCGTCTCCGTTCGCCCACAGGATCACATCGAAACGCTATGCCCAATAAGACGCATTGCCTGCTAGAGATTCGCCGCTATTTTTCGATACGCAATAACTCCGCAACTGTCCCAATTCAAAAACCCGCCGTCATTCAGAGGCGATCCGCTAAGGATCGCCGATCGAAGATTCCGGCCCGGCCGGAAAGAATCTCGACTTTTGAGTTGGCAATTCCGTTTCTCCGTGGTGGGCACCGGCGGCAAGAATCTTCGTCCTTTTGCTGTAGTTCGTGCCAATAGCGAAGTGCGCTATCTGGATGCGTTCGGCGTGTTGAAGCTAACGCTTGCGCCCGGAAGCTATCAGTGGGAATTCATCCCGCAAGCAGGCAAATCGTTCCAGGATTCCGGCGCCGGAACTTGTCACTGAGGTGCCAACCCCGGCTGTCGCCAGTACAACTTTGCTGCAGCGTCGTCGTTGTCGGTACCGCCAATCACCGGACAGGCGCTCCAATTCCTTGGACGATTCTCTGCTCCGCAATGGCCCGCTTGATTCTTTCAACTTTAGAAGCAGCACTCGCTGGATGCGCCCATTGCTCTCATCCCTCCCTCTTTGGGATAAGCCACATCCGCGTGTGTAGACCCGTAGACCCAAAACCAATCGAGCTTTATTCCGGTGCGAGCGCGCCAATGCTGCCCGATTCGAACCAAGGCAGGGTCCTCTCCCGATAAAGAGCCGGGCGATACCAGTTAGTTAGGCTTGAACTGGTTGTATTTTGCTTTTTGCCAGAATTACTACTGTCCCGGGTGCCTTTGCAGGTGGTAGTGGATGGTGGGTGTAAAGACCAGGGAGAGAACCATGGAACTGAGCAAGCCGCCGATTACCGTAATAGCAAGCGGCTGCAGCATTTGCGAGCCAGCCCCAAACGCAAAAGCCAACGGGAGCATTCCGGCGATAGTGGCCATGGCAGTCATCGCGATAGGCCGCAGGCGGCGGCGACCGGCCTGAATCATGGCTTCTTCGGGGGATTGGCCGAGAACCCGGTAACGGTGTTCGGCGTCGAGCAACAGGATGCCGTTTTTGGCTACGATGCCAACGACCATGATCAGCCCCATAAAAGACGCAATGTTGAAAGTCGTGCGCGTGATCAGCAGCGCGAACAGCGCGCCGAAAGTGGAAAGCAAAGCGGAAGCGAGGATGGCCGCGGGCGCGGAAAAAGTACGAAACTCAAAGAGCAGCACGATAAACAAAAGCAGCAGCGCGAGAATCAAAACTTTCAGCAGGTCGCGAAAAGATTTTTGTTGCTCCTGGTAAGTGCCGCCATATTCGACGCGGATGCTGGATGGAAGATGAAGATTGTTCACCGCTTTTTGTACCGCGGCAATTCCGGAACCGAGGCCCACTCCCTCGAGGCGGGCGGTAACTTGCATCAGCCGTTGCAGATTTTCGCGGCGGATTTCGGTTTGTCCGGGGTCGGTCGAGAGCGTGGCCAGCGAGCCGAGAGTGGCGGTTTTACCGGTGGCGCTCAGCAGCGGTGTGTTGGTCATTTGATCGATGGAGCCGCGATTCATTTCCGGAAAGCGCACGCGAATCGGATAGACGCGATCGTTCAAAACCACCGGCGTTGCTGCGGGTTCGCCTTCGAGAATTGCGGAAGCGTCCACCGCAATTTCTTCCGGTGTAAATCCGGAACGCGCGGCGGTGGCGGAATTAATTTGAAACGTGGAAGCCGGACCGCTGATGGTATTTTCCACGCCGTCGAGCACGTCAACTACGCCGGGAACTTTTCCGATGGCTTCCGCAACCTTCGGCGCAGTCTGCAAAAGCAGTTGCGGATCTTGCGAGTACAGCTTAATTACAACGGGTTCGGGCTCGTTGCTGAGGTCGCCAATCATGTCCTGCAAGACCTGTATGAATTCGATGTCGGCGGCAGGCTCGGATTTTTTAATTTCATCGCGGACATCGTTCATGATTTCATCGATGTCGCGCTTGCGTTTCGTTTTTAGCCGCACCGTGAAGTCGCCGCGATTGGCTTCGGTGACCGCTGCCAATCCGAGCTGCAAGCCGGTGCGCCGCGAAGTGTTTTCCACTTCCGGAGTTTCTTTGAGAATCGAATCCATGTGTTGCAGGATGCGATCGGATTCGGTCAGCGAACTTCCGGGCGGCGTGTAGTAATCGAGAATAAATCCGCCTTCGTCCATTGCCGGCAGCAAATCGGTTTCAAGAAAGTGATAGCAAAGTCCGGTGAGCAAAATAATGGCGACGGAACTGCCCACTAGAAGCAACGGATGGTGGAGAACACGCTGCATGAATCGCGTGTAGAAATCGACGATGCGTCCGAAAAATCCGGAGAGATGCGCTTCCTCCGCGGCAAGCAGCGCAGCGGGATCTACATTCTCCGTTCCGGTATTTTCTATGGCCGCAGACGGCTTTTCGGTGCCATCTTTGTTTTTGCGTTTGTCCTTCAGCAGATACTGGCTGAGCGTCGGCGTCCAGGTCATGGCCAGAAAAAGCGAAACGAGCAGCGCGACGGTCATGGTTACGGCCAGCGCCCGAAAAAAAGAACCGGTCACACCGGCGATGGAAATCAGCGGAAGAAAAACAACGATGGGAGTAATCGTCGAGCCAAGAAGTGGAACGGCCATTTCGCGCAGCGCACTGGAAATCGCTTGAAAACGGTTTTGCCCGGCATCGCGATGCAGAACTATGTTTTCCAGAACGACGATGGCGTCGTCAATCACCAGACCGACGGCGGCGGCCAGCCCGCCCAGGGTCATCAAATTAAAACTCTGGCCGAAAGACTTCAGCGCGATACAGGTGACCAGAAGCGTTGTGGGAATAACCAGGCCGGCGATGATAGAAGCGCCCCAATCGCGCAAAAACAAAATCAGAATCGCGACGGAAAGAAGAATGCCGATAAGAACAGCGTCGCGAACGCTGGAAATGGAATCGCGCACGATGGTGGACTGATCGTAAAAAGGTTCCAGATGCACGCCCGGAGGAAGGCCGGCACTGAGCGATTGAATTTGCTGGTGAACTTCATCGGCGACCGAGAGCGTGTTGCTGTCGGGCTGGCGATTCACGTTGATAAGCACGGCGTTTTTCCCGTTGGCGGTGACCATGGTATAGACGGGAGCAACGGAACGCGCGACGGTTCCAACATCGCGCACGCGAATGGGAACCCCGGCGGGGGAAGACTTGACGACGATCTGGCCGAGTTCGTCCGGAGACTGAACCCGGCCGCTGACCAGGCTGAGCACCAGCTGGTGATTATTTTCGAAGAGGCCGGGCGAATCGATGAGATTGGTTTTTTTTACGCCGTCGAGAATGTCGGCGACGGTCACTCCAGCCGAAACCAGGCGCGCCGGATCGGGAGTGATGTGATATTCCGGGACGCGGCCGCCCTGCACAATGACCGAGGCGACGCCATCGAGTCGATTCAAGCGAGGCTTGATATCGTAGGTGGCGATTTCCCAAAGATGATCCGGCGAGACGGAGTCGGAAGTGAGGCTGTAACCCAAAATTGGAAATGTCGCGAAGGTCAGGCGGTGCGTTTCGAGTTTCGCGGTAGCGGGAAGTTCGGCTTGCATGCGCGCGACGACGGCGTCCACGCGCTGCAAGGTTTGCACCATGTCCACGCTCCAATCGAAGAAAAGATCGACTTCCGCGGAGCCGCGGCTGGTGATGGAAAGAACGCGCTGCAGGCCAGGAACATTGTTTACAGATTCCTCAATGGGACGGGTAATCGTAACCAGCATCTGGTCGATGGGCATGACGCCGTTGTCAACGCCAATGACGATGCGGGGAAAATCGGTGTTGGGAAAAACAGAAACAGGAATGCTGAACGCCAGATAGCCGCCGACCAGCGCCAGGCTGATGATCAAAAAAAGAACCGGCTGGGAAATTTTCTGGAACCACTGCAATTGTTCTGCTGCGGGTTTTGCTTGAGAAGGAGAGACGGGCGGCTCCGGCATCTGCGCTACTCCTTTTCCGAGCCGGAGGGCTTTGCTTGGTCGGCAGGTTTTTTGCCGGACTTATTTGCGGGCTTTTTATCCGAGGACTCGGCAGTTTTCTGGTCTGACTTGTCGCCACCCTGGTCGCCTGATTTATCGGCGTCTTCGTTTTTCTCGGGAGCTGCGATTTTAATTTTGGTCTTGTCGGGTAGGCCGTATCCGCCGGCAGTGATGACGGATTCACCCGCGTTGACGCCGCTGGTGATCTGCGTTTCGGCGATGCCGCGAATGCCCAGCTGAACGTTTTTTTGCTGAGCGATATTGTCGGAGCCGGCGACCACTACATAGTTCGCGCCGTCGTTGGTTTGATAAATAGAATTGTTAGGCACGATCACGGCGTCTTTGGCGGTAGCGGCAGTGATGGAAATCTGCACGGTCATGCCGGGCCGCAGCGAGTCCGGCGGCTTGGAAGTTTGCACCCAAACTTCGATGGTGGTGCTGCCGGGATCGAGCGCGGGACTGACCAGACTGAGCTTGGCGGGAATAGGATCGTCCTGCCCGGCAATTTTAATTTCTGCTTCCGCGCCTTTTTTCAAGCCCACGGCTTGCGCCTGCGAGATGTGAGCTTTTGCAATCAGGCTGGTGTTATCCATGACCGTAAGCAGCGGCTGATTGGCGGTGGCTAGTTCGCCAGGATACAACGGACGGTCGGTTACTACACCACTAATGGGACTTTTAATATAAGAATAGCTGAGGGCCGCTTCTGAAGCGAGAAGTTTTCCTTTGGCGGCGTTGAACTGGCCGCCAGCGGATTTGACGGCTTGTTCTTTGCCGCTGCGGCGTAAATCGTCCAGAACTTTTTGCGATTGCTGGTACTGGCTTTCCGCTTGCGCGAGTGCTACTTCCGCGGCGTCCAGTTCGCGGCGGGGAAGGGCGCCCTGTTGGAAAAGCTCCTTGCGGCTGTCCACGATTTTCTTCTGCGCGTCGGCTGCCGCCTTGGAAGACGCGGCATCGAGTTCGGCTTTCTGAATTTGTTCCGGAATACTGGATGCCGTGGAAGTGACGTAAGCACCTTCGGCTTGTTGGTATTCACCCTTGCTTTGCGTCGCGGCGGCGGAGAGATCGGCGTTTTCGAGAACCGCCAGCAGCTGGCCCTTGTGAACGCGAGCGCCGCGCTGCACGGCAAAAGATTTTATGGTCGAGCTGATTTTTGGCGTAATGACCGCCTGCTGCAGCGGAAAAACGACTGCTTCGGCGGTGACGATGCGCGAGACGTCGCCAGTTTTTGCGGGAGTGACTTGCACGGAAACTTCCGGCACCACTTCAGGTTCTTTCTTCGAGCAGCCCACAAAAATAAAAAGTGCAGCAGCAAACGGCAGCGACGAAAAGAAAAGCCTCGTTCGCGGCGATAGGCGGCGCTGGCAAGTAGTGCGCATGGTCATGGGGTGGTGAGCACTCCGGTGAGAGTTTGCAGATTGGCAAGAGCGACGCGATAGCGCACCGCGCCGTCATGATAATTGTTGCTGGCTTGGACATAGGCGGTTTGCGAGTCAACGACTTCGAGCACGGTGGCTTCACCATCTTTATAGCGCAACGAAGTGAGGCGCTGGCTTTCTGCGGCGAGTTCGGCTGAGCGTGCCAGGCCGGTGAGTTCGTTGAGCGCGGTTTCTGCTTCCGCGTGCAGCGATTGAATTTCAGCGATGAGTTTGCGTTGCGAATAGGAAAGTTCAAGCTTGGCTTGCTTCTGACGCAGCTGGGACTGGCGAATGCGATCGCGTGTGGCGCCCCAATTCCATACAGGAATGTTGAGCGTGGCCAGGGCCGATGATCCGAGATTGTCCAGGTGCTGGCCCTGAAAAAGACTGTGGGTTGCGAAATTCGGCGAGTCGATGCCGTAAAAATAATCGAGATTGAGCGAGGGAAGATATCCGGCACGAGCGGCGGCGACCTCGCTGGAAGACATGCGAAGAGTCTGCAAAGCGGCACGCAGATCGGGATTGTCGCGCGCGGCCTGCTGCTGCACTTCTTCGAGCGAGGGAAGAGGAGCGGTGGCGCGGAGATCATCGGTAAGAACGAAATTGTCCTGTAGGTCCGGAAAAATCAAAACCGCCAGATCGAGCCGAGTATTCAATACCGCGAGCTGCGCTTCCTGAAATTGCCTGCGGCGATCCTGGGCCTGAAGTTCGGCTTTGATAGTGTCAGCGTGCGCGACTTCACCGCCGTGTTCGAGTTGTCGCGTCAGCTCCAGAAAGCGATTGCCTTCGTCAGCGGCGCGTCTGGCATCTTCCAGCTTGAACTGTGCAGAAAGCGCATTGAAATAGGCCTGAGCCACGGTGACCACCAGGCCACGCGAAGCGATTTCGGCTCGGGCACGTGCCAGCGCCGCAGCCGCGGAAACCTTGCGATAGCTGGCCAGCCCGGCGAGGTCAATGGATTCGTGCGCGTTGCCCTGGCTGGTGTATTCGTGCACCGCGTTGTTGGCGATGAAGCGCACGCCGCCGTGCTGGTTGCTCTGCGTATACAGGTATTCGTTGTTGAAATTCACTTGCGGCAGAAGTGCGTCGCGAGCGAGGGCGCGGTCGATACCCGCGGAGCCGGCTTCAGTCAAAGCAGCGTTGTAGACGGTGCTGTTTTTTCGGGCCAGAGCGAGAGCGGAGGAAAGAGAAAGCTGCACCGGATGGTCCTTATTGTCTTTGGTATCGGATGGAGCCGCTGTCGCGTTTGCGGCTGGTTGAGGCGCAGGAGCTTCCGGTTTTTCTTGCGCGCGAGCGGGAGAACACGATGAAGCAGCGATAAACGCCACAACCAGCAAGACTTTGAGCACCGTGCTCAGGCGGAGATGAGAGAGAAGATGCACAATTTTTGTAATGCGATTCGATCTTGCAGAATCGGCTGCAGAGACACTACCGAATGCGAGATAAATGCACGATTAATCAGTTCATGTAGAGGAGGAGTCGGGAGATTTGGGTAGGCGTGCAGTGAATACTGTGCCTGCGGGGCCGGAGCGGGTGAGTTGCAGGGAGCCGTGGTGAGCTTCGGCAATCCATTTGGCGATGGAAAGACCCAAGCCGGCGCCGCTGTGCGGGTTCGAACGAGAACGAGCCTGGTCGCCGCGGAAGAATCGCTCGAAGATGCGGGGTTGTAATTCGCTGGGAATTCCCGGGCCGTTATCGGCTACAGAAATTTCGGCGGAGCCGTCCGCTGCGCGGGTGGTAATTGAGACCGTGCCGCCGTTTGCCGTGTATTTGATGGAGTTGTCTAGAAGATTCAGGAGCATGCGGCGTACCAGGGATACGTCGGCGACGATGGGGAACTCATGATCGGAATTTGTCGAGAGCGAAATGGATTTTGCAGCGGCGAGACTGCGCAAGGATTGCACACAATCGGAAGCGAGTTCGTCGAGATAAAATTCGCGGAATGTCACGGGATATTGTCCGGCGTCGGCGCGCGAGAGCGTGAACATGTCATCCACGACGCGGGACAAGCGCAGTGCTTCCTGATGAAGAATGCCTAGCGATTCGCGATATTCGTCGGTGGAGCGAACTTCTTTGGAGAGCGCGACTTCCGATTCGCCTTGCAGGATTGCGAGCGGCGTGCGGAGTTCGTGGGAGGCGTCGGCGATGAAGCGGCGCTGGCGTTCGAACGCGGCGTCGAGACGGTCGAGAAGGCGGTTGAAGGTAGCGGCGAGGCGGCCGAGTTCGTCGTGCGGATTTTGAATGGGCAGGCGATCGTGAATCGTGAATTCGCCGATGTGATCGGCTTGCGCGGACATGTCCGCGACAGGCGCGAGACTTTTGCGCGCCAGGAAATAGCCTCCCGCAGAGGCTAGGACGATGGTGAAGGGAATCAACCAGCCGAGCGCGATGCGAATATTTTCAAGGAGTGCGCTTTCCGGGTGGAGCGAGGCCAGAATTACAAGATGGTAGGAATTTCTCGCAGCGGAAAAGGTTCGCGCGTAGCAGCGAGCGCCGCCGTGTTTCGCAGTAAAAGAGCGGAACGATTTTGACGGCGTAGCGAGTGAAGCGAGGCATGCCTGCACGACCTCTGGAGTGAGCCGCGGATTTGGCTCGGCGTGAGCCCGCTGAACGGCACTTGGCAAATCGGACGACGTTGCGAGTAAGTCGCCGCCGGTGGTGAGTACGGCAAAGGCGTGGCCAGGATATTGATGTTCAAGCATGGATTGGCGAGCAGCTGGAGTAATTCCTTCGGCTCGGGGTGCGTCGGTCAATTCCGCTTCGAGGGTAGCGAGGAAAGAATCCGACAGTTCCACCAGGCCGGCATCGGTGCGAGCCAAGACGCTTTGTTTGACGATGAAATAGATGACCAGCGAAAGGAATAAAAGCGTGCAGGTAAGGACTGCGGCATACCAGATGGTGAGACGGCTGCGGACGGAACTAAACATCGTACTTTTTGCCGGGCGATTTCGATTTGCTGCGCGACTGCGGCGGAACGGATTGTTCAGACGAAGCGGATTCTTCGCTGATACCGAGCATGTAGCCGGCGCCGCGCTTGGTGTGCAGCAGAGGAGTTTCCTTGGGAGCGTCAATTTTGCGGCGCAAGCGGTTGACATAGACTTCGATCAAGTTGGAAAAGGGATCGAAGTGTTCGTCCCAGACGTGTTCGGCGATTTCAGCGCGGCCGACGATGCGTCCGGTGTTGCGGACGAGGTATTCGAGCAGCGCGTATTCCTTGTGGGTAAGAGAAATGCGGCGATCGCCGCGAGTGGCAACTTGCGCGGCGGTATCGAGCGTCAAATTCGCGACGGACAATTGCGCGGGTTTGAGTTCTGACGGGCGGCGAAGAAGAGCGCGCAGGCGCGCGAGGAGTTCGCGGAATTCAAACGGCTTGGTTAAATAATCGTCAGCGCCGTGATCGAGTCCGGCGATGCGATCTTCGATGGCATCGCGCGCGGTGAGCATGAGCACGGGAATTTTAAGTCCGGCCTGGCGCAGGCGGCGGCAAACCTCGAAACCGCTGAGACCGGGGAGCATGACGTCCAGAATAATCACGTCATAGGAATTGATTTCAGCTTGTTCGAGAGCTTCCGGGCCGGTAGCCACGGTATCGACGGCGTAGGCCTGTTCTTTCAGGCCCTTGGCGACAAAGCGCTGCACGCCGGGATCGTCTTCTGCAATCAGGACTCGCACAGACGAATGATACGCGAAACGATGTGGAGCGGCCGAAAAACTGCGAAATGTTAGGGAAAAAAATGGCGGCTTAAAATCTTGCGCCCGGGCAAGCGCGTGCCGCGCCCCAAGCGCAGAGTCCCAGATCATCGGGTTCAATGGTCTACTTATGATGCCGGGGCGGTGCTGCCCCGGACGATTAATTCCGGTTCAACGACGATGCTCTTTGGGTATTCCGAATTTTTTGGCGAACTAATGCGCCGAACCAGAGTTTCCGCCGCGGTCATTCCCATTTCGCGCAGAGGCTGGCGAATGGTTGTGAGGCCGGGATTCTGAAACGCCGCACTTTGAATATCGTCAAATCCGATAACCGAGACATCTTCCGGGACTCTTTTCCCCGCTTCTCTTAGCGCGCGAATTGCGCCCAAAGCTGAGATGTCGTTGAACGCAAAGAGCGCGGTGAAGGGCAGCGCTGTCCGCAACAGTTTGCAGACCATGTCGTAACCAGGCTGCGGCGTCGGCGATTCGCTGTCCAACTGGACGGTCAAGTTGTCGTTCACAGTAATGTTTAGTTCCTGTGCCGCGGCGCGCATGGCCTTCCAACGTATCTCGGTGTCGGAACTGAAGGCTTGTCCCTTGATAAAAGCAATTTTGCGATGGCCAAGATTTCTCAGATGATCGAGCGCGAGACGGGCTGCCTTGCTGTGGTTCAGGGAAATATTGGTCACGCCGGGAAGGTGCTTGTGGCCCGAAACGGCAACGATGGGCACGCCAATTCCGGACTGGCAGAGAGTGTCCACAAGAATCAGGCCTTCCACGGCGCGCTGCTGGAGCAAACGCGGATATTCCTCGATCAGATCGTTGCGGTGGCGATGACTGACGACGAAATAAAAGTAGCCTTCCTGCAAAAGGTGGTCTTCGATTCCGGAAAGAACGAGCGCGGCGTAGCCTTCGCTGATTTCCGGAACGATTACGCCGACGGTGAAGCTGCGCTGCTGACGCAACATGCGCGCCATCACGTTGGGGCGGTAGTTCAATTCGCGCGCGGCGGCACGAACCCGGGCCTGCGTGTGGTGAGGAATGGACTTGGCTGCGGGCGAGCGGTTCATCACCAGCGATACGGTTGCGACCGACAACGCCAAATGGTCAGCCAGTTCGCGGAGATTGACCTTTTGTTCCGAGGGTTCCTGCGGAACGCCGCTTTTATGGGATTTGGGGCGCGCCATGGCGGTAATGGCTGCGTAGTCTGGCACAGGTCAAAGCGTGCCGCAAGCCATCCCGATCGCCACCATTGGTGCAGCCGGGCGGCCCTGGCCGGATCCACCGGACGCTATTGATAAATCGATTTACCTGGGGTAAATCATGGAGTAAGCTGCTGGCATAGTTTTGCGGAAAAGCCCGGTCTACCAGTCCAGTTGATCCGCTTGGCGAAGAGACCGCCACTTCTCCGTTGCAAACACTCTTTCAAACGAAGGTGCGATCATCTCACACATAAAACTTCACCGGCGCAAACACGCCGACCACAACGGTTACGTTCGCGGCGGTACTTCTTTGCTCGCACTTGTTTTCTCCTTATGCGTTCTGTCGTTCGCGGCGCAGATTTCCTGCGCACAGACGGCGGCGCCGCAAATCAAGAGCGACGTTGGAAAAGCCAATCCACTGAATGCTCCGGGCCTTGCTGAAAAAGTGGAAGCGCTGCTGCAGAAGATGACGCTGGAAGAAAAAATCGGTCAGCTGGTCCAGTATTCCGCCGGGCAGGCTACCGGGCCGACTTCCGGACGGACTGACGACAGAGACATGGTTCGCAAGGGCCAAGTCGGTTCTCTGTTCAACGTGACCAGCGCGCGAGAAACAAATGCGCTGCAGCGGATCGCGGTCGAGAATTCGCGCTTGAAAATTCCCCTGATTTTCGGGCTGGATGTGATTCACGGGTATCGCACGACATTTCCGATTCCGCTCGGACTTGCCGCGACCTGGGAACCGGAAATTGTTGAAAAAGCAGCACGCGTTGCGGGGCTGGAAGCGTCGGCGAGCGGAGTGCGCTGGGCGTTTTCTCCGATGGTGGACATCGCGCGGGACGCGCGCTGGGGCCGCATCTCGGAAGGCGCGGGGGAAGATCCCTATCTGGGAGCGGCGATGGCGCGCGCGTATGTACGCGGGTATCAAGGCGAACGGCTGGACGCCGCGGACAGCATTGTGGCCTGCCCGAAACATTACGTGGGATATGGAGCCGCGGAAGGCGGGCGAGACTACAACTCGACGGAAATTTCCGAACATACCCTGCGGCAATTTTATTTGCCGCCGTTCCACGCCGCCGAGGAAGCGGGGGCGGGCACGTTCATGTCCGGGTTCAACGCCCTGAATGGAATTCCGACGACGGCAAATGCATTCACGTTGAAGCAGGTGCTGCGAAAAGAATGGGGATTCCGGGGTTTTGTGGTGAGCGACTGGAATTCGGTTGGAGAACTTCAAGCACACGGTATTGCCAATGATGGCGCAACGGCGGCGCGCAAAGCGTTCCAGGCGGGCGTGGACATGGACATGGTCAGCAATGTTTATCACCGTCACCTGATGCAGTTGTTGGAGTCCGGCCAGATTGCGCAGCGCGACACTGATGAAGCGGTGCGCAACGTGCTGCGCGTGAAATATGCGATGGGATTGTTCGACCATCCCTACACCGACGAGAGCAAGGAGTCATCCGCGATGCTTCGTCCGGAGAGTGTGGCCATCGCCAAGATTGCTGCGATGCATTCGCTGGTACTGCTGCGCAACGAAGCGGTTTCCGGTTCGCCAATCCTGCCGCTTTCAGCGAAGATTTCTTCGCTGGCGCTGATCGGGCCGCTGGGCGACGATGCCGGGAACATGATCGGTTCGTGGGGAGCATTGGGACGGGCCGCGGATGCGGTGACGTTGCGCCGCGCGTTAACTGAAAAGCTTGGCGATTCGAATCTACATTATTCGAAAGGCGCCGGCATTCTGGATGGAACGGACAGCGACATAGCGGCTGCTGTCGAAGCGGCGCAGAACTCCGATGTTGCGATTCTGGCGCTGGGCGAAGATGCGCCGACAATGACCGGCGAGGCCGCTTCTCGTACCCGCCTGGGCCTGCCGGGCCGGCAGGAGGAGTTGCTTGAAAAAGTTGTCGCTACGGGAAAGCCAGTGGTGCTGATTTTGTTCAGCGGGCGGCCACTTACTCTTCCCTGGGCCTTCGAACACGTGCCAGCAGTGTTTGCCGCGTGGTTTCCGGGAGTGCAAGCCGGCTATGCCATCACAGACGTACTGTTCGGCGCCGCCGCACCAACCGGGCATCTGCCACTGAGTTGGCCGCGCGACGTCGCGCAGGAGCCGCTCTACTACAACGCGCTTAACACCGGACGCCCCATGGCGGACCCAGAGCATCCAGCGGAGAAGGGCGAGACGAAATATATTTCGCGCTACATCGACGAGCCGAATACTCCGCAATTTCCGTTTGCATATGGCCTGACGTACACCACGTTTAGTTACGGGGCTACGCAAACCAGCGCCAAGCAGCTTATGCTTGCGACTTTGCAGAATGCGCTTGCAGATCCAGCGCGCCAGTCGACTGTTCTATCGGTGAGCGCCGAAATTACGAATCGCGGCGCACGCTCGGGCGAAACTCTAGCGCAACTCTACATTCGACTCGAAGGGACCAGCGTAGCCATGCCGGTGCGGATGTTAAAAGGCTTTCAGAAGGCTGCACTGGCGCCAGGCGAAACGCGCAAAGTGACTTTCGAGGTGGGCGCCGATGCCTTCGCATTCTGGGGCGTGGAAAATAAGTTCGGCGTGGAACCTGCGCACGTGACCATTTGGATTGCGCCGGACAGCACCGCAGGCGAGAGCACGACGCTAGAAATTGCTGATACGCACCGGTAATTTCAGTTTGCCGGGGGTGCTGCAGACAAACAGCAGTCCACCCAACGCAGAAAGCAAAAGCATGATCGCGGACGGCTCCGGCGTGGCTGTGACCACGTTTATGGAGACATCGTTTTCCGTGAAAATAGACCCCGACATTGGATTGATGGCTTGGAGCGCAATTCCGACATGGCCGGGATAGGGCAGGGTCGCATCGAACGGCTGCAACGTGACCATCGCCAAATCGATGACTCCGGTGCTTGCGCCCGGTCCCAGCGTGATCCCAGGGAATGGGATTCCATCCCCAAACGATGCCACGTAGGGTTCGAAATTATGGAGAACTCCGGTCAATTGAAAGGTTATGGCGGCGCCGGAGTTATTTGTGACTGAACCGGTGAAATCGACCACAGTAAATCCAAGGCTGACAATGGCGGTTTGATTTTGGCTTACGGCGTAGGCGATGGTCAGGCTGTCAGCCTGGGCAGGGTGTGCGAAGGCAGCCGCAGTCCACGCCAGCCCCAAGGCAGTTCCAATTCGAATGAATGGTGAGGAGCGGATCACGGCCACTCTCACTGTGAATGGCGAATCATTGCGCCGCTGACTTTGCCACATTTATTCGTTAGCTGTCACTTAGGAAAAATCGCGAGGTATGTTCCCACCGCAGCCAGCAAGAAAATAAAGCGACAACGCAACAGCTTGCGCGCCCGTTCTCGTGCTCAACAGGCGGGATTCCTGAACGTCGACGCCAAATTGCGGATTCGGTGGGGCGTGGTCAAAAAAAGAAGCTGTCAACTGGGACGTGATTCGCGTCCACGGCTAACAGCTTCCAGGGGTGGTGAAGAACCCGGCAGGGGTTAGTCGCCGGAGTGCTTCACTGGGTTAAAAGCTGAAACGAGCTTGCGCTTCGATCACGCGCCCGGCCAGGGCGTTGGTGGCGACACCGAAACTGCCGTTGGCGCCGGTTACCGTTTGCGTACCCAGCGTCGGATTGACTTGAATCGTGCCAATGTTCTGACTGGGAAGTGGGGCTAGGTTGAGTTGATTGAAAAGATTGTAGAAGTTAGCGCGAATATCTATTTTCGCATTTTCACCCAAAATGCGCATGTGTGGCAATCCGAAAGCCTTGCCGAGCGTAGCATCAATCGAGGAATAGCGCGGACCGCGGAAGGAGTTGCGGGCTACGCCAGGCGCTGGCGGAATCCCGCCTGCAGTGAGGTCGGGTGGCGAGAAGTAGGAAGTCGAAGGATTTGGGAAGTTGCTGCTGCCCTGCTCAAATCCCGCGTTGCTCATGTCAGAGTGTGCTCCGCCAAGGAAAGCGGCTGGACGGACGGTACAGAAGTTACTGTTCACGTAAACGAGGCTGCATGTTCCGCCAGAGCCGCCCTCAACCTGGACATTGTAGAATGGAGTAAAGGGGAAACCGGTATGGGCGTTGAGTATGCCGGTGACCGTCCAGCCTCCTACGATCTTTTCGAGCCAGCTGTTAGAGCCTCGGAAAATGCGAGGGGTCCAGATCCCATAGAGTTTGAAATTGTGCCTGACATCGAAATCGGCAGGAGCAAACTCAGCCCGGCGGTCAAATGGATCCACCCCGTTGTCGAAGTCCCCATGGAAATCCCCGGACTGGTTGTCTTCCGCCTTGGAGAACGTGTACTGGGCGTCGATCGAAAAAGTGTTCGAAAATCTATGCTGTAGCTCTGTTAACAGCGCGTTATAGGATCCATTCGAGTCATTGGTGAAGCGCTGGAAATTCTGGATTTGCGGGTTAAGGTCCTGGAAGAAGACCAGATTAAGGTTCTGATTCCGCGTGTAATGGCGGCTCAGGCTGCCCTGATATCCCACTGTAAAGATCCAGTTGTGGCCGAGGTCATATTGAGTGCCAAGCGAATACCGATATGTCACGGGCGTAGGCAAATTACGGTCAAAAGCGACCAGGCTGACCGGTGCACCACTCGCCGGTAAATTGGCGGAGTTGAAGGTCACGATGGTGTTAGGATTCGCGGGATACCCATTTAAGTTATGAGGATCGCCGGAAGGAGCATAAAGGATGTTCGAACCGAACAAGTCATCGGTGGCGACGAGCGGAGGATTGCCGCGACCGTTCAAGAAGATGGCCTGTTCCGAGCGGCTATACCCGATGCCAAATCCGCCACGAATTACCAGGCGATTATTCATCTGTTGATGTGTCAACGGAAGCGAGCCGGGGCTCCAGGCGAAACCAATCTGCGGTCCCCAGTTGTTGTGGCTGGGGTTATAGAGATCACCGCCGACGCGGACGGAGGCGCCGGTGAGAGGTGCGCTGGCCGGGCCGACTTGAGCGACATCGAGATTGCCGAACTTTTCGTAAATCGGGCCGAAGTACTCGTAGCGAAGGCCGACGTTGAGCGTGAAGTTGGGACGAACCTTGAAATCATCCTGAACATAGCCGGCATAGCTGTTGGAACGAATGTAATGACGGGTTTGGGTCAGAGCGCCGGTGAGGGGATTGAAAGTGGCGTGCTCCTGGAGGGGAGCGTCGTTAGCGAAGTCCCAAAGATTTTGGAAAAAATATTGGGGCAAAGCGCCACCGGCATTGGCGTCGGTGTTCTGATCGCGATAGAGATCGAAGCCAACTTTCAGAGTGTGACGGCCGAATACCTTGGTCACACCATCATGAAAGTTGTAGGAGGTCTTATAGAATATCCCCGGTCCGTTGGCACCGAAGACAAACGTAAAGCCACTGATGTTTCCCAATGTGTTGAGAACGTCTTGAGTCAGACCGAAAGGGTTCTGGGGATTCGATTGCAGTTCGTTGAACCACCAGCGAGATACGTTGAAGCGCGCCTCGTTTATCAGAGTAGGCCCGAAGGTGTGTTGCCACAGGAGAGCGCCGCTCTCGTTGAGCCGGTCGGAGTGCCAAAGATTCGCAGGACGAGGGTTGCCGTTGAAAGAAGTCTTATCATTCGGGACCCAATAGATACTGAAGGTAATGAGATCCTTATGCGTGACCTGAAAATCTAAGCGGCCGTTGTACTGGGTCGCCGTAACCTGATTCGGATTTGTAGTTTGGACGAAGGCGATATCGGGAACACCATCCAGGCCGCCGCCGACGCCGAACGGTGTGGTTGCACCACCAAAGGTTGGATCTTGTGTTCCTAACGGCTGGCCCACGAGGGGCGAACCAATATCCAGGCCCTGCGCGCCGATGGGATTGCAGTTCACACCGGTGGCAAAGCCTGCAGACTCGCACGTCTTGGGAATGATGCTATTAATGGCAGTGCCCTCACCGGGGAAACTCAATAGACTGGCGGCGATGCTCCCTGGTGTGCCTTGGCTGAGGAATTGCGGCGTCTCGGCCCAGTTGGTATTGATCGCTACCGAATTCAGCCGGAGCGTTTCGTAAGAGAAGAACGCGAATACGCGATTTTTGATGATTGGGCCGCCGACGCTGCCGCCGTATTGATTAAAACGGTCCGTGACGCGTGTGACTGCGCCAATGCCCTGGCCGAATTCGCGCTGTTTGGCGTTCAGACCGGGACGGTCGATTTTCAGAAAAAGACTACCGTGAATGTCGTTGGTGCCGTTTTGCGAAACCAATTCGACCTGGGCGCCACTGGTGCGACCATACTGCGCATCGTAGGAGTTTGCAGTCACGCGAACTTCCTTGATGGATTCTTCGTTGGGAGTGATGGTGGCGGCGCCGCCCCAGTCAAGACTGTTCACGGAAACGCCGTCTACCTGAAAGCTGTTGGCAGTGTTGCGTTGTCCATTGGCGTTGACCTGCACCTGATTTTCCGTTTGAAAGATGGAAGCGTTGGCACCCGTGCCGCCTGGTCCCTGGCTACCGGGAAGATTTTGCGAGCCGCCGTTGGCGGAGTGCCCGCCGTCTCCGAAGACACCGGGCGCTAGACGCAAGAGTTGAAAAGGATCGCGGCCGAGCGAGGGAAGATTCTGAATATCGTTGCTGTTCAGTGTGCCGGAGATGTTGCCGTTTTCTGTTTCCAAGGCAGGGACGGTGTCGCCGCTGACGGTCACCGACTGCGTGACATCTCCTACTTCCAGCGTGATATTAACGCCCTGGGTTCGCTCGCCAGCAACTTCAATGTCTTCTAAAGTTTGCTTCTTGAAACCTGCTTTTTCGACTTCGAGCCGGTAATGTCCCGGCGGCAGGCTGAGAAAGTTATATATTCCAGTGTCCTCGCTGGAGACCTCAGAAGTCTTGTTCGTCTCCAGGTTAGTTAACGTGACCGTCGCAGCGGGTACTGCCTCCCCTTGTGCATCAAGAATGACTCCCTGAATGCCGGCGCGATATTGAGCCGAGGCTCCAGGAAGGAAAACACTCAACCAGATCAGAGACAGCATTCCCCTGATCACTATTTTCCCCATTTTCATTTTGCCACCCCTTAAGAAAAGTCGCTGGCCAGGCCCCCTTGCCCATGCCAACTTTCTACTAAATCGGTTAAGTACTACAATTTGGGAATATAGTCATGTAAAATCCGGTTGTCAACGATAGTTAAATTCGATACTGGGGCCTGTCTATCCGTAACAGTGTGTAGGACTCAAACCGAACCCAAGGCTCGACAGCAAGGCGGGCCTGAGATTCGGCTTTGGATACGCGATTATACCGATTCGAAGTGAGCTAAGGCGATACTGGAGAACAACCGGGTCCATGCGCAAAATGCTTCTCCTGCATTCGGCACTTCAAATGAATCGGTTGCGAAGGCGATTGGGGTGCGCTGGCACGCGCCGCAGGTCGGTAGTCAGCGCTATAGTTCTTGCCGCGTTTCTCCTGACCTCGGCTCCTCGCAGTTCCGCACAGACTTCCTACTATCGCCATATCTTTTTTGACAACGGGCCCCGCACATCGTCGTATTTCTACTCTTCCGGTAAAGCGGTCGAGCCAAGCACGCTCGAGGTTCTCGATCAGAAACTCCCGCTGAGTTCTGAAGTATTCTTCACGCCGCCTAATTCGCTTCGCGTCTCCTGGCAGTCCAAATCCGGTGGTTCTTGGGCCGCGCAGATCAAGGTGCTGGAGTTCCGTGACCGGGAAATTCTGTTCGAAGGGAACACGCTCTTGTTTTGGCTGTACTCTGAGGAAAAAATTGCGGCCGCGGCGCTTCCCGGGCTTCGTTTACATGACACCAATCGTGGATTTTCCGAGGCAATCCGAGTGGGCGAGTTCTCCGGTAACCTTCCGGCAAAGACCTGGACGCGAGTTCGTATTCCCTTCGCCAGAATTAAAGCCGGATCCGTAACTTCGTTCGATCCACATCGACTCAACTCGCTGATTTTCGAGCAGGGAGTAGCTGACTCGGCTTCGCATACCTTGTTTATTGATGAAGTCCGAATTGAAAATGCTTCTTCTTCGACGGCGGACACCAAGTCTGCCCCTCAGGCCCCGATGAATCTTCGGGCCCACGGATACGAGCGCCACATTGATTTGACCTGGGATGCTCCTGCCTCCCATTCGCAAAACGAGGCTGCTCTTGGCCGATTCATCGTTTACCGTTCATTCGACGGCGCGAACTTCCAGCCGATCGGGATGCAGACTCCGGGCGTGTATCGTTACACGGATTTTCTCGGCAAAGTTGGCCAGAAGGCTTATTACAAGGTTGTCGCATCTGACGCGAACTATCGCGAGTCCCGGCCGTCAGCGATCACCTCTGTTGCAACGCACAGCATGACCGACGACGAACTTCTTACGATGCTCGAGGAAGCGTGTTTCCGTTATTACTGGGAAGGAGGGCATCCTGACTCTGGCATGATTCGCGAAAATCTCCCCGGCAACGATCGCGTCGTCGCAACCGGCGCAAGCGGATTCGGCATCATGGCTCTGGTCGTGGGGGTGGAGCGCGGCTTCATCACGCGTGAACAGGGTGTCGAGCGGCTCAACAGCATCACGACGTTTCTCGAAAGAGCACCGCGCTACCACGGCGCATGGTCTCACTTCATGGATGGCAGAACCGGTCAGTCCCTTCCTGTGTTCGATGTAATCGATAGCGGCGGCGATCTGGTCGAAACCGCGTTTCTGATAGAAGGACTTCTCGCTGCGCGTCAGTATTTCAACCGCTCGACCGAAGAGGAGAGCGCGCTGGCAAAGCGCATCACCCATCTGTGGGAAACGGTGGAGTGGGACTGGTACCGCAAGTCGCAGGACGGCGACGCGTTGTACTGGCATTGGACGCCAGAGTGGAGCTGGTTCATCAATCATCGGCTGACTGGCTTCAATGAAACGATGATTGTCTATCTCCTTGCGATGGCGTCGCCTACACATGGCGTTGCGCCGGAACTTTATTACACCGGCTGGGCGGGCCAATCGGAAGCGGCCAAGCTTTACCGCAAAGGATGGTCGGGCTCGTCAGCAGGCGAGCACTACGCAAACGGGACCAAGTATTACGGAATCAAGCTCGATGTGGGAGTTGGCAGCGGCGGACCGCTATTTTTCGCTCACTATTCGTACCTGGGCTTCGATCCGCATTCGCTTACCGATCTTTACACCAATTATTTTGAGAACAATCGGAACCTCGCGCTGATCAATCGCGCTTACGCCATCGACAATCCGGGCAAACATAAGACTTACGGCGCTGATGCATGGGGCATCACCGCGAGCGATGGACCACGAGGCTATGTCCCCGAGGCACCGGATGCGCAGGACGATAAAGGAACGCTGGCTCCTACTGGCGCGCTGGCGTCATTCCCGTATACGCCGGACGCCTCCATGGCAGCGTTCAAACATTTCTATCGCGATCTCGGCGATCGTGTGTGGGGCATCTATGGTCCAATCGACGCCTACAATCTTGATGATGATTGGTGGTCGCCAATCTATATGGGTTTGAACCAGGCGCCGATCACCGTGATGGCCGAAAACTACCGAACTGGTCTGGTGTGGAAACGCTTCCAGTCCAATCCCGAGGTTCAGACAATGCTGAAGAAACTAGACGCCACGACTGCGGATCTGCGAGCGCACGAACAAAAACCGTTGCAGTGATATGGCCAGTTCTCGCTCTGCGCGATACCGGGGCAACACCAAGTATTGATCATAGCGGCTCCAGGTTTTGCGACTTCGACAGATTCAGTCTTGCGGCGGTCCTGCATCATCTTTCCGATGACGCTAAACAGCTCGCTCGTGTGGAACTCACGCCCCCCAACAGATTATCGGGGGCTTGTTATCCGCATCCAAAGAGAATACGTTGGGACCAGCAGCCCTCCCTTAGGGATCAACCGACGGTCACATCCGCGCCGTTACGCGGTTGTGGCGGGAGGGTGTCATGGCCCTTAGCATCACCACCAGCAAGATAGATGAGGTTATCGTCGTGCGTCTCAGCGGTGTCATTTACTTTGGCGAGGAGTCACGGTCACTGCGCCTTCGCGTGAAGGACTTGTTGGATCACTCCCGCCAAATCGTGTTGGATCTAGCGCTTGTCACCCGCATCGATAGCGGCGGACTGGGTACTCTTGTGGCTCTCTACGCTTCGGCCAGGAAAATCGGCGCTGACATCAAGCTTGCCAACCTCGGTAGTCACGCAAAAGAAGTGCTGCAGATTACCAAGCTTGTTACAGTGTTTGAGATATTCGGCAGGACAGAAGACGCGGTCGCATCTTTCAAGAGAGCCGCCACGGCCATCTGACCATCCTAGGGATCCGGTCCATGGGTTGCGAAAGACTCTAACGCCAGAACGGCGAGAAAAACTGCAACAGGCCTGAAGCTTTAAAGCTCTTGTGTTCCACTTGAAAGAAGCACGTTGTCATTGGGTCGGGCGGGGGATCAACGATGGTAACTCCCAAGCCGATGAAGAACGAAGCCGCTCGGGTCGCGGCTCTCCATAATTACGCTATCCTCGACTCTGAGCCAGAACAGGCCTTTGATGACCTTGTTCTGTTAGCCTCCATCATCTGCAAGACGCCGATTGCCCTGATCTCGCTCGTTGATGAAGATCGGCAATGGTTTAAGTCGAAAGTCGGAATCTCCATTTTGGAAACTACTCGCGAAATCGCCTTTTGCGCCACTGCCATTCAGCAACCCGACGTTTTTGTCGTACCGGACACTCTGGACGATGAACGATTTCGAAATAATCCACTCGTTGTGTCGGAACCAAAGGTCCGGTTTTACGCAGGAGCCCCGCTGATCGACGGGGAGGGCAATGCGCTGGGCACAATTTGCGTGATCGATCGGATCCCGCGCGAGTTTGGCCCCGACCAACAGGCGGCGCTCAAGGCTCTCAGTCGTCTGGTTCTGGCTCAACTCGAGTTTCGGCGTAACTTGATGCTCTTGAAAGAGGCGTTGAATGATCGCACCAAGGAAGAGCATGAGCGTGAAAGAGACCTCATTAAGCTGCAGGAGACTCTGCTCAGAGTTATGAAGCTGGGCCTGTGATCCCAACCGTGCAAGCTAAAATCGAGGTGAGCGCGCTTCCCCACATGTTCCGTCGCCCGGTAACTGCATCTGCGAAGCCGAAAACAAAACCTCCATTACCTCTTAAGAACGGACCACTGAGAACAAGCCCGGAATTCCGTGCGACACGGAGCAAATCGGCAAGCTCCTTTTCGCTGTCGGAGCTTGGACTTAGATTTTATGTGTAATAGCCTACCGTTCGGCTATGGGTGCGGGCCATATTTGGCAGGCAACGCGTCACCTCGCGTCAAAAGCTCGCGTTTTTTGGCCTTCATCGAGTACATAGCCGCGTCAGCCTTCCGTAAGAGGGCTTCGATACTTTCACCGTCATGGGGATAAACTGCAACGCCTATGCTGGCGGAAAGCTTCGGTCCCATCCCGTCATTGGCGATGCCGGCGCAGATGCGTTGCGCCACCTGGTCGGCTGCCTCTGCGCCTGTTTCCGGTAAAACAACCGCAAACTCGTCTCCGCCGTAGCGGGCCGCCGTATCGGTGTCCCGGCAGAAGCTCAAAACATCAGCCACACGGCAGAGTGCATGGCTTCCCGTCGTGTGCCCGTAGCGGTCGTTGATTTGCTTCAAGCCATCCAGGTCGAATAACAGCAGGGCAAACTCCCGTCCCGTGCGCTCGGAACGCTTGATTTCCGTATCCAGCACTTCCGCAAGGTGGCGGTAGTTGGCCAGTCCTGTCAGTGGGTCGCGAGCCGCCTGATGACGCAGATGATCCTCCAGTTGGCGCTGTTTGGTGACATCCTCCGTGATGACCTCGTATGCGTCCAACTTGCCCTGCTCACCCAGCACTTCTTGTCCGCTGACCCGGACCTTCAGGATGGTGCCGTCTTTCCGTTGCCATGCTATTTCGACGGGGTCGACTGAACCTTGCGGGTCTGGTTGCCCCAACAATTGCGCTCGTTTGACAGGATCTTGCATCAGGTCACTCGCAAGATTTACCCCCAACAGTTCCTGTTTTGACGCATAGCCGAGCATTTTCACCATGGCATCGTTCACTTCGAGAAATTTGCCGTCGAGGTCGCAGCGGCAAATTCCGTAGCTTAGATTTCCTGCCAAGGCGCGGTAACGTGCTTCCGAGTGCCGCAAGCCGTTTTGGGCTTGGTCGCGTTCATCGCGCAATGCTTGCTCATTCAGAGCCCGATGAACGGCTACGGGAAGATGACCAATGTGACTCATTTCAATACAATCGTAGGCGCCTCTTGTGATGAACTCCGCCACCGTCTCACGTTGCAGGGTGCCACCGATGAAGATTAACGGGATCCGCCTTTTCGACATCTGTAGGAGCTCCAGTGCTTGCGTTTCCCGCCAGTCGTGGACGGGATACTCGGCGACAACAAGGTCATAGGCGTGCGAGCCCAGCCGTTCGCTAAACTCCTCGGGAGTTTCAACTATCTCCGCGCTGACCGTGGAATGCACCTTGCCGAGCTCCTGCAGGCAGCGCTCAACTTCCGCTACCTGACTATGAACAAAAAGGATGTGCAAAGGCGGATGTCTGCCTTCTGATCCGCTCGGGGCGTCTCGCTTGAGGCGGGGTTGTGGGGTCGAAACCATTGGAAGCTAGAAAAAATTCGCGGGGGCCAGTCCTCCCCTTTACTGTGCTGGCCCCCGAACATGTGTACATTCTAAGTATGTAAAAGTTATGCTTACAAGGTAATTCGCGTCTGTTCAATATTATACAGTTTTTGATTTTAAGTTAACCGTTACGGTACATCAGTGGTGCGCCAATAACCTGTAGATGAAGAACTTGTATGGTTTGCGCGATTCCACTACTATTTGCTTTAAGCGGTGCAGTCATGAAAGAGATCGTGAGTTCAAGCAAAACCAAATCCAAAATAAAACTCAAGGAAAGGTGCGCTTTCGATGTCCAAGCCTTTCTCGATTCGGCTGGGGCGTCGCGAAAAATCGTGGAGTATCGAAGATCACAGAAGATCTTTGCTCAAGGTGATCCGGCTACGAGTGTGATGTACATTCAAAAAGGCGGTGTAAAGCTCTCCGTTGTCAATGCGGTCGGCAAAGAAGCGGTCTTGGGAATACTGGAGCCGGGCGACTTCTTTGGTGAGGGGTGTCTGGCAGGTCAGCGTGTTTGCATGGGGACGGCCACGGCGATTACACCGACAGCTGTATTGGTCATTGAGAAAAAAGAGATGCTGCGCGTGCTCCACGCTGAACATGCCCTCTCCGACCGCTTTTTGTTTTATATGCTTTCACGGAATATGCGAATCGAGGAGGATTTGATCGATCAGCTTTTTAACTCCAGCGAGAAACGGCTGGCTCGGACTCTTTTGCTGCTCGCTCGCTACGGCAAGCAAGACCAACCGCAAAAGACGCTTCCTAAAGTTTCCCAAGAGATGCTGGCGGGAATGATTGGCACGACGCGCTCGCGAGTCAGTTTTTTCATGAATAAATTCAGGAAACTAGGTTTCATTCACTACAACGGCGGATTTCAGGTCCACAATTCGCTCCTAAGTGTTGTCCTGCACGATTAAGCGCCAACTTTCGCCTTCTCGGGACAGAATTTTGATGGCGACGGTACGGTCGAGTCGCGTATCCCGCCCGTGGTATACCCTACCCAGCACGAGCTTCCAGTCCTGTTTCCCCGAGGTCATTTCCCGGGGGGAGTTCTGCCGTCCAGTTCGTGATGACGTTGAGGGGCAGCGCGCTGGTGTCAACCGCGGCACTACCGATAAAGCGTTGGCCGTCTTTCGTGCGCAAGCGACTGTTCAGAAAAGGGCAGCGAAAGCGGGCGTACACCAGCGATGGCGAAACTTCCGCCGGATTCCTCGATGGAAGCCGCCATCACATTTCCATCAAAACTGAAAGAGCACAGCTCTTCCAAGCACAGCTTGGGTTTGTCAAGCTGGAACAACCGCGCTATCATCCGAAGGTTACGATCTGCGCGATCCAGGTGAGGTAAGCCATGGCGCAGTGGAACGCTGCATCCCCGACGTTACTACCGCTAATACGCCGCAGTTTTGCAGTTTTGTCCGTCGCCGAGCGCACCCGCAAAAGCAAGTTTTCCAAGATGAAGTATCGGAGGTAACCGCGATGGTGACCGAGATGCGGAAGACCGGAGTCGACGCCGTCGGCGACATAGCTTGGGGTACACACTTTTGTCTGTTCTACGAGACCACAGCGGATCTCCTCGAAACAGTGGTCTCCTACTGCAAAACTGGATTGGAGAACCGGGAGTTCTGCCTGTGGGTGGTTGCCGAACCGCTTTCGTGGGAAGACGCCAGACATGCATTAAAACGAGTTGTTCCTGACCTGGATCAATACCTCGCGGATCGCAGCATAGAGATTGTCACGGCTCGCGAATGGTATTTCCAGGATGGTACGTTTGATCTCAACAGAGTGATTAACGGTTGGAACGAGAAGCTTGCGAACGCATCGGCCAGAGGCTACGCCGGCGTAAGAGTGACAGGAGATACTGCCTGGCTCGAAAAGAAGGACTGGAAGGATTTCTGTGAATACGAAGAGTCACTCAACCTGGCGGTCGCCAATCAGCGTCTGGCGGTACTATGCACGTACCCGCTTGCCGCATGCGGAGCTGCAGAAATCCTAGATGTAGTGCGAACACATCAATTTGCAGTGACAAGGCGGCGCGGAAGTTGGGACGTTATCGAGACCGCCGGGCACAAACAAGCTAAGGCGGAAATCAAACGCCTGAATGAGGAACTCGAACAACGTGTCATAGAACGGACCAGTCAATTATCGGCCGTCAACAGCGAGCTGACAAAGGAAGTTCTCCAACGTCAGCGCACCGAGGAGGCGCTGCTGCGGAGTGAGGCTTATTTAGCGGAAGCACAGAGAGCGAGCCACACCGGCAGTTTCGGCTGGAGTGTTTCGAGTGGGCATATCGTCTGGTCAGACGAAACGTTTCGAATTCTTGAATACGACCCCGGCAACAAACCTACCGTGGAAGTCATAGTGCAGCGAACACATCCGGAGGACAGAGCCTTCGTCCAAGAAACGCTCGATCAAGTAGCACGGGATAGGAAGGCTTTTGAGTTTGAACATCGGCTACTGACGCCGGATGGCTCGGTGAAGTACGTTCGAGTTGTGGGTCATCCCTCAACAAACGATGAATCGGGCAACTTTGAATTCGTGGGGGCGGTGACGGATATCACCGAGAGCAAGCGAGCGGAAGAATCGCTGCGCCGGAGCGAGGGTTATCTGGCCGAAGCGCAGAGGCTCACACATACGGGTAGTTGGGTCTGGCGGGTACAGGGACGAGACGCCTTGCATCTATCCGAGGAATGGTATCGGATATTCGGCTTCGATCCGGAAGCGGGTGTGCCGGCTTGGGAGGAACGGCGGCAGCGCGTCCATCCGGAGGATCGAGCCATATGGCAAACAACAATCGATCGAGCCATAGGTGAAAAGTCGCATTACGAAATGGAATACCGAATCCTTCTTCCGGCCGGCACCGTCAGATACATCCACACCGTTGGACATCCGGTTGTAAGCGCATCCGGGAATTTGGTGCAATTCGTGGGTAGCTCGATTGACGTCACCGAACGCAAGCGGGCGGAGGCGCTGCGCGACGGCGAGAGTCATATCTTGGAGATGATAGCGCGCGATGCTCCGCTGGAGGAAATACTGGAGAACCTGGTGCGCGTTGTGGAGGCCCAATTTCCCGGTTTGCTTTGCTCTGTCCTGCTCCTCGACGAAGACGGGCAGCGTGTGCGGCACGGCGCCGCCCCCAACCTTCCTGAGGCCTACAGCAAGGCCATCGACGGGCTTTGCATCGGACCGAAAGCAGGATCATGCGGCACGGCCATGTACCGCAGAGAACCAGTTGTCGTCACCGACATTCTCCAGGATCCGCTCTGGGAGCCGTACCGAGCCGTGGCCGAGCCCTATGGGTTCCGCGCGTGCTGGTCCACTCCCATACTCGCGCATTCGGGCATGGCGCTGGGCTCGTTTGCAATGTATTACCGCGAACCGCGCGGTCCGAGCCCAGCTGAGACGCGCGCCCTGGAAATGGCTACGCATTTAGCCGGCATTGCCATTGAACGGAAGCTGGCGCGGGAAGAGCGCGAACGATTGCGTCAGGCGCAGGCGGATCTGGCGCACATAAATAGAGTGACCACCATGGGCGAGCTGACCGCTTCGCTGGCACACGAGATCAAGCAGCCGATTTCCGCAGCAGTAACAAACGCTAAGACCTGCCTGCGATGGCTTGGTCGCGATAACCCCGACGTGGCAGAGGCACGCGAAGCCGCATCGAGACTCGTTAAAGACGTAACGCGCGCAGTTGACATCATTGGCAGAATCAGCTTGCTGTTCAAGAAGGGCGGGTTGCAGCAGGAGTTGGTTGATGTAAATGAACTCATTCGCGAAATGATTGCGCTGCTGCGCAGCGAAGCGAACCGCTACTCGATTTCAATTCGCACCGAGCTTGCTGAGGATCTTCCTAAGGTCATGGCAGACCGTGTCCAACTGCAGCAGGTTTTCATGAACCTCATGCTCAACGGCATCGATGCCATGAAGGAAACGACTGATGGAGATGAACTTACCATCAAGTCGGAAGCTGGCGATGGTCAACTGCTGATCTCGGTCAGCGATACTGGTGCGGGATTGCCCCCGGAGAAGTCAGACCAGGTCTTCAGAGCATTCTTTACGACCAAGAATAACGGCACTGGTATGGGGCTGCCCATCAGTCGGTCGATCATTGAATCGCATGGCGGCCGCTTGTGGGTTAGCGAGACCTCCGCGCGGGGTGCAACTTTTCAGTTCACCCTGCCGGCCACGGTCGCGGCGCACGCATAATCTTCCCGACTTCGTGACCCATTTCCGGAAATGGGAATTTACTTCCGTTTTGCCGATGATTCGACCCCAACCTAGTTACTTCTCCGCTCCGCCTTGTAGGCTACGGGCGATGGGACACACGGCCTGATCGAGTTCCTCCTCTCCAGACAATCACCTTCAGCAGCTTTACAGGTCGCACTCCGGCTTGCTGATCATTCGGAACTTATGCGGACTTAGCACAAGTTCTAAGCAGAGGAAGGAACTCTCATTGCGGCCTGTGCTCCAGCCACACTGTAAAGTCCGCCGGATCGCTGACGTTGGCGGGTCGGTTCTCGGATGTGAAGTGGATGCTTAAGCTTCTATCTACACAGAAGCTCCGGATGCCCGTCTTGCCGAAAACAACCGGGCGGGCTGTCATTGCAAAGCCCTTGAACCGACTGCAACCCTGCAACGTGGTCGACGGTTGAACACCACGGTACTCAAAAAGGTAACCTGTTGGGTTGCCGTGGTCTATTACGTGGGGAGTTGACGTGCACTTCGGACTAGAGTTCGGTCCCAAGTTATCAAGGGCCTCTGGATAGAGGCCTTCATGTTGGTAAGCGTCCGCAAAAGCTGCCATTGCCGAGGCCGCTAAATACTTCATCGCAGAGTGTTCGTTTTTATTGATCTGGAAAGGGACGGGCGAATAGAAAAGCCAGAACAATACGAACAGCAAGAATCCGTACGCAAGACTCACCAACAGCTTCAGACGGGAATGCTTTAGACGAGGCAGGTGAATATGTATCTTTCCAGCGGTGACGATCAGGATCGGCTGCATCGACAACGCCAAAATTAGATTGCCAAGGATCCACCAACGCCTGTCCCACGTAAAAGCAAAACGGACCAAGTAGATTCCTGGGACACATAACGCGCAACCCATGGCGAGCGCAAGATTGAGACCGCTCCTAAGCTTCTGGCCGTACAGGCGCAAAGGGATGAAGGCGTAGGGGAGCAAAACGAGCAACAGGAAGAGCAGTCCAAGGAATCGACTCTCGCCCTTCGGAAACCATCCCCAGAAGGCCAGGAGGATGGATACAAAAGATATTGCGCTGGCCCATGTCAGGACTCGCCGGTACCGAAATGCAGCGGTCGGAAGAACGCCCTCACTCAGTTTTTGTGCCATGTGCGCGGTGGAAGTTTACGTCGTCGCCTTCGCATGGGTAAAGTCTGTCCGCGGCTCACCTGCGCCTATAACACGCTGACCGCACCAGTAAGACCCCCCTACTCGCCAGAGAGGCACTTACCGCCAGAGAAATTCGCAGTTTCTGGATTGCCGACAAATCCGCTATACCGTTGCAGCTCCGATCGTGGGTTGTTGTGGCGCAACCGACGCGACTAGCAGACTCATCGGAAATGACGTGCTAAGGTTCTTCATCGTAACCCTCGCGACTACTCTTCTTCACGGATATTGGTTGCGCCCAATACATAGTTCGAGAAACAGCCTGGTCGCAAATAGGATAGAAGATAGGAGCCAAGATGCGAACCCTGAAGGTCATCAGCGGAATTGCTGTCCTCCTCACTACGCTGCACTTCGCACATGCGATCCATTACTTTTCTACTGAGGCATTTCATGGCATGCACGGTCCGGTCTTTTGGGCGGCCACTGCCATGGCTGTGATCGTGGGTATCTTCTCGTTCATCGGAGGCTGTTTACTCCTGGGGCGTAACCGGTGATTCGAACGAGCTTCTTCACTTTTTCGCTGGCGGGGCGCGGCGTTTCAGTTCATGTACCGTTACGATCCGGCTCCTCTCGACGTCGTGCTCGACCCTTCTATCCCGCCAGTTTCCCTGCGCCGGATGGACACTGGCTAGCCACGGTCGAAAACCCAGACAGCCGATTTCTTGAACGAGCAGGAAACTTCTGTATCATCGTTGACCCACGACAGAGAAAGGGTATCGGCAAGAAGTTACTCACGGAAGCAGCGAAGCGTTGGCCGCTTAACTTCGAGCAGCAGAACTACACAGAAGCAGGCGCCTCATTGGTGCAAAACTTCTTACAAAAGGCTAGAACGTTCGTACTGCTTTGTTCTGATTCGTCCTGCGCGGTTTTGAACCAAGAACTATGACACTTTTATGACACTGCACCATTTCGGTGCATACGATGTTCCCCGTAGTTGATTGCTTTGTTTCGAACAGTCAAAGTGAAGTTGGATTTGGAGTAGTTCCAACGCAATCATCGGCCCTTCACGAATTCGTCTTGTCACTCAACGAGGTAAGTTAGGTTCGTAATTCGTAGAACGCCCTTCGCCTGCTGATTCACATTGATGAGCCTCAGCTTACAATCCTGCCGTCTGGCGGACAAATAGACGCCCACCAGTACTCCGAGGCCAAAACTATCCAAGTAGGTCATGTCTTTTAAGTCCAACACCAGGCGCTTTGTTTCAGGAAGTAGACCGTGTACCGTACTCCGCAACACTTCGGAACTTGTATATGTCATCTTGCCGATGCATCGGATAAGCGTTTCTTCTGACGTTGTCACGGTCTCGAGCTTTAGTTCCGGGTTTGCGAGCGGCGTTTGTGCCATTGAAGAACTCCTGAGCCCGAAGTTTTGAACCAAAGGTCCAACCTAAACCTTGGTCGTTTCAGGTCGCCGAAAGCTGATTAGTGAACCTTATCCGGCGAGGTTGAAATCAGCTCGGCAGAATACCGATACCATATGCCTGGCCGCGCCAAAGTCAAGCCAGAATTACAAAGCTTGAATAGCAGGTCGAGGTTGATTTGTCCTGTTTGTTCTTGCTTTGATTTGAACCGATAATCATGACACTTTCATAACACTGCACCATTTCAGTGCATGCGAATCTTTCGCTCAGAGCCGTTAACTAATATAGAGTGAAGAAGTTACTCCTCGTGGCCGGCTCGTAGCTCAGCGTTTAGAGCAGCGGACTCATAATTCAGAGCGCTGTTTTGATTGGAATTGAAAATTTTCGATTATATATGCAGTGTCAACCTCTTACGAATGCTCGTAAATCACTTTGAGGATCCAGGTGACGCGTTGCGGTCAACGAAGCGGCGCGCCTGAATAGCTGCAGCTCACGCCGGCGATTATTTCTTGGGTCGCGATTCCGGGGGAATCATGCCGGCGACGCGATAGTAGACGGAGAGCTGGCCGTAGGCTTCACCGGAATGCTCGACGAGGCTGTAGGCCAAATCCTCGAGGCGAATCCGATCTTTGCCGGCGTTTGCGGGGTTGTCTTGTGCGAAGGGATCGACCACGAGCGTGGACATGCCTTTGTCGCCCTTCGATTCGATGGCCGCGGCGCCGTCGGCGAAGGATTTTTTCACATAGGCAACAATGGCGGCTTTGTCTTTGAACTGCTTGCGCGGAGGATCTTCCTCACCGGGTGCTTTCTGGCCGAGAGCGAGGTTGGTGAAGTAGTAGTTCGCGGCGGCAGCGTGGATCAGGCGTTCGGCGAAGGAACGCGTGGTCGGTGCGGCTTTGAAGTCGTACTTGTCTTCCGGAAAATCCTCGGACATGGCGATGAGTTTGCGCCCGATTTCATTCCACTGTTTGAGCAAACCAGCGGACAGACTGGCGCCCGAGTTTGGCGAAGCCGGTTTTTTTGCGGAATCCTGGGCATGCACGGACAGAACCAAGAGGGCTGCTATGAAAAGCACGCTTAACACACGAATGGTTTTCACGGGTGCATTCCTCCTTCCGATGCGGATCGGTCGGATGCGGATGGCGCATTTTAGCGCAATCTGGGCGCAATTTGGGAGGAGTTAACAGAGAAAAACGGCAGCCCTTAGACGCTCGGGCGAACCGGGCTGCCGCACTTCCAAGGAAGCGGCTATTCTTGGGGTGGTTTGGCTTCCGGCCAGCCGAGGACGACTCTGATCTGGGTAGGATTGTCACGCTCGGAGCGAGTCATGACAAAGGTCTGGCCGTCGGGCGAGACATCGTATCCGGCTACGGCGGCGCCAGGGTCGAACTTTCGATCGAAGAGTTCGACTGGCTTGCCAGGCTGAAATTGCGGACGAAGCTGCACTGAAACGCTCATGACCTTGGTTCCGTTGCGATAGATAATTTCGCGGCCGTTGCGTGGCCAGCGCGGCTGATCGCCGCCGTCGGTGGAAACCTGCCGGACGCCGCCGGGTCCGGGCACAGGCTCAACGTAAATTTCGGAGCGGCCGGATTCATTCGAGGCATAGGCCATCCAGTGGCCGTCCGGCGAGAGACTGCCCTGCCGTTCGACAGCTGGGGTCCGTTTGAACGGGCGAAGGTCATAGGGCGGGCGCGTGTTGAGAAGCCAGAGGTCGATCGCATTGACAGGGTCGGTGACCATGACCGCCGCGTAATCTCCGGCGATGGAAGTGACGTGGCTGGTTTGGGGAATGGCGCGCAGGAGCTGAGGTGCCGAAGAGCCATCAGCGGCAACGCGATAGATGCCGTGTTGACGGGAAGCATCGAAGGCGTCGATCAAAAGATTTTTTCCGTCGAGAGCCCATGTTGGCGCAAAGTTGGAAAAATTGGGGGCGAGATTGGTGACTGCTCCGCGATCGCGCTCCAACACTTCGAGTTGTTGCACGCTGCGAATCACCAGCGCGATGCGTTTGCCATCGGGGGAAAAAGCGGGATCGATGTAGTCCTTGGGAGGCAGGTCCAGCTTCTGTTCGATTCCTTTGCGGTTAACGAGAAACAGATTTCGAAAAGCATTGCCAAAGGGACCAGGAGCGTAGGCCAGGACGCCGGTGCGGGAAACGCTAACCTGAGGAATATAATTTGTCTCATTCACGCCGCTGACGATTTGCGTGGGAGTTCCGAGGACTTGCAGCTTTTCTTGATCAAATGGAACGGCCCACAACGCTCCACCCTGGTAGTAAACCAGATTGCCCGCGGCATAGCAGGCGCTCTGCGCGTTGTCGAGAAGGGTGCGCACTTCGCCGGATTCCAATTTCAAAGCCATTATGCTTCGACGAGGCTGCAAGTAGTCCGTGAAGGTGATCCAATCGCCACCGGCGAGCCAGGTCATGCCCTGAGGATAGATGGATTGGTTTGAGGCGACAGAAACTTTGTGCAATGCGCCGCCGGCTGCCGGCACGGTAGCCATGCCCTGATTAGGAATGGAGACGACAATGACGTCGCGCGGCGTCCAGACGCCCCCGAAAATCGCCGACATTTCACCGAGGGCAATGGGGACGCCTCCATCGGAAGGAGCTTTCTTTAGCTTTCCGCCATTGAAGAATGCAACCCAATCGCCGCTGGGTGAAAAGAACGGAAAGTTTGCGCTCTCCGAATCCGGTATGGCGATGGATTCGAGCTGGTCCAGGCGGCGCACGTAGAGGTGAGAGAGGCCGCTTTCGGCGGCGACGTAGGCGAGACGTTTGCCGTCAGGGGAAATGGCCACAGACTGGGTTACGTCTGCGGCCAGTTCCTGCTTTGCAGGAAGCTGGACGCTGAAGCGGACAATTCCGCGATCGCTGGCCGCAGGGCGGTTCGAGAGTTTAGCGAGTAGAAGACCCAGTGCGAGCACGATTGCCACGGCAAAAAGAATTGCGAGTCGCCACCAGTGAAGTGCGACCTGCTTAGCAATCGGGGCGGAGTCCGTTGCGCCGGGCTGCGACAACCAGCGGAGTCGCAAGCCGACGTCGTGGGCGGTTTGAGAGCGCTCGCCGGGATCCTTGGCCAAGCAAGTGTCGATGATGTAGGCGAGCGCAGGAGGCGTGGAAGGCTGCAGTGTGGTGACGTGCGGAGGTTCTTTTTCAAGGATGGCCGAGGCGACGGCGACACGGGATTTTCCTGCAAAGGCGCGTTGAGCGGTGGCCATTTCGTAGAGCACGGAGCCGAGCGCGAAGATGTCGCTGCGGGCGTCGGCTTCTTTTCCTTCGATTTGTTCGGGTGACATGTATTGCAGCGTGCCCACGACGGCACCTACAGAAGTGATCGGAGACGCGGGACTTTGCATGGTGGTGAGAGTTTCTCCGGCCGGCAGGGTGGTCGCGCCGGTGAATGGCTCGCCGATGGCCGGCTTGGCCAGGCCGAAGTCCATGAGTTTCGCGCCGGTTTTGGTCAGCATGATGTTGGAAGGTTTCAAATCACGGTGGACCAGACCGAGGCGGTGAGCTTTCGCCAGGGCGTCAGTGATTTCGACGGCGATCTTGAGGAGATCGTTGAGCGGCAACGGCCCTCTTTGCAGGCGATGGAAAAGCGTTTCGCCTTCGAGGAGTTCCATGACCAGGAAGTCGATGCCGGACTGCGAGCCGACGTCATAGAGATGGCAGATATTGGGATGAGAAACCGAGGAGAGAGTGCGGGCTTCGCGTTCAAAGCGGCCTTTGAGTTCGGGGCTGCAGGACAAGTGGGAAGGAAGGATTTTGATGGCGACGCAGCGGTCGAGGCGGGTGTCGCGCGCCCGGTAGACTTCACCCATGCCGCCTGCGCCGATGGCAGCGATGATTTCGTACGGGCCGAGTCTGCTTCTGGCCACCAGGTCCATGATTGGCGCGGATTATAGCGCAATCGTAGGACGAAACTTTCAAGACATCAGGCCACGCGCGCCGGGCGCGAACGTCGATCGGATTATGGTTGCGGCGGTGAAACGATCAGAGTGACGGAGACCCACATGCGCTGCAAGGCGACGGCGCGCAAATAGAACTCACCGGGCTTGTCCGGAGTGAAAAAGTAATCGCGCGTTTCGCCGACGGAGAGATAGTCTTCGCGAGCGGGTTTGGGCAATGTTTGATCCACCGCAAAATCCCAACCATCTTTGGCTATGGCGCGCCACTGCAGGGGATTACCGGTGGCATCGACGATGGAATAGGTGAGGTCAGAATCGACGGGAGTGATATTGATGAAGCGCAGGCGGTAGCGGGTGCCGACCGTCAAGCGAATGGGCGCGGGCTGTGGAATGCCGTTGAGCAAGATCGGCTCGGTGCCGTCGGTGCCGTCGCGAGTGAAGAGGAAGGTCTTGTCGGTGGCGGAGTCGAATTTTTCGCCAGGCGGCAAAACGATGATTGGACCGGTGAGTCCCGCGCCCAACTGTTTGCGTTCGTGCCAATGCGAGTGGTAGATGAAGGTTCCGGCGCGAGGAGGAGTCATGCGAGCGAGAAAAGTGCCGCCGGGCGGAATTGGCGGGACGGAACGCGCAGCGTCGCCGCTCCAACCGGGCACGCCATCGTAGGGGCTTTCGAGTTCGATGCCGTGCCAGTGGACGGTGGTGGGCTCTTTGAGTTGATTGATGACTTCAATTTCTGCGGGCTCGCCGCGGGTTAAGACTAATGGGTCGCCGACGGGCGGGAGCTGACTTGCGGGTGTTTCATGGCCGGGCTTGACGAGGTCGAAGCTGTACCCGGCGAAGGTGCGCGTGGTGGCGGGCCGTTCGCGGACGAGTAAGCGATATTTGTGAACCTGCGCGACGTGTGCGACCGCAGTGGAAACGGGAGTAACTGCGGGCAAAACATTGACGCCGAGAACGAGGCCCGCCATGCCGGCATTTTCGGGAGTGTAGTCGGAAGAGACCGGGTAGTCGGTAAGCCCGTCGCCAATCATCATGTGAATGGTGAAGTGGCAGTGCATGATCCAGTGGCCGGGCCGTTCGGGAGTCCAGGTCATGTCAAATGTCCCGCCGGGTAGCATCTCTTGCGTCACTACCATTGGCCGCTCTACAGGTTTATAAGCGGCGAAGTGGTCCTGATCACCGACACCGTTCACTTGAAAATAAAAACCATGCATGTGCATGGCATGGTCTGCATCGCTAGTGTTGATCCAGCGCCAGTTCACGGGATCGCCAACGCGCAAGTCGAGGTGTTCGGTGTAAGGCCATGACTTGCCGTTGATGGTGGGAAGAGTATTGAAAGCCGTGCCGCCAGTTGGCAACCAGGTGCTGATGACGAAGACGCGATCGTCCTGGCGAGCACCGGGAGGATCGACGACGAGCGCGGCGTCCAGCATGGAGTCAGAGCCGGTGCGCATGAGTAGCGATTGGCGGTCGTTGGAGCCCCAATAGTAATAACTACCGGCAGGGCCGGACTTGAATCCGACTTCGCGGACGCTGCCGGCGGCGATTTCCAGTGTGCTCGCATCACCAGTGGCAGCTGAGTCAGTCTGAGTTTGCGACGTGGAGGCCGCAGCCGCGCGCGGGCCGAGTCCATGAATGTAAATCGTGTAGTCGAGCAGATTGCGGATAGTGGCGGAGATTTCAGTGCCTTCGGGAACGCGAATCATCGGGCCAGGAATCTGAGGGGCATGGCCTTCTTCGGCGAATGCGCTGACGGTGAGATGGGGTCCACCGTCCTTTTCCGGATACCAGACCGCTGGTCGGGCTTCAAGATGAAGAGTGAGCACGCCGTTGCGAAGGACGCCGGCCGGAGCGCGGTTGTCATTCACCGATGCAGCGGGAGTGGCCCGGCCCGCGATGGCAGTGGTCGATGCGAGAGCAAATGCCAAAGTGAAGAAGAGAAATCTTGCGGAGAGCATAGGTCTTGCCTCCACGAAGTGTACTCCGGTTCTACAAGACTTGGCGGCAGGATGGGACTAGTCTGGCTCGAGAGGGCTTTTCAAGTGTAGGCTTCCTCATCAAAAGCGAGTTTCTTATCTGCGCGCGCGATGAAGCGATCGATCTGCGCCCAGTTAACGTTGTGCGGCTTGAGTTTCTTCCTGCGGACCCATGACCGGAACGCGTTTATTGTGCCAGACGTTTTCAAGGAACGCATCCTTCCGAGCACGCCGTGAGTCCAATTTTTTCCGCGTCAGAACCACATAGCGGACTTCACGTCCGAGTTGCCGCTCGATTTTTCGCATGGCTTCCGCCAGCGCTCCATCGCGAGGGGTGCCGATCACGAGCACAGCCACTCCGCTGGCGGTGTCTTGCCTGGTTGCTTGCGAACGACCCGTACAGGCAGGCCTCCTCTCTTCCCTCAATTTTCTCAAGGTATTGTGCAATCAAAGGCGCCGCGCCGATGGTTTTTGACTACCTTTCACTTCGCTGGCCGTTGGCGCAGGGTGCCGCACTCGGTTCTCGAACGAGCTACTGAAAAATCCCGTGAGCTGTCATTTGAAGGGCTGGGCCTTCACGAGGAACCTAGCGGTGCGAGTCGCATGGCCGGGCCGGAATTTGGCGCATGGACTCAGCACCGCTAAGTCAAAGATGACACCCACAGAAGCCTCAGTAGTAGGTCAGAGAAAATTGCGACGTCGTGAACTGTGGCTACGCGGAAGGATACAGTAGGAGAAAGAATAGTCAATGGCGCTGAAGTGGTGGTTATGTGGCTCCAAAGTGCCATCCGAATAGGTGTCTGAGGCGCAAGCCTTCCCCGACGCTGCCTGAGGGAGACAGCGTCGAGCTAACGCTTGCCGCTTTCGCCAAAGAGTGCTAATTACTGTAAAACACTCTCTCCTTCCGGTATCTGGCTGGCCAGTCAAGAAAGGCGAAATGCCGTTTCGACTCGGGGTCATACGGGAAAACTTCAGCAGCCGGCTATGCGACTCCTTGGGTCCCGAGGAAACCTTGCAGGCCGCGAAATGGCTGTCAGTGGCGCGCGTCGTCCTGGCCCTGGGTTGCTACGCTTGGACCCGTTTTGACGCGAATCCGATCCCTCGAAATGCGTGGCTGGTGCGCGAGCTCTTCGTTACCTATGTCTTTTACAGTCTTTTGATGCTGATTCTGTTGTACCTTCATAAAGCTGCGGACTCGCCCTACCGTTTAACAACCCTTGCGATTGATTTGTTTTTTGCGGGAGCTATCACGGTTTCTACCGGTGGCCCGGAGAGCCCGTTCTTGCTGCTTTGGCTTTTCGTGGTGGTGACGGCGGCGTACCACTGGCACGCGCGCGAGACCTTGCTCACCGCCGCGGTGTGCGTGTTGCTATTGTCGACTGAAGCGCTGCTACTCCGGTTTTGGCCACCGTATTTCGCCGTTGCCGGCCAGCCACAATTTTGGTTTGGCAAGCTGCTGATGCGAGCGGGTTTCCTGCTTGCCGCCGGTCTGTTAGCCGGTCACATCGCTGGACGTGGAAAGGAGTTGCGAGCCGAGAGCGTCTTGCTAACCCGTGTGCTCAGCCAAGTCCACGTCAAATCAGGAATAGACAACGCACTACAGGAGATGATTGGGGAAATCGCGCCGCTGTATCTCCCGTTGAGAACCAGCGTCGTTTTGAAAGAAGGAAGCGTTGAAGAACTCTTTTTATGGGAAGCCGCGCAATCCTCAAGCAGTCCGCGAATCGGCAAGGTCAGAACGGTTCGGCAATTTTCAAAGTTGGAGGCTGAGGCGCTTGCTGTTCCCGCGCCCACTTGGCATTTCGCCGGAAAAGCGAGATGGCCAGGCTTCGCGAAGCGTCTTCTCGCGCTCGATGCTGCCGGGCAGGAGATGCGTCACCTGTCGTCCGACTGGCAGTCGTGCTTGACCGCAAGTGAAGTTTCTCCGGTGATGGTGGTTTCTTTTCGGTTCGAAGAGGGAAGAAGCGGCCGCCTGATTCTGGTTGCTCCTTCTGTCGACGGCAATCGCAAACGCGCTTTGCGTTTTCTGCAGAGCTTGGTGACGAAAGTCAGCCCGGCGATGCAGAACGTCTACACCTCGAGGGATATCCGCAAGGAGGTTGGAGACCAAGTGCGCGCCGGGCTCACGCGGGAACTTCACGATGGCACCATTCAATCGTTGCTAGGTGCCGAGATGCAGATTGAAATTATTAGGCGACAGAGCTTAAACCTCTCGGACGACGCGCAGAGCCGGCTGGCCGCCGTACAGTCTCTCATTCATGAGGAAGTGTTGAATCTTCGCGATCTGGTCGAGAAAACAAAACCCTTGAATTTCGCTTCCAGCGAACTGCCGAACTTTCTCGCTGACCTAGTCGGAAGATTTCGACGCGAAACCGGCATCAATGTCAGAATTACCGCCGAACAAGAAGACCCAGCGTTGCCGCCGAACGTTTGCCACGAAGTGGTGCGAATCGTTCAGGAAAGCCTTTCCAATATAAGGAAGCATAGCGGAGCCCGGAATGTAGTCGTCACGCTATGTGACGCAGACGGCCATCACAAGCTCGTGATCGCAGATGATGGCCGGGGATTCAGTTTCCGCGGGCGCGTTACGCAGCCGCAGCTCGATGCTTCGCATCGAGGTCCTAGCGTCATTAAAGAGCGTGTGCGGCTGATTGGTGGCGAGCTGACGATTGAGTCCTTTCCTGGCCAGGGTGCGAGCCTTGAGATTACGATTCCCAATGAGTCACATGGCTGAAACGCGCCGCGAGATTCGAATCTTGATTGCGGATGACCATCCGGTCTTCCGCCATGGTCTGCGTACGCTGCTGCAGTCGGAGCCGGGGTTTAGGGTCGTTGGCGAAGCAATTGATGGCGCTGAGGTCGCGAATTTAACGGACGTTCTGAAGCCCAATGTTTTGTTGCTGGATCTTGCGATGCCACGCCTCACTGGGATGGAAGTCCTGCGCGAAATGGCGTCGGAGCACGGTCGCATACGCACTATCGTTTTGACCGCGAACATCGAGAAAGCGCAAATCGCAGAAGCACTGCAACTTGGCGCCAGGGGCATACTTCTTAAAGACGCCGCCATCGAGTTGGTGACCAAGTGTATTGGGAAGGTGATGGCTGGCGAATACTGGGTGGGCCGCGAGGCCGTGACAGACATGCTGGACTATCTTAGAGAGTTGAAGCGAGATCCCCGCGAGAAACAAGAAAAGAAATTGTTTTCATTCACCCCTCGGGAGCGCGAAGTCATTTCGGCGATTCTCACCGGTTACGCAAACAAAGAGATAGCTGCAAAGTTTTCCTTGAGTGAGGATACGGTGAAGCACCATCTCTCGAATATTTACACCAAGGCTGGCGTTTCGAACCGGTTGGAGCTGGCGGTCTGGGCGATGAATCAGGGGCTCTTCTGAGCCATCTATAACGTAAGTCGCTAGTGTAGTGCGGCGAAATTCAGAACAGTTACAGAAGGGAGCGCCTAACCCGTATACCCGCATATTCCAACGCGAGGAGAGTTAACGACCGGCAGGCACATCTCGTCGCCACACTCCGCTGGCAGCTTACCTGCGGTGCCTGGTTTCTGGCCAATAGTTGTACGGCACCTTTCGGCAAGCCTTGCCCACGAAGGGCTACAACCTTTAGCACGAGAGCCGTTGGAGAACCGTAGTCATACTCGTAAAAGAACTTCATCCCCACGTCGAGCACTTGGCTCAACACCGTGCCCTGGGTGCATGAGCTTAGGACCTGCTGGAAGAAAAACAACTCCGATCCTGGAGCTCGCGTTCCGCTTGCAGCCAGTCATCCAGGTCACAACCGTGAATTCCGCCGCGTTCGAAGTGAATCTCGAAGGCGCGCTTACGGATTTCTTCTGGAGTGGGTGCGTTCTTAGCTGACTGTTCTTTTGTCACCGAATGTTGCATGTCTATTCCTCCTGTTAAATCTGGACTTCAGGATTCAGCGACGATACTTTGTGCGCCCGATGACATCTGGACCGGTGAAGCAGAGAAAGACCAGAATGGCTAGTGCGAGAATCAACAGAAGCGTCACCATAGAACCACCCGGCATCAAACTCTTGCTGTGCAGCTCAGGCGATCTCTCGGAATGCTCTTAGGATCACCAGCTGAATTGTCATTTCTGGGCATTCGAGGGGACTTCAGATAGTTCGTCAGCGCTTGGCGTAGCTTTCTTCTCGCGTGGAACAGCCGAGCTTTAACGGCCCCGACCGAAAGGCCCATGCGCCGAGCGGTCTCGCTCGTAGATAGCTCGCCAAGCTCGCGCAACTCGACTGCCCTTCGCAGTCCGGGTCTCAAATTTCCTAATGCCGCGGTCAGAATTTGCGCTCGCTCCCGCCGTGCGTAGCTGGCTTCGGGGTCCGGACTTGAATCGGGCATCTCTAGGTGCCACGCGTTTCCTTCTCTGTCACTCGAATCGTCGACTGACACCTCGTGCAGCGCACGGCGCCGGCGCAGCAACATTAGGGCCTCATTGATGGCGATACGCGTTAGCCAGGTGGAGAAGGAAGATTTCCATTCGAAGCTGTGCAAGTGGACGAAAGCATTTTGGAAGGTTTGCTGGACAACATCTTTGGCGTCTTCCTGAGCGCGCGTGTAGCGTTGCGCAACCGCGAGGATCCTTTGCTCGTGACGCTTTAGGAGGATTTCAAATGCTCGTTCATTTCCGTTTTTTGCAGCAGCGACGAGCGTCTCTTCCCTTGCCGGGTCACGCAAGGAAGCAATGGTCGCTTGTGGTGCATCGATCTGGTCCACAACGATGGATGGCATCCTGCTTCTCCTTACGCGTTTCGAATGGCGATGGCGATCTTCAAGCTGCTAGCCGGTGCTGCTCGTCACTCCATTTGCTTGCAGCGGTGCTGCGGGTTGCTTTTTGGCGTACCGTTAGCTGATTCGTTCGAGGTGTTCAGCTTTGCTTTTGTGTCATTTGCCGGCCTTTTCCACATGTGAACCTCGGCACCCCGCTGTTCGAACGAAACCTCGTCCATCGCCAACTTCATGACATGAATGCCACGTCCGTGCTGCGCCAAGAGATTCTCGACAGCCACGGGATAGGGAACGCTGCTTGCATCAAACCCTTGACCCTGGTCTGAAACAACGAGAGAGATTCCCTCCCCGACCTTGCAGCGGCAGCGGACGTGAACTAATTTGCGAGCATCCAGCCGGTTACCGTGAACGACTGCGTTGTTCAGAGCTTCCCGGAGCGCCAGTTCGACAGCGCTTTCCTCGCCCATAATGCAATGTAACCCTTCGATAAACCGCATCAGTCGTTCCACCAGCGGCGTGATAGCTTTGACTTCGCTCGGTATCCAAGTGTCGATTTCGAGCAAGGAACCTGCGCGTGGGCCGGCAAACTCCGTGCCCACTCCCGAATTGACGTTGCGTGCGATGCTCATGACAGCGACTCCGTTCAGCTTCGTGCCAGCCAGAGGCCATAGTGCACGGAGGCAAAAAATCCGAATCCGTTGCGGTGATGCAGCACCTGGTACGACGCCTTCCATTTACGGATCAAGTTGAGCGTGGCTGCCATAACGCACCTCTGTAGCGGACATGTTCAAGTCCGCTCTTTTTGCTTTCGCCTGTGATAAGGGCAACCCGTGTGCCAAATCCATTAAGGCGTAAGTGGCTCAGTTTTCAGCGGCTGTTGAAAGCAGGCGTGCGCGGAGTCGAGAATGTCGAACGTCGGTTCGACAGCTTCCACATGGCGCATCTGTGACGCGCGGCCCAGATGAATCATCTATTTTTGAGGGATATACTGTGCCCTGAGTATCCGGGACGGGTGGTTCCGAAAGCGACATGAGCACAGCCGCGGCTACCTTGGCGGAAATGAACAAGCAACGCTACGATGCCGTGTTTCGCATTAGCGAGGCTCTTTCCGCGTGTACGCGGCCAGAGGAATTGGCAAAAATCCTCGCCGAGCAATTGGGACAGGTTATCCCTTTCGAACATCTCGATGTTGTAGTGCTCAAAGAGAATTCCAACGAAATTGAATACCACGGTTGGGGCAAAGCCGCATTGCCTGTCCCGGATCTGCCCGTCGAAAAGCTATTGGCCTGGCACGTTTACAATAGCCAGGCACCACTGCACATCACTGACTGGAACAGCGATGAAAGGGTTCCGGAGCAGTTGAAGGATGCAGCCAAAACGATTGGCATAAATGTCGGCTCGGTTCTTCTCGTTCCCCTGACGACACCTCACAGGCGACTCGGTACGCTGGGTATCGCCAGCGCGCCCGGCATCACATACACCAGCGACGATATCGCCTTCTTGCGTCTTATTGCGCGGGTTGTCGCATTCGCGATTGGTGATGGTCTGAATCTCCGGCGCGCGCACTCCGCCCAAACGCCATTACAACAGCAAAACGACCGCCTGCAGTTGCTCCTCAATCTGACGACCAGAATCACGTCGAGCCTAGACCTGCGGGAGGTCCTGCGCGCGATTGCAGCGAACATACGCGAAGTCATACACGCTGATGCCGTAACCGTTGCGCTACCAGATGCGACTTCGGGGAAATTTAGGGTATTGGCCATGGATTTTCCGCACGGCAAGGGAATCGTCAAGGAAGAGTTGCTCGTTAGACCAAGCGCCGCAGTTAAGAAAGCGATCGATAGCTTGAAACCGGTAGTCTTTGACGCGCGGAATCGTGACGAACTCGAGCCTGATCCATATGAGCTTGCAGCTGCGGAGGGCTTGATAGCCGCTTGCAATATCCCACTTGTGAATCGCGGCCGAGCCCTCGGAATTTTGTCGATTTTACGCACGACAGAAACTCCGTTTACGCCGGAAGATGTCGATTTCCTCAGCCGAGCATCGGGGCAGATAGCAATCGCAGTTGAAAACGCGCTGGCGTACCGAGAGATCTCAGAGCTGAAGGACAAGCTTGCACAGGAAAAGCTGTATCTCGAAGAAGAAATCCGCAGCGAAATGGATTTCGAGCGGATTGTTGGGGGCAGCCCGGCGCTCAAGCATGTTCTGCAATTGGTCGAAACCGTCGCTCCTAGTGATTCGACCGTCTTGCTTCTTGGCGAAACCGGCACCGGAAAGGAGTTGATTGCGCGCGCGATCCACGACCGGAGCCGACGCAAAGAGCGGACATTTGTAAAGCTTAATTGCGCTGCCATTCCTACAGGTTTGCTCGAAAGCGAATTGTTTGGTCATGAAAAAGGCGCGTTCACCGGTGCGATCAGTCAAAAAATCGGGCGCATGGAACTGGCGGATCAGGGCACGCTGTTCCTGGACGAAGTGGGCGATATCCCAATCGATATCCAGCCGAAGCTGCTGCGCGCGTTGCAGGAGCAGGAATTTGAACGTCTCGGCAGCACGCAAACGCGGCGGGTAAACGCCCGGTTGATCGCAGCAACCAACCGCGATCTGGAAAAGATGATCGCCAACCGCGAATTCCGCAGCGACTTGTTCTACCGCTTGAACGTGTTTCCGATCCGCATCCCGCCATTGCGGGACCGTAGAGACGACATTCCGCTCCTGGTCAGTTATTTCGTTCAAAAGTTTGCCAAACGGATGCAAAAGAAGATCGAAACGATTCCGGCAGCCACGATGAAGGGTCTGACCGCGTGGGGCTGGCCGGGCAACATCCGCGAACTGGAGAATTTCATCGAGCGCGCCGTGATCTTGACGCGGGGTAAGGCGCTCGAAGCACCGCTCTACGAGCTGCAGAAACCGAGCATCAACGCGGCTCCTGCTCCTGCCTCGCAGCCTGCCAACGACATCGAGCGGATTGTGAAGGAAACCATCAATGCTGCCCTGAATGAGAAAAAGAGGGCTTCTGAGGAGTATTCGCAAAAGCAGCGTGCGGAAATCGTGCGGGCTCTAACCGAGGCCAAGGGCCGAGTTGGCGGCACTGACGGAGCTGCGGCCCGCATGGGTATCAACCGCACGACTCTCATCTCTCGCATGAAGAAACTGGGCGTCGATCCCAGGCAGTACGTCTGAACCGACAGCTTTTGCCGCCTCGTCAACTGTCGGAGTTGACTTCGACAGTTTCAACTCTTGTCTCCATTCGATTTAGTCCCACCAAGAAAACTCAGTCACTTACAGCCTTGGAGGATCTGGCATGCGCATTGCCTTTCACTCGTGCGTAGCGAGGACGCATGTTGAGGATTTCCATTGTCGAGCGACGTAACCAGCGCCGGTTGGTACTTGAAGGAAAGCTGGTCGCGCCCTGGGCCCATGAGCTGAAGCCCGCGTACGAAGAGGCGAGCGCAGACCTGAATGGTCGTGAGCTCGTGATTGATGTGAAAAGCGTTGTTGCGATCAGCGAGGACGGAGAAAACGTTCTTCTCGAGCTGCTGAAAGCAGGAGCTTGTTTCCGTTGCCCCGGGGTGTTCACGAAGCACGTCCTGAAACGGCTCGCTCTCAAGATTCGCAGAAATGTTCAGGAGAAAAAGGGATGACAGGCAATATTAGGTATCGTCTGACTCGAAGACATTCGCTCCCTGCAATTTTGGCAATCGCAGTCACCTTCTACTGCGTAATACCGGCAGCGGGTCAATATCCCGCTGCGAGTGTCGGGGCAGGCCAGTCGAGCGCACTCACGGGAAGTGTTCCGAGTGGTCCAGCAAGCGACGAGATCCTGCGTTTGACGCTGCGCGACGCCATCATCCGGGGCCTCCGCTACAACTTGGCGACGATTGAAAGCGGCGAAAACGCGCAGATTGCACGCGGTCAACGATTGCTTGCGCTTAGTAATCTCTTGCCCCAGGTCAGCGCAGGCGCTTCCGAGACTGCCCAGCAAGTGAACCTCGGCACGCTCGGGCTCTCTGGATTAAACGTGCCGGGCATACCAACGGTTGTTGGCCCGTTCAGCTACAGCTCGGTGGACGCAAGCATCAGCCAAACACTGTTCAGCTATGAATTCATCCAGCGGTTCCGCGCAGCGCGCACTGCCGAACAGGCTGCGCAGCTCAGTTATCAGGACATCCTGGATGTGGTCACGCTCACGGTAAGCAACGGCTATTTGCAGATTATCGAGGCCAGCTCGCGCATCCAGGCGCAAGAAGCCCAAGTGCAGAATGCGAGGGCTCTTTACGATCGAGCAGTCGACCAAGTGCAGGCCGGTACGGCCCCACGAATCGACGCAACACGCACCGAAGTTCAGCTGCACACGGAGGAGTACAACCTAAGCATCACACGCAATAATTTTGAAGTTGCAGAACTAGCCCTTGGCCGTGCGATCGGACTCCCGCTCGGCCAACAGTTTGAGTTGGCCGACACACTCCCGTATTCCGACATCGCCCCACTCACTCCCGCCGAAGCGCTAGACATCGCGTATAAAGCACGCAGCGATTTCCGTTCAGCTCTCAATTCTCAAAAAGCTGCTGCGCAAACCCTTTCTGCTGCCAAAGGCGAACGGTATCCGACTGTCGCCGTGAACGGTGACTACGGCGATATCGGACCGACGTTCGGCCACTCGCACGGAGATTTCACGCTTCAGGCTGGGATCAGGGTTCCGCTCTTCACCGGCGGTCGGATCAAAGGTGATATCACACAGGCCGAGTCCGCACTGCGGCAGCGAAAGGCTGAGGCAGAAAACATTCGCGGACAGATCGACCAGGACGTCCGCACGGCCCTTCTCAATCTAAATGCCGCGAAAGAACAGGTTGAAGTGGCCAAGCAAAATGTCGAACTTGCCAATGAGAGCCTTGCTCGGTCGAAGGACCGCTTCACTTCCGGTGTCACTGACAGTGTTGAAGTCGTCCAGGCCGAGCAGGCTCTCGCCAGCGCCAACGATCAACACATAACGAGTCTGTACAACCACAATTTCGCCAAACTTTCGCTGGCTCGCGCCCTAGGCGTAACGCGCACCAGCTACAGCCAATACCTCGGAGGGAAGTAATGTCGAACAACGAGCACAACCACGTGGCTTCGGTGATCGTGGAAGAGGAAATACCCATTTCTGTGGAACCGCAGATCGCCCGGGATCCTGGCGAGAAAGCTGGGAGCTTTGGTCGGCTTCGTCATAGCTTGCGAGAGCATCCGGGAAAGAGCCTGGCTGCGGCCCTCGCGCTACTCGCCGTCTTGATCGTCGCCGCATATTTCCTTCGCAATCTGTTCTTGTACGAAGACACCGATGATGCCCAGGTGGACGGACACGTCATGCCGCTGAGTGCCCGGATCAGTGGGCAGATCAAAGAGGTACATGTAATTGAGGGGCAGCTTGTCCATGTCAACGACGTGCTGGCGACCATCGATCCGGCGGATTACAAGATCGCGGCGGAACAGTCCGAAGCGAATCTCGACAATGCGCTGGCCGCAGCCGCGAGTTCCCATTGGAGCGTGCCGATTACTTCCATAACGGTTCAAAGCAATCTGGATTCGGCAAAGACGGCCGTGACCAACGCCGAGGCTGCGCTTAAGGCCGCTGGACACAATTCCGAAGCGGCGAAGGCGGCACTTACGCAGGCCGAAGCCAACGCCGCAAAGAGCGATGCAGACCTCGAACGCGCCAAGCAGCTCGTGGCAAAGGAAGATATCTCCCGCCAGCAATACGATCAGGCGGTCGCCTCGGCAACCGCGAACCGAGCTGTAGTCGTTTCGGCACAGTCGGCGGTGCACGCTGCTGAACAATCGGTGCAGCAAGCGCAAGGGAAGGTGCTGCAGGCCAAGAATGATTTGCAGACAGCGGAGACTGCGCCCGAGCAGGTTTCGCTGACGCGTGCTAACGCGCTGGCAGCCGACGCTCAGGTGTCACAACGAAAGGCGCAAGTTGCGCAAGCACAATTGAACTTGGGCTACACCATTATTCGTTCGCCTGTGACAGGGATCATCGGAAGGAAGAGCGTTGAAATTGGCCAGAACGTCAGCATCGGGCAGGAAATGCTGGAAGTGATACCCCTGGACGACGTTTGGGTCACCGCCAATTTTAAAGAGACGCAGCTTGCGCACATGCGGCCGGGGCAATCCGTGGAAATCAAGGTCGACGCATACGGTCGTAAATGGAAAGGGCGCGTCACGAACATCGGTGGAGGAACGGGGTCGGTATTCAGTCTATTGCCGCCGGAAAATGCGACCGGGAATTATGTGAAGGTCGTACAGAGGGTACCGGTGCGGATCGATTTCGATCGCATCACAGGACAGGATTTCAATGCAGAGGGACTGTTGAAGCCGGGATTGTCAGTCTTGCCAGACGTGAGGGTGCGATGAGCACGTCCGGCTCTGTTGCTGGCGGTCAGGACGTAGGACATCCCAAGGTCAACCCGTGGATCATCGGAGTTGTGGTTTCGATGGCTGCGTTCATGGAGGTACTCGATACTAGCATTGCCAACGTGGCCCTTCCGCACATTGCCGGCAACCTGGGCGCGAGCAATGACGAGAGCACTTGGGTGTTGACTACCTATTTGGTGTCAAATGCCGTCGTGCTTCCGATAAGCGGCTTCCTGGTTGATTGGCTCGGACGTAAGCGCTTCTTTTTGACCTGCATCATCTTTTTTACACTCAGCTCCTTTTTGTGCGGCATCGCGCCGAGCCTCGGAATGCTGCTTCTTTTCCGAGTGCTGCAAGGCGCCTTCGGTGGCGGACTGCAGCCGATGACACAGGCAATCCTGGCGGATACTTTCCCGCCAGCGCAACGCGGATTGGCCTTCGCGTTGTATGGAATCACGATCGTCTGCGCCCCCGCCATTGGTCCCACGCTGGGCGGCTGGATTACTGACAACTATTCCTGGCGCTGGATCTTTTATATCAACGTCCCAGTGGGAATTCTGGCCGTGCTGCTGGTTTCGCAGCTTATCCAAGATCCTCCCAACTTGTCCCGTCTGAAAGCTGCCACAGCGAGGTTCGACTACATTGGGTTTGGCCTGCTCGTCGTCGGTGTAGGCGCTCTTCAGGTTGCGCTCGACAAGGGCCAAGAGGACGATTGGTTCGGGTCGGGGTTCATTACCACACTGATCATTGTTGCCGCCGTAGGCTTGATCTCCCTCATTATCTGGGAATGGCGTCACAAGGAACCCATCGTGGACATCCGTCTGTTCAAAATGTTCAATTTTGCGAGCTGCAACGTGATGATGTTCGTGCTTGGCGCCGTTTTGTTCAGTTCCACGGTGCTTCTTCCTCAGTTCCTGCAAACGCTCATGGGCTACACAGCGCAGGCGGCCGGCATGGTCATTTCTATGGCGGCAATTCTTCTGGTCTTTCTTCTGCCGTTCGTGGGACGCCTCGCTGGGCGCTTTCAAGCCCGTCACATTCTCGCTTTCGGCTGGATCACGCTCGCTGTGGCCATGTACTTCTCATGCAAACACATCGATCTGCTCATCAGCTTTCGTGCTGCCGCGTGGATGCGCATTTGGCAGTATCTGCCTGTTGGATTCTTATTCGTCCCGCTTACCATGGCTGCCTATGTCGGTCTGCCAAAGGAAAAAAGCAACGCTGCTGCTGGTTTGATCAATTTCATGCGCAACATCGGGCAGAGCGTAGGAACTTCGGCTGTGACTACGTTGCTTGCACGCCGAGGTCAATACCATCAGTCCGTTCTCGCCGAGTACACACGCTCTCATCGGTTCGACGTGGCCGTCGCAGGCTTGACGAGCCGTCTGACACATGCCGGTCTTAGCTTGCACTCGGCTCAACAACAAGCGATGGCCAGAATGTACAACTTGGTGGTCGCACAGGCTCAAGCCTTGTCTTACGTTGAAATCTACTGGCTGCTCGCGGTGACTTCCGCTTTGATGTTCTTATTGTGCTTCCTGCTAGCCAAGAACCAACCCGGCAAGGGCGGCAACGTTGCCGCTCACTGAAGACGTTCTCTGACCGATGACGTTGTTGCATGAAATCGGGATAGCGGTCCTTCTACTAATACTTACGCTCTGGCTGCAGTGTGCTGGGCTCGCGGTGCTCATCGGTTGGGTCAGAAGCGCTGTAACTGGTGATCTGCACAGACTCGGGCCATTCCGCTCCGCCACAGTCGTTGTGCAATTCACAGCCGCTGTAATCGTTCTCCATGGAGTATTGATTCTTTTGTGGGCCGTCTGCTATCGCTGGGTCTGCTTACCGTCCTGGGAATCCGCTTTTTATTTTTCGGCCAGCAGCTATGCCACTGTGGGGTATGGCGACGTAGTTCTGCCTTCTAACTGGCGCATGCTGGGGCCGCTCGAGAGCATCATCGGCGTGTTGATGTGCGGGGTATCTGTCAGCTTACTGTTTGCGACAGTCACCCGTCTAGTTAGCCGCGAAGGGCGATCGTCGCATTAATTTTCCCGGTGAAGTGAATGAGTAAATCGGACTATGAAGATTTCTCATTGAGAAACAAGGCTTCTGTCGAGGCGAGGAATCATCGACAGATTGGCAATCCAGCGCTTCTCGCCAAACGGTCATGTGCGGCCGCAGAGGAGAAGACCGTGATCCTGCAGGAAAATCCGTTCCGCCTCCCTCCTCCACCACGCCTGCTCCTTCGTTGCCTAAGACGAGGGGCGCGTTCGCGATTGGGAAATGGCCGGAGAGAATCGTATGGTCGAGCGGTGTGACGCCGGCTGCAGTCACTCGCAGCAACACTCTTCCGTCCGAGATTGTTGGCTTTGGAAGATCTACGAGCTTCAACGCTTCATAACCATTGAATTTTTCCGCTCTCATTGCGCGCAAATCAGTTCCCTTTTTTGTCGGGTCGGACGTTTTGCCAAACCGCTGCGAGCCATATAGCCGTGCCAACAAATATCTGCTATCCCTTGATGCTGCGGTTCCGATTTCAATTAGCCTTCGCGGCTGCCGCAGAACTTCCTCGATAAATCACAGCGCCCAGCGGCGCTCCCGTCGCCCCGCCATCGACCACGATCTCCGTACCGGTGACATACGAAGCTTCATCCGACGCCAGGTACAACGCGGCTTGCGCTATCTCCTCTGCTTCGCCCATGCGACCGAGCGCCGTAATTCCCCCCAGCCTCTGTTCGAGCAGCGACATGGCTTGGTCCGTTGGCGCTTCTGGGGACCAAATCGGCGTCTTGGTACCGCCGGGCGTGACCTGGTTGACACGAACACCGCGCCCCGCGAATTCTGACGCCAGGTTGCGCGTCATAGAGCGCACGCCCGCTTTAGTGGCAGCATAGGCCGAGTATCCTGGGACGCCCAGCACCGCATGAACCGAGCCATTCAGGATGATCGACGCGCCCTGGTTCAGGTGCGGGGCGCTAGCCTGCACCGTGAAGAACACGGCTGTCAGGTTCGTCCGGATGATTTCCTCAAAAGCAGCCAGCGAGGTATTGCCCACGGGCGTCGCGCCCGGTATCCCCGCATTGGCGAACACGATATCGAGCTTGCCGAACTTTTCCACCGCGGCGGCAACTGCGCGTTCAATCTCTTGGACTTTCGTCACGTCCGCTTGCAACGCCAGCGCGGCATTTCCCAGTTCCTTGCTTGCTGCATCCAGGGTCTTCCGGTTCCGCCCGGTGATGGCTACTCGCGCGCCTTCGGCCACGAACAGGCGTGCCGTGGCCAGCCCGATGCCGCTGTTGCCACCGGTGATCAAAGCCGTCTTGCCTGCCAGTCTCATTTTCGTCTCCTTGTATTTATTCTGGATTATTGTTATAATCCTTATCGCGGAATTGGATGCCAGCCCTTATGCAAGGGATACATCAATTTCGGGCTTTTTTTGGGGGAAGCAATGGGCCATTCAAGATCGGCAAAGACCAAGACTCACAAACGCATCGTCCAGATCGCTTCAAAGCGGTTCCGGGAAGAGGGGCTTGCCGGGATCGGAATCGCGGATCTTATGAAGGAAGCTGGTCTTACGGTGGGCGGCTTTTACAAGCACTTCGACTCGCGTGATGAACTCGTGGCCGAAGCGGTCAGCTCTGCATTCGGTACGTGGAAGCGTCAAATGGACGCTGCCGCATCCGGCGGGCCGCCGCTATCCTACGCTAAGCTGATCGACGATTACCTGAACGACGCGCACCGCGAAAATCCAGGTACAGGTTGCGCTTTCAGCGCGCTGGCGGGGGAGATCGCTCGCAGCGACAAGCGAACTCGCGCGCTGGCGACGGAGCAGATTCGCAACGATATTCAACTAATTGCCAGCTTGCTTGGCGCCAGAAGCGGCGAGAACGATCATGCCGCGAGGTCGCAAGCAATCTTGACCTTTAGCGCACTCGTCGGCGCCATGGTGTTGGCCCGCGCGGTATCGGACGAGCGGTTTTCGCGCGAAATCCTGAAGACCGTGGCTCAGCTCTTGAACGATCCGCTTGGTAAAGGGACTTCCGCGACGTCACTGCGCTAACACCTTTCCGCGGTTATACGTCGGCCTCTCTGAAGGAATCGCTTGTTGGCGAGTTTCGTCCTCTACAGAATCACAGCTGCCTCCTCAAAACTCAGCCGTGGATTGCGTGGGTGGAGCTTGCTTGGGTCTCCATAGCCCAGGTTGCAGAGGAGATTGACCTTCCACTTACCGTCAGGAAAGAATGCCGCATTCAGTTTGTCTGCATCGAAACCGGACATCGGCCCGCAGTCCAATCCCAGGGCGCGTGCGGCCAGAATGAAGTACGCGGCTTGCA
>WNFR01000799.1_pt1 | contig 52187 bp, 43 predicted proteins | sample 5400221 | NCBI WGS metagenome assembly WNFR01 (sample SAMN13153357, study PRJNA577476) | soil metagenome | isolation source: 40 cm soil under Madrone tree | place: USA:California | collected 2016-06-14 | reverse complement strand
GATCCGCGGCGGTGAATCCCCACTCGGCGATGCCGCGGTTGACTTCCGCGCCATCCCGGAACGGATAGTCCGTGCCGTAAAGGACCTGCGAAATGGATACCATCTTCAGCAGTGCTGCGATCTGCCCTGGCGTGTTGCCTTGCGCCAGCTCGTAATAGAACTTTCTGAACTCGGGCAACGGCCCATCGGGGAGATTCGCCGGCCTGCGTTCTTCGGCGAGACGAACGAAACGGCTGGTCAGGAATGGCAGCGTGCCGCCGCTGTGGGAGAAGATCCAGCGAATGTCGGGAAATCTCATCGCGGTTCCGGTGAACACGAGGTGCGCAATGGTCCGCGTGGAATCGGTTGCGTATTCGATCGACGACGGCGGTATGCCGGGAACGAGCCCTCGGCAGCAATCCGGGGTAGTCGGGTGGACATAGACCACCGCCTTGCGCCGGTTGAGTTCTTGGTAGACCGGGGCAAAAGAAGGATCGCCGAGATACCTGGTCTGGTAGCTGGTCAAGAGCCCGATGCCGTCCGCCTTGAGCGTCTCGAAGGCGTATTCGATCTCCTTGAGGCTGCCTTCCACGTCGGGTGGCGCGATGACTGCAAACAGGCCGAAGCGGCCGGGGTGGTCTCGCACGAGCCTCGCGCCGTATTCGTTAAGCTGACGCGAGAGGGTGCGCGCCTCCTCGACATTGTCTCCGTACCACACTCCAGGCTGGGCGATCGACAGGATCGCGGTCGCAATCCCGCTCTTGTCCATTTCCTCGAGCGACAAGGCCGGCGACCATTTCGGCGGCGGACCTGTTGCGCGCCGTCCCGGTGCCATCATGGCATCCACGTGGAATTGCGGAATGAAGTGGTGATGCACGTCTATCCGCGGTTTGGCGGCGGAGACTTGCGCGGCCGCAGGCGCCGGGCCAATCGCCGGCACCGCCCCCAAACCGAGGCCGGCCACGCCGGCCAAAAACCGTCTGCGCGCGGGTTGCGCCGGTGCGGCCGGCGGCGCGCAGCACATGCATCGCAAAAACCTGTGCCGTGCGGGACTGTCCGTCATCGCTTTCCTCGCAATCCTCGGACATTAGCGGCTGTCCGCGCCTCCTCCTAGGGTCAGCGTCGGCGCCTCGCACGATCGTCGGGCGAGCCGGTCAGCAATGCACATGGCGGTCGCGACGTATTGCCTAAGCGGCGATTCGTGCAGGCGTTGATCACCGCCGCCCGCTCGGTTTCTCGACGGCACGGCACGCTCTTGTCCGCGCGCACGCGCGGCTTACTCAAGCCGATGCTGCGCCCCGAACAGCCGTACGCCTCCGCTAGGAGTTTCTAAACCTCTGCTCTGCAGAATCTTCTTGACTCCAAGGGTTTGGGCCTTATGTGGGGACAGGCCGCTGTGATCTGTCCCCCGCGTGCGGGCTGATCGGCGGCATTCGCTTGCCTGACGCCGCTTGTCGGTACTCGGGTTGAATCACTCGGTTGGGGAGGACGGCAATGCGCCAGAACGCCCTCTTGCGATCGGGGAAGGGCTTGGCGGCGCCAAGCACCGCCCGAAAGAGCGTCGCTCACGTGGCTGTGGTCAAGGCTGCATCCACGGAGGGCCGCGAAGGGCATTTCGCCGTGCGCGACGGCGTGCGCTGCGCTGGCGTGCATCTGATCGTCGATCTGCATGGAGCCGAAGGCCTCGACGACATTGACTTGATCGAGGCGACGCTGCGGCGCTGCGTGGAGGCGGCACAGGCGACACTGCTGCACATCCATCTACACCATTTCCACCCGAATGGTGTATCGGGCGTGGCGGTGCTGGCCGAGAGCCACATTTCGATCCATACTTGGCCCGATATCGACTATGCCGCCCTGGACCTGTTCATGTGCGGCAGGGCCACTCCCGACGTGTGTATCCCCGTGCTCCGAAAGGCCTTCAAAGCGAAACGCGTCGAAGTCAACGAAATCCTGCGCGGGCGGGACACCTGATCAGAGGGCATGAGCGCGCATCGGCGGCGCCGGTTCCGCGCTTTCTCGTCCCGCAGCCTTCATCCGCCGCCTCGACATGGCCGAAAGACGCCGGATTCCCGAAACGCTGTTCGACGACCTCGGTTTCCGCATGACCTATGAGGTCAAGCGCGTGATCTACGAGCTACAGACGGAGCACCAGCATCTCGTTTTGTTCGAACATCCCTTCTTCGGCAAGATGCTGATGCTCGATGGTGCCACCCAGGTCACGACCACGGACGAGTTCGTCTATCACGAGATGATGAGCCATGTGCCCATCTTAGCGCATGGTCACGCCGAGGAGGTGCTGATTGTCGGCGGGGGAGATTGCGGCGTCGCCGAGGAGGTGCTCAAGCACAAATCGGTCAAGCGGCTTACCCAGGTGGAGATCGACGCGTCGGTTATCGAGTTTTCCAAACGCCACTTCCCGGAATTCACGAAGCCGGTATTCGCCGACAAGCGCTTCGATCTCATCATCGCCGATGGTATGAAATACGTCGCCAAAACGGACCGTCGTTTCGACGTCATCATCGTTGATTCGACGGACCCCCTGGGGCCGGGGAAGGTCCTGTTCAGCCAAAAATTCTACGCCGCTTGCAGCCGTTGTATGACCAAGGGTGCGGTGATGGTCACGCAGAGAGGCGTACCGATGTTCCAATCGGACGAACTCACCGCGGCCGTTGCCAGCTTTCTCAAGTTGTTCGCCGACGGCTATTGCTACGTCGCGGCGATCCCGACATACGTGGGCGGCCATTTGGCTATCGGCTGGGCCACAGACAACATCAAATTGCGCCACGCTTCGGTCGAGACGATCGCGAATCGCTACGACAGGGCCGGCCGATTTCCGACGAAATACTGGACGCCCGAAGTGCACGTGGCAGCATTCGCGCTGCCGCGTTTCATTGCCGAGAAGGTGGTGAAAGCAAAGCAGCGCCGGTCGGCGGCCGCGCCGGTCGCCTTGGACGGACGAGTCAGCGGGAAGGCATCTCCTTCGCGACGTCGAAGTTAAGCTCGATCAACACGTTGTTCGGATCGGTCACGAAAATCTGCCGGCGCGTGCTGTTCGGCACCTCGTTGACGCGAAACGGTACCCCTTTGCGCGTGAGATGCTGCTTGATCGCCTCGAAGCCGCGGCTGCCAAACGCGATGTGGTCGATTACGCCCGAATCCGGCCGCTGCGGCTTGTCGGTTGGCGAGATGTCGTTGAGGTGCAGTACCGGATGCCCTTCGCTGTAGAGCCAAGCGCCGGGAAAATCGAACGGCGGGCGTGGCCCGTTTACTAATCCGAGCATCTCCTCGTAAAAGCGCACGGTATCCCGCAAGTTGCGGGTCGAGACGTTGTAGTGGTCGAGCACACCCACGCTCATGCTCATCGCACTCCTCCTTCTGGCCTTCCACGGTTGATGCAAAGCTCGATCAGCCTAGCGTGGAACACCGGCCGTGACGAGGCAGGGCTTCGATGGCCTAGAACACCGCAAGATACTTCAGCAGCGAAATCACCCCGAGAATGATCACGATGATGCGAACGATCTGTCGGGCGCGGGCGTCGAGCGGCAGCATATTGACGAGATAAAGTACCAGAATAACAACGAGGAAGGTGATGATTACACCGATGAGGACGTCCATGCGTGCTCCCCTTCGCTTGAGCGTTTGCGCCAGAATCGGCGCAGCATGAAAATCATAACGGGATTCGGCGACCCTGGCACCCCGGTCGGAACCGAGGCGGCCGGGGCAGGATCGATAGCCGCTGACCTGAAAACCTGACGGAAGCGCTGAGTCGCGTTGGGCGCTATCGCTGGAGGCGAGGCACGGGCAGCGACTCTCCGGCAATTGCGCCCATGCGCGCGTACACCTCGTGCGGTACGCGGTAATCGCGGAGCACGCAGTGCAGGTCGCGCAGTCCGCAGGCCTCCCGTTGGACCACGAAATGGCACAGCGCAAGGCTCGCCTCCGCGACGAGCGAGGCGCGCCTCTGCCGGCATTCAGCAGCCGAACTCGCCTGTGAATGGCCGGCGTCGAACGCGGCCAATGCAGCGAGACTTGCTTCAAGCGCGCGTCCTGCTCGGCCGAGTGCGGAAGCCTTCTCCTGGAGGAACTCGTCCGCAAGTAGCTCTGCCGGCGTGTGCCTGGTCTTGAACCGGGGCATTGGTCGATGGCGCGCGTTGAACCAGCATCATCTGCCGGCAATGATCGCCCTGTCGAGTCCCTCCCGTGATATGGCTTGATGCGCTTGCGGCGAGGTTCATATGATTGCTGTCCCGCCAGCATTCGCAGACGGCGCCTAGAGGAGGAACGACAATGAGCTGGCCTAGATTGAGCACGGTGGTTGCCGCGCTCGCGCTGGTCGTGGCGGCCGGTCGCGGTGCCTGGTCGCAGGAGACGTTGAAGGTCGCGATCCCGCAGCGCGGGGCATGGGACGCCGGTGTCGCCGAGCTCGGCCAACGGGGCGGTATTTTCAAGAAGCACGGCCTCGACCTGGAGATCCTTTACGTCCAGGCCGGGCCCGAATCGATCCAGGCGGTCATCGGCGGCAGCATGGATATTGCAACCGCGGCCGGCGTGTCGGCCGCGGTGGGCACTTTCGCCAAGGGCGCGCCGATTCGCATCATTGGCAGCGAAATGATCGGTGCACCCGACCTTTACTGGTATGTCCCCGCCAGCTCGCCGATCAAGAAAATCGAGGATTTCAACGGCAAGACCGTTGCGTTCTCATTGACCGGCTCGTCCAGCCACGCCGGGCTGCTCGCGCTCATTGCACAATACAAGCTTACCGCCATACCGACATCGACCGGTACTATCGCCGCGACCATCACCCAGACCATGACCGGGCAGGTCGATGTAGGCTTCGGCGCGGCACCGTTCGGACTTGACCTCGTGGAGGACGGCAAGATCCGGATCATCGCGACCGGCGGTGACGTCGCCTCGCTGCGCACCCGCACCGTGCGCGTCAATTTGACCAACGTGAACACCCTGCATAAGCGGCATGATGCCATCGTTCGCTTCAATCGCGCTTATCAGGAGACGGTTGCATGGATGTATTCCGATCCCGCCGCGCTCAAGCACTACGGCGAATATTCCAATTTGCCCGCCAAGATCGTGCTGCGGGTGCGCGAGCTTATTCCGAAGGGAAGCATGGCCACTGATCGCGTCGAGGGCATCGACCAGATCATGGCCGACGCGATGGCGGCGAAATTTATTCCCGCGCCGCTGACCGGCGAGCAGGTCAAGGAGTTGCTGCAGATTCCGAAGTGAAGGAGCCTCTGCCCGAGCTTTCTCGCGCGGCTTGGTGCGCGTTGATCGCTGGGAAGGGGAGGGCGTTGCCTGTCGGCTTTCCTGCGCGCTCAACAAGCGGGGGTTAAATTCCTCCAGGAATTGAGCGGGGCGTCTCCGGCACCCGAACCTGCATACCTCCGCTTTCGATGTTGATTACTCACAGGAATTCCGAGGAAACGTACGTCCTGCGAGCACGGTCGCGCGGCCAACGCCGATGACGAATTGCCTGCCGCACTGGGCCTCGTTCGCTGCCTTTGACGAAACGAGGAACCGGTTACGTCATTGCCGCGTTCTTCGCTCACCTCCTGGCAGCCGAAGGAGAGAGATTGATGTGGTTTGAATCAGCTGCGAGCGGTCGGGATCTACTGCTGATGAGACCTCTCCCTGCAAGGCGATGACATGGCGGTAATGCGGGAAGTCGAGACACCGACAACCGACCGCTGCCACGAGTCTGGCGGCTTGGCTGAGGAGCATTCTGGCTTTCACAGGAAAAGGAGTTCCTTCGATGTGTGACTATAGTCTGCACCACGTCGCGACCCGGCCTGCCAGAGTTGGGGACAAACTGGTAGCAACCAGGTTCCCCAATTCGATCACGCGCGGCTTCGCAGCGTCCGGAGAGCCGCATGTTGCGGTCTGCCTCATGCCCGGCACGGAAATTGCGTTCGACCAGAACGTCGAATGCGAGCCGTCATTCGGCATCGGCATCCTTCCGAACAAGAAGATCGGGCAGCGGCTTGCGCGTTTCCGGCAAATCAATATGGACAACGCCGTGACGCATCACGATGCGTTGGAATTCCCGGACGGACAGGTGGTGCTGGTCACGCGGCTGTGCGAGGGTCAGTGCGCAACCGTGTTGCAGCTGCCGGCCGGCGCGCGTTCTGGGACGTCGGAGAAAGCGGAGCCGGAGGCTCGGGAAGTTTCCGTTTCGCTCTGATCGGTCGCTTGTCGAACGCTGACGCTGCCGCCCGCAAGGCGCGGCGGCGTTAGAACTTGGCGCCGATTTCGGGTGCATCCGACATCGCCGCCGAGCGCTAAACGGTTTGCCTGCTGAACAGCAGAGCCCCCGGCGGTAACCGGGGACTCTATCTTGTATCACGTAGAACGCGTGCGAAGACGAACGTTAGCGCTCGGGAAATGTGACTAGCGTCTCGAACTTATAGCCGCACGCTTCGCACTCCCAGAGATGCCGAACACGGTGCCGGTCCAGGTACTCGGACCATTCCGGCAGGAAGATTGCTTCCCCGCATTGGGCACAGTGATTGAGCAGCTTGGTCTGAACGAACTTTCGGGGGCTCGCGGTGCGAAGCTCCATGGAGGCGTCCTCCCCACCATGCTCCCCCTCCCCACTGTGCGGCATGCTAGCGCAACTGCCGCTGAGGTGAAGCAGGAGCGCTGACCTAACGCGGTCAGCGCCCGTCACCCCGCGAGGGCCTCTTCGGCTTCTTGCGGTGAGCCGTCCCGCGTTGCGCAGAGGACGTCTTCCTATGTCCGGCACAGTCGCTATAGTGCCCGGGTGCGACGCACAAATAGGGAGACCGCCATGCCTGAAATCTACGTCCACGCCGTCAAGGGCCGCTCGCTCGATCAGAAACGCGCACTGATCAAGGATATCACCGACGCAGTGGTGAAAAATTTCTCCGTTCCGGTCGAGGCGGTGATGGTGGAAATCGTGGAATCCGAGCCGACCGCCAAGGCAAAAGGCGGTGTTTTGTTCAGCGAGATGCGTCGCTGAGCCGGGGGCGCGGCCGGCAGTGTTTCGCCCGGCAACGCCCGGGCGAAACTTTTTTCGGAGCCAACCATGGGCGATCTTGACGGCAAGACCGCACTGGTCACGGGCGCAGCATCGGGCATCGGCCTCGCTACCGTCGAGCTGTTCGCCCGACGCGGCGCCAAGGTTGCCCTCAATCACTTGCCGGATGATCCCCGCGGCCCCGCGGCCGTCGAACGGCTGCGCGCCGCCGGCTTTGCCGCGGTCGGCGCGCCTGGCGATGTATCCAAAGCTGGCGCTGCGGAAAAGATGGTCGCCGCTGCAATCGACGCGCTGGGCCGGCTCGACTTCCTCGCCAACAACGCCGGCACCTCGGCAACGGTCGCACCGATCCCGCCGGCGGAGCTCGACCGCCTGACCGAGGAATTTTGGGCAACCATTCTTGCCACCAACCTGCTCGGGCCGTTCCGCTGTACGCGCGCCGCCGCGGCGGCTCTCAAGGCAGCACGCGGTGCGGTTTGCAATACCGCGTCAGTCGCCGGTCGCAATATGGCGGGGTCAAGCATGGCCTATGGCGCGAGCAAGGCCGGCCTCATCAATCTGACCCAAAACTTGGCGCGCGCGCTGGCGCCTGAGGCGCGCGCAAATGCCGTGGCGCCCGGATTTGTGGAGACCGACTGGACCCGGCCTTGGCCGGCAGCGCGCAAGCAGGCGGCAATCGAGCGCTCGCTGCTCAAGCGAGCCTGCACACCTGCCGATATCGCCGCGGCGATCGTATTTCTTTGCGCCGATACCAGCATGGTGACGGCGCAAACGCTGGTGGTCGATGGCGGGTACTCTTTGTGACGCGCCTGGATGCTTGCTCGCGCGTCGCAGGTTCGCCGCCAGATCGGCTATTTGAGCAGCAGCTGCGGCAGCCAAAGTGACAGTGCCGGCAGGTAGGTCACCAGTGCGAGAACGATCAGCATCGGCACATAGAAGATCAGGATGCTGCGCGACACCGCCTCCATGCTCACGCGGCCGATAGCGCATCCGACCACCATGGTTGGTCCCACGGGCGGAGTGAGCAGGCCGATGCCGAGATTGAGGATCATGATGATCCCGAAGTGTACGGGGTCGATACCGAAGGTCTTGATCACGGGCAGAAAAATCGGCGTGCAGATGAGCAGCATTGGCGCCAGATCCATGAATGTGCCGAGCACCAGCAGCAAAACATTCACGTAGAGTAGAAATGTGTACTTGTCGCTCGAGATCGCGACGAAGAACTCCGTGGCTTTGGCTGGGATGCGCAAGATCGCCATCATGTAGCCGAACGCGATCGAGAAGCCGATCATGATCATGACCATGCCGACGGTGCGCACGACGCGTGCGATCAGCTTCGGAATCTCGCTCCATTTGACGTCGCGGTAGACGAACATCGTGACAAGGAAGGCATAGATACAGGCGACTGCTCCGGATTCGGTCGGCGTGAAGATGCCGGACAGGATGCCGCCGAGGATGATCGCGATCGTGACCATGCCCCAGATCGCATCGATTGCGATCTTAACCGCCTCGCGCAACGGAACGATCTCGCCTCTAGGGAATTCGTTCCGGTACGCGATGATCAAAACGAGAATGATCAGGGATAGGCCAAGGAGCAAGGCGGGAATGATGCCGCCTATGAACAGGTGCGCTACGGAGATCGTCCCGCCGGCAGCGATGGAATAAATGATCATGTTGTGGGAGGGCGGCACAAGAAGCGGCTGCAGCGAGCCCGAGATCGTGACATTGACCGCGAATAGTCGCGGATAACCGTTCTTGATCATTTGCGGAATCATCACCGAGCCGACCGCCGCGGTATCGGCGACGGAGGAGCCCGAGATGCAGCCGAACATCGTGGACGCGACGATGTTGACGAGCGCCATTCCGCCGCGAATGAAGCCGACGAAGACCTTGGCGAGGTTGACGAGGCGCTCGGCCATGCCGCCGACCGCCATGATTGCACCAGTGAGGATGAAGAACGGGATTGCCAGCAACGAGAAGCTGCTCATCCCGCCTGAGACCTTAAGCATCACCGCTTCGAGCGGAATTCCGGTGTAGAGTGCGGCGAGAATGGCGCCAATGCCGAGCGCATAGGCGACGGGCATGCCCATCAGGCAGACGATGGTGAAACCACCAACGAGAATGAAGAGGTCCACGAAGAAAGTCCGCCTTCAGGCTATTCGGTGGTCAGCTGGCTGACCGTCTCGGGCTCCGGCTCGGAGAAGAATTTCTGGGTCAAGAAGCGCTCGATCACGAACAAAACGGTCAGCGCGCCGCCAATTGGGATCGGCAGATAAGCCAGGCCGACCGTAATAATGGGAAATTCCGGGATAGCCTGGTGCCAGGTCGTCTGGCAGAGCTTTATGCCCCACACGAGCATGAACAGGTTCGTCGCCAGCATCAGCATTTCGAGGATCCAGCCGAGGAAGGATTTGGCCGGTTCGTGCAGAAACGCGGGCAGAATGCCGACGCCGATGTGCAGATACTCACGATAGCAGACGACGGCGGAGAGAAAGGAGATTACGATCATCAAGAGGATCGCCAACGGCTCCGGCCAGGATGCGGCACTATTGAGCACGTAACGGGTGAACACGCCGTAAGGGATGATCAACACGATGATGACGAGAAATGCGCCAGCCACGAACAGGCAGGCGTTATGGATCGCGTCCATCGCCCGGAAATATCGCTCCTTCATGGAAGTCCCTTCGCTCAAGAACGGCAGGAGAGGCGCGATCCATCGATCCGGCGGCTTCTTGGACAAGTGATCAGGCGATCATTTCACGTCTTGGATGCGCTTGATCAGCTCGGCGTCCTGTTTGCCGTATTTTTCCCACACCGGCTCGACTGCCTCCTGGAACGGTCGCTTATCGTCGATCTTGATGATCTGGACGCCGGCTGCCTCCATCTGCTTGACCGATTTTTCTTCCATCTCGTACCAAAGCTTTCGCTGTTCTTGCTGCGCTTCCTTGGAGAATTTCGCGATTTGCGCCTGATCCTCCTTGCCGAGCGAGTCCCAGATCTTCTTCGAGAACACTAGGATTTCCGGGATCATCAGATGCCCGGTGAGCGAGAAGTATTTGGCATAACGGTAATGCTGTCCGGTGGCGTAGGTGGGAGCATTGTTCTCGGCGCCGTCGACGACGCCGGTCTGCATCGCGTTGACGAGCTGGTCGAAGCCCATGGCGACGCCATTGCCGCCCAGCGCGTTCATCGTATCGACGAAGACTGGATTGCCCATCATCCGGATTTTGAGTCCCTTGAGGTCTTCGATCGATTTGATCGGGCGTTTGCTGTTGTAGACATTACGCGTGCCGGCGTTCATCCAGCAAAGCCCGATGAGTCCTGCGGTCGGATGGTCCGACAGCTTCTTCAACAATTCATCGCCGATCGGGCCATCGATCACCTTCTCCATGTGGGCGTCATCGCGAAACATGAAGGGCAGATTGAACACGTTGAGCTCGGGAACAAGCGGGCCCATCGGCCCGACGCTGGTGCGCGCGATGGCAAGCGCCCCGACCTGGGCCTGCTCGATCATCTCCTTTTCGCCGCCGAGCTGCATCGACGGGTACATCTGGATGCTGATCCGCCCGCCAGTCGCCGCCTCGAGCTTCTTGCCCATGGCCACGACCGCCTCGACCGTGGGGTAGCCGAGCGGATGCACATCGGTCGCCTTGAGGATGAGCTGCGATTGCGCCGATGCCGGCCCGATCAGATCGGTTGGGAGCGTGCCAAGAGTGGAAAACACGCCGAGGCGGAGCAGGGTACGGCGATCCATGAGGGGTTCTCCTCGATCAGTTGTTGCGTTGTCGTTGCGCAAGCCGGGGCCGCAGACTGCGCGAGGCGTTGATCAAGCGGCGGGGTCTATGCTAGCACTTATCATATCATATGATGACCGAGAGCCGAGGGGTGTCAAGTGCGAATGGTTCGATCGAGCCGAAGCCTATCGAGCCCGAGCTTATCGACGATCCGGCCGCTTCCGGCTCCCCGGTCCTTAACCGGCGAACTCGTCGCCCGGCTCACCGAGGATATCACCAGCGGCAAGATTGCGGCTGGTTCCCAATTGCCGACCGAGCAAGCATTGATCGCGGCGACGGGGGTGAGCCGAACGGTGGTGCGCGAGGCGGTCGCCGCACTGCGCGCTGAGGGGCTCGTCGTCACCCGGCAGGGCGTCGGCGCGTTCGTTCCCGAGAACGCCCGGCGGCCATTGCGCATCGACTTCGACCAGTTGTCGCCGCTACGGGCGGTGCTCGACGTGATGGAGTTGCGCACCGGGATCGAGATCGAAGCCGCGGGCCTCGCGGCAGCGCGCGCCTCCACCACCCAGATTCGCAAAATCGTCCAGTGCCTCGATGCTATCGACGCCGCGCTCAAGCGCGGCGAGGACGCGATCGCCCAAGATTTTGCGCTCCACTGCAGCATCGCCGATGCGACCGGAAACCCGCAGTTCAGGCGCTTTCTGGAACATCTCGGACGCTTTATCATCCCGCGGCAGACGATCCGCGGCGGGCCGGGAATGCCGAAACGTGCCTACGGCGAGACGTTTCACCGGGAGCACCGCGCGATCGTGCGGGCAATCCGCAGCGGTGGCGTTTTACAGGCGCGCGCGGCGATGCGCCGGCATCTCATCAATAGCCGCAAACGCTATCAGAGGCTCGCGGCCAAGCTGGGCAGCCGATAGCGACGCGGGATCAGTGCGAGCGACATCATGCAAACAGTTTTGGTCACTGGCGCAGCGGGCGGAATCGGCACGCGGTTGCGGCCATTGCTCAAAGGCGTCTACCCCAAAATCCGGCTAAGCGACCTCAGGCGCCCGGCCGAGCTTGCCCCCGATGAGACCTTCGTCGAGGCCGATCTCGCCAGCATGGCGGAGGTCGACAGGGCGGTCGCCGGTGTCGACGGCATCGTGCATCTCGGCGGATTCTCCGTCGAAGGATCATGGGAAACGATCCTGCAGGCCAATATTCTCGGTTGCTACAACGTGTTCGAGGCGGCGCGCCGTCACCGCGTCGAACGCCTCGTATTCGCGTCGTCGAACCACGTGGTCGGCTTTTATCCGCGCCGCCGACGTATCGGCGTTGATGCTGCGGTGCGCCCCGATTCCCGGTATGGCGTCAGCAAGGCCTTCGGCGAGGCGCTCGGCGCGCTCTATGCCTTCAAATATGGGCTGCGCGTCACCTGTATCCGTATCGGCAACTTCGCTGATGCGCCGGTGGATCTGCGTCGGCTGTCGATCTGGGTCGCGCCGCAGGACCTTTTGCAGCTCATCCGCATCGGTCTCGAACATCCGGACATCCGCCATGAGATATTCTACGGCGCGTCCGACAATGCGCGCGGCTGGTGGGACAACAGCGCAGCCTTCCGCCTCGGCTACACCCCGCAGGCTCGCGCGGAAGAGCACATCGCCGCCGCGTTGGCGGCGAATGCGAAACTTCCGCCTGATCCCGTGGGGGAGTGGTATCAGGGCGGGCCGTTTTGCAGCGAGGAATTCAGCGACGGCCTCGAACGCGCCGCGCTGTAACGAAGATCGTGCGGGATCGGCTACAAGCTGCGGCCGTCGAAGGGGGCCGGCTTGAGCGCAACGAGGTCCACCTCGTCGAGGCAGCGCACATTGACGGCGACCATCTCGTCGCCTTTCGGATTCGTTCCGCGCGAGAAGGCGCCCACCCCGCAGTGCGGACAAAACAGGTGATGGAGGGATTTCTTGCCGAACTGGTAGTCCTTGAGGGCGTCCGCGCCCGCACGCAGCCCGAAGTTTGCGGACGGCACGAATGACCAGAGTGCACCGCGCTTCTGGCAGATCGAGCAGTTGCAGGCAACGACGTTAGCGAGATCGGTCGTCACCTCGAAACGCACCTCTCCGCAATGGCAGCCGCCGGTGTAGGTCTTGGCTCCGGACATTTCTCGTTCCTAGTCGCCCTGAAACTCGATCCGCTTGCCCGGCTCCTCGAGGTCCACATGCAGGGCCTCGCATAGTCGGTTTGAATAGTTCCACATGCCGCAGAACACCGTCAGTTCGACGATCTGTTTCTCACTGAAATGCCGTCGCATCGTTGCGAAAGCATCCTCATCGTCTCGCGCAGTGAGCAGCGTGACGGCCTCGGCCCAGCGGATCGCCGCCTTCTGGCGCTCGTCGAGATCGGGCGAGTGCATGTAATCGCTGCCTTGCGCTGCTTTGATCTGCGCCTGCGTCAATCCGAGCTTTCTACCCAACGGCACGTTGTGGGACATGCAGTAGGCGCTCCCGTTGATCGCCGAAGTCCTGATGATGACGAGTTGCTGGATCTTCACGTAGTCGGGGTCGAATTTCACGTTGTCGAGGCGGATCGCCGCATTGGGCAGCATCCAGCCTGCCAGCGCGGCGGGTTGGTGCGCCAGTACCTGCGAGAAATTGCTGATGCGTCCCCACTGCTTCAGGACACCGTCGTAGACGCCGCGCGTCTCTGCGTCGGCCTCCTTCGGCGTGATCATCCGCACGCGTGCCACGGGAACCTCCTGCTGTCGTGAATCTAGCGCAGGCGCCGCGCCGGCGCGAGCCGGCGACGAAGACTTGAGTCGGAGCCGTGACTTACGGCAAGTTCGGCAGGCCGCGCGTCCACGCGCTATCGCGTTTGCGTGCTGCTCTCCGACATGGCCGCTTTGAACTCCACGCCCGAGAGGGCCTCGCAGGAGCTTGTATGTCGCACGCGCTGGCGTCATCCATGCTGAAACTGAATATTACAGTTCTTTTCAATCGATACCTGCTCCAGCGCCTCCATTGTTCCTTTTAGGAGGCCGATCTCGGTGGCGTCGGCTGTCTTGCTGGCCTCACCGGCTGCGGCCTCGCTGCGCGTGATGCGCTTTGCCTCTTCGCCGATCTGGCGACAGGTCATGTGTTCAAAGCTTGACGGCGAAACGTAGGTTGGCGGGATGTAGTCGGACTGACTCGTGCACGCGGTGACGAGGGCAGCAATGCCAAAGGCCACGTACGTGCCAAAGCCCATGGTTCCGCCGCAATATGGGTTGTTGCCGGGAGACATTTGCATGCTGCAAGTTGCGCTGCAAGTTGGCGGACTTAGGGCAGTGCTTGGCAGACCGATTTCGTGATCCACAGAGACTCAGTGCCTATGCTGCCCACATTTTTTGCACTTTGTACCGGCCGCTAAGACGCATAGAAAACGACTCCGGTCCCGAATCCTGGTCATGGAGGCTTTCCCCAAGCCGAGCAGGAGCCAGGCTCACGGCGGCGGCCGGAAAAAGCTGCGGCTTTGTGGTAGCGACGGATCTTCGCCGTGGACCGGGCACCCTAGGCAATGCTCTTTTCCCATCACACGAGAGCATAGTCCACGCGATATGTCATTGCGGTTGGGACCCGTACTTCCCAGGCGCGAATGCGCTGCTGGAAATACCGGCAAGAAATCATGCTACATTCCAAAAAAATAATGCGATCCCGGCTGGAGGGCCCATGATGCTTTATCGCGAGACGCCATGATGGCGCGCGGCCGTGCGGCGGCTTGGCCGCGGGCGACCCAGGCGCACAGCGCCGCCCCGGCACATGACGGCTGCAGGAAAGCGTTCGAGTTGATTTGGGTCATCTCAGTGCGTGGCCATGAGATCACCCGAGGCGGTTGCTCAAAACCGTTCTCTTGCCTGGCGATTCCGGCTCCCGGTCCATGAAGCTTTCCACGCGTCTGACCATCGCCATGGTGACGCTCGTTCTGGTCACGATCGCAGTGACTGGGGTGCTCACCTACCGCAATCTCTTGAGCATCGCCGTGCCGCGATCGCTGGAGCGCCTTGGCGGTCACGTACAACTTCTCGCAACCGAACTCGAAGCGGTGGTCCGTGGTGCCAGGGCCGATGTGCTGGGCTTGGCCGTCGATGAGATGGGAGGTTCCGGCGACATCACCGACCGGTCCAGCATCTTTGCGGCGGCCGAGCGGCGCCGGCTGGCGTCGCGGTTCTCGGCGGAACTTACCGCGAAGCCTTGGTACGACGACCTGCGCATCATCGGCATTGCCGACGGCGGACGCGAAATCGTTCGCGTGAATCGTTCGGGAGCGGGCGGCGCCATCCGCGCCGTATCCGACGCAGAGCTTCAGCGCGATGGCGATCGGGACTATTTCGAAAAGACGATCACGCTGGCGGCCGGCGACGTTTACATCTCGCCGGTCGAGCTCAGAGAAAGCCAAGGCGCCGTCGAGGTCCCGCATGTACCGATCATGCGGGTTGCCGCGCCGTTGTTTGCCCCCGATGGTCGGCGGCTTGGAATTGTGATCGCCAATCTCGACCTGCGGCCGGTGTTCGATCGCATTCGCGGGGCCGCACGCCAGGGCAGCCATATCTACGTCGTAAACGATTCGGGCGATTACCTCCTCCATTCGGATCCGAATCGCGAGTTCGGCTTTCAGCTCGGCTCACCGGCGCGTCTGCAGGACGAGTATCCAGGTCTCATGGAAATGCTGCGGAGCGACGATACGACACCTCGTGTCATCGATGGCCGCTCCGGTGAGCGCCTCGGCGTAGCGTGGCAAAAGCTGCGGCTGGGAGGCGGCCCGCGCGTTGCGGCGATCGAAACGCTGCCCTATGCCGCTCTCATTGCTGGCGCGACGACGATTCGCGATTCGAGCGGACTTGCTGCCCTTGGTGCGGTGCTCGTCGCACTGATATTGGCCGTGATTATTGCTCGCTCGATGACGCAGCCCTTGGGGCAAATGACCAGGGCGGTGGAAGGTTTGGCTCGCAATCAGCCGGCGGTCGTTCCCACCGAGGCGAGCGGCGAAATCGGGGTGCTGGCCAAGGCGTTCGCGCGGATGGACGCGGAGGTGCGCGAGAAGACGGCGGCGCTCACGCGCGAAATCGAAGAACGCAGTCGCCTCTTCGATCTGTCACCGGATTTGATTCTGACGACGGACCACGCGGGCAATATTCTTCGAGTGAGCCCCAGCTGCGAGGCGATTGCGGGGTATCGTCCCAAAGAGCTGGTAGGCCGCAACGGAGCCGAATTCGTCTATCCAGCCGATCTCGAGGCTGCGCGGGCGGAAATCCGCATCGCGCGTCGCGGACAGCAAAGACGCAATTTCGAGACCCGGTGGGTGCATAGGGATGGCCGGCTCGTACCGCTCGCCTGGAGTTGCGTGTGGTCCGGCTCCGAGCAGTGTCACTTCTTCATCGGTCGCGACATGACCGAGAGCAAGAAGGCGGAGGAGGCGCTTCTCGATAGCGAGCGCATGGCGCGCACCATCATCGATACCGCACTCGACGCGATCATCCAAGTTAACGAATTCGGCGAGGTCTTGGAATGGAACCCGCAGGCGGAGGCGATCCTCGGCTGGTCACGGCAGGAGGCGATGGGCAGACCCATCACGGACCTGTATTTGCCCAAAGGTTATCGCCCTCGCTATCTGACCATGAACGAGCTTTTGCGGCAGGTGGGGCGTGTCGAAGGCGAGCGCTTCGAAATCGATGCGCTGCGCAAGGACGGCCACAAGATCAAGGTGGAAATATCGATGACCGGCGTGCGCCGGCGTGGCGGCAATGTCTATAGCCTGCTGGTGCGCGACATCACTGCGAAGATCGCTGCCGAGGAACAGATGCGCCAGTCGCAGAAGATGGAAGCCATCGGACAGTTGACCGGCGGCATAGCGCACGACTTCAACAACGTGCTCACGGCGATCACTTCGATCATAAGCATTCTGGCTGATGGTGTTGCCGACAAGCCGCAACTAGCGGAGGCGACCAAGTTGATTGCCGCCGCCGCCCGTCGTGGGGCGGAGCTCACCAGACGCCTTCTCGCCTTCGCGCGCAAGCAGCCGTTGGAGCCGCGCGAAACGGATACCAACGCGCTCATTATCAATGCTCAAAAGCTATTCCGTCCTTCGCTTGGGGAGCACATCGAGATCGAGGTGTGCCTGGACGAGAATGCGTGGCCCGCCCTGGTCGACCCCACCCAACTCACCACGGCATTGCTCAACCTTGCGGTCAACGCGCGCGACGCGATGCCCAAGGGCGGAAAGCTTACGCTCGAAACCAGCAACGTGGTGCTCGATGAAACGTACAGCCGCGCGTACACCGAGGTTATTCCCGGCGACTATGTGATGATCGCGGTGAGCGATACCGGTGGCGGCATTCCCGCGAGCATCCGCGACAAGATCTTCGATCCGTTCTTTTCCACCAAGGGCGTCGGCAAGGGGACCGGCCTCGGGCTGAGCATGGTCTACGGCTTCGTCAAGCAATCGGGTGGACACATCAACGTCTACAGCGAGGAGGGACACGGCACGACCATCAAGCTTTATCTGCCGCGCGCGAGTGCGCCCGAGGAGGTCGTCGAGGCTGCGGCCCCGTCATTGATCGAGGGTGGGATGGAAACGATCCTCGTGGTCGAGGACGACGCCTTGGTTCGCAAATCCGTCACGACCCAGATCCAGAGCCTCGGTTACCAGACGATCTCGGTGGCGAGCGGCGCTGAGGCGTTGGCGGTCGTCGAGCGCGGCGAGTCTTTCGATCTGCTGTTCACCGACGTCATTATGCCGGGCTCGATCAACGGCCGTGAGCTTGCCGAGGAAGTGGTCAAGCGTCGGCCCGGAATGAAGGTACTGTTCACGTCGGGCTATACCGAAGACGCCATTTTCCATCACGGTCGACTCGATCCCGGCGTGCTGCTGCTTGCTAAGCCATACAGCAAGGCCGAAATCGCGCGCATGATCCGGCATGCGCTGACCGCTGGCTGAGCCGCGCTCGCGCTCATTTCTTCTGTTGCGACTCGCGGAGCTGTGCCAACAGTTCGGGAAATGGCTGATACTGGACGGCGTTGCACTGGTTGCTCTCGGCGTCGACGAGTTGATTGATGCGGCCCGAGAAGAAGGTCACCATCTTCTCTTTGCGCCAATCCGGTGCATTGGCGCGAAGGCAGATGAAATATCGGCTTTCCGTGCCGAATTGTCTGAGCGCGGGCGCCGAGATCGCGGCATCGCGCGCGTTGAGCAGTTCAGCCGGATGGTTTTCTACGTATGCTAGGACGTCCTTCTTGTAGTTTTCCGGAAACACATTGGGATCGACGGCCTTGTCCCGCCCAAATCCAAACTCCGAGCAGCCGGCGCCGGCAGCCGCGAGCTGGATCAACAAGAAAACCGAACATGCTCTCGAGACGCGGGTCTTGAGCGCCACTGGGTCCTCGTAGACCTGAGGAGTTGCTGGTTCGGTGCAATTTACCGCATATAGCCAGTGACGCAATTGCGCCGAACAGCGGTTTGTCCCGCCGCCATGCCGCGGACGGGATCTGCGGCCAGGCGCTCGAGGGCTCGTGTAGTCCCGCGAGGGATTTCGATGAGCCGGAGCGACACTGCCCCTTGCAAAAATTTCGGTGATTTGGCGACGGATTCGGCACGCGAGTCTGATCCGGCACATATCAAGATTTTACCCTGGTGTGATGCGGATTTTATGCTCAAGACTTTGGAGATTTTTTCGGGCTGATGGTAGCAACTCAGATCCCGACAAATGCTGTCCAAGCGCAAGCTGCGCGCTCACAGCGCCTGTGCCAGCAGCCATCCGCCGCCGGCGAACAGGGCCGCGCCTGCCGTGCGGGAAATCGCGCGCCCCGCGGGAATGACCTTCTCGGCAAGCACCAAGATCGTAATGGCGGCGATCCACAACACGTTCATCGCACCGCCAACGAAGAGCAATGCCATCAGCGCCCAGCAGCAGCCGATGCAATAGCCGCCGTGGCGGATGCCGAGCGCGAGAGCGCCGCCGATGTCGGGACGAAATCCGCCATAGCGCTGAATGAAGAGCCAGGGTGCCTGGCACTGGCGCAGGCACATGTCCTTGAGCGGCGTCCACTGATACAGGCCGGCGGCAATCAGCACCGCGCCACTGATGATATCGCTCGCCCCTTCCATCGTCGCTGTGAGCAAAGCACTGCGCTCCAGCGCCCATTGCGCCACTGTTGCGGCGAGGGCAAAACCGATCCAGGCCGTCAGATACCCTGCGGCAAAATAGGCGCTCGCCGGCAATGATTTTCCGGTGCGGGCAGCCTCTCGGCCGATGCGCGCATAGATCAGAATCATGGGGGCGGCCGACGGCATCATCATGCCAATCATCATCACCGCCCACATGGCAAACACCAACCCGAACTCCATGGCGGTCCAGGGCGCAGTGGTCGGCATCATCCAACCTCTGCCGGCAGGGATCATCCGGAAACCGGACATATCCATGCCGCCCATGTCCATGTCGGCGGCGAGCCACCAGACATAGGCCCAGGCGAGCCCAGTCATGAGGGCGAGAGCCGCGGCGACGATCAGCCGATCGCGCCGCAGCACGGTCTCCATTGCCGCATCGGTCATCTGGTGTCAGCGCACGATGCCGCTTTGGCAGAGATGAATTTCGGCGAATTGGCCGTACGAGTCGACAAGCTCCAACCGAATCGGCCGCGACGTCTTGCTCCAGCCGCGGCCGATTTCGGCGAGCGTGTATTCGAAGCCGTCGACCATGTCGATGCGCACGCGGTGCTGCGTGCCGGTCACCGGATTGAGGATCGGCTCACCGCGGCCTTCGGTCACTCCCGGCACTACTAGGCGGGCCTTTCGTGCGGCGACGTCCACCTGGAACTCTATAGGAGCGAAGATCGGATCGTGCAGTTTTTCGAAGGTGGACGCGAACACGTTGAAGATCGTTGCCCCGGGCTCGGTATCTTGGCCGGTAACGATGCGCAGCAGCGCCGCGCGTTGCGGTTCGGTTGCGCGCTCATCGATCACCACCGCCGCTTCGCCCTTGCCCTCGTGGATCGCACCCGGCCAGCGGAAGATCCCCACGAATTTCAGGCCGTCGAGCTTGGTCGACCCGTGATGCCCTCGCTCGATCTCGAACCCGCCGACCGCTTGGCAATCGCCGTGGGTGGGCAATCCGTTGAATTGGCAGGGGCAGCCATAGGAGCAGTTGCAGTTAACGAACTCACGTCCCTTGATGGTCCATTGTGTGTCCGCCATGGTCGCCTCCTCACAGAGAGGCTATGCCCCCTCTCGTCACTGAATGGTAGCAATCGGCAGCGGCGTTCGAAAGGCGGAGGAGGTGTGCGTGTATTCCGCCGGAACCTCTATGTATCGTCGCGGCTACCCACGTCGACTGTCGGCGCCCTGATGACGATCCAAATCATCATGTCCCAGGCGTTGCGAATTCCCCCGAGAAGAAGCGTGATCTGCCCGGCGGCGAGCAGGTCGAGCCCCGTTTCGGATTGCCGCAACAGCAAGAATGCGGCGAGCAGGAGGAGCAGATGGCCCAACAGCGGGATCGCCGCGTAGAACAGGCGATCGACCATGTCCACGTCGAAGCGGCGGTGGACGAAGAGCTGGATCCATAGGTTGGCGGAATAGATCGCGCCGGCGAGCCCGACGAGCGCCAGCAACCCGGCGAGCGTCTCCCACTCGTGAGTAGGCACCACGGCCAAGACAGCGATGACGAGCACGGTGGTGAAATGCACCACGGTCGGGCTGATGAAGGCCTGCATCGCAGCCCGGCTCTTCTCGGTAAACACGCTCGCGCCGATCGAGGCGGCAACGAACATGAGCCCGACCAAGGTCGCCGCCGCCGTGCCGATCAAAAGGTCAAAGTCATGCCAATTGTCGACGAGCTCTGGGAATGAGGAATTCATGACCACAAGACCGGCGCGAGCAGCTGCCGATACGCGTTATTTGCGTGCTAACCATAACGAAAGCAGCAATCCACTCGTGAATGAACGGGACCGCAAGGCGACGTGATCGCCTTCTCGCCAAGCATTTATTCCTGGCCCTCACCTCGCAGCTGAAGAGTAAGAGCTCTCATTTGAATAGCTCCAGCACAACCGGCCCTGGCCTCGCTGTGCTCTGGTCGGCGCGCGGTTGCGCAGCCGAGCAGAAAGAGCAAGTGCTAGCTACAACCCGATGTGCCCCCGCACGTGTCGCATTTCAGACAGGTGCCGTTGCGCACCAGCGTGAAGTTGCCGCATTCGCCGCAGGCCTCACCTTCGTAGCCCTTGGCTTTAGCCTCGGCGCGTTTCTCCGCCGCAATCGCTCGTGCGCTCACGCGTGTATCCGCCACACCGCGCGCGTCAGCCCGTGGCAAGGCGAGCGGCTGCTGCTTGAGTTGCTCGGCGGGCGAGAGTTTCTGTTCGGGCTCGGCCTTGAGCGCCGTGCTGCCGGAGATTTCGCCGCGCGTTTCGCGGCCGCCGAAGGCCGTGACGTTGCCGCCGGGAGCGCCACGCGCGCCACCCTCCCCCCCGCCGATGGGGGAGGGTGAACGCGCCTCAGGCGCCGCACCACCCGCCAAAACCGAAAGCTTGTCCGTGCGCGAACGCGTGAGCCCCTTGGACACGTACTTTGTCGCCGCGCTCGGCTTGCCTTCCTCCACACCCTTTCCGAGGGCATCGAAGCCGCCTTCCGTGGGATCCACATGGGCGAGGTCGAAGCGTTCGAGATAGCTCACGGCAAGTTCGCGGAAGACGTAATCGAGGATCGAGGTCGCGTATTTGATCGAGTCGTTACCCTGCACCGGGCCGGAGGGCTCGAAGCGGGTAAAGGTGAAGGCGTCGACATATTCCTCGAGCGGGACGCCATATTGCAGGCCGAGCGAGACCGCGATCGCGAAGTTGTTCAGCAGTGAGCGCAGCGCCGCGCCCTCCTTGTGCATGTCGATGAAGATCTCGCCCAGCCGCCCGTCGTCGTATTCGCCGGTGCGCAGATAAACTTTGTGACCGCCGACCACCGCCTTCTGCGTGTAGCCCTTGCGGCGGTCCGGCATTCGCTCGCGCTCGCGCATCACGACAATGCGTTCGACCACCTTCTCCACCACCTTCTCCGCGAGCGCGGAGGCGCGCGCCGCGGCCGGCTTGTCGATGAAGGCTTCGATGATCTCGTCCTCCTCGTCCTCCTCCGCGATCAATTGCGACTGCAGCGGCTGCGAGAGCTTCGAGCCGTCGCGATAGAGTGCGTTGGCCTTGAGCCCGAGCTTCCAGGAGAGGAGATAGGCCGCCTTGCAGTCCTCGACCTTGGCGTCGTTGGGCATGTTGATGGTTTTGGAGATCGCGCCCGTGATGAAGGGCTGCGCCGCCGCCATCATGCGGATGTGGCTCTCGACCGAGAGGTAGCGCTTTCCGCTACGCCCGCAGGGGTTGGCGCAGTCGAAAACCGGATAGTGCTCGGCCTTGAGGTGCGGCGCACCCTCGACCGTCATCGCCCCGCAAACATGCACATTGGCGGCCTCGATCTCGCGCTTGGTGAAGCCGAGCGCGGAAAGAAGATCGAAGCGTGGATCGGAAAGCTTCTCCGGCGCGATGCCGAGCTTGGCCACGAATTCTTCGCCCAGCGTCCACTTGTTGAATGCGAACTTGATGTCAAACGCGCTGCCCAGCGCTTTCTCCACCTTCTCGACGGCCTCCTGCGTGAAGCCCTTCTGCTTGAGCGTGGTGTGATTGATGCCGGGCGCGTCCACCAGGCTGCCGTGACCGACCGCGTAAGTCTCGATCGCCGCGATCTCTTCCTGCGAGTAGCCGAGTACGCGAAGCGCCTCCGGCACCGCGCGGTTGATGATCTTGAAATAGCCGCCGCCGGCGAGCTTCTTGAACTTGACCAGCGCGAAGTCGGGCTCGATGCCGGTGGTGTCGCAGTCCATGACCAGCCCGATCGTGCCGGTGGGCGCGATCACCGAGACCTGGGCATTGCGATAGCCGTGCTGCTCGCCGAGCGCCAAAGCGCGATCCCAGGCGCGCTCGGCATACTCGATCATGCGGGGATCGGGGCAAGCCTTGTGGTCGAGCGGCACCGGCGGCGTTGCCACCTTCTCGTAACCGGTGCGCTCGCCATGCGCGGCGCGGCGGTGGTTGCGAATGACGCGCAGCATGTGCTCGCGGTTCTTCTTGTAGCCGGGGAAGGGGCCGAGCAGCCCCGCCATTTCGGCCGAAGTCGCGTAGCTGACACCGGTCATGATCGCGGTGAGCGCGCCTGCGATCTGGCGGCCCGCATCCGAATCGTAGGGAAGGCCCGACGACATCAAGAGTCCGCCGAGATTGGCGTAGCCCAGTCCCAGCGTGCGGAAGTCGAACGAAAGTTGGGCGATCTCGCGGGAGGGGAATTGCGCCATCAGCACCGAGATTTCGAGCACGATGGTCCACAGCCGTACCGCGTGCTCGTAGCCCTCGAGGTCGAACTGCTGCGTCGCTGCGTCGCGAAACGCCAGTAAGTTCATGGAGGCGAGATTGCACGCGGTGTCGTCGAGGAACATGTATTCCGAGCAGGGATTGCTGGCGCGGATCGGCCCCGATGCCGGGCAGGTATGCCAATCGTTCACGGTGGTGTGGTACTGCAAGCCGGGATCGGCGCAGGCCCAGGCCGCGTAGCCGATCTTCTCCCACAGCGCGCGCGCCTTGATTGTCTTGGCGATCTTGCCGGGCCTTGTGCGCCAGAACAGATCCCAATCCCCGTCGGCCTCCACCGCCTTGAGGAATTCGTCGGTGAGGCGCACCGAATTGTTGGAATTCTGCCCGGAGACGGTGAGATAGGCTTCCGAATCCCAATCGGTGTCGTAGACGGGGAACTCGATATCCGTATAGCCCTGTTTGGCGAACTGGATCACGCGCTTGATGAAATTGTCCGGCACGTGGTTCTTGCGCGCGGCTTTGATCTCCCGCCGCAGCACCGGGTTTTTGTCCGGATCGAAGCAGTCGTCGCCCGATCCCTCGCAGTTCACGCACGCTTTGAGAATCGCGCGCAGGTGTTTCTGGTTGATTCTGGACCCGGTGACGAGGGAGGCGACTTTCTGCTCCTCGATGACCTTCCAATCGATGAATTGCTCGACATCGGGATGATCGGCATCGACGATCACCATTTTCGCGGCGCGGCGCGTGGTGCCGCCCGATTTGATGGCACCGGCGGCGCGATCGCCGATCTTGAGGAAGCTCATCAGGCCGGACGATTTGCCTCCGCCCGCGAGCCGTTCGCCCTCCCCGCGCAAGCGGGAGAAGTTCGAGCCGGTCCCCGAGCCGTACTTGAACAGGCGCGCCTCCCGCACCCACAGATCCATGATCCCGCCTTCGTTGACGAGATCATCGGCGATCGACTGGATGAAGCAGGCGTGCGGCTGCGGATGTTCGTAGGCCGACTTCGATTTGGTGAGCTTGCCAGTGGCAAAGTCGACGTAGAAATGCCCCTGGCTCGGTCCGTCGATGCCGTAAGCCCAGTAGAGCCCTGTGTTGAACCATTGCGGCGAGTTGGGCGCTGCCATTTGCATCGCCAGCATGTAGACGAGCTCATCGAAGAAGGCGCGAGCGTCCGCCTCCGAATCGAAATAGCCGCCCTTCCAACCCCAATAGGTCCAGGTGCCGGCGAGCCGCTCGAAGACTTGTTTCGACGAATGTTCGCCGGTGCTGCGTTCCTTTTCCGGAAGCGCCGCCAACGCCGCCTCGTCGGGGGTCGAGCGCCACAGCCACGAGGGAACGGTCTCTTCCTCGACCTTCTTCAGCCGGGCGGGCACCCCCGCCTTGCGGAAGTATTTTTGGGCCAGTACGTCGGCGGCGACCTGCGACCAGAAGCTTGGCACCTCGACATCCGCGGCCTGGAACACCACCGAGCCGTCGGGATTGCGGATCTCGCTTTCCGTCAATCGGAATGCGATGTCCGCGTAAGGGGACTGTTCTTCTTTCGTGTATCGCCGCTCAATCCGCATCGTTCGCCCCTTGTCGTTGGCGCGGCAGCCCGTGCGGACCGCCGACGCGTGACCCGTGGCGCGACCCTGGCCTCCCGGCCGCGCCTCCGACTGGCTCCTACTCTCCCTTCAACGCCTCTGCCCACAGCCGGTTTTTGCGGCACAGCCGCGTTCGGCCGTTCAAGGCAACAAAGAGCCGTTCTCCGGCGCCGTTGCGGCAAGCGGAGCGGTTACGCAGACCCTTTCAGGAGAGCGCCCGGCGGGACTTCGAACCACTCGCGCCGAACTTTTTGAAGCTAAGATAGCACCCACCATTCGTCAAGGCTTAGTATGGGGTCGGTAAACAAACTGCTAAATGTGGTATTGCCCTGTGAAATTCGGGGGCGACTCAGGTGCAGTGCGGGAAGTATCGGATATCGGGCCTGGATTCAGAAGCGCCTCATTCACAGTCCGGTCACGCGGCTGTCACGGAATTCATGTCAAGCGACAAATTATCACCGCGGGCCTGTCCAGGGAGCTTGTGCTGGGGCAGGGGAATGGTCCGCTCTTTCACGCGAGTTCCAGATCAGCGATCCAGCGCGCCTGCGCTGCGCGCAGGCGGTGCCCTAATCTTGCGGATTTTGCGCGCGTCACCCCCGGCTAGCACGGCTCGCTTCATGCGTTTGATTCGTCGGCTGGGCGACATAGGCCGCGAATGCAGCGGCGGCAGGCCGCGCCACCACGTAGCCCGCTCGGCACATAGACTTCGGTGAACAGCGGTGGCATGAACGCGACACCATCTCCCCCGATTTGAACGAGCCGATGAAAACCTTCTTTCTGCGCTTCTTTACCTGGTGGAACGGGGCGACCTTCGGCACGCTGCTGTGGACCGCGCTCTACGGCGAGTTCGTCGGCGAGGACGAGTTCGGCAATCGCTACTACCGCACGCGGGGCGGCAAGATCGATCCGGGACTCGGCTTCCAGCGGCGCTGGGTCATTTACAGCGGCACCGCGGACGTTTCGATCGTGCCACCGTCCTGGCATGGCTGGCTGCACCACACCGTCGATACCCCGCCGACGCAGGAAAACGTCGTGCCCCGGCCCTGGTGGAAGCCGCACCGGCCCAACCTCACCGGCACACCCGCCGCGCAGCGCCCGATCGGCTCAACGCTCGCACAAGGCCGCCGGCCCAAGGCGACCGGCGACTACAAGGCCTGGACGCCGGATAGCTAACCCAGGCTGAGGTCGGCGGCGCGTGGCCCTCTGGCCGCCGTATTCTCGGTGTTAACCGGCGAGGCTTCCGGCCCGTATCCCAGCAACAACGACGTCGCCTGATGCCCCGATTGCTCCGCATCGCCTGCTTCATCGCCGCGCCGATCGCGGCTGGAGGAATGCTCGGTGCGGTTCCCGCGGCGGCGCAGTTCTTCAACCCCCTCGAAGCGCTGTTCGGGCCTCCGCCACGGCCCCCGTCGAACGTGCCGGGTCGCCAACCTATGCCCGCCCCGCAGCAGCAGGGCTATCCATCCTATCCGGACGAGCGCTATCCGGGCCCCCGCTATCCGGAGCAGCAGTACCCCGAGCAGCCATATCCGGGGCAGGCCCGCGAAAGTCCGCCCGCGGGTGTGCAGTCGCAGCCGTTGCCCCCGCCCGAAGGCGCCGCGGCGGCCGTCGATCCTTCGCTTGGGCCCGGCGGACGCCAGCCGCGCGGCACGCCGCAACCCGCGGACACGTCGCCGCAGCCCGGCGACGAGGTTATTGCCGAGCCGCCGTCGCAGAAGATCGCCAACAAAAGTGCGCTGTTCTCCGGCCTCGACAAAGTCACCGGCCGCATCATCGCCTTCGATGCCGCCATCGGCGAGACCGTACAATTCGGCGCGCTGCAGGTGACGCCACGCATCTGCTACACGCGCCCGCCGACGGAGACTTCGAACACCGATGCCTTCATCGAAGTCGATGAGGTGACGCTGCAGGGCGAGATCAAGCGCATCTTCACCGGTTGGATGTTCGCATCGAGCCCGGGCCTGCACGCGGTTGAGCACCCGATCTACGACGTCTGGCTGACCGACTGCAAAAATCCCGTGATCGCCGCCGCACCGGCACCCGAGCCGCCCCCCGCGACCCCTGCACCGGCCGCCAAGCCGGCCGCCACGGCGACGGCGCCCCGGCGAGGCGGCCAGCAGCCGGCGCCACAGCCCGCGGCACCGCAGCGCTGATCGTATTACGCGCGCAAGCTTCGGTTGCTCGGCAAGTGGGCGAGCGCCTGCGCACCTGCCACGGGATGCTTCGTGTCGAGCGCGGCGAAGTCGCCCTCGCCCGCCAGTGCTGCTTCGAGCAGTTTGTGATATTGGCGCCGCGGCACCTCGATCGCGCCGAACGTGCGCAGGTGATCGGTCACGAACTGCGTGTCGAGTAGCCTGAATCCACCGGCCTTGAGTCGAGCGACGAGATGCACAAGCGCGACCTTCGAAGTATCCCGCACCCTATGGAACATGCTCTCGCCGAAGAAGGCGCGCCCGAGCGTAACCCCGTAAAGACCGCCCACCAGGTTTTCACCTTCGTAAACCTCGACACTATGGCAGTGGCGCCGCTCGTAGAGTTTGCGGTAGAGCACGCGGATGCGGGTATTGATCCAGGTGCGCGGCCGACCGGGCTGTGGCTCGGCACAGCCCTCGAGCACTGCGTCGAAATCGCGATCGACGGTGACGGTGAAACGGTCGGAGCGCACCGTGCGTGCGAGCCGGCTGGGCATGTGGAAGCGATCGAGGGGAATGACGCCGCGTTTCTCCGGCTCGATCCAGTAGAGCGCCGGGTCGTCCGCGCTCTCCGCCATGGGAAAGATGCCGCAGGCATAGGCCTTGAGCAGGACCTCCGGCGTGATTTCAATGAACGTGCTCTCGCGGTTGGCCATGCGATTTGTTCCGGCGGCACGGATCAAGATAGGGCGCGCCAACGTGCCATGGGAGAGGCCACATGCCAATGGAATTTGCCGGCGCGTGCGCGCCGCCGCGTGCGTGTCACGGTCGCGCCTGGCTTATCTCGCATAGCCCAATCCGCAGAGGGCGCACCTGCGCAAACCCAGCCTGAGGAACGAGAGAACGCCCGGGTCGGCTTGGGCCCAGCTAGCCTTGCATTCCGCCGCGGGCCAAGAACGCTTCAAGCCAGTGGATGTGGTAGTCGCCATCGATCACGTCCTTCTCGCGTACGAGCGCGCGGAACAGGGGCAGGGTCGTTTCGATGCCGTCGATGACGAATTCGTCGAGCGCGCGCTTGAGCCGCATCAGGCATTCGCCGCGGGTCTTGCCGTGTACGATCAGCTTGCCGACTAGCGAATCGTAATAAGGTGGAATCGAGTAGCCGTGATAGACGGCCGAGTCGACGCGCACGCCCAGCCCGCCCGGCGGATGGTAGTGCACGATTTTGCCCGGTGACGGACGAAAGGAGACCGGGTTTTCCGCATTGATTCGACACTCGATGGCGTGCCCGTTGAACCTCACGTCGCGTTGGGAGAGCTCGAGCTCGCCGCCGGCCGCCACCCGGATCTGTTCGAGCACAAGGTCGATGTCGGTGATCATCTCGGTCACAGGATGCTCGACCTGGATGCGCGTGTTCATCTCGATGAAATAAAACTTCCCGTCCGCATATAGGAATTCGACCGTGCCGACGCCGAGATATTCCAGCTTGCGCATCGCTTCGGCGACCGTTTCGCCGATTGCGTTGCGCGCGCTCTCATTGAGCGCGGGGCAACGACCTTCCTCCCAAACTTTCTGATAGCGGCGCTGCAGCGAGCAGTCGCGCTCGCCCAGATGGATGGCTCGGCCGTGGCCGTCGCCCAGCACCTGGATCTCGACGTGGCGCGGCTGCGCGAGATATTTCTCGAGATAAAGCACCTCGTCCCCGAACGCGGCCTTGGCCTCCGCGCGAGCGGTGGCAAGCGTTGCGACGAGCTCTTCCGGCCCTTGCGCTACCTTCATGCCTCGCCCGCCGCCCCCGGCAGCAGCCTTGAGGAGGACCGGAAAGCCAAGCGCGTGCGCCACCGATATCGCCTCCTCATCGGAGGACAAGCCGCCATTCGAGCCCGGCACCACCGGCATGCCCAATCGTTCCGCCGTGCGCCTGGCTTCGATCTTGTCGCCCATGAGCCGAATGTGCGCCGGCTTCGGCCCGATGAAATGAATGTCGTGCTCGGCGAGTATTTCGGCAAAGCGTGCGTTCTCCGCGAGAAAGCCGTAACCCGGATGCACCGCGTCGGCGCCAGTGATCTCGCAGGCGGCCAGTAGCGCCGGGATGTTGAGGTAGCTGTCGCGGGCAGCGGGCGGGCCGATGCACACGCTCTCGTCGGCGAGGCGCACGTGCATGGCATCCTCATCGGCGGTCGAATGCACGGCGACCGAGGGTATGCCGAGCTCTTTGCAGGCGCGCAGCACGCGCAATGCGATTTCACCGCGGTTTGCGATCAGGATCTTGTCGAACATTTCGACATCTTCGCAAGCAACAGTGAGGGCGACAGAGCGCTCACTCGATGATCATCAACGGTTCGCCGAATTCGACCGGCTGACCGTCCTCGATCAGAACCTGGATCACCGTGCCGGTCCGCGGCGACGGAATCTGGTTCATGGTCTTCATGGCTTCGACAATGAGCAGCGTATCGCCGGTCTGCACCCGGGTGCCGACTTCGACGAAGGGCCGCGAGCCCGGTTCCGGTCCGACATAAGCGGTGCCGACCATGGGCGAAGTGACGACGCCCGGATGCTTCGCGGGATCGATCGGTCCGGCTTCGGCGACGGGCAGAGGCACGCTCGCCGCAGGACCGAGGCGAGACGGGCCGGCGGCGAGCGCGTGCATCTGTCGCGCAACGCGCACGCGCTGCCCGTCGCGTTCGAACTCGATCTCACTCAGTCCGGTCTCCTCGAGCAGGCGGGCAAGCTCGCGCACAAGGTCGGGATCGATCGCGAGCTTGTCCTTGCTTTTGCGCTCGCCGCTCATGAGCTTAGCTCTTGCGCCGCGTCCCGATCAGGGCGGCCAAGCCGTCGATGGCGAGCGCGTAACCGCCGACCCCGAAGCCGCACAGGCTGGCTTTGGCGACCGGGGCTATGTGGGAATGATGGCGAAAGCTCTCGCGCGCGAAAATGTTGCTGATGTGGACTTCGACCACGGGCACCTCGACCGCCGCAACCGCATCGCGGATTGCGACCGAGGTGTGAGTATAGCCGCCCGCATTGATGATGATGCCGGTGGCGTTATTAGCAGCAGCCTCATGGATCAGGTCCACGATTTCACCCTCGTGGTTCGACTGCCGAAATTCGAGCTCGAATTTGTGGCGTCGGGCGACTTCACGGCAAAGCCTCTCTACATCTCGCAGCGTCGCGCGGCCATAGGTCTTGGGCTCGCGTGTGCCGAGCAGATTGAGATTGGGGCCGTTGAGGACGTAGACGGTTTTCGCCATGGACGGTGTGCTGCCGGAACCAGGAGCACGCCGTTTATACGGACCTCCCGCGCGAAGGGGAAGCCGATGCGCGAATCGTATCCGTCGCTCGACCCCCGCATCGACCGCGTCGGCGAGCGTGAGCTCGTGGTCACATGAGGTGCGATGCGAGGCCGCCGATTCGAATCGGCTCGTTGGCAGGGGAGGAGGTCGCCCACCTAGCAGGTAGGCTTGCCGCAGCGCGCGGCATTCACCTTTTCCTTGAGCGTGTTGAAGCCGACAGCACCGACCACCACATCGCTGCCCACGACGTAGCTCGGCGTCCCGTTGAGCCCGAGCGCGTCCGCGAGTTTGAAGTTCTCCTCGATGGTGGCCTTGACCTCGTCGCTCGACATGTCTTTTTCGATTCGCGCGACATCGAGTCCCGCGTCCTTCGCGGCGGCAAGTGCGCGCGCTTTGTCCGCCTGGCCGCGTCCGCCGAGCAGCTTTTGATGGAACTCGAGATATTTCTTGCCACTCTTATCCTGCATGCGCACCGCCGCCGCAACCTGCGCCGCCTGGATTGAACCCTCGCCCAGCACCGGGAATTCCTTAAGCACGAATTTGAGCTTTTCGTCGCCCTTGAGCAGATCGAGCATGTCGGCCATGGCACGCTTGCAATAGCTGCAATTGTAATCGAAGAATTCGACTACGGTGACATCACCCTGCGGATTGCCCAGCGTCACCTGACGCGGCGAAGTGAAAAGGGCAGCGCTGTGCTCCTTGACGCCAGCGCGATGCTTTTCCGCTTCCGCCGTGGCCTGCCGCTTTTCGAGCTCGTTCATGATGTCTTGCAGAAGCTCGGGATTGGTCAGCAGGTATTCCTTGATGATGCGCTCGATGTCGCGGCGCTGATCGCCGCTGAAGGATTGCGCGAGAGCGGCGGCGGGCAGCGCCAGCGCCAGGGCAAGCAGAGCGGCAACGCAGCGGCGCAGAACGAGTTTCATTGTCGTTTTTCCTTTCATCAGCGGCGTAAAGCGTTTGGCGGAGGCTTGAGGCTGGCGAGGTCATCGGCCTTGACCCAACCTGGTGATCCGACCGGAAAGCGCGTCTTGGCTCGGGTGGCGATTTCGCGCGCCGTCTTGATGTCGCCGCGTAGGAAGGCTGCCTGGGCGGACGCGAGATCGGCGCGGGCCAAATCGCTCTTTTGGCCGTAGGCCATCGCCAGCTGGCCGTAGGCGTCGGGCGATTCCTGCTCGCGTAGCACCGCCGCCTGCAATATCGGTATCGCCTCGTCGACGTGTGCGCGATCGTGCGTGGCGACGAGCGCCTGCCCAAGCATGATCTGGATCAGCGTGGGGTTGGGTGCGAGTTGCACCGCGTGCCGCAGCGGCGCGATTGCTTCGGTGGGCTTCCCGGCTTCCAACAGCGCCTGCCCCTTGAGCTCGTAGAAGTACGGATTTTGTGGTTGTGCCTGGATCAGAGCCTCGATCTGCCCGAGCGCGACACGCGGATCGGAGAAGCGATAGGCCGAGATCGCACGCGCGTAGCGCGCGGGCAACGAGGTGTCGCTCGGCGGATAGCGGCGCGCTACCCCATCGGGCCGCTCGATGAAGCCATAGAGCTTGGCGCGCATCAGATCGTGGCGTGCTTGCAGCGCCGGCGGGTCCTTGTGATCCCAGTAGGGGCTGGCCTTGGCCAGTCCTTCCAGCGCTGCCACGCGCTCGCTCGGCAGCGGGTGAGTCTGCAGATAGGGATTGATGTAGCGGACCTGATAGAGAACCTGGTCAGCCATCCGCTTGAACGTCTCGTACATGCCTTTTGCGGACTGGCCGGTTGCGGTGAGGAATTTCACGCCGGCGCGGTCGGCCTGCTCCTCCTGCGCGCGCATATAACCGAACATCGTATTTTGGATGGCCATCGTCGGTCCGGCGATAGCGGCGGCACCGGCTTGCCCGAGATCCGCGCCGCCAGCGCGCCCGGCGGCGACCAGGGCGCCGGCGCCGAGGAGCATCGCGATGATCGATTGCGTCGTTGCCGATGCCATCGTTTCGCGCATGCGCGCTAGGTGCCCGCCTGCAATGTGGCCGGTCTCGTGCGCTAGCACCCCGATAATTTGGTTCGGCGTCTCGGATTCCATCAGCGCGCCGCCGTTGACGAAGATGCGGCGGCCGTCGGCGACGAAAGCGTTGAACGAACGATCGTTGATGATGACAACCTGGACGTTCTGCTGGGCAAGGCCCGCTGTGCGAAGGATCGGTTGGGTATACTCCCTCAGCAACTGCTCGATCTCCGCATCGCGCACGATGGGCGGCCCATTATTTTTCTGTGCGTGAACCGGAGCGCCGGCACCGACAAGCGCGGTGGCGGTCACAAGAGCAACGAGGCGCGCCGCTGGCGTCATTCGCCGCGGCCTGATAGGTCTCTTGGTTCCGGTCATGTCCGCTTGGCTTCGCACCGTTTTCCGCGCAACCTAGTGGTGCGCCGCAGGGCGGTCAACGCGGTTAAGGGTCTGATTGCGGGACCTTTATGGCCCAAATTCTGCGCAGAAATGCGGCGACAGCGGGGCGGGGCGTGCGCGAGCGATCGAGAGCATAGAGCTGATGTTGGATGCGGCACGACGTTTGATCAACCCTTCGGCGCGCAGCGATGTTCCACCTTTCATGGTGATGGACGTAATGGCGGCGGCCGCGCGCATGGAGGCAGCGGGCGGTCGCGTGATCCATTTGGAGGTCGGCCAGCCGGCTGCGGCGGCACCGGCGAGCGCGATCGCCGCTGCGCACACGGCGCTCGCGTCGGGGCGGCTGCGCTATACCGAGACGCTCGGTATTGCGACGCTGCGCGCCCGCATCGCGCGGCACTATGAGGAAACCTACGGGGTTGCGATCGACCCCGGGCGCGTCGTCGCCACCACCGGGTCATCGGCTGGATTCGTTCTGGCGTTCCTTGCGTTGTTCGAGTCGGGCGATCGAGTCGCCGTCGCGCTGCCGGGCTATCCGCCTTATCGGCACATCCTGAGCGCGCTCGGTTGCGAGGCGGTGCCGATCGAGACAACGCAAGCCACGCGCTGGGCGATCACGCCGGAAATGCTGTTGGCGGCGCATCGCAAGGGGCCGCTCAAGGGCGTGCTCGTCGCCAGCCCTGCCAATCCGACCGGCACAATGATGCAGGCGGAGGCGTTACGGGATCTCATCTCTGCGGCTGAAAGCGAGGGGATCAGAGTCATTTCCGATGAAATCTATCATGGCCTCGATTACGCATTTCCGGCGGAAACCGCGGCGCGATTATCCGAGAACTGTGTGATCATCAATTCGTTCTCGAAATATTTCTGCATGACTGGTTGGCGCATCGGCTGGATGGTCGTGCCGGAACCGCTCGTACGTCCGCTCGATCGGCTTCAAGGCAATCTCGCGGTCTCGGTCCCGACCCTCTCACAGATTGCGGCCGAGGCGGCATTCGACGGGCGCGCCGAGATGGAGACGGTCAAGCATGGATACGAGGAGAATCGCCGCATTCTGCTCGAAGGCTTGCCGCGCGCCGGTTTCGATAAATTTCTTCCGGTCGATGGCGCTTTCTATCTCTACGCCGATGTGTCGCGTTTCAGCGATGACAGCTTCGAGTTCGCGAAGCGCATGCTAGCGCAGACGCACGTAGCCGCGACCCCCGGCGTCGATTTTGATCCGGTCAAAGGCAGACATTTCATTCGTTTCTGCTACGCGGGTGCGGCGGGGGAGATGCACGAAGCCGTCGATCGTTTAGCGAATTGGCTCAAGCCGTGACGCCCGTCCGGCAGAGCGCCTTTCGGCGATGTTTGAATGGTCCTGCATGCGCTGGTCGAAGCGAATTGGCGCTTGCGCGGGACTAAGCGGACAGTTCTGGACCCAGTCGAACTGAATAGATTGACCATGACCGAGCTCTTGCTTCCGTCACGGCGGCGCCTTCCGACGATCGTCCCGCCGCTCCTGAGCTTCACCGCCGGGTTCATCGATAGCTTCACAGTACTGGCCCTGTTCGGGTTCTTTGTGGCGCAGGTCACCGGCAGCTTCGTGCTCATGACCGCAGCCACTGTCCGGCACGAGCAAGGCGTGCTCACGAAAGTGTTGGCGGTCCCGATCTTCCTCCTCGCCGGCATGATGACTACCGTCATCGCGGTCACGCTCGAGCGGCGCGGCCGAGCGCCGCTGCCGTGGATATTGGGCTTGGAGTGTGCCGTCCTGACCGCCTTCCTCCTCGTCGTATTAATCGGAGCGCCACTCGCGGATGCCGGCGCGTTCAGCGTGGCCGCGGCGAGCCTGCTTGGGCTCTTTGCCATGGGCACCCAGAGCGCAACGGTGCGTCTCCTCATGCAGAACGTCGCCTCGACCAATGTCATGACAACGAACACTACTCACATCGCCATAGATGCGACGGAGTTGTTGCTCGCGTGGCAAGCTCGGCGTCGAGCGCCGGGTGATGCCACACTTGCCGTGGCTTACGATGCGGCACGCGGTCGGTTTGGTGCGCTATTCCCGATCTTGCTCGGCTTCCTCGCCGGGACGGCAGTCGGCACCTTGGCGTACGTCGCGACCGGCGTGTGGGGTCTCCTGCTCCCGCTCGCGATCATGTACGGGATTTTTGGGTGGGCGAGCGCAAGGGAAACGCGCGAGGAAGCGGAGTAGGGGAGACAACCTCGTCGGCGCAAGATGCGAATCCTGCCGGGCTCTCCCCTATCGTAACGCAGCAGCAATATTGCCGCCGTCGACGGTCGTGACATCGCCCGTGGTCTTCAATTCCAAGGCTTGATGCAGAAATGCCTGCGCGACGTCCTCCGCGGTAACTTCGCGGCCGAGCAGATTGCCGCTGAGATAATTCTTCTCGCTCACGCCACGTGCCTTGGCGCGCTCTGCGATGAACGCATCGGTGAGCAATCCCGAGCGGATGCGATCGGCATTGACTGCGTTGGCGCGGATGCCGTCTGCGCCGTAGTCGACGGCGTATTGCCGCACCAGGAACAGCGTCGCCGCCTTAGGAAGTCCGTAAGGACCGAAATTCGCGCCCGGGTTGACGGCCTGCTTGGATACGTTGAACAAAAGACAACCGCCGGTGCCCTGCGCCAGCATCACCTTGACCGCTGCTTGTGCCACCCGTTGGTGGCCGTAGAAATTCACCTCGAAGCTCTTTCGCAGCACCTCTTCGTCGACCTCGCCGATCCTACCCTGCCAGGCCGCGCCGGCATTCGACACTACGATATCAACGCCGCCGAAAGCCTCGATCACTTGAGCGAAAGCATCAGTCACGGAGATGGTGTTCGTCACGTCGCATTTGACGGCCAGCGCGGCTGTTCCGATCGCCTTGGCCTTTTCCTCGGCCGCGCGTTGGTCAACGTCCAGTAGCGCGACCTCGGCGCCGGCCGCGGCAAAAGCCTTTGCGGTCGCCGCACCGATCGTGCCGGCGCCGCCGGTGATGACGGCAATCTGGCCGGCGAGCGGCTTCTCCGTCGCGACCCCAAGCTTGGCTTGTTCGAGCGACCAATATTCCATGTCGAACATCTCGTCTTCCGAGATCGACTCGAAACGGCCGATCGCCTCGGCATCGGTGATGATCTCGAGCGCGCATTGCGCGAGATCGGCGGCGACCCTGGCGGCCCTCTTCGATCGTCCGAGACCGAACAGGCCGAGCCCCGGCACGAGCGCCACGCGAGGTAGCGGGTCGAGCGGGCGCTTGATTCCCCCGACACGGGCGTTCTGGCGCGCGAAATAGGCCTGGTAGCGCTGGACGAACGCGCTCACCGCGGCACGCACCGCACGCTTGAAGTCGCCCATTCGGTCGGGTTCGGGTGCGGCAGTCACGAGCGGCCAGTTTTTGGTGCGGATCGTGTGATCAGGCGTTACTACGCCCGCCTGACCGTAGCGCGCGAGCTGCGCGCCATTGACGAAATTGAGGATTCCGGGACCGGTGCGAAAATCGAGGATCACATGACGCCACGCCCCTTCGATCCTTTCGTCCTTGCGGCTGCATGCGCCGCGCAAGATGGGTGCGACCGCCGTGACCGGCGCGATCGCCTGTGGCAAGTGCGCCGTCACGAACACTGCATTACGCTTCTTCTGCAGCCGCTCCTCGGCCAACGTGACCAGCGCGATCATGCGTTCATAGGCTTCGCGCGCGCTGTGCCCAAAAGTGAAAATGCCATGTTTGTGCAGGATCAGGCCCTCAACCGCGGGCTGCGAGTCGTAGATTCCCGCTGCCGCCTTGGCGAGAAGGAATCCCGGCATCACGTAGTGCACGATGCCCACGCGCCCGTCGTAGACGTCGGCGCAGATCGCCTCGCCCTCCGGCTGATCTACGATGCTCAGGATCGCATTGGCATGGGTGTGATCGACGAATTTGTGGGGTAGAAATGCGTGCAACAGCGTCTCGACCGATGGATTGGGCGCCGTCGGCTCGAGCAGGCTCTCGCGCTGGATGCGCACCATCTCCTCGTCGCTCAGTGCCGCGCGCGTGCGCAGCTTGCGCAATCGGTCGAGCCGCACAGCGGGCAGGTCCGGCGGCTCGACCGTTGCCATATCTGAGCCCGAGCCTTTGACGCACAACACCGCGACCTCCTCGCCAAGAAGGTCCGGCATCGTGGTCTTCAGCGAAGTGTTGCCCCCGCCATGCAGCACCAGTTTTGGATCGCGGCCGAGCAAGCGCGTTGTGTAGACGCGCAGAGCAAGGTCACGGGCGATACCGTTACGGGCATAACGGTCAACCGCCGCTTGCGCTTCGCTGTCGACCCAGCCGCTTTTCATCGCCGAGTTCCGGTCATGCGACCGCAAGCCGTCGGCGCGTGCGGGCGGGACGCAGACGGGCGGGCGCGAATTGAAGCGCGGACGCGATTAGCTCTTCCCGAGCACACGCTTGCTCCACCAACCGGAACGGCGCGGACGATCACTGGTCTCGCCCTCCGCCGAACTCGATACGACGGGCTCGATCGAAGGTATGGGAGGCGTGAAGGATGGCGGGGCAAGACCTTCATCGTCACGCAATACTTGCGGCGCCGGCTCGCGCACAGTCGAACGGCGCCGCGGCGATGGTTCGGGCGCTGCAGCTTCGGAGTCGGGCAGCCGTGCATTTGGCGCCGATTGCGCTTTGTACGACGCGGTCTCAATACTCGGCGGCACCTCGCTCGGCGCCCCGGCATGGGGCATGGCGTGCGGTTCGGGTTCGGGGGCGACTTCCGCGGGCGCCACAGCTTCGCCGCTCGGCTCGTCTGTGGAACTCGCATGGACGGCTTCTGGCTCGATGGTAGCTTCCGCCGCGAAGTTCTCGCCATCGCGATCGCGACGATTGCGCCTGCCGCCACGGCGCCCGCGCCGCCGCCGTCGCCGCTCCCCGTCGCGATGCGGCTCTACCGGTCGTTCGCCGTCGCCTGCACCAGCTTCACGCGGCTGCTCCAATGAGGGGACGTCATGAGAGGGGACGTCATGGGCGGGCACGTCGTGGTCACCCGTTGCAGGAGCGAAGTCCGCCGCCTCCTGCGGCAATCCTTCGTCCTCCTGCTCGACTCTTCCTTCGCCAGCGCGACGGCCGCGCCGCCGCCGTCTCCGCTTGCGGTCCGGCCCTGTCTCATCCACCCCGCGCGCCGCCTCTTCCGCGGCGCTGACGGCAGCATCCTCCGGTAATGACTCGTCCTCGTATGCCTCCTCTTCTTCGGTCTCCCCTTCCTGCTCCTCGATCGGCATTGCGGTCGCCGGCTGCAGTGCCAGCGCTCTTGCCTGCTCCGGGCTGTGCACCTGCTCGCCCTTTTCGATGACGAAGGATAGTTGCCCGCCAATGGTCGCATCGGCACTGACCATAATGGCGATGCGGAAGCGCTCCTCAAGCGTGCGCAGATGGGCGCGCTTTTGATTGAGGAGATAAAGTGCAATGTCGGAGCGTGTGCGCACGCTCAAATTATGCGTTGCCCCCTTGAGCAGCATCTCGTCGAGCGCACGCAGCAGTTGGAGCGCCACCGACGATACCGATCGTATGTGGCCGGTGCCGCCGCAGTGTGGGCATTTCTCAGTCGAGCTCTCGAGCACGCTCGAGCGGATGCGCTGGCGCGACATTTCGAGCAGCCCGAAATGCGAGATGTGTCCGACCTGGATGCGCGCGCGATCGTGCCGTAGGCATTCCTTCAACCGCCGCTCCACTGCGCGATTGTTGCGCTTCTCGTCCATGTCGATGAAATCGATGACGATCAAGCCAGCGAGATCGCGCAGGCGCAGCTGGCGGGCGATTTCCTCGGCCGCCTCGAGGTTGGTCTTGAGCGCAGTATCCTCGATGTGATGCTCGCGCGTGGCGCGGCCTGAATTGACGTCGATCGCAACCAGGGCTTCCGCCTGGTTGAGCACGATATAACCGCCCGAACGCAGCTGCATCACCGGCGTGAACATCGCATCGAGTTGGCTTTCTATGCCATAGCGGGTGAAGATCGGCAGCGCCTCGCGGTAGGGTTTGACATTCTTGGCATGGCTCGGCATGAGCATGCGCATGAACTCTTTTGCATCGCTGTGGGCATCTTCCCCCGCGACCAGGATCTCCTCGACATCCTTGTTGTAGAGATCGCGAATCGAACGCTTGACGAGCGAGCCTTCCTCGTAGACGAGCGTCGGCGCCGTCGATTTGAGCGTGAGGTCGCGCACCGTCTCCCACAGTCGCAGCAGATATTCGAAATCGCGTTTGACCTCGGTTTTGGTGCGGCTCGCCCCGGCGGTCCGCAGGATCACGCCCATTCCTTCCGGCACTTCTAGCTCTTGCGCGATCTCCTTCAGCCGCCGACGATCTTCAGCGCTCGTGATCTTGCGGCTGATGCCGCCACCGCGCGCGGTATTCGGCATCAGCACCGAATACCGGCCGGCAAGCGAAAGATAGGTGGTTAGCGCTGCGCCCTTCGTGCCACGCTCCTCCTTCACCACTTGCACCAGCATCACTTGACGCCGCTTGATGACCTCCTGGATCTTGTACTGCCGACGTGCCCGCGGCATGCGCTCGGGCACCTCCTCCAGCGCATCGGCCCCGCCGACCGATTCCACAACCTCCTCCTCCCCTTCGGGACCAGCGCCGTTGACTTCGGTGATGTTGGTGCCCGCTGCGGCTGGTTCGCCGGCTTCGTTCTCGCTCGTCAGCGCTGCAGCAGCCAATTCGCCGGTTTCATTAGCGTGGCTCTCCTCCGGATGTGGTTGGCCATCGGTCGGAACCGGTTCTGACGCGCTGTTTGATTCGAGCTGCGCGAGTTGGATCGGCGCCTCGGCGGCGGACGCACTGGCGTCCTCGGCGGGCTCGAGCGGAATTGGCTCGGCGGCGATCGCAGCCGGGGAGCCCGCTTCCGCCGCCAGTCCTTCCGTCGCGTCGGCGAGGGGGCCCATTTCGTCGGCCGCCGTTGCCGCGGCTTCGCCTTCGCTCTCGATCGGCGTGCTTTTGATCTCGTCGGGCGAGCGGTTGCTCGCGCGCTCGGAACGTGCGGCGCGACGCCCGGCGCGGCGGTCGGCCTCCGCCTCGGCGGCGCGCTGGGCGCGCTCCTCCTCAGCGATCAGTGCCTGCCGATCGGCGACGGGGATTTGGTAATAGTCGGGATGAATTTCGCTGAAGGCGAGAAATCCGTGACGATTCCCGCCGTAGTCGATAAAGGCAGCCTGCAGCGATGGTTCGACCCGTGTGACCTTGGCTAGATAGATATTGCCGCGAAGTTGTTTACGGCTCGCAGACTCGAAGTCGAATTCTTCGACACGGTTGCCGCGCAGAACAACCACCCGGGTTTCCTCCGGATGGGTCGCATCGACGAGCATTTTGTTGGACATTGACCAATCTCTTGATGGCCGGCTGGCACACCGCTCGCCGCCAGATGGACGGCGCAACGCGGCGCGACCGGAAACCGGCCCGATGGTGGGTGAAATGATGATCGTTCTGCGCGCGCGGGATCAACGCTTGGCGGGCAACCGAGCTCGCCGAGATCGCGGACACAGTCATGGCCTCGCTCTGCGAGGCGACGGTGCTGTGGCGGCAATCGGTTGAGGTCTCGACGCGCAGTCGTAGCATGACCTTTGGCCCATGCGGGGCGGCAACGCTGGCAAGCGCAGCCCCTGGTTCTCTTGGCTGACGAAGTTCGACTCGGAAGAGCGGCTTGAGAGCATATGCCGCCTCGCATCACGCGCGGCATATGCGACCGACAACCGCGGCGGTGTCCACAAGAACAGCGGCTTTGCTGATCCGTCGGGCCCGCACGCATGCGATGCCGCCGACCAAATCTTTCCGCGAAATCCCCTCCCGTCGCGTGTCAGGGAGCGGTATTTGCGGTCTGCCGGATGTCCGAACGTGGCACGACCGGAACTATAGCTCGTCAGCACCCCTTTATTAGGGCTGGCGGTCGGCAATGGCAAGGGAGCGCCAGAGGGCTTCGGCGCGGCTGCGACGGCGCACCTTAGGTTTGGGTTAACTGCGCCCCAGTAATGGAGTAAGACCGTCTGGCAGGGGCCGACAAAGCCATGTCTGTGCGTGCGGCTATCTCGGTTTTTCTCTTCGGCGCAACGGTCCTGGGCGGCGCTTCCGCGGCCGAGCGAACCGGCGCATCCGGGTCGCGGATAGGCGCGACCGCCGATTTTCCGGTGGCGAGCGACGTACGGCTCGGTGGGGACGATACACAAACCCGCCTGATCGTCGATTTGAGCCGCAAGATCGACATCCGCACCTTCACGCTCGCCAATCCCTATCGGGTGGTCATGGACATGCCGCAGGTCGCCTTCCAGTTTCCGGCCCAGGCCGGAGAGATGGGCCGCGGTCTGATCAAAGCGTTCCGTTTCGGGCTTGTCATGCAGGGCGGCTCGCGCATGGTCATCGACCTTGCCCGGCCGGCTCAGGTCGATATGGCCTTCGTGCTCGATCCCATCAACGATCAGCCGGCACGTCTTGTGCTTCATCTTACGGCGACCGACCGCGACTCCTTCATGCGGAACCTCGCGCTCGACAGCGGGGCGCCGCAGAGGAGCAAGCCGGATGCGCCGGTCGAGATTAAGCCCAATGGAGATTCCCGGCCGCTGATCGTGATCGATCCCGGCCACGGCGGCATTGACAATGGGACGCGGGCCGCGAGCGGAGAGATGGAGAAGACCATCGTCTTGGAGTTTTCTCTGCGGCTGCGCGACAAGATCGAAAAAACCGGCAAGTACCGCGTGCTCATGACCCGCACCGACGACACTTTCGTGGCGCTGCGCGAGCGTGTGCAGTTCGCGCGTACGCGCCAGGCCGCCCTGTTCATCTCGATCCATGCCGATGCGCTCCGGCGCAGGGAAGGCGATGCCCAAGGCGCGACCGTTTACACGCTGTCGGAAAGGGCCTCCGACGCCCGCGCGGCGCGTCTCGCGGAAGTCGAGAATCGAGCCGACGTGATCGCCGGGCTGGACCTCTCGACTGAGGAGAAGGACGTCGCTGACATTCTCGTCGATCTCGCCCGGCGCGAAACCAAGACCTTTTCAATGCAATTTGCCCAGACGGTCGTGGGCACGCTCAGGAGCGCCGCTCGGCTGCACCAACATCCGCTGAAGTCGGCGAGCTTCGTCGTGCTCAAGGCACCCGACGTGCCCTCGGTGCTGGTCGAACTCGGCTATGTCTCCAACAAAGCCGACTTGAAAGCCCTCATCTCGGCCGAATGGCGCGAGCACACTGCCGACGCGATCATCCGCGCGGTGGACGCCTTCCTGAGCCCGCGGTTGGCGGGAAATGGGCAGGGAAGCGGCCAGAATTGACCGGATTCGGGCCTGTTTAGCCTCAGTTTCAACATAAAACAGCGCGACTTACTGCGCTGGATCGAGCGCGGAAGGAGTCGGGGAACCTGGTGCGGGCGGATCTCGGGGGAGGCGATCGCAGCCGGCGGGCGAGGGGTGATCGTCAGATATTGCGGCCGGGGCGGTTCGCAGGGGGCCTTCGGGCATGAGATTGTTCCTTCGCTTTCTCGGGTTGCTGTTCGCGGCAGGAACGATCATATTCATCGTCGCCGTCGCCGCAGCGGCCGGCTTGCTGTGGCACTACTCTCAATCGCTTCCCGACTATTCCCAGCTGCAGGACTATGAGCCTGCGGTCATGACGCGCGTGCACGCTGCCGACGGCTCCTTGCTTGCCGAATATGCGCGCGAGCGGCGACTTTACATTCCCGTCCAAGCGGTGCCGAAACTCGTCATCAACGCCTTTGTGGCCGCCGAGGACAAGAATTTCTACGAGCATGGCGGCATCGATTTCTCCGGGATCGCCCGCGCTGCGGTGCTGTATATCCAGCAATACGGCAGCGGCCGGCGACCGCAGGGCGCCTCCACCATCACCCAGCAGGTCGCCAAGAATTTTCTGCTCACAAACGAGCTGTCCTTCGCGCGCAAGATCAAGGAGGCGCTGCTGGCGATGAAGATAGAGCGCGCCTTCTCCAAGGAGAGAATACTCGAGCTCTATCTCAACGAGATTTATCTTGGCATGGGCGCCTATGGGGTGGCTGCCGCCTCACTCCTCTATTTCGATAAATCGGTACACGAGTTATCGGTGGCGGAAGCGGCCTATCTCGCGGCGCTGCCCAAGGCTCCCAACAACTATCATCCGTTCCGTCAACGCGAGCGTGCGCTGGAGCGGCGCAATTACGTTATCGATCGCATGGCCGAGGACCATTACATCGCGGCGCAAGACGCAGAGAAGGCCAAGAAGGAGCCCCTGAAGATCACGCCGCGGCCGACCGGTGCACACATCTTCGCGGCTGAATATTTTGCCGAGGAAGTCCGCCGCTACATCTACGACAATTACACCGAAAAGAAGCTCTACGAGGGCGGCCTGTCGGTGCGCACTACGCTCGATCCCAAGATGCAGGTGCTGGCGCGCAAGGTGCTCGTCGACGGGTTCGTAAATTTCGACGAGCAGCAGGGCTATCGCGGCGCCATCCAGAAACTCGATCCGGCAGGCGATTGGGGCGTCAAGCTCGCCGACGTCAAGGCGCTCTCGGACATTGCGCCGTGGCGACTCGCGGTCGTGCTGGAGGCCGACGATGCATCCGCCCGCATCGGCTTGCAGCCCGCCCGCGAGCCGGGCGGCGCGCTCTCGAAGCAGCGCGAGACCGGCACGATTGTGCTGGAAGGCGCAAAGTGGGCGCGGCCGACGAGCGGGCCGATGCGTGGCAAGACGCCGACCAAGGTATCGCAGGTGCTCGCGCCGGGCGACGTCGTCTATGTCGAGCCGTTTGCCGGCAAGGACGGGCAGTTCCGCGTGCGTCAGGTGCCGGAAGTCTCGGGCGCCATCGTCGCGATGGATCCGCAGACCGGACGGGTTCTGGCGATGGCCGGCGGCTTCTCCTACGACCAGAGCCAGTTCAACCGCGCCACCCAGGCGCTGCGCCAACCGGGCTCCTCGTTCAAGCCGTTCGTCTACGCCGCCGCCCTCGACAATGGCTATACACCTTCGACTGTCGTCCTCGACGCGCCGATCGAGATCGACACCGGCACCGGCATCTGGGCGCCGGAAAACTATACCAAGAAATACTACGGACCATCGACGCTGCGGTTCGGCATAGAGCAGTCGCGCAATGTCATGACAGTGCGCCTCGCCCAGGACATCGGCATGCCGCTGATCGGCGAATACGCGCGGCGCTTCGGTGTCTACGACAGTTTGCCGCCATACCTCTCGTTTGCGCTCGGCGCGGGCGAGACCACCCTGCTTCGCATGGTCGGCGCTTACGCCATGTTCGACAACGGCGGCAGGAAGATCCAGCCGACTCTGATCGACCGCATCCAGGACCGCTACGGCCGCACCATCTACAAGCACGACTCGCGCGAATGCCGCGGCTGCGAGGCCGAAAAGTGGGAGAACCAGAACGAGCCGACATTGATCGACAAGCGCGAGCGCGTGCTCGATCCGATGACGACCTACCAGATCACCTCGATGATGGAGGGCGTCGTGCAGCGCGGCACCGCGACCGTCGTCAAGGAGGTCGGCAAGCCGATCGCCGGCAAGACCGGCACCACCAATGACGAGAAGGATGCGTGGTTCATCGGCTTCTCGCCCGATCTCGTGGTCGGCGTCTATCTCGGCTACGACAAGCCGCGCCACCTCGGCCGCGGCGCCACCGGCGGCGTGCTGGCGGCGCCGATCGTGCGTGATTTCATGAAGGTTGCGCTTGCCGACAAGCCGGCCGTACCGTTCCGCGTGCCGCCCGGGATCAAGCTCATCCGCATTGATCCCAAGACCGGCATGCGCGCAGGATCCGGTGACCAGCGCGTGATCCTCGAAGCCTTCAAACCGGGCACCGCGCCACCCGACAACTACGCGGTGATCGGCGTGAGCGATGCCGACGGGCGCCCGCTTGCTGTTTCGCCCGAAGCCGATCGCGCGATCCGCACCGGCACCGGCGGGCTGTACTAGCCGGCGATGAGCGGCACGCGTTGCGAGTCGGACCGACTTGGGCGCGGCCAAGCATCTGTCACTGATCTGGACCCAGCGCGCTCTTAGCTTTCACGCCGTTCCGCCGGGTCCGCAGATCACGTTTAGGAGCGCCTGCCGGCGTTCATTTGCCACGACAGACAAGGCGCGATGCAATGCGTCGGGGAGGGCGCCCGGATCTTCGACGCGTTCGCCATAGCCGCCCGCCGCCTCACAGATCTTCTCGAACGCCGGCAATTTTCCAAGGCCGACGAAGCATGGTTTATTACTCTTCGCGGCAAATCCATCCGGATACATGGCAAGCGTGCTGCGCTGGACCGCGCCCCACATGGCGTTGTTCATGACGACGAAAAGAACCGGCAGATCGTGCAAGGCGGATGCATGATGGGCGGCGGCGGGATTGGAGAACATGTAGGCGCCGTCGCCGAGGACGGCCAAGACTTGGGCTTGCGGCCGTGCGAGCTTCGCGCCCAGCGCGGCGCCGGCGCCCCAACCGAGACCGGACGCGGAACTCGAGCCAAAATAGAGATCCGGAGCTTCGAACGCGCAATATTCAGGGAACAGCGTGTATTCGTTGATCACGATGCTGCGCGCATCCTTGGCGCGGTCAATGCAGTGGCTCACCCACGCGGGGTCGAGCGGCATCTTGCGGGCGGCGGCATCAAGCGCGGTTTTCCGGCTTGCCGTCAGCGCCTCGCGTTCTTTGCTGATCGAGCGCCTGCGCCGCGCAACTATCTCAGCATCGACGGTGTTCTCGAGCGCCGCGCTCATTGCGGCGATGGTCGCGACCGTGCTGCCGGTGATCGCAACGTCGCAGGGAAAGCCGCGGATGGGATAGCGCACAAACAAGGGATCGAATCCACAGTGGATGACCTTGCAATCGCGGCTCGGCCCGGCTCGGCTGGGAATCCAGGGCACATCGCTCTCAAGCACCAGAATTGCATCGGCCTTCTGAACGAAGCCGGCCGGATCGAATCCGAGATTCATCGGATGGGATGAGGGCAGCGAGAGATAACGCGGCCGATGCTGGACGAGCGCTATGGCAAAGCGCTCGGTGAACTGCGCCAATGCCGCGAAAGCCGCCGGATCCCTTCCGGCGTTCGCCGTCACAATCAGCGGATAACTCGCCTGCGCGAGGACGCGGGCGGCCGCAGCGATCGCGCTTGCATCTGGTGCCGCCGGGCTCGCCGGAGGCGCCGGCGAGGACGATGGATGCTCCGGCTCGCACGCCGGCGCGGCGATCACCTCGCGCGGCAATGAAAGGTACACGGGGCCACGGGGTTCAGTGGCCGCGATTGCCAGCGCGCGCTCGACCACGGTCGTCAGCTGCTCGGCGTTTCTCAGTTCGTAATCCCATTTGACGATCTCGCGGATCATGCCCGCCTGATCATACATTTCCTGCGCCCAATGGATGTAGCCGTCACGCGAGCCCAAAAACCCCGTTTCCGTGAGCGGAGACCTGCCTGCCGTGAGCAGAATCGCGACGTTCTCGCGCGCCGCATTCAACGCCGCGCAGATCATGTTCGCCGTGCCGACGCTGACATGCGCCATCACGGCCGGTATGCGGCGAGACACCATGCCGTACCCATGCGCCATCGCAACGGCGAGATTTTCGTGCGTCGCCAGGATCGGCCGCGGAACTGCGACGCCGGTTCGCGCCGCCTGCGCATAAGCTTCTATGAGCGGCGCAAAATCGGTCCCGGCATTGCCGAACAAATAGTCGACCCCGCGGTCCGCCAATAAGGCGAGATAGGCCGCTGCGACATTGCCGATCGCTTGCTGTTTCGGTCGGCTCTTCCCCTCCAGAGGCGTTTCCATCACGACCCCACTCACATCGTCGAGCGCAATGTATCCTCAACCTGCACTGTGAACCAAGCCTCGGCGTCTCAACGAATAATCGCGAGCCGGTATCGAGGGGTGTTGCTCGATTGTTTTGCAAATCCGTCTGGCTTCAAACGGATCGTCGAGCAAATCAGAAAGGTTAAGACCATGAAACGGATTTGCATGTTGATTGCCGCGTTGGCTCTGGGCCTGGCGCCGGTTCAGGCCCTCGCTCAGGACAAGCTCGTCGTCAGCGTGTGGGGCGGCAGCTGGCGCGACATGGTCGATAATCTCATCGGCAAGAAATTCACTGCCGCCACCGGCGTGCCGGTCGAATACATCACGGGCGGCACGATCGACCGCCTCAACAAGGAGAAGCTCGCCAAGGGCAATCCCGAGAGCGATATCACCTTTACCACCTCGCATGTCGGCTGGCTTTATGCGAACGACGGGCTCTACGAGACGCTCGACCTCAAAAAAGTGCCGAACGCCAGCAATCTCGTGGAGCAGGCCAAGATCAGCCCGTATCACATCGGTACCTGGGCTTATGTTTACACCATCGGTTATCGGCCCGACCTGCTCAAAGGCGTGGCGTTCGAGAGCTGGGCGGATCTGTGGAAGCCTGAAATAAAGGGCAAGCTCGCGGCGCCCGATTTCGACCCCAGTCATCTCATCGTCGTGTCCGCGCTCTTGTCGGGCGGGGACGCTTCCACGTGGGAAAAAGGGCAAGCCAAGCTCAAAGAGCTGAAGCCGAATTTTAAAGCCTTCTACACCAACGATGCGAACAGCCAGCAGCTCATCGCCAACGGCGAGACGCCCGTCCAGGTGATCTTGTCGATGAACGCACACTACATGGCAGGCGAGGGCGTTCCCATCCAACTCGTCATTCCGAAAGAAGGCGCGGTGCTCGGCATCGATACCGTCGCCATCATGAAAGGCTCCAAGAAGGCGGAGCTCGCCTACAAATTCATCAACATCGCGCTTGACCCGCAGGTGCAGGCCGAAGTGGCCAACTTCAAGAAGGGAAGCCCGGTGGTGCTCGATGCGAAGCTCGATCCCGCCATCGCCAAATTGCCGGGCGTGTTCACCTCGGTCGACCAGTGGAACAAGCAGGCGATCATCATCGATCACAAACTGCGCGCGGAAAAGACCGCAGAGTGGCGCAAGTGGTTCGCCGAGAACATCATGAACTGACCGCCTGAGGGCCGCATGGCGCACGCGCGCGTCCGCTCCGGGCGAGCGGCGGTGAGACCGTTCTTGGGTCTGTTCGTGGCGCCCGCCGTGCTGTGCGCGCTCGGCTTCGCCGTCGCATTGGCGGCGGTGATGCAGTATAGCCTGCGTGCCTACGTGCCTGGTTCGCTGGAACCGGGAGGTTTCACGCTCGCCAATTTCACGGCGCTCCTGCGGCCGCTCTATGCGCGGGTATTCCTCGACACGGTGTGGATTTGCTTTCTCACAGCGTTGTTCACGCTGATCGTCGGATATCCGCTCGCTTATGCGCTGGTGCATGCCAGAAACGTGACGCTCAAGTCCGCCATCCTGGTGATCACCGTGACTCCGTTGTTCCTCGGCGAGGTGGTGCGCACCTATTCCTGGATCGTCGTGCTCGGCAACAATGGATTCATCAACTCGATGCTGCTCAAGCTCGGGCTGATCGATGCGCCCCTGCAATTCATGTTCACCGAGTTCGGCGTTGTCACCGCCCTGGTTCATGTCACCTTGCCGGTGATGGTCATCATGCTGGCCGCGGCGCTCTCGCATATCGACCGCGATTACGAGCGCGCCGCGGCGAGCCTTGGCGCCGGTCCGATCCGCAGCTTCCTCACCGTGACGCTGCCGCTCTCCACGCCCGGAATCATCGCCGGCGTGACCACCGCGTTTGCCTGGACTTTCAGCGCATTCGCCACCCCGCAGCTGATCGGAGGCGGTCGCGTCAACATGGTCGCGAACTTGGTCTATCAGCTCGGATTCGCGAGCTTCAACTTCCCGTTCGCGGCCAGTCTGTCGGTCGCCGGACTTATTCTCACATTCGCGGCGCTGGCGTTGCTGCGTGCGGCCGCCAGCCCGCTCGAAACGATCCGCCAGCACTGAGGTGTTGCGCTTGCCGAAGCTCCTGCGCCTCCTAGGCGGGGCAACCGTCACCGCGATCCTCGCCTTTCTGCTGTTGCCGGCCGGGGTCGTCACCCTTGCCGCCTTCAACAGCAGGGCGATCCTGTCATTCCCGCCCGAGGTCTGGTCGTGGCGGTGGTTCATCAAGGCAATCGCCTACGAGGACTTTCAGGCCGGCGTCCGCAACGGGCTCATCGTCACCGCTTGGGCATCGTCCATCGCGCTGGCAGTGGGCGCGGCTTTTGCATTCGCGCTCGACCGCTACGAATTTCGCCTCAAGCGGACGCTCGAAACCATCCTCCTCTCTCCACTCGTGGTGCCGCACTTCACGATCGGGCTTGGCTTTCTGATCCTGGCCGCCCAGCTGGGCTTCGCGCGCGGCTATAGCGTGATCGTCGCTTGTCACGTGGTGCTCGTGCTGCCCTTCGTGCTGCGCAGCGTCTACATCTCGCTGCGCAACCTCGATCCGCGCCTGGAGCTCGCCGCCGCGAGCCTCGGCGCATCGCCGGGCCGCGTGCTGATCACGGTCACATTGCCGCTGCTGCTGCCCGGCTTGGTGAGCGGCTGGTTGTTCGCGGCAATCCTTTCGTTCAACGAGTTTACCGCCTCGCTGTTCGTGACCGTACAGCGCACACAAACGCTGCCGGTTGCGCTCTACAACTACGTGCGCGAATACGCGGACCCGTCGATGGCCGCGATATCGGTCATGTACATTGTGGCCACCGCAACGGTGCTGACATTGGCCAATACGTTTCTCGGCCTCGCGAAGGTTCTCAACGTTGAGCATTCCCGCTGAGCCCGCGCTTCCCGCTCCGGCCCGCGTAACGAGCGGCACGAACGGCAGCGAGCATGCCGCCGTCGAGCTCGCGGGCGTGACCAAGCGATTCGGCAAGATCACCGCCCTCGACGCCGTATCGCTGTTTGTGCGCCGCGGCGAGCTGATGACGCTGCTCGGTCCGTCCGGCTGCGGGAAGACCACGCTGCTCCACCTTGTCGCCGGATTTTTGATTCCGGAAGGCGGTGAGATCGCCATCGAAGGGCAGCGCATCACCGACGTTCCCGCGTATCGGCGCGAGATCGGCGTCATGTTTCAGAACTACGCGCTTTTTCCGCATATGAGCGTGGCCCGAAATGTGGGCTACGGGCTCAGAATGCGCCGCATGGCCAGGCCCGAGATGGATCGGCGAATCGCGGACGCGCTTGCGCTTGTCAAGCTTGCGGGCCTTGAAGATCGCAGACCTCGCCAACTCTCCGGTGGCCAGCAGCAGCGCGTTGCGCTGGCGCGCTCTCTCGTCATTCGTCCGAAGGTGCTGCTGCTCGATGAGCCGTTCTCGGCGCTGGACAGGAATCTGCGCGCCTCGATGCAAGTCGAGCTTAAGGAGATTCAACGCAAGCTCGGCGTGACGACCATTTTCGTCACCCACGATCAGAGCGAGGCGCTCAGCCTCTCGGACCGCATCGCGGTGATCGCAGACGGCCGCATCCGCCAACTCGATACCCCGCACGAGGTTTATCGCCATCCGAGCGACCGCTTCGTCGCTTCCTTCATTGGGGATGCCAATGTGCTGCGTGCGCGGCTCGAGCGGATCGAAGGAGCGGTTGCATCGGTTGCACTCGGCGCCGCGCGGGTGACGGTGCCGATGCGAACGCTAGCGGGCAGCGCAGTCGGCAGCGCCGTCGACCTGTTCGTTCGACCGGAGGACTTGCAGGTGGCCGAACCTGACGCCGCAGCGGCGGCACACGGCACCGTCGCCGCGCAAATCTATCAAGGCGGTCACATCGACCTCTACGTGGACGTGCCCGAAGTCAGCTCGGGCCGCGTCCTGTTGCGCGTGCCCAGCCACGAAGCTGCGTCGCTCCGGCCACCCGGCACGCGCATTGGTATTGCGCTCGCCGCGGACGTGGCGATCGCGTTTCGAGCGGCCTGACCGTTAAGGACCGATTGGCTTGGCCCGCTTCAAGCTGCTGGCACGGCTCAGGTTCTCGCCAACAGATCGAGCGTGGCCTTGCATACGAATTCGGGAACCTCCTGCGGGAGGTTGTGGCCGGCACGCGCAATGGTCCTGCGCTCGTAGAAGCCGGTGAACTTTGCAGCATGCCGCAACGAGTTGCCGGCAGGTTGGATGCCGTCTGCCTCGCCATGCAAGACGATCGTTGGCACCGTTATTGCCGGTTGAGCGACGAGCTGTCGCTCGATCGATTCCAGCGCCGGATCGCCGGCGGCGTATCCGTAGCGGTGGCGATACGATTGGATCACGACATCGACGAAATCGGGATTGTCGAATGATTTGGCGGTGCGCTCGAACGTTTCTGCATCGAACTGCCAATGCGGCGACCACAATCGCCACAACAGCCGGCAGAACTCGCGCCGGTTTGCTGCGAGGCCGGCGCGCCCGCGCTCCGTGTGAAAGTAATATTGATACCAGAATCGATGCTCCTGCTCGGGCGGCGCGGGCGTAACTGATCCAGAAATATCGTGGATGTTATAGCCGCCCTGCGAGACGAGGCAGCGCACGCGCTGCGGGGCGAGCGCCGCGAGAACGCAAGCGGCGCGTCCGCCCCAGTCGTAGCCGACATGCGCCGCCCGCTCGATCTTGAGCGCGTCCATGAGCTCGAGCAGATCATGGGCAAGTGCGGCCTGCTGACCCGAGCGCGGCGTTTCGTCTTTGCGAAAGCGAGTAGCGCCGTAGCCGCGCAGGTACGGCACGATGGTTCGATAGCCCGCTTGGACAGCCCGCTTGGACGAGCCGCGGCACCATGGCGTCGTATGCGCGCGGATCATAGGGAAAGCCGTGCAGGAGAAATATGGGCTCGGCCTCGCTTGGCCCGCTGTGTTCGTAGGCGATCTCGAGCGTGTCCGTGCGCGCGTATTTTAGGTCCGGCGGCGGCATCTTCGAGTCCTCACTTCGCCGTCGGCTGAACGCTTGACGGATGGCGCGAACCGCCTAGTGGAGCGACTCATTAGTTGGCATCGCTGCCGCGAAACACTGGCTGCCGGCTCTGACGATGTCGCCGGAGCTGCAATGAATAGCAGATCCAATTCGGGGACGAAAAGCGAGGTTCGCGCCCCGAGCTCCGTGACAAGATGGTTGACGCGTCGATACGCGCTGCATCGCATCCGGGACACAGGATCCTCGGACGCGTTCGTAGCCCTATTCACTTGTCAAACAGCACGCGTTTGTTCGTTCCCGCGGCGCGTTTTTTGCGCCCGGGGTTTGCTTTTTTCGCTTCGCTCACCCGAATGAGGGGTGGTGAAGCGCCGAGAGACGTACGGATGCTTGCGAGGCATCCGTTGGGCCTGCACGTTACGCGGCAGGCCAGGCACCTACCGAGGCGCCTTGCGTCCCCATACGGGGGACGCCCGCCTCCCGGCGCTCCACCGTGGCGATTTTAGGCTCCGGTCCCACGCTTCCTTCTCCGGCATTTCCTCCGGATCCGTACAGCGAGCTCCTCGCAGCCAGGTCGTAGTGCCTGGCGGTCGGGGTCCCGTGCCTCCCGGGACGACGGTTGTGAGTCGCCGCCGCGGCACGCCACGCCTCGCTCCACCTTCGGGATCACCTCCGGAGATGCCCCTCAATGAGCGAAGCTGGACGTGTACATAAGACGGATGCTTTCTGCAGTCAAGCACAAAATGAGTTAAAAACTGCGCTTCGATATGAGCGCCTAAAGGCGTTTCACGTCAGCGGCTTAGCTAGAGCGCGGACCGCCCCCAACGGTTCGGGTACTGGCCGGTTTTAAGTCCTAGTGGCCGGATTTGAAATCCACGGTGGCCGGATTTGCCATAATTTCAATGTTAGCTTCCGTGCGCTTTTCCTTGTTGGGAACACTCAAATGAGAACCTATACGATAGCTGCGATAATC
>WNFR01000266.1_pt1 | contig 52701 bp, 46 predicted proteins | sample 5400221 | NCBI WGS metagenome assembly WNFR01 (sample SAMN13153357, study PRJNA577476) | soil metagenome | isolation source: 40 cm soil under Madrone tree | place: USA:California | collected 2016-06-14 | reverse complement strand
CAACACCGCGCGATACATTCGGGTATGACGGGGACTGTGGTCGTGAATCCCTAGGAGAGCGCATGAAGCGTGTGTGGCTGCTGCTGGGCGCGGCACTGACAATCGCGGGATGCGGCAGTGACCCCGGTCCCTCCTCGCTCAGTTCGGTTGTGATCACGGGCGATTCCACGGTTGGACTCAACGGCACGCTGCAGCTGACGGCTATAGCGCTCGCCGGGAATCGCCCGGTCACGACGGGTCTGACGTTCGTCTGGTTCTCCTCCGACAGCACGAAACTTCGCGTCTCGCAGACGGGGCTCGTGACTGCCTTGCAGCTGGGCAGCGCGAGCATTACGGTCGCCGCGGTGCCACAGGTGAGCACGCCGGTCACGAGCGACCCATTCCCCATTCGCTCGCGCATCGGCAGGATCGTCTTTCAACCATTCGACATCTCCCTGACCTCCCGCAGGGATACCCTCATCGTGATCGCCGATGTGCGTGATGGCCTGAACAGCTCGGTGGCGGGTGTCCCGGTCACCTGGGTGTCGCGCAATACCGGTATTGTGACCGTTGCCGACAGCGGCATTGATAAGGCGATCGTCGCTGCAATCGGGTATGGGACGACGCGCATCGTCGGCACGGCCGACGGCGTGTCCGACTCCCTGACGGCGACGGTGCAGCAGGTGCCGGCCAGCGTCGCGATCACGCCGGCGTCGCTCAGCACGCTGCGAGCATTCGGCCGCAGCGTGCAGGCGACCTGTATCGCAGTCGATTCGGCGGGCGACACAATTCCGAACCATCTCTGCGACTGGAGCGTCCTGTCGGCGGGCGTGGTCTCGGTAAACCCGGTGACGGCCCATACGACGACGGTGACAGCCGTGGGCAATGGCACCGCATCGATTCAGGCGCAGGCGATCGCCGGCGTGGTCGCCTCGACCCCGATCACCGTGAATCAGGTTCCGAAAACGGTGCAGATCTCGCCGGCGAACTTCGGCACACCCGATGTGACGATGCGGACCAACCAGTCGGCGCCGTTCTTCGCCGCGGTCTTCGATTCGCTCGACCATCCGGCACTCGAGGACAGCGTCACCTGGACGTCGAGCGATTCCACGCGGGCGAGTCCCGCGGCCGCGGCAACGCTCGATTCGACCGTGATCACCACGTTCGCCCTGACCGGAGCGGCCACGATCACGGCGACTGCTGGGCCGGCGTCCGCAACACGGGTGGTGAACGTCAGCGCGTCGCCCATCAGTTTCGCGGCGGACGTTCAGACGATCTTCAACACCAGCACGCCGGCCTGCACCAGCTGCCATCCATCCGCCGCGGGCTTGAACCTCACGGCCGGATCGTCATACGCCAGCATCGTGGATCAGAACGCGTCGGAGGTACCGGCGATGAAGCGGGTGCGTCCGTTCATGCCGGATTCATCCTATCTCGTGCACAAGATTCAGGGAACGCAGAACACGGTGGGCGGCACCGGCGCGCGGATGCCGCTGGGGTGCAGCGGCAGCGGCTGCCTGTCCGACGCGACGATCAACATCATCCGAAACTGGATACTGCAGGGCGCCTTGCAGAATTGATGTAGGCGTACCCGTTGGCGAGATACAGTACGAGCAGCGCGGCCGTCGCCGCGCTCACCCCGTACTTCCAAATCGCCGGCGCGGCAGACGTGGACAGCAGGCCTTCGATCGTGCCGGCTATCGCGAGCAGGGTTACGACTGCCCCGATCATCCGCGCCGCGATCCGTCCTTCCACGACGAGCGCATCTCGGCGCGTGCGGTCACCCGGCGCGATGATCGCGTTGGCCAGTCGGAAGCCGGCCCCCGCCGAGATGAAGATCGCGGTGAGCTCGAGCACGCCATGGCCCAGCACGAAGGTCAGCAGGTAGTTCATCGCCTGGTAGTTTTTGAACAGCCCCAGGACGAGTCCCAGCATCATGCCATTGGTGAACAAGAGCCAGGCCGTCAGCAGGCCGCCCGTCAAACCACCCACGAACGTCCCGAATGAGACGGTGATGTTGTTCGTGATGATCCACGCCGCGGTTTGCGGTCGATCTTCCTTGCTGGTCTCGGCGTACCCGCGGCCTTCCGCCTGGTTCTCCGCCGCCGCCTCGGCGCGGGCGACCATGCCCGGCATCAGCTCCTCCCCCAGCTCGGGCCGCTCGCGGATCATCACGTAGCCGACGACGGCGGGAACTGAGAACAACAGGAAGGCGAGGAGCACGTAGCGCCACGATTGCACGACGGCGGCGGGAAAGTCGCGCAGAATGTAGTGCGGCAGCGGCGTGCGCTCCTTGCCGCGGGCGCGGTACAACGCATTGTGCCCCGCGGTGACGACCCGCTCCAGGTAGGCGATGACGCGCGGATCCACTTGATAGGTGCGGGCGCGCGCGAGATCGGCGGCCACTTCGCGGTACTGGGCTGCAAAGGCGGGGATTTCCCCCGGCGCTAACGCCCCCACGCCGGACCGCTCCATCCGGAGCGCCGTCGTTCGAAAAGTTTCCCATCCTTCCCGCTTCTTCTGCACGAACCGCTCGGCAGGGACGGTGATGCGGCCCGCCGCGCCGGCTTTGGCGCGCGGGGCAAACCGGCTACGCCGCTTGCGCTGCTCGTCGGCGAAGACGGTCACGAGATAGCCCTGCAGGTCCGCGTTGCGCCGCGGGATGCGTGGCTCGAACCGTCGCACGAGGTCCATCGTGATCCGCACCTGCACCTCAGGCGTCAGATCGTTGATCCGGCCCAGGAATCGATCCAGCAGGCGGAATTCTTCCTCCGACAACTCCGGCGGGCCGGCCTCGAGGGGCTCGGCGGCCGTTTCCTCGGTCGGTATGGGGGCGCCCAGGCTCCAGTCGGTCGGGTGATCGCGTACCACGATCGTGCCGGCGGCCATGTCCCCCGGCCGCTTGTTGCTCGGGTGGAGGAAGATCGAAATCAGGGCGGGGGCGAACGGAACCGGGAAGTAACAGTCGAGGAAACGGACGAGATTCCGCACGACCGCGGCCGACGGGGTGATCGACCGTCCGGTATCCATCACGACGCGGATACCGAGCGCCTGTTTGCCGGGGGTTCGGCCGCCGTTCAGCGCCTCGAACAGCGTGAAATAGCCCCACAGGAAGCAGAACGTGAGGATGATCATCCCCGCGCTCAGCCAGCCCCGCGTCCCGGGAGCGGCGCTCACGCTCCCGATGATCGCCTCGCCGCCGATCCAAAGCGCCAAAAGTCCCAGGACCAGCAGCAGCAGGTCGAGCAGTCCCGCGGCCAGGCGTGATCCGACCCCCGCCAGCTCGAACTGGACGTCCACATGCTCCGGCGTCTCGATGCCGTGGTGTTGCCGGAGATCCAGGTCTCGCGCGGACGCTGTCATGTCCTCATCTTACCGCGTGTCCCCTCGCGGAGCGACCCATTAATACCAACCTCAGGCCCATGCGGCTGGGCGAGATCCTCGACGGCAGTTTCAACATCTACCGGCGTCACTTCGGCCTGTTCATGCGGCTGAGTCTGATCCTGGTGTGGCTCCCAACCGCGGCCGGCATTTACCTTAATCTGCGGTTCAGCAACAGCCCCTTCGAGCTCCTCAATCTGCTCGAGCAGAACATCGCCGGCAGCATCGGGCTCTTCCTCCTGCTGCTGGTCGTCTGGACCGCCTGCAGCCTGCTCCTCAAGGCCGGAACGATTCGCGTGATTTCCGATTCGTATCTGGGCCACGAGCCGGAGCTGGGCGCGTCGCTGCGCTTCGGGACGGAGAAGATCGTCCCGCTGCTGCTCGTGGCGATCAGCAAGACGCTGCTGCTTTTCCTCCTCTATGTAGCGGCAGCGCTCGTGGTAGGGGTGCTCTATTTCATGGGCAGAATGATCAGCCCCGGGCTTGGCGGATTGGTGATCTTCGCGGGCGCCATCGCTGCGCTATGGCTCGTGACCTGGGTCCTGTGTGCCTATGCGATGACGACTCCCATCGTCGTGCTCGAAGACTTGTCCAGCTCGTTCGACGCCTTCGGGCGCTCATGGGAGCTGACGCGCGGCGCGCGCGGGAAGGTCGCCGGCACCATCGTGGTCACGTGGCTGATTTCTCAATTCCTGCCGCAGATGGTGATCGGGGCGATCAGTGGCGCACTTGGAGTCGCGGGCAACGAATCCTACCAGCCCGTCTTCGTGGTGTTCGCGTCGCTGCTCGGAATCGTGCTGGCGCCGATCCTGCCCTGCGCCCTCACGCTGCTGTACTACGATCTGCGCGTGCGGCGTGAGGCGTTCGACCTTCAGGTGCTGAGCGAGCAGCTGGGGACGGGGATACACTGAACGAAGCCTTGCTTCAGGTCCCGGCCGACTCACTGCGGCACGTGATCGGTCAGGTTTTCGCGCGCCCCGAGTACCAGTGGGTCGAGCGACGGCGTGTGGTGTCCTGGCTGGCGCGGCAATGGCATAACCTCATCGACTGGCTCAATCGCCTCTCAGCGCAGCATCCGGTCGGCTTCGACATCGGCCTGGCGCTCGTCGTTGTCGCCCTCGTCGCGCTCCTGGTGCACATGGGGTATGTCATGTGGCGGATCGTGCGCCCGGCGGCGCGGACCGGACAAACCAAGACCCCAGTCGCCGCGCGCGTGGTCGCCGATGCCGCTGCACACCTCGCCTACGCCGAGGAGCTGGCCCGCGCCGGCCGCTACGCCGAAGCGCTCGGGCATCGTTTCCTCGCGCTCGTCCTCGAGCTCGACCGGCGGAAAGCGCTGCGCTTCCACGCCTCCAAGACGCCGGCCGAGTATGTCGGGGAGGCGCGGCTGACCGATCGGGGACGCGCATCGCTCGCCGGTCTCGTCGCGCAGCTGTACCGCCATCTCTTCGGGGCGGTGCCGTGCGATGCCGGCGAGTACGAATCGTTCGGCGACGCCGCGCAGGAGCTGGCGCGAGGGCAGTATGTCGTACCGGCTTGAAATCGGTACCGCGCTGCTTCTCGCGGTCGCCATCGGGATCGGGATCTGGGCGGCGAACCGGCAGCCCCGGACGCCTGATCTCGACTTTCGCACGTCGACGTATCTGAACGGCCCGCGCGGCAGCAAGGCGCTGTACGATGTGCTCGTCCGCCTGGGCCGGCTGTCGGAGCGGCGTCGCACGCCGCTTACTACGCTTGCGACGGAACGGGCGCATCGCCCCGCCATTCTGCTGTTGGTCAACCCGATCATCGACCTGGAGAATGACGAGCTGGAGCAAGTCACGCGCTACGTACGCGCGGGCGGCGCGGTGGTGGCGGTGGGCGACGGCGCTGGTGTCACCGCGTGCACGGGATGGCGCACGCAGTCGGGCGGCATCGGCGACGCCGACACCGTCGGCGTCCGGTCGTTGGAGACGGAGGCGCGGCTGCCCCCCACTGAGCTGGTGCTGACGGCACGCAAACCCGTGACGTCAGGCCGCGCCCGCCTCGAGAAGCTGAGGAAAGGCTCGGCGGAAGATTCGGAGCCGGATGTCTGCCACACACTCCTGCCGTTCGCCGTCGACACGGTCGTCGTCGCGGTGAACAATCGCCCGGCGATCCTGCGTCTGCGGTATCGCGCCGGCGGCACGATTACCCTCATCGCCGATCCAAAGTGGTTTACGAACCGCGTGTGGCGCGATACGGACGTTCCGATCGCCCTTTTGCCGCTGCTCACGCCGCGGCGAGAACGCCCCGGCAGGGTCGTGTGGGACGAGTATCATCAAGGATTCGGGTCCGGGAATCAGGGATCGTTCTCCGGCCGCACCTTGAGCTGGCTCCGCGGTAACCCGGCGGGGTGGGCGATCCTGCAGCTCATCGCCGTCGCTCTCGCCTGGCTTGCAATGACGGCGGTGCGCTTCGGCCCAGCATTGTCAGTGATCGAACGGCGGCGCCGCTCCCCGCTCGAGCATCTGGAAGCGCTCGGGGCCGGCCTCGAGAGCGCCGCCGATACCGATACCGCTGTTGAGCGGCTGGCGCTGGGACTGCGCCGGCGCTTGAGTCGGGCCGGCCATGTAGGAGATGGCAACCTGCTGCCGTGGCTCGAAAGCCTCGAGCTGGCGATGCGCGGCTCGCTGGGTCGCGCCGCCGTTCGCCGCTTGCACCATCTGCTCACTGCGCGCGTTCGCGACGAGCAACGCGTGCTTCTCGCCGCCCAAGCCGTGGAGGACGTGTGGGAGGAACTGCGCCCGCGCACGACGCGCAACGCATCGTAGAGGCCTTACGCAAAGTGGTGCTGGGACAGGAGGCGGCGACCCTCGAGGTCCTCGTCTGCTTGCTCGCGCGCGGGCACATTCTGCTCGAGGGTGTCCCAGGGACTGCCAAGACGCTGCTGGTGCGCACGCTCGCGCTCGCGCTAGACGTGCGATTCGTGCGCATCCAATTCACGCCCGATCTGATGCCCGCGGACATCACGGGTATCACGCTGTTGACCGGGGCGCAACAGTTCTCGTTTCGGCCGGGCCCCGTCTTTGCCGATCTCGTGCTCGCGGACGAAATCAATCGAGCGCCCGCCAAGACGCAGGCAGCCTTGCTCGAGGCGATGCAGGAGCGGACCGTCACGGTAGACGGTCAGAGCCATCCGCTCTCCTCGACCTTCACCGTGTTCGCGACGCAGAATCCGATCGAGTTCGAGGGCACGTATCCTCTCCCTGAAGCGGAGCTCGACCGCTTCATGGCCAAGGTGCAGATCGGCTACCCGGCGGCTGACGTGGAGCAGGGCATCCTGACGCGATACGTGGAGGGCTTCGAGGCCGATCGGACCGACACCTATGGGGTGAGTCCGGTGATCGACGCGGACGGCCTCGAGCAGCTGCGGCAGGCGGTCGATCGGGTGCGTGTCGAGCCGAGCATCACGGCGTACGTGACGGCCATCGTGCGCGCGACACGTGAGGCCGCCTCGCTGACGCTGGGCGCGAGCCCGCGGGCGGGCGTCGCGCTCTTCAAGGCGGCGCGGTCGGCCGCGTTGCTCGACGGCCGCGACTACGTGATCCCCGACGACGTGAAACGGCTCGCCCCGGCGATTCTGCGGCACCGCGTCAGCGTCGCGCCCGAGCTCGAGCTCGAGGGCGTGACAGCCGATCAGGCGCTCAAGGCCATTCTGGATCGGACCGAGGCGCCGACGGCGTGAACCTGCAGCCGTTGTTGCTGGCTGGCGCCGTCATCGCCGCCTTCATCGGGCTGTGGTACGCGTTGGGCACCGTCGCGGGGATCCTGTGGACGCCGCGTGCGCTCGTGATCGCGGGAATCCTGGCGGTGCTTGGCGCGGCGGGGTTCTGGACGCCGTGGGGCCTCGACGCGATGCTGCTCGCCGACGTGCTCCTGATCGTGCTGATCTGGCTCGACGCGACGCTCGCACAAACCGTCGTGGTGAACCGGGAGCCGCTACCTGCGCTCTCCGTCGGTCACACGGGAGAGGTCGTCTACCGTTGGACCAATCCCTCCTCGCGCCCCGCGCACCTCAACGTGCGCGAAGTCCGGCCCGACATCCTGGGCGGCACCCAGCCACCACGCGCGCTGGGCATCCCGCCGCGCGCCGCGGTGCGCGAACAGGTACCGGTGGTTCCGTTGCGGCGCGGCCGGGAGACCGGCGGAGCAGGTGGCTTCGTCGTCGACAGCTTTGGACCGCTCGGTCTCGGGCGGCACCGAGCCCGGCTGCCGCTGCCGTGGGACGTCGTGGTGTACCCACCCCTCGTGTCGGTACGCCTGCGGGCTTCGGTCGCCGAAGCGCTGCGGCGGCGCGATGTCGGGTCGAAGCAGATCCGCCGGCTCGGCGAAGGCCGGTTGTTCGAATCATTACGCGAGTGGGTCCCGGGCGACGATCTGCGGCACATCGACTGGAAGGCGACCGCCCGGCGCGCCAAGGTGATCACGCGCCAGTACGAAGCGGAGCGGCGTCAGCAGGTGCTGCTCGTGCTCGATACTGGCCGGCTCATGACGGCCGACGTCGCGTCCGGTGTCGCGCGGCTCGACTTTGCGGTCCAGGCGGCGCTCGAGCTGGCGTACGCGGCGGCGCAACACGACGACAATGTCGGCATCATGACGTTCGCTGACGGCGTGCAGCACTTCGTCGCGCCGGAGCGGGGGCGGACCGGCGTGCGGCGGGTGATGGAGGTCCTGGCGGAAGTGCAGCCGAAACTCGTCGAGCCCGATTATCCTGGCGCGTTCCGCTATCTCGCGGCGCGCAATCGCAAGCGCGCCCTGACGGTGTTGTTCACCGATGTGATCGATCGCTTTGCGTCCGATGCGCTCGTTGCGAACGTGGCCACCCTGCGCCCGCGGCATCTTCCGCTGGCCGTGACGCTGCGCAATCAGGAGCTCGATGCAGCGGCAATGCAACGACCGACGACGCCGCGCGACGCGTATCGAAAGGCAGCGGCCGAAGAGTTGCTGCATGCGCGGGAGGAGGCGCTGGGCCACATGCGCCGGGCGGGGGTGCTGGTGATTGACGTCACACCGGAACGCGCGGCGCAAGCGGTGGTGGCGAAGTACTTGGACCTCAAACGCCGAGGCACGCTGTAAGTCACTGTCTGGCCCGGCCAACCCGCGTATTGTATGTTCGGTCCTCACGTTCACGGATTGTCCCGGATGCGCGGTTTCGACCGAGCTACCCCCATCGTGATTCTTGCAGTGGCGCTGACGGGCGCCACGTGCGCATTCCCAACCGACAAAAGCGACAAGGTCCTCGTCACGCTCGAGGGGCCTTCTCAGGTCGTGCTCCGCGGGCAGGAGATGCCGGTCCACGCTCGCGCCTGGCGCGTGATTGGTCCGGACACGCAGCCGATTACGAACGTGGCGTTCGCATTTGGGACGGGCAGTAGCACGACCGCCACGGTCCAGAATGACGGTGGGGGCTACGCCACCGTAACGGGTGTGAACAGCGGCAACGTCCATGTGACCGCGCGTGCGATTTCATTCGAGCAGGCGCCGGAAGGCGATCTGCTGCTTCGCGTGTCGAACCCGCTCGAAGTGGACAGCGTCCGGCCGAAGCTCGTCCGTTTCGGGGATACGATCACCGTGTACGGCGTCGGTGTCGATTCGATCTTCATCGCATTCCTCGACAATGCGACCCAGTTCGATTATCCGCTGCCGGGCATCCTGTCAACCCGGACACGCGATTCGCTCGGTTTTTCCACGGCAACGTTTTGGGTCACACCGCCTGCGCACACAGACAGACTTTCCTTTATAGGGCCAGGGGTTTTTGGGAATGCACCCGACACGACCAAGGTCATCCCCCTCGATGTGCTCGAGCCGAATGAGGTCGCTCCGCGCACCATCAATCTCGAGGCCCCGCCGCGGATTCCTGCGATCCCGCAGATCCTGTTCTTGAATCCGGCGCTGGCATTCGAGCCGCTGAAGCGTGACTCGCTGGCCGTCGACTGGTATCGCTTTACGCAAACCAAGACGCGAGATCTCACCATCATTCTCAGCGCTCCTGACGTGCGCGGCACATTTTCCACCTTCCTGTCGGACTCGCTGGCGTTCGTTCCGGCGAGCGGACCGAATCCGGCGACCTATACCATCGGGCCGAATAGTTGGACCCTCGGCCCGGGGTCGCATGCCTGCAAAGGCTTCGCCTTCGAGCCGGCCGAGACACAGCCCGAATCCACGATTGTGGCGTTACGGGGGATGCCGCCCGGCGGTCTACACGCGCTGGCGTCGTATTCGCAACCCGGGCGGTACGGTCTGGCGGTCTTCGAGGGATACGTCACCAGCGATCCCAACGTGCCTCGGGACGCGCACGAAGAGGACGATTTTTGCGACGCGGCGGACGCGCGCGGCCTGGCCGTCACGCTGCCCGGCGGCACGTTCCGCGACACGCTCACGATCGATAACCCGCACGACATCGACTGGATCCGATTTCGCGTCACGAGCCTGACCACGGCGACGATCAAGATTGCGTCCGTCACGTCGGCGACGACCGTCGATTCCAGCGACATCGACATCTTCCTCCTCACCGTTCCCGGCGGGGGCGCGAGCAGCTCGTTGGACGTGCTCGCGCGGTCGGACGCGGCCGGCTCCACCGAAACGATATCGACGGCGCTCACCCCGGGCGACTATTACCTCGTCGCCGTGGACTATCAGGGTGTGCCGGTCGCCTATGACGTGTGCATCTCGTCCAGCGGCTGTCTCGTCTTCCCGTCGCGACCCCTTGCGGCCCGGGCGACGAAGCGGCAAGTGGTCCACCCTCAGTTCTTCTCCACGCCGCAGCGAGCCGAGCGGCCGTGAGCGCGGACGCTGGTTCCACGATGGAATGCCTCAAGTGCCACACGCCGCTGCCTAATGGGAGCAAGTTCTGCTACTCCTGCGGGGCGGACGTGACGGGTGGCGGCACGCTGGGCGCCAGTGCCAGCGGGACCGACGCGTTGATGCTGCGCCTGCAGCGACTCGTGGAAGGGAAGTACAAGATCGAGCGCATGCTGGGGAAAGGCGGCATGGGCGCGGTCTTTCTCGCCCACGACTTGACGCTCGAGCGCGAAGTCGCGATCAAGGTGCTGCCGCCGGACATCTCGATGGATGAGCAGATCGTCAAGCGCTTCCAGCAGGAAGCGAAGACATCGGCGAAGCTGGACCACACGAACATCATCCCGATCTACCGCGTAGAGAGTGAAGGCGGTCTCGACTACTTCGTGATGAAGTACGTCGCGGGCACCTCACTCGAGGACGTGCTCGATCAGAAGCAGCCGCTGACCATCGACTACATCCAACGGGTTTTGTGGGAAGCGGCGTGCGCGCTCGGCCATGCGCACCAGCGCGGGGTCGTGCATCGCGATGTGAAGCCGGCCAACATCATGTTCGACCACGACGGCCGAGTGATGCTGACGGACTTCGGCATCTCGAAGGCGCTCCAAGCGGCGAGCGGCTTCACCGGCACCGGGATGATCATCGGCACGCCGCACTACATGGCGCCGGAGCAGGCGAAGGGCGGCACGGTGGACGGGCGCGCCGACGAGTATTCACTCGGCGTCGTCGGTTACCGCATGATCACCGGGGAGCTGCCGTACACCGGCGACTCCGTTCACACGATCCTCTATAAGCACATCTTCGAGGAAGTGCCGAGCGCCGCGGCCAAGCGGAGCGACGCGCCGCCGTTTCTCACCGGCGCGATCTCACGCGCCCTGTCCAAGGAACCGGACCAGCGGTTCGCCACGATGGAAGAGTTCGCGACCGCCGTGTGGCCGGAGCAGCCGGTCGCCGTCCCGAAGGCGGGGATTGCCACAAAGAGCCAGCGCCGGCCTCCCCCGCGGCCGGCCCGTACCGCCAGCGCCGATGCGCCGACCGAGGTGACGAACGCGCCGACAACGCCGATCCCGCGCACGGGAATGAAGATTCCGTCGGAAAAGAAGAAGCGTTCGAGCGTTGGCATGGTGATCGGCGCGCTGGTGGTCGTTGCCGCAGGCGTCGGGGGCTATCTCGCGCTGGGCAGAAAGAGCGAGCCGCCCGTGTCGCCGCCCCAGGCGTCGCTGCCGCCTGCTCCGCCGCCGTCCGGGGCGCCGGTCGAGACGAACCGCGGTGCCACGCAGCCGCCTTCAGCTCCGCGGCGTGGCAATGACAATCGGCGCCAGACGGCACCGCCGCCCGCCCCGGTGACCGCGCAGGGATACGTATCCGTGAACTCAAATCCGCCGGGAACGCTCTTTATCGACGGGCGCGACCTGGGATCGGTTCCGGTGATCGAGGAGGCGGTGTCCGCCGGCCGGCATACCATCCGCGTCGAGCGCGCCGGGTTCAAGACCAAGACCGAAACGATTGACGTGCCGGCGAACACCACCGTGCGCAGGACCTTCGTGCTCGAACAGGAGGGCTCAGAGTGATGCGCCGATCTTGGCTGCTGGCCCTACTGCTGCTCTGCGGCGCTTCGCTCCGCGCTCAAATAGTGCAGAACGCGACGCTGCGCCGCGCCCAGCAGGCGTTCGACAATCTCGATTACCGCCAGGCGCGCACGATTGCGCAGGCGTCGCTGCGCGAGCGGCTCACCGGGTTTGAGCGCGCTCGGGCGTACGAATTGTTGGGGTTCACCTACAGCGGCATGGATTCGATCCTCAAGGCGGTCGACGCGTTCAAGCAGGTCGTCCTCATCGAGCCCGAGCGCGATCTCGATCCGAATCGCACCTCGCCGAAAGCACTCAGCGCCTTTCAGGTTGCCTTGACCCAGATCCTCGTCGTCCGCCAGCTGCGGGTCGATAGCGTCAACTTCATCGGTGGCGAGGGGGCGGTGGGGATTCGCTACACCGTGACCCAGCCTTCGCGCGTCGTCATGCGGGTCACCGGGGGAACATCGGGCAGCATGCGCATCGATTCGACCGTGGCGAACGGGCAGGTCAACATTCGCTGGCCCGCTCGCATGCCGAACGGCGATCCGGTCCCGGCCGGGAATTACAATGTCGTGGTCGAGGCGACGGTGGGGCAAAACAGCTTCTCCACGTCTCAGCCGATCCGCATCACGCATGGCGCCGTCGATACGCTGCCCCATCTCACCAGCCTGCCGGGCTACACCTATCTGCCGGAGACCGAGGTGCCGCCCAAGAGCTGGCGGCCCATGGGTCTCGCGCTCGTGTACAGCGGAATCGCGCTCGCCGGCACGTCTGCGCTGTCGCACGGCGATCTCGGCTCGGCATCGATGCGTGAGGGTGGGGTGATTGGTGGCGGGATCGTGCTGGCGGGATTCATCATGACGTTGAAGAAGCCGGCGCCGCAGCCCGCGCGCGGCAACATTCTCTACAACTCCCTGCTGCGCGAACAGATCGCCCGCCGCAACACGGAAATTGCGCAGGAAAACACCCGGCGCCGGCAACAGGTCGCGCTGAGCGTCGTGCCGCTGCCGCGCGGCGGAGGCTCGCGATGAAGGCACTCGCGTGCCTGCTGGTGGTCGCAGCGCCGGCCGGTCTCGCGGCGCAACACGTCGCGATCGGCCCGCAGGTGGCCTTCGGCGACTATCGCGAAGTCTCGTCCGATCTGCACTATCGCGGCACCGGCGTCGGCGTGAAGGCGACGCTGACGTGGAAGAAGTTCTCGGCCGATGTCGACCTCTCGAAGGTGAAGTACAAACCGACGAGCGACTCCGCGCACGTGGACTTCGACGCCTCGGAAGTGGATCTGCGGCTGCGCTACTACATCGCCGGTCCGGTCAGTGCCGAGCTGGGGTTCATGAATCGCAAAGCGGATCCGGAGTTCGAAGCCCAATCCGTCGGCGCGGCGACGGTGGGAGCGCGCATGGCGTACGTGCTGGGTCCTGGTGTGCGCATGTCATTGAACGGCGGCCTGCTCTTCGGATCAAAGTTCTCGGGGGGCGGCACCACGTCGGCCCTGGGGGCACTGCAGCTGGGTCTGGGGATCACAGTCGATGCATTGCACGGCCGCGTGCTCGTGACGGGTGACTACGGGTTCCAGCGGTTCTCGCGCAAGACGGACGACGGCAGCGGGGCATTGCCGGCGCCGATTCAGCAGTCGCTCGCCAGGGTGGGATTCGCGATCGCCTTCTAATGCGCCAGCCGCGATTCGAACGCGGGACCTTCGGCTCCGGAGGCGACACCGGCCGGCGACCACCAACGCTGGCCGTTGTCGTTTCAGGCACTTACGCGAGTCGCGCGTCGGCCAGCGCCAGCCAGCGACAGCCGCGTTGTTACCGCCGTTGTTACCACGCGTCGCTTCTTGTCGCGGACGGCAGTAGCGACGGCCCTGTGCGTAGATTAGGCTTTTCCGCCCACCTTGCGGGCCACCCTCCGGGATGCATATTGAGACGCAACTTGGATGCTGTGATCCCCGAGGCGCGATGTCGTGCAGATCGCCCATGCCTCGAGGGGAGCGAATCGCGAAACCGGCTGAGTGGGGGCACCCACGCAGGCGGTTTTTTTTCGTCGTCGCCGATGACCGGAGGTTCACATGCGCTTCTCACTCGGCTTGCTCGGGTTGGCGTTAGCCGCTGCGTGCGGCCAGCAGCGGCCCGGAGAGATTAGTGCGATAGTGCTCGCTCCCGACGGGGCCGCTGGCGAGGTGTCGTTCACGTTTACCATCACAACCAAATCTGGTGAGCGAGTGCCCGGCCAGGGGGCCGCAACGGCGCTGCTCCAGAAGCGAGCGGGAGGGTGGAAGATCGTTCACCGGCACGAGTCCGAAGAGCATTTCGACGCGGTCATGGGGCATGTGTTTGGAGCGCACCGTTGACCATGCGACCCGTTCTCGCTCTGGCCATCCTAACACTCACGAGCGTCCCTGCCGCGGCGCAGGGGTCGAATCCGCACCGAGACTCGCTGATCGCGCGCGCCAAGGCGCTCGAGCTCAACACGCCCTACGTCCCGCCCCCAGGGACCGCCCTCGAGCACCACGCGGCGGGCTTCGCCCAGATCATGTGCTCGGCCGTGTTCATCTCCGGCCTCGATCCCGATTTCGCCGCCGAGAATGTGGGCTACGTCACGGCACCCTACGCCCAGCGCGCGAAGCTGGGCAAGCCGATCATCGATCGTGCTGGTAAGGCCGTGCACGTCACGCTCCCCAACGGCGTGCAGCGCACGGCCAAGTTTCTTGGTGACCAAGGGTGCGTCACGCTTCCAATGGGCCGAACCTCGTTCGACTTCAAGCCGATCCGCGTCGCGAGCGCCCTCCATGACCCCGCGACGCAAGCCTGGCCGATGGGCGATCTGTTGCCGGCGGATTCCCTGCCACCTGAGCTCGACACAGCCGCGATACGGGCGGCCGTGGACACGGCCTTCCAGCCCGCCGCGGGGATGACCGCCGCCTTTGTGGTGACGTGGAAGGGACGGATCATTGGCGAGCGATACGGCGAGGGTATCACGGCGCACACGCCCCTGGAGAGCTGGTCCATGGGGAAGAGCTTGACGGCTACACTCATGGGCATCCTCATCAAACAGGGCATCTACGCGCTGGAGCAACCAGCGCCGATTCCGGAATGGCAGGGCCGCAACGATCCGCGGGCGAAGATCCGCATCGCCGATCTCATGAACATGTCGAGCGGCCTCCGGATCCGAGCGCCGCAAGATCCTGATTACGACCCATCGGGCCCCTATCCCGATCACCTGTATCTGTACACGGGCGGCGTGAACGCATTCCACTACGCTGCCACTCGCCCGCTCCAATGGCCGCCGGGCACGGTAGGTCGCTACCACAACACCGACCCGGTGCTGGTCAACTATCTCGTGCGGTTGGGCGTCGAGAAGCGTGGGGAGGAGTACCTCTCGTTTCCGCGACGTGCACTCTTCGACAAGATCGGCATCCGGTCCCTGGTGATGGAAACCGACCCGTACGGGAATTTCTCGCATGGCTACGAACTAGCGTCCGCCCGGGACTGGGCACGCTTGGGGAATCTCTACCTTCAGGACGGCGTGTGGAACGGCGAGCGAATCCTGCCGGAGGGCTTCGTGCAGTTCGTGAGCACCGTCGCTCCCGCCTGGACCGCCGATCATCGTCCGGTCTATGGCGGGTTCTTCTGGATCAATGGAGACAGCGTGTTCCCCGTGCCCAGGAGGGCTTACTACATGTTTGGTGCCGGAGGCCAGTACACGCTGATTATTCCGTCGCACGAGCTGGTCGTCGTGCGTCTGGGACACTACAAGGGTCAGGCGGCCGGTCTCGAAAGTCTCAAGAACGCCTTGGCACTCCTCATGAAAGCGGTGCCCAGCAGGCATTAAGCCAGACTCGTAACGCGCGACTATCACCGAGGAGAGCACCAGTGAAGCACACGCTTGTGGTGGCGTTGCTAGGTTTGCTCGCCAGCAGTCGAGCCTGGGCTCAGACGACACGTGCGGCGGAGCAGGACATCATCAAACTCGAACAGACCGTCACGGATGCTCAGTTCAAGAAAGACCGCGCGGCGCTCGAGCGACTCCTGGCTGACGACTACCTCTACACCCACTCGAACGGGTCGGTGCTGAACAAGGCGCAGGAGATCGCCGAGTCGATGTCGAGCGACGTGCAATGGACGGATTCGAAGTTCGCTGATCTCAAGGTCCGAATCTTCGGCGACGTCGCGGTGCTGACGGGACGGCAAACCATTCGGGGCGCGGCGAAGGGATATGTCCCCGGGCCGCGCCGCATCACTGATATCTTCGTGAAGCGGAACGGCCGCTGGCAGCACGTGGGGGGCCAATCCACGCTCGAGCCGACGAAGTGAGGAGCCGCAGCCGTCACGCTCCGAGCCCCATCCGACGGAGCAGCCGCACGAACGTAGCGGCCCGCAAGGGACGCCCGCACGCGTTCTAGAAGGTCGGCCATCTGCCACGAGACTGGGCCAAGAAACAATACGACGGTGCTGGGGAACTTGCGAGCCGCGAAAGTGAAAGGCGCGCCCCGGACGAGCGCTGTTACTCGGTTTTCACGGAGGTGCTGAGACTCGGGAAGAGCAGGCGGTACGCGTCGCGCGACCTGCGCGATCCGTGGTGCGGTTCTTCGGCCCTGTCGTTACCACTTCGTTGAGTTCTCCGGCCCCTTGTTACCACCACCGAAACCACGCTGTAACTGCATGCGCCAGGCGGGATTCGAACCCACGACCTTCGGCTCCGGAGGCGGCGACGGCCAGCGACCACTAACGCTGGCCGCTGTCGTTTCAGGCACTTACGTAAGTCGCGCGACGGCCAGCGCCAGCCAGCGACGGCCCCGTTGTTACCACCGTTGTTTCCGCGGGCATTTCTTCGTCGAACTCCGAGGCTGCGGCCGGGGCGGTGCTGTAACTTCTAACAGCATCTATTCCCCAGCTCCGTAGCTCGATTGGTGTAACACCGGTCTCCCAATGACGGCGGGTGTCGATGCGGGCCCGTCGTTTTGTGCTCATGTAGGGTCGTCTAGGACCACTAATGCTTGTAGATTCATCACGGACCGTCAAACACTACGGCAAACAGGCTCCCCATCCGCTGGTCAATTCTCAGGTCACAATGCGTTAGCCAGGACGGCGTTGATGCGGCCGGTCATGTCGCATCGATATTTCGGTGAACGTATGCACTACGGTGTGGTTGCCCGACTACAATGATCGGCCGGCTTTCGAAGAGTATCGCTATGACGCTCTCGGACGTCGGGTTCTTGTGCGTACAAGAAGCGAGTACGAGTGTGATTGGAACTGTCGAAACGCGATCACACGCGTAGTGTGGAACGGGGACCAGATTCTTTACGAGATCAGTTCCCCGGGGGCAACCTCGGCAACCACCGCGCAGCTCGAGCAGGACACCGCTCAGGCAGTAAGACAGGATAGCGTCGATTACACGCCATGGGGTCGTCTTGTGTACACGCATGGTGTTGCTCTCGACGCTCCGCTCGAATTGTGGCGGATGAATTTCTCGAACGTGTTTCCACAGCCGACGCAGGTTCTGCCCGTTACGAACTGGAAGGGGCAGTATGACCTCGGCATCATCGCCGGATATCAAAACCCCTCACCGTCCGGCGCCAACTACTGTCAGCGCTATCCGACGCCCCAAGACACTTTTTACTGCTTCAAGTTCGACTGGCTGGCGCCGTATATGTGGAAGACCCTATATTCACGTTCCCGCGGTGTTCAGGGTCCGAACAGCTGGATGGGCAGTCTAGTCGAATCGGGGCGGGACAACAGCGGACAGATGTACAGTCGAAATCGATATTACGACCCCGCAACTGGTCGATTCACGCAGGAGGATCCGATTGGTTTGGCTGGTGGACTGAACCTTTACGGCTTCGCTCGCGGAGATCCGGTGAACTTCGCGGATCCATTTGGCTTGGCCTTGTGTCTGAGAAAAACAGAGAATATGTCCACGCTGCAGGTGGCCAAGCTTATGGTAGCAGTGGCAGAAGTCTCGCATTCAGACATTGTGTGGGAAAACAACTGTGTCAAGTCGTGGAAGGCTCGTCCGGGTAAGGGCTGGGAAGAGATCCAGAGCCGATTTGGGTTCATGGTCCATAGCGGCGACACAGCCAGAGTGGAGTGGGGGAGCGCATCTCAGGCCGTTCGATCGTCACTCATTGCGACTATCCAGGAGACTAATCTCGGCCAGTATGTCGTTGATAGCCCCTTTGATATCTTGACCGGGACATGCGGCTCTAACGTGAGGGCGGATTTCACGGTTGCCTCCACAGTAGCACACGAGGTGATAGGTCACCTATACAATTATATGGCGAAAGCACAAGTGCCTGATCAGGATGAAGCCATACGAATCGCGAACGAGTACCTCGCCGCGAGCCACTGGGCTCGAAGGTGTATCTGGTACAAATGACGCGCCTGCAAAACAATGGTCTGGCCGTGAGCACGCTTCCGCGGACGCAAGCGAACCGCACTGAGCGTCTAAACCGTCAGACGTGGCTTGCAGGGATCACCACAGCATTCGGCCTAGTGCTAAGCGTTGGAACATCAATTTCGAACAGGTGGCAGTCGACGTCCGTCCCGGTCCGACAAACGGCCGTGGATTCCTGCTATCACATATCGTCGGCTTCTGATGATAGCGCTCTTCGTCGGATTTTGGGTCTAGCGCGGATTCCTTTCTTTCTCGACCCGAAGGATCGCGATTCCATTCGCGTGGGCGAGGCACCGGCCGGTTACGTGCGTGTCACGCTCAGCGATCCTCGACCCTTCCCCAGTGTAGTTGTTGCCTGGCTGCCGGGTCTAGCGGACGCCCACGTCACGGCTGTACTCACGGAAGCATGCGTATGGTATCCTGAAGCACGCTCGACCGGTTGGGGTGTAAAGATCCCAGATTACGCCCGCGCGGAGTGGAACGAAGCTATCGCTTCCCTAGGACGTGATAGCCTCATTACGAGTTCGGCCGTGTCTCGGGCTCTGGCTACCATGTACATTAGCTTCGGCACAGGGGTTCTCGTGCGATCGAAGGCTGTACGGACACGATTGGAAGTGGTTGGCGATTCTTCCCAGATCCGAGTCCTTAGGGCTCCCCAGTTGCTGGTGCACCTCAAGGATGGCGTTTGGTCTGTGAATGGCGGCTGGTTCGAAGTCGCCTTGCGGTCAGACGGGACCGTCGTACATGCGGGCCTGAACCAAAGTAGAATACCTACTCCTGGTCGACGTAAGTAATGAAACAGGAGAGTTGTCCTGTAACTTGGTCTTGTCTTCACCTTTGGACTTCCGCGTTCCGCATCAGCGGACGCCTTACCCACCCAAGCCTGACACTCGCGCGTGACCACGAGTCCACGGCCATGCCCTCCGTCGTTTAGGACCACCCTGCCGCTGGTGCGTGGCCTGCTGTCGAAATTGGGCTTAGCAGTCGGGTCGTCGTAGACAGCGTATCTCCATGAGCGGCCCAGCGCCTCCTTCGCGGCTGTGGACTGCGGACTGCGAGTCCGGTGTCCGGACTGCTTCGTACGGCGGTATTTGGGAAGCTCCCGAGGAGGGACTCGAACCCCCGACCCGTAGCCTGAGCGAGCCGGGCGCGCCTACCGCAGACGCTGCAGCTGCGGCTACAACAGGAGCGGAGGTTCCGCCAGTCGAGCGACCGACCAGCGAAAAGTCGGCCCCGAAACCGTGACCGCGCAAGCGGCGCTCGTGAGCTGTGGCGTCGACGATTCGGTCCGCGACGCGGAGCGTAGCGTGGGGGTCTCCACAGCGGAGTGTAGACCAGCGGTCTCCAAAGACGGCGGGGTCCATGCGGGCCCGCTGTTTTTCTACTCAGGCCGCGCCCTCCAGGACCCCCAAGTCCCTCCACGTCCGTCTGGGACCGGCCAAACACGACGGCAAGCAACGCAGCTAGAGCGTCTGGGGTTCACAGGGCCCACCACCTGATAGTTCTCCCACGAGCAGGAAGTTCTCTGCAAGTCTCTCCTCTTGACAGTCAGTAGTAGAGGGATAACCTTCCTCCTGGTCCTCAGGAGGAATGCTCTATGGCGGATAAGCCGAGTGATCTCGTTCAAGGCACTCTAGACATGCTCATTCTGAAAGCGCTGGCGCTCCAACCCATGCACGGATATGGCATCGGCGTCCGTCTCGAACAGATAAGCAAGGGTGTTTTCCGCTTGAATGCAGGTTCGCTGTTTGTCGCCTTTCAGCGGCTGCAACGAGCGGGGCTGATCAGAAGCGAATGGAAGGCGACGCAGAATAGCAGGCGCGCAAAGTATTACGCCCTCACAGGCCAGGGACGAAAGAGGCTCGACATGGCAACACGGGAATGGGGAAGGCAAGTGGCGGCGATCGGCAGAATCTTGGAGGCGTCCTAAGCGAACTATGTCATTCCTCCGAAGCATGGCGGGCGGCCTCCGATCGCTGTTCCGAAAGGAACGGGTCGAAGCGGAGTTGGACGAAGAGCTGCGAGTTTTCGTGGAGATGGCAGCGGAGGAAAAGATGAAAGAGGGGATGAACCGTGCGGATGCCCTTCGCGCGGTACGCCTGGAGCAGGGGAGCCTTGAAGTGACGAAGGAAGAGGTCCGCTCCGCTGGCTGGGAATCCTTTCTGGAGACGTGCTGGCAGGACGTGCGCTACGGCTTCCGCCAACTCCGAAAGAACCGAGGATTCACCGTCGTCTGCGTGCTTACGCTCGCAATTGGCATTGGTGCAACAACAGCAATCTTCAGTATCGTCGATTCTCTCTTGTTGCGACCTCTGCCTTATCCAAATTCCCATAGGATCGTCAGGATTTGGAACACGTTCTCACCCAGGGGAATGACTGAACTCACGGCATCGGAGCCGGAATTCCTTGAATATCGTCAGAGCCAAACTTTTGCCCACGTCGCTGGATTTGCTCTCGGTTCAACGACCTTAACAGGACGTGGAGACCCGGCACGACTTTCCGTCAGTTGGGTGACATCGGATTTCCTTACTGTCATCGGAACACAGCCCGTACTTGGCAGATCATTCTCACCCGACGAACATGAGCCAGGGCACGATCAAATTGTAATTATCAGTCATCATTTATGGCGGGACCGCTTTGGATCGAATCCCGCGATCATCGGTAAATCGGTAATCTTGAATAACAGAAGCTCCCTCGTTATAGGAGTTATGCCCCCGAGTTTTAGGTTGCCGAGCGGTGACGTAGATTTGTGGCAACCATTGCCTATTGCAGCGAATAGTTCGAACCTCGGCAACCATTATTTGAATCTTGTTGGAGACCTTAAACCGGAAGTCAGTCTTCAACTATCTAACGCCGAGATGAAAACAATACTCGCCCGTATTGAGCAAAAATATCCCGCCTATTACAGCGGAGCTGTCGGTCTTGGCGTGAATCTCGTCCCTCTTCGCGAGCAGATTGTTGGCAATGTACGGCCAACAATATTGGTCCTGATGGTCGGCGTGGGCTTTATGCTTTTAATTGCCTGTACCAATATCGCCGGTCTGCTTTTGACACGCGGAGAAGTCCGAAAGAAAGAAATTGCCACCAGGATAGCCATCGGTGCCGGTCGAGCGCGTATCATTCGCCAGCTATTAGCCGAAAACGTGCTCCTGTTTCTCGCCGGCGGAGCTGTAGGGCTGGTGCTAGCGTTCTTGGGTTTGAAGCTTGTTCCGGTGGAAGAGTCTCTCCCGCTCCAGCAAATGGTAGGACCCTCACTCGATTTTCGAGTTTTGTCTTTCGCAGTGGTCACTTGCCTAGCGACTGGTTTGCTCTTCGGCCTGATGCCAGCCCTTAAAACCTCCCATCCTAACCTGAACGCAATGCTGAAAGAGGGTGGACGGGATGCGATGGGAAGCCGTCGCCACACGCGTACTCGCAGTTTATTGGTCATGTCTGCAATTGCGTTCTCTGTAGTCCTGCTTGAAGGAGCAGGACTCATGATCGCAAGCTTGGTACGACTCCTCGAAGTTCAACTCGGCTTCGATTCGGCAAATATCGTCACCGTTCGATTGTCTCTACCAGAATTGCGCTATCCCAATGGCAGATTCGCAATTTTCTATAAGGACTTCCAAGAAAAGGTCCGCAGCATACCGAGCGTACGAGCAGTTGCAATCGTCAACCAGTTGCCCATGAGCGACGTCTTGGCGAATTCATCCTTTGAAGTCGAAGGTCGACAACTGGAAACAGGCACGAACATCGCCAACACACAAGTGATCAGTCCCGACTACTTCAGTGTGATGCGAATTCCATTCGTCCGTGGCCGTGCTTTGGATGAGCACGACCTTAATCCGGCGCCTTCAACTGTTGTTGTGAACCAAACCCTTGCCCGCAAAATCTGGCCGGAAGAGGATGCTATTGGGAAGCGGCTGAGGCTCAAACCAGACGCTTCTTGGCTTACAGTTGTTGGAATTGTGAGCGACATCAAGAACGAAGGTTCGGGTAAACCGACAAAGCCTGAACTGTACTTCCTCTACACAGAGCAGTCGTTCGGGTTGTGGGCCGACCTCCGTTCGATGACGTTGGTCGTTCGCACGAGTTCTGAACCTCAGCAAATCGTGAGTGCAATTCGTGGGGAGCTCAAGAGTCTCGACCCTGACCTTCCGATTTACAACGTTCAGACGTTGGGAGAAATGGTTTCTGCGTCTACCTCCCAGACTCGACTGCCCGCCGTGCTCCTCTCTGTGTTTGCGGGAATCGCGCTTCTCCTAGCTGCGGTGGGAGTTTATGGCGTATTGGCGTACACAGTCGCGCAGAGCAGGCGCGAAATTGGTGTACGGATGGCTCTTGGGGCACCGCGTCAACGCATTCTGAAGTCCTTCCTGGGCTACGGAATCAAATGGGCAGCAGTTGGCGGCAGCGCCGGACTAGTGGCCGCATTCATACTCGTGCGATTCATGCGCAGCATGTTATTTGAGGTCGGACCATACAATCCGACAATATTTCTCAGTGTCGCGGGAGTGCTGGGAATTGTTGTGCTAATGTCCTGCTACTTTCCCGCGAGCCGGGCTTCTAGCGTCGATCCAATGGTGGCCTTGCGTTACGAGTAGTTCGCAAGCTCTCGCTCAATTGTCGGCGGTCACGGGTTCAAATCCCGCCGTCCAGACTGTCAGCGAAGCCTCACCGTGATTGATCGGTGAGGCTTTGTCGTGTCCTCGCTTGTCATTCTTGAAAGTTTAATGGAGCCTCCTGCTGACACGCGGATTCTATATGCTAAAAAATATGACCGAGCTTGCAGATCGGGCACGTAAGCTATTGCAGGAGAAGGAGGCGCCGGTCGGAGTCTAACCGACGAATAGAAGGTTTTGCAGTACCGTGGGTCAGGCGATCCGATATGCGGCGAGCGGCCCGCGCAGCTCGACGGGGATTCGGCGGTGGGCGTACTGGCCGTCCGATCGCGACCGCCCACGATGACGAAGATCACTCTGCTCGCTCAAGAGTCTCGGTTCCGCTTACCCTGAGGTGCCGCCGATATGCCCGGCAGCGATGGCTTCCAACCGTTTCTTCAGTCGGCCCAGGTAAATGGCTGGAGGCTCCAAGAGCGGAATTGCCGGCTGAACACGAGGCTTGACCTGACCTAGGAGGTCCAGCGCCACTCGCGCCGATAGGGCGTGCGGCAGGTCAAAGTCTTTGAGACGGTACGAAGCTGGCAGGCTGTTCTGCCAATTGCTGTGGTTTTCAATGTAGCGGAGGACTCGCCCCAGAACGCCCCTCGTCTTCTCGTCGGCAACGAAACCAGCGTACTGGTCGATCACGCGCGCCGGCGTCAGCTCAGCCGAGCGACACATCTGTCCGAATGCGTAGATGTTGAGGGACTCAGCCTCTCGAAAGATCGCATTGGCGACCAGACCGTCCAGGCCGAGCCTGAGACCGCAATCGACTAGGGCGCGGATGTAGCGCGTCTCGCAGGACGATTGCCCACCGGATTCGTGGTTGTTGGGCTTCACGAAGCCGTCGTCGGCTTCGTCCACCAGGAAGTACGGCCAGCCAAGAAGCGGGCTGACGGCGCGCCTTCGGAGCGCCTGAATGTCTTGCGCGGTGGGATAAGGCTCTGGCGTCAGCCCCGCTCGCGAGTAGCGGCTCAGGGCAAGCGACCGATAGTAGTTGTGGAGAGGGAAAGACACGCCACGCCTCGGTCCAACCAGGCCGGGTGCCGCCGCGGCAGCGCGCGACAGTTTGACCTCCTGCTCCCAAAAGCGGAGGCTGGATGGCGATGGAAAGCCCTCCCACTGGGCTATGGCCCAGAGATTCAGGATGAACGTTGCTGTAGGCGCTTGCTGCTTTACGATTTCCTGCACCTGGCGACAGAACGACACGCAGTCTTCCAGCGTGCTGTTGCCTTCGGGGTCTCCACCCGGATCTCCGGGAAGAAAGACGAATACGTCGGCATCCCGCAGTTGGGATACGGCGTCCCGCATCCGCGCGAACCGCTCGGTCAGTTTGGTCTTATCGCGCGGGCTGAAAACCCCGGGGAAGTTCGCGCCCAAAGTACTGTCAGGCCCCGTCCACTGCTCCATACCGGCGAGCAGGACGATCCCCACGCGGAAGCCTTTGTCATGCGCCAACGTGATCGCGCTTGACATGTCTTTGTAGTACTCGGGCAGCAGGTCGGGGCGAGAGCGAAATCCGGCTTCGCAGAATTCCAGGTAGTTATAGCCGCAGGCTTTGAAGAAGTCATAGACTCGGGGGTCCTTCGGCGGCGGATCGGTCGGAAGGGAGGCGTACAGCCCAACTGTCTCGAAACCGCCTGCGTGCTCCGCCGAGCGACTTGCTTCCCGCGCGAACATCGAGGAATTCTGAAACAGAAAAGATCCGGCGGGCGATGCAAGGACGGCCCGGAGAAAGCCTCTGCGATCCATGCTCTCTCGCATACGCTACTCTAGCTCACGCTCTAGAACTTGGGCAATGCTGATCCAGGACCAATGGATCGGAACGTAGACCACACGACACGTGTCAGCAGAGGGCCTCGCAGGTGTGTCCTCGACGCAGTACTCTCCCGTCGCACTCCCTACCCATGTTGCTGGCGCCGCAGTTCCGCGCTCGTGACGATGGTGCTCTTGTAGCGGTTGCGTTCACGCAACGCCGGGGGAATAAGAGGCCACGATGCAGTGCCCCTGGGTCGCGAGAGACCAAGGACCAACGGATGTGATTGAGAAGACGCTGGTTGGAAAGCTCCCGAGGAGGGACTCGAACCCCCGACCCGTAGCCTGAGCGCGCCGGGCGCGCCTACCGCAGACCGTGCAACTGAGGTCAAAACAGGAGCGGAGTCTCCGCCAGTGGCGCGGCCGAGACGCGCAAAGTCGGCCCCGAAACCGTCACCGAAACCGTCACCGCGCAAGCGGCGCTCGTGAGCTGTGGCGTCGACGATCGGTCCGCGCCGCAGAGCGTAGAGCGGGGGTCTCCACAGCGGAGTGTAGACCAGCGGTCTCCAAAGACGGCGGGTCCATGCGGGCCCGCCGTTTTGTGCTCACGCCGCATTCTGCAGGACCCCCAAATCCCTCTACGTCCGTCTAGGACGGGCAAACACTACGGCAAACAAGTCCGCGACAGCGCATGGGGTTCAGGGGCGAAGCTCATTCTTTTGGGACGGATGGCCCCTCGTGACGGATAGCCCCTCCAGACGAGTGTTCTGGAGAGCGTTGACGGGGAAGGACTGCTGGCACTTTGCCCAACGTTTCTGGCAAACACCTCGGCACAATGCCTCGGGTACCCCAGTTTCATCGGGGCTCGGTCCTGCGCCGCGGACTCGCAGTCCGCTGCTCTACCAACTGAGCTACCCTGGGGCCGAAAGCGGAAAGGGAGGACAGAAAGTAGGCGGCGAGACGCCACGTAAACCTCTCTACTAGCAGGGCGAACGCTTGGACGGCGAGCTTGATCCCCTCCGACAGGGTCCGGTACCCGTGGACCGTCGAGGTCACGTCCTCGATCCAGAGCTTTTTATCGCCGCGCATGCTCAAAATGTGATAGCCAATTGCCGCGAGGGTCGCATGTTGTCGCTCACCTCTCGGCACGCGGGCGCAACAGCCAACCGGCCTTTGGATCGACATGATGAAGCGGTTCATTGAGTTGCTCTTTTACGTGACAGTGGGCGCTGGCATGGCCTTCGGCACGAGCTCGTTCACGATGATGTCCGGACTGTTTGAGCTCGTACCATCGCTCTGGGTCGTCCTAGCAACTTGCTTGGCCGGCCTCTTCTGCATCCTGATCTCGGGCTCGCTGGCCGAGCTCGCCAGCATGTTCCCCTCGTCTCCTGGTGTCCGCACATACCTGAAGGTGGGTTTGGACGACCGCGTCTCGCTGTTGCTCGTCTACCTCTACCTGATCTTCATGATCCTAGTCGCGGGGATCGAAAGCTACATGTTCGCGCTTGTGGTCCGGGCCGTCTTTCCTACGACGTCGCCGATCGCCGTCGTGATCGGCCTCCTGGCCTTCACGGTCATCGTGAACCTGCTGGGACTAGAGTTGCCGCGCAGCCTTCAGATCCTCACGACGCTCGTGCTGATCGGCGTAGCTATTGTGGTGGGGGTGACCGGCGCCGTCGTGACGCCAAGATCGCCGCTCCCGGGCGGGGGAGAGGACGCGATGCTCGCGCAGATCGTGCTGCTCCCCGCAGCGGTCGGACTGGCGGTCTACCTCTATGTCGGCTTCGAGTGGGTCACCATGCTCGGATTCAGTTCGACCGCCTACGAGCGACGGATTCCCCTATCGATGCCGCTCGCGATCCTGACGAACATGATAGCATATAGCGCATTCGTGATCGGGATGGCAGCGATCCTCCCTCGGTCCGTAATTGTGGCGACGCCAGTGCCCCAAGTTCCCTACCTCTTGGAGCTTCTGGGGCGGCCGGGCGTGTACGTTGCCTGGGGGCTCTCGGTGCTCGCGATCTTCTCGACGTTCAATGCCGGCATCATGAGCGGATCGCGCCTCATCTTCGCGCTGACCCGCGAGGGCAATCTTCCCGATTGGTGCGCGACGATCTGGCTGCGAACGGGCGCCCCCGTCGGCGGCATCGTAATCTTAGGCGCGCTGGCAACGGTTTCCTCCGTGCTTGTGGTGAAATATGAGATGGAGATCCTTGCGGCCGTGATCGGGTCGGCAATCGTGAGCTTCGTCTACGCCGCGTTCATGCTTGCCGCCATCCGATTACGCCGCACTCACGCGCATCTGAAGCGGTCGTTCCGGACGACAGTCCCCACATGGGTTCAGTGGGTAATTGTGGCCGCTATGCCGGCGATGGGCGTAGCCTCCCTCTTTTCCCAACCCTCGCTGGGGTCGCTCCCGACGTCTGGTCTGATACTATGCAGCGCCGTCGCAGCGGCAATGACTTGGTGGTCGCGCTCACGAGTGCAAACGCGTAGCCGAGGACCCGATCTGCAAGCGCGACCGGGACTCTAAAGGCTCGGCCCTCAGTTCCCCCACCGAACCAGCATCAGGCGCGCCACGGGCATAGCGAAGGCCGCCGCATCGAGGAAGTCCAGGAGGCCACCTTCAGGTCCAAGCAGATTCCCAGAATGCCTTCGCCGCGCGACGCGCTTGACGTAGGACTCCGATAGGTCGCCTAATTGACAAGCGACACCCAGGCTACACCCGAATAGAACCGCTCGGGGGAGTGTGAGCCCCCCCGCGACGTACTGTGACAGAATGCTGGCGACGCCAACCGCTGCTCCCATGCCAACGAGGGCCCCGACATAACTCTTCTTGGGGTTGATGTTCCCGTTCAGCAGCTTCCCGGACGGGAAAAGCAAACCTCCCAAAGTCGCCCCCGCTTCGCGAGCCAGAATGGTCACGATCAGAATCGCTGTAAGCTCACGTCCAAGCCTGGCATTTCTGATCGGGATGAGCTGTCCGAGCATACCGCCCATATACACGACTCCGAACATCACGAACAACAGATCGTGAAACTCCTCGGCACTTGGACCTTTGGTCGTCACCACAGTCGCTGAGAGGAGCACGGCGAGAAGAAGGGGAATCGAGACACCAATTGGTACTTGAGGAACGGCAAGCATCTGGAAAGGCAACAATCCCGCTGCGATTAGCCCGACCCTTCGATAGATGGCGTTTGGGTTGCCGGTACTGTGAAGAAGGAAGAGTTCGCGTGTGGCGAGGACGATTACGACTACAACTCCGAGGTTGAAGACGAGCGGCGGCGTAAACCAGAGGATCGAAAGCGCCAGGCCAACTGTTGCAATCACTACCCTAGCGCGTCTCACCGGCTCGCTCTTGGATTCGTAGTTGGTCCGGTTGGTCCGCACACGGGTGGGGCCGCTCGTCCTGCTGCGCGTTCAGCCTGGGGCAATGCGGGCGGGTGAGGTCGAGAGACAACACGCGCGAGGGGTCCCGAGACGGCATAGGTCAGAGCCAGGATCAATAACACTTGCTCAGAATGGGCCCAGAGAGCCCAGACCAGCAGCGCGCCCAAAGTCCAGGAGACCAATGGGCGACGCATGTACACCGGAAGTGCTGGCGTCTCATAGCGCACCCGGCTAATCATCAGTAATCCCAGCACCGCTACGAGAACCAGCCATGCCAGTCCGTAACGCCAATCATCCACGGGACGTTTGGCGAAGTGAACGATGGATGCGATCACTGCTGCACCGCCTGGAGTGGGCAGGCCGACAAAACGACGGGGGCCGCTCTCAGACATTACGGCGCTGATGTTGAATCGGGCCAAGCGGACGGCGGCGCAGACGACGTAGGCGCACGGTACGGCCCACCCAGCCGGCCGCAGCGCGTGGGCGAGTTGTGTCCCCGCGACGACCTGCGGGACATGTGTCACGCCCCAGTAGGAGGCGAGAAAAGCTGGAGCCATTCCGAAAGTCACGACGTCGGCCATAGAATCGAAGTGCAGACCGAAACTCGAGGTGGAACCGATCAGGCGGGCGATTCTGCCGTCGAGACTGTCGAAGACGATTGCCAGGATGATTGCCTTGGCCGCATCGTCGAACGCCATGAGCCCCAGGCCCAAACCACCACCCACGGTCAGCATCTGCGTTCCTCTGATCGTTGAGACGACAGCGAAATAACCGCACGCCACCCTCGCTCCTGTGAACAGGCTGGGCACGGTCCAGAGGCCCCGCCGTAACCAACGAGCTCCCGCTTGTTCCGGCGAGCGTTCCACGGCGGTCTCTCGCAACGTTGATTGCCCGGTCTCCCATCGAACAGCCATTTACAATGACTTCAGGCTATCCACGGTCATGTACCGAGATCGGAAGAAGATGAGGGGACGTTGAAACTCGTCCACGTGCACGTCGACGACTTCGCCGAGAAAGAGGGTGTGCGTCCCGCCATCGAAGGCGTTTCTCAGCCTGCAATCCAGGTAGGTCTGAATACCCTTGAGAATCGGCGCTCCAGTGGCGGCGACCGTCCATTCGATGCCCTCAAAGCGATTTGCCTCCTTGTCCTTATCGCGTCCCGCAAAGCGGTCTGACAGCCGCGTCTGGGACTCACTGAGGATATTCACGGCGAAGACGCGTCCGCTCTGGATCATCCTCTCGGTGCGAGTGTGTTTTGCGAGGCTAATGAGAACGCTCGTGGGCGAGATAGAGATCGAGCAGAAGGCGTTGCACGTCATGCCATGGATCCGGTCATCCGCCCGGCTTGTAACGATCGCCACTCCCGTGGCAAAGCCGGACATGACTTTCCTGAATCGCTCTGCGTCCGAGGTCGTTCCCGTCACGGTCTCTGTGTTGCCCATACGCCCGAGGCTCCTATTGCCTGAAGGTGAGTCTACCGGGGCTTGCGAACTCACCTCACTCCAAAGTGGTCCAACCGAATTGTCGGATACATGAGAGCATAGAGAAGCCAGAGGGTCGCGGCGACGCTCAGCGGGACGACCACATTGTCTTCGATCGTGTCGCCTGACAGCAACTCCGCGATCGTGCCTACGACGGCCCCCGCGGCGCCGATGACGTACTCACCTGCCCTGTATTCGAGGCGCGGAGTGACTCCAACGACTACAAGCGCGGCTGCGAGGAACGCGAGACTTCCCTCGAGACTGCGGTGCCCGATTCGATGGCGTCCGAGCCGGCGTCCAACGAGCGCAGCGGTTCCGTCGCCGAAGATCAAGATGCTCAGGCTCATGATCGCCACGTACTTCGGAAACGCGGCCACGAGCAGCGTCGACACAACGCAGAACCAAGTAGCGGCGTGAAGTCTGCGGCGTCCCGAAGCTCGCTCGTGTGGTCGCAGGATTGGCCCAACCCACGCGTGAAACAAGTTGCCGAAGCTGGTGCTGGAGTAGCGAGCGCAGTCGATCGCCACCGCCAATACCGTTAGCGGGATCAATACGGACAACGCGAACATTCTGTCCACAAAGTAGTAAATGGCCGGAACCAAAATCCCCGTCAGGTGGATGAGCTTGCGAGCCACCTCGGTACGGACGTCATGCTCGATGTCGCGGAGCACCCTCACGGTTTCCCCCACTCGTCACCGCCGATCCTGTCTTCAAAGTGCATGATCGCTTGCGCAACGGCTTCGGGGCGCTCCTCGTGCAGCAGCAGCTTGCTTCGGGCCACGGCTACCAGTTCAGCCGCGCCGAAGTCGTTGACCATCCTCCGCGCGTGACTGATCGGGAAGGTTGCATCGTCTTCGCCCCAGATGAGAATTGTCGGACTGCTGATTTGGCGGTGCACGTCTCCGAGTCGATCCACAACTCTCCAATCGATGCCTCGGAGTGTCCGAATCTGGGCGTTGAGGGCGCGAGGGCAGTCGATGAGGCGTCGGATGACGTGCTCCTGGAAGGTCGCGTCCATCAAGCTGAGATCATGGAAGCACCCGCCGAATCCGAGTGCGGATCGCGTGAACCATTCCTGCCGAAGCAGAAACCGAAAGACGCGTTCGGTCCACGGTAGTCCGAGCACCCGCTGGTAGAGTGGGATCCACGGAGGCCGGTGACCCGGCATTTCCGTATTGAGGAGGATGAGACCCCGCACGCGCTCATGATCTCGGAACGCTACGTGGCGACCGAGTGTCGCCCCTGTGTCTTGGCCGAGGAGGAGGTAGTCGTCGATTCCGAGGCCTCGGATGAACTCCCGTGTCGTCGCGCTTCGCCCCTCGATACTGAAGTCGGTCTGCTCGTCCCAAACCGTGTTTCCCGACCCGGGGAGATCGGGAACGATGCAATCATACCGTTCCCGCAAGAACGGGATCAGCTTATGAAAGGTGAACCCGGAGAGCGGCCAGCCGTGGAGAAGCACCATCGGAGCGCCCTGCCCGAGTCGGCGATAGGCCAAACGCTCTCGACCCGCCTGCTGGAACCGCAGCTCGCTGGCCAGAAACGCATCAGCTGGGCTTGACGCGCTCATCGCACGACCGTACAGGGTTCCGCCCTCAGACGCACAGCGCGGCGGCACGCGGCTCAAGCGTCATCTTCACTCCGTGTTTCGGCCGGAGGTTAAGGAGCGGCTGGAGTTCCACGCGGAACCCTGGCAGAAGCCGAGGCCGCCACCGCTGTGCGACCGTCGCAATGACGAGGGTGGCTTCCATCCACGCAAACGCATCGCCAATGCACCGGCGCGGTCCACCGCCGAATGGGAAGAATGCGAACTGCTGTGTTGCGTGCGGGTCCTGCGCCTCCCAACGGTCCGGGTCGAAACTGTCTGGATCGCGGTAAAAGCGACTGTCTCGCTGGATGAGATACGGGCTCATCAGCACAAGCGTCCCTGCAGGCAGCACATATCCGGCGACCTCGTATGGAGCGAGGGCCTTCCGCGCGACGAGATACCCCGGTGGATAGAGTCGCAACACCTCGGAGAAGACTTGCTGAACGTATCGGAGATGATCGAGATCCGCCGCGCTCGGCAGGCGTCCGCGGAGGACAGAGTCCAACTCCTCGTGGAGGCGAGCTTCGACATCTGCATGCTGGGACATGAGGTACCATGTCCAGGTGAGAGCCAATGCGGTGGTGTCGAACGCGGCGAGGAGGAAGATGAGCGCCTCGTCCCGGACTTCCTCATCCGACAGCACGGCCGCCGCGGGCTCATGCATGCCGAGCAGAAGCGAAAGCAGGTCGCCGTGGTCCGTCCCCTCCGTGCGACGCTCATCAATGAGTCGGTGGATCGTCTCGTCCAACCGGGCCTTGGAACGGTAGAACCGGCGTGTGCTGGGCAGGGGGATCTTGAGAAGCAGTTCAGACAGGGGGATGGATACGCGACTGAAGAGCTCCATTGTTGACCTGAGCGCCTGGCCGAGCTCGTGGGCCTCTTCCTCAATATTCGCGTCGAACATTGTCTTCCCGGAGATCGCCAGGGCCAGGTCGGCCATGTCCAACGAGATGTCCCGGACCTCACCCTCTTGCCACCGCTGGGTGAGCCTGCTCGCGGCTTCCACCATAGCGCCCGCGTATGCCGGCAGGCGTTTCCGGTGAAACAGGGGCTGAATCAACTGCCGGTGCCGGCGATGGTGTTCTCCCTCGCTGGTCAGCAACCCCTCACCGAGTAGCCGCTTGGCGAGTTCGAGCGGTCGACCCTTGGCGAATCTCCGATCGTGCACGACCAAGACATCCCGTATGTAGTCGGGATGGTTGAGGAGACAGGCCTTGATGGGCCCCAGTCTGAACGACACGACGTCCCCGTACTGGCGCGCCAGCTTCGTCAAGAACCCGAGGATGTCTCTTCGCAGCGGCAGAAGTTGGCCCAACGGCATCGCTGATCGCGGTCCCGGTGGCCGACGAGAATCCACCTTATCCCACTTCCGCGGTAGCGTGACGATCCTCACGGAAGGCGGGCTCGAAGCCATGCTTCTCTGCCCATGCCATTGCTTCCACGACCTGAGCCACACGGATCCGACCGTACGAGCCGTGCGACGTCCTACCTTCCAACCCCATCAGAAGAGTCTCCGCCATGCACGCGAACAGCGTACCGGGGGTCAGTGGTAGGCCCGCGATCGTCAAGTCAGTGTCGTAGGGGAGCCGAACGACGCCGCCGTGGAGGACCGTCACGTCAGGCCTGGTGATCATGACGCTCCCGTCGACGTCGGAGGGCGCTGAAATGTCGCAGATGACGACCGGGCCGGCAGAGAGGTGCTCTGGAAGGATCAAAGGCTCCGGAGCGTTCGAGGCGGAGAGAATCAAGGGGCAATCCCGCAGGGCCGAGAGTCCCTCCGTTACCTCCACCGAGACGTCCGGTGCCTGGGCGCGAATCGCGGCGAGCAGACGTTCTACTCGCGCCGCCGCCTTGCGACGCACGACCAAGACCAGGCACCCCACCTCTCGTGCGAGCATCAGCGCGCTGGTGCTCGCGATGTTTCCAGACGCCCCGACCACGGCGACCCGTGCGTCGCCGAGATGTATCCCTTTGTCTTTCGCTGCAGCCTTCAACGCCGCCAGTCCCATGCCGATCGCCAGCGCGTTGCCTGACGTCAGGGCTACTCCCTCGGTCCTGACTCGTACGCAGTTCATGGACACGATCGACGTAAATCCGCCCAGGCCCACGACACTGCACCCCTCGTCCCGCGCGAATGCCACGGCCGCCTCGATTTTCTCCAGGACCCAGCCGATGTCGCTGGCCCTGCTGCATGTCGAGATCTGTGCGGCCGTGAGGTTGAGGCCTATGACCGTGAGATGGACACTCTGCCCGGTGACCGACTGAACGTTGACGCCGTGGAAGACCGTCGGGCCAACCAGGCGGGACGTGCGCGCCAGTAGACGTTCTGACTGTGCCGGCGAAAGCGCGGCCAGTGACCGATCCCACAGTTTCGCGTGCTCAGGGAGCAGTAGATGACCGACGAACGCTACCCGCGCGGTCCCGTTCGGTGGCTCACGTCGGACTGCCCGCACGGCACGTTGTTCCGCCACTGGGCGCCGAGGCGCGCCCACTTGAAACCCGACAAGATGGACGACGTCCAAGGCGCGCAGCGCCTCGAGCATCTGTTCCAACCCATTGATGAGACGGTTACATGCCTGACCTTCTATGTACGCTGAAGGCTGCAGACGCAGGGTAAAGGGATTGGACAGGGTGGGCAGCACGCGCACCCTGTGTACGTTGAGAAGATAGGACGCTGCCACGGCGCCGAGGTATCCGTGCTGCGACAGGAGCCTGTACATGTTGGATCCCGACTCCGAGAGATCTCGCAGCTCGAAACCGAGCATCAGGCCCTTGCCCCGAACCTCCTGGACCTGTTCAGGGAAGGCGTGGCGGAGGGATTCCAACCGACTGCGAAGGCGTTCACCGGCCGAGGCGCATCGGTCTGAGATTTTGTCCTCGTCGATCACCCGCAAGACCCGCAACGCCAGCCGCGAGCTGAAGTCGTCTTCGCCAAATGTCGACGTGTGGTCAAGCGAGAATCGCGGCACAAACCGAGCGCGCCGAACCAGGAGTGCGCCGATCTTGGCGATGCCACCGCCAAGGGCTTTGGCGAGACAGAGGTAATCTGGATGGATTCCGAGGGCTTCCGACGCGAGAAAGGCTCCGCATCGGCCCAGCCCCGTCTGGATCTCGTCGACGACGATGGGGATCCCTGCTCGCGTGCAGGTGTGACGCATCCACTCCAAGAACTGTCCGGGCAGGGGAACGACGCCGCCCTCGCCCAGGATGGGCTCCACGAAGAAGGCTGCAACCCTGTCTACGTCTTTTTCCGCCGTCTCCCACCCGGTTGGGTCGAATGGGTCGAGGAAACGCACCCGCGGGCCCATGCGCCGAAATGGCTCCTTATACGACTCGGTCAGCTGAATCGATCCGAGCGTCTTCCCATGGAAGCCTCGGCTAACTGCCCAATAGGTCGCTCGGCCTGTCTCGAGGCGCGCGTGTTTCAGGGCGGCCTCGATTGTTTCGGCACCCGAGTTGGTCAACGTAACGACGTAGTCACCGAGCCGCTCACACAACGCCTGGGCAAGTTCCGCAGCCCCCATCCTGCAGGACCCCTGCACCATGATTGGCATCTCACTCGCAAGAATCCGCCGAGCTTCTTCGACTAGCGCCGGGTGATTGTGACCCAGGAGGGTGGACCCGTACCCCCCGACGAAGTCGACCACGTCCACGAGCTCCTGGTCTCTGCGATACCAGAGCGTATCTCCTTGGGCGCGTTCATAGGGGATGTCGAGCTTCACAGCCTCGAGTAGCTCAACCAGGGCGGGGCGACAAAAACGACCGTAGGCATGCATGCTAGGCGACTCTCCGGCAAACGGATGGTTTCATCGGTGTAGACAACCGCATTGTCGTGCGCCGACTGGTATGGTGCTGCGTCCGCTACAGCCCCCAGATAACCATGGCGATCGCCTCGAGCTTGACCTTGTCACGGTCCGTGGAAAAGACGGCGAGACTTCCATCCATAAGCGCCGAGGCGGGAGTGATCTCTCCACTGAACATGCGGAGAAAGACTTTTTGCTCCGCCTGCAAATGAATGGGGGGATCCGACTGAACCATCCCCACAACGATGTCGCTGATCCGAAGGTCTTCAATAACGAGCGAGTAACTCTCGTTGATATCCACGGCATCGATTGCCACCGAGCGGTTCCAGTTCTTGATGAGCTTCTTGACGCGCACGTTCTCATTGAAGCGGACGCGGAACTCGTCCAGCTGCCGTCCCAACTGGGTGCAGAGCTGCGTCTCCATCTAGAACTCCCAGGGCTGGGGGATTCCGAGCAACTGACGTCCGATGATCAGCTTGAGCGCGTCATCCGAGGGCCCCATCAACGGGCCAGCCCTCGCATCTCGGTACGCCCGCTCCGTGGGATGGCCACGGCGGTACGCAGACCCGCCGCATACCTGGAGCGCCTTGTTGGTGACTGCGATCGCCATTTCGCATGCAGCGATCTTGATCTCCGCACACTCCACGAAGAACGGATCGTCGGGATTCGCACGAATAACCTCATCGAGGAGATCCGCCGCGCGTAACTCATCGAACAACACGAGGGCGTTGTCTGCCAGCGCAGCGACCCGATAGACGAGGTGGCGTGCCTGGTCGAGCTGCACGCGCATCTCGGCGATGTACCTCTGCACCGTCTCGACTGTCGATAGCGCCGACCGGGTGTCCGTATGAACTCGACGCTTCACATGCTCGCTCGACGCATCCAACGCGGACTGCGCAATGCCGAGGTAGACGGCCGCCAGACCGCATTGGTAGATGGGGAGTGAGTAGGCAAACAGCATCGAGAGGCCGCAGGTGGGCCCTCCGAGGCGGTAATCCGGCGGAACGCGACAATGGTCAAAATGGACTGGACGGCTTGAGTTTCCTCTCAGCCCCATGCCGTCCCAGACTCCAACTGGCTTTACACGGGGGTCGCCGCCATCGATGAGGAAGAGGCTGAGGTCGTTGGGGCCGACCTCGGATGAGGCCCTGACCGGTACGAGATAGTAGTCGGATTCGCCGCAGTTCGTGGAAAACGACTTGAACGAGTCCACGATAAAGCAGTCGCCGTCCGTCACCGCGTAGCTGTCCATGTGCCAGAGGCGGTTGCCCGAGCCCGGCTCAGTCATCGCGACGCTGAGAAGAAGCTCGCCTCGAATGATCGGCTCGAGGAACCGTTCCCGCTGGCCGTCGTCGACCAAAGCGGCGATGAGTGGCACCGCGCTGATGTGCATGGTATAGCACATGGCCGTAGAGGCACAGGCACGTGCCAACTCCTCCACGACGAACGTGGTCGTGAGAATATCGCCCCCCGGCCCGCCCAGATCCTTCGACACAGGCAGGGCCATCAATCCGGCGTGGGCGATTGCGTCCAGGTTCTCTCGGGGGAACCGGCCCTCACGATCTATGCACTCAGCCCGGGGGCCGAGCTGCTCCTCAGCCAGGCGTTGAGCAGTCCGCTTCCAGCTTCCCTGCGCGACAGTCAGCGCCAAGCCGGTAAGATTGAGCGCGTTCCCCACGAGAAAGCTCCTCCAGGGCACTCATCAGAGCAGACTTCCTCCCTGATCACTGATTCCTATCGCTGATTCTTCATGCGGCGACCCTGGCGCGGTAGGGTACAAAACCGGTCTGCGCGGTACGAACCGCGCAGCAGGCTCGTAGCTACGGAGCCCGTCTCACCATGGCGAGGGGCGAGTTCCGACGCGCGCGTCCAATTTGCCTTCGCCAATTGGATGTGTCTCCGATTCCGGCGAGCGCGCGAGCTACTACAGTGGGAACCTTGCGCTTGGCGGTCAGCTCTTCGTACGCGACAAGACGAACAGTGATGACAAAGTGCTCGACCCTCATGAAGCCGATGCTCCCAATGACCTCCTTGACCTCGCCCATGCTCATGCCGGCGTGCCGCGCCAAGTCGCGCGGTCTCCTGACATCCCAGGGTCTTCTGAGCAGGGTTCCGACCAGATGTTGAGCCGAGACTAAGACGGGCTCGGCTCCGAGCACGAGTGCGGCAATGTCATCGGGCGTCGGCCCTTGGACGATTTCTTTGACGGCGGCGACAACGGGACGAAATCCTGTCAAGCGTGCGGCGTTCGAGCACCGAATGAGTCTCACGCGTTCGGGCGGCTCGGCCAACATCGCGACCCAGTCAGGTGGAACGGGTGTGTTACCCAGGACGAGATAGATCCTAAGTCCAGCGGGTGCCGCCTTCTCCTTTGGCGTGGCGGCGGGAAGGTCAGCCAGATCGACGATCACGACATCGTCACGACAGACCTGGTTCAGGCTGGGCACGACGTCCCACCGCTGCACGCGGACGTCAGGCCAAAGCGCTCGCTCCAGAGCATTCGCGAGGCCATCGCGCCGCGCCACGATCACGTGAACCACTGGCTTGAGCTGCATGGTTGCTGCGCGCGAACGCTGCCGCGGAGCCGGACGGCCAGCTAGCACATTATGTGCGGAAGCATTGTGACAGTTTGAGCATGACGCATGACCTCTTGAGGGAGTGCTCACGCGGGTGGAGCAGCAGTGTGTTGTGACAGATTGAGCGCGCCCTTCCGGAGAGGCCCGGTGCGAGCGCATGATTGGGGCGTCGTTCCGTCGTGCGTGCAACGGCGGGGGTCTTCCAATGAACAACTCGACGTGGCAAGTCGTCTTGATCACCGGTGCTTCGTCCGGCATCGGACGCGAGTGCGCCGAGTATCTAGCGCGCCGCGGTCACCGGGTCTATGGAACCAGTCGCTGGCCGGAGATCCGCACGTCGGGGGTGCCCCTACTCACTATGGACGTCCGGGACGATGGATCCGTCCACCGGGTCGTGGCGGAACTGGTCGCCCGCGAGGGGAGGTTGGACGTTCTCGTCAACAACGCGGGCATCGGTATCGCCGGCGCGGTTGAAGAGACGTCCATTGACGAAGCGCGAGCGCAGTTCGAAACCAACTTCTTCGGCGTACTCCGCGTGTGTAAGGCCGTGCTGCCGACCATGCGGCGGCAAGCGGCTGGGCTGATCGTCAATGTGAGCTCCCTCGCCGGCTTGATCGCGATTCCGTTCCAGGGACTGTACAGCGCGAGTAAGTACGCGATTGAGGCGATGACGGAGGCATTGCGTATGGAAGTGGCTGCCTTCGGCGTCCGCGTGGCGCTGCTCGAACCTGGTGACTTCCGCACGGAGTTCACGGCGAATCGTGTGAAGACACGTGAATCGCTCGAGAGCGGCATCTATCGCCAGTCGTTCGATAAGGCCCTGGCGGTCGTGGAGAAGGAGGAGCTAAACGGGCAGCGGCCGGTCCGGGTCGCCAAGGCCGTCGAACGCATCATGAGACGGCGATCGCCCGCGCTCCGCTACTCTGTGGGACCGATCTTCGAGCGTCTAGTGCCGACGCTGAAGAAAATCCTACCGCCGCGCAGCTATCAGTTGCTGATGATGAAGCATTTCGGTCTATGAAGTGCGCGACGGCCCCTCCCTACCGGCCCGCCGCCTCCCACTGCTGGCGACTCATTACCGCGACGGGCTCCAGCCGCTTGCTCCGCAACGCCGCATTCAGACCGGCCAACTCCCGCGTCGCCCAGGCGTCGAAGTCCCGCTGCACGTCGCCCAGCTCCCGCGGCAGCGCGTCCGTACGCTCCATCCGTGTCTGCGACGGGCCACCGTCGTAGAACACGATGTTGCCGTACAGATCGGTGAGATTCTCGCGCAGGCGCTCCTCACCCGTAATCATCCCGCCCTCTTTGGTCGCCACGATCTTCTTGCGCAGCGCGTCCACGGCCGCCGACGCGGCGCGCTGGCGCTTCGCCAGCGCGTCTCCCGCTGGTGTGACAACGCTGCTGAAACTGTCCAAACGGCTTTGCGGACCGTATTGCGATCAAGAGAAGCGGGAACGCGGCTCAGAGAAATGGGTTGGGATCGGAGAAGGTCTGCCAGGATCGAAGAGTAGTATCAGTAATAGTTCTCCCGGGTAGCTGAAGTGTTTGCCGTAATGTTTGCCCGTCAGTACCTGCCAATGCGGTCAAAGGCAGCGTCGCCGAGGACGTTGCCGAAGATGGCGCGGATGAGCTTGGCGATCAGGATGACCAGCCAGCCGAGGCAGCCGCCCGGGTCCGACGGTTCCACGTAGGCATCGCGGGCGCGGATCTGCCGGGTGCCGCCCGGCGGCCCGCCGGAGAACCGCGCCTTGATCGTGACCGTGGACCCAAGTGGTGCTGAGGCGTAGGAGCAGAGTCGGGCAGGAAGCCGCGGCGCCACTCGGGGGCCTGGATGGGGTTCCCGCCCGGACCCTTCAGGATGGTCAGGGCGTCGCCGGTCGCGCTACCCCTGTCGTGGTTGAAGTGGACTTCTTCGACTTGCATCGCGTGGTCGCCGCCGATCAGCCTCCGCCTGCGTCTCGCCCTTGCTTGCGTATCCTTGATCGAGGGACGGAGTTTGGAGCGCGCGCGAAGCGGCCGCTATCACACTCGGTGCAATTGGTTAGAACACTTTGAGCACCCTTCTCGCTCGTTGCGGGTCGTCCGACTAATCGAGGGCATGGGGTCAGGGGTGCGCGTCGACACTTCGTCGTTCAGGAGGGGCAACCACTCTGGCAAAGCGCCTCATAGTGCTAGCCAACGAACGGGGAGATCCGCGCGCCGGACTCGCAGTCCGCTGTACAAAACGAAGCAACTGCGTCTGGTGGACGACTCTCGGGGGAAGCGTCTCGCGGATCTCCCGACCCGCTTCGAAACGTCATCCGTCGAACGCTTCGGATCGTCCCTACTTCACGGACACGATGACGCCGCGCGATTTCATCCTCATGGATTTCATAAGAAGGAAGACGCGGCGCGTCAGCTGAACCAAAGGTCGTTATGACATTTTGAGCGCCTCGAGAACATCACGCTGTGCCCCGTGTATCATCGCGCTTCCAAACGGTCGTTACGTCTACGCGGTCCCAACAGTGCCGAGGTCTGTGAAACCGAACGCGGTGCAGCCGCTCGACACCGATCGACCCTCCCGCCAGGTCGGAGCACGCGGTCGCATCCTCCTCGCCGACGGGGAGCCGATGTTCCTTGAAGGATTGCGCGGTCTCTGCGCGCGAGATGGGTTCACCGTGGCCGCCGTCACGACGATCGGACCCGAGGTGGTTCCTCTCGCTGCGCGTGAGCGGCCTGACGTCGGAGTGCTGGGCGCTGTCGTGTGCTCGGTCAGCAGCTTGGAGACTGTGCAAGAGATCGTGCAAATCTCACCGAATACGAAGGTGCTGCTCCTCACCAACCTGCTGGATGAACGCCGGCTCGCGAATGCGTGGCAGGCGGGAGCACGAGGCGTCGCACCGCGGTCCCTGCTCCCGCGCGAATTGCTGCGGGCGGTGCAGGAGGTCGCTGCCGGTCGCACCTATGTATGGCGGTCGGAGCGCGGCGTCCCGCTCCGTTCGGGAACGGTGAGCGCGGCGGTGACCTTATTGACTTCGCGTGAGTACGACGTCCTCGGTCTGATTGCGGATGGCAAGTCCGGCAAGCAGATAGCGGCGGTCTTGGGTATCGCGCCGAAGACCGTCGAACACCATCGCGCGCATATCTGCAAGAAGTTGGCAGTGCAGACGACTGCGCATCTCGTGCGCTGTGCCGTGCGCCTGGGAGTGGTAGCCCTCTAGGACCTGCTGCAGTGACGCCACATCGGGGAAATAGCCTATCCGATGGGGCATCCTCCCGATTGTTGGATCTGAGCCCCGAATTCTACAGTTCTCGGCAGGTACAATTGCGCCTCCGAACTGCAGTGGACCAGACATGACGAGGTGGTCTAATGGCAGCCGAGAAATGGAGTGGCTCGCCCGCACCAGAGAAGGGCCTGCCAACGCCACGAACAGATGAAGGGCTGCTCGAGGATTTCAACGTCCTTGAATTGCTTGAGATCTTTCGGCCGGAGGCGCTGGTGGAAGCCGACAAGTCTTTGAAACATCTTCTATGAGTCCTTCCGAGCTTCTTAAGCACTCTCCGCTCGACGCCACGCAGCCCTCGTTGGACGCGACGCCGCACACCGAAGCCGGTGATGTCGCGAACAACGAGTGCACGACTCCACGGCAATGGGTCGCTTCCCGGTTCAATGCGCGTGCGTCCGACGATCAAGGGCGGCTGATTGTGTGGAACACGATGAGCGGTGCCATCAGCGTATTCGAACCGACGCAGGCAGAGGTAGCGACCAAGCTACTGAGTCGGGTTGGCTTCGAGGGAGAGCTTTCGTCCTTGGGCAAGTATCTGCTCGACCGCGGATTCATTGTTTCGCGGGACGTGGACGAAGCCAAGCGGTTCCGGCTGACTTTCGGACAGCAGCACTACCGGACCGATCTGCTCGAGTTGATCCTGATGGCTTCGGAGGATTGCAACTTCCGCTGCGTGTATTGCTACGAGGAATTCAAGCGGGGGACCATGCGCCCGTCCGTGCGCCGCGGGATCAAGAAGTTCGTCTTGAAGCGTGCCGAGGCGCTGAGGGGGCTGCACATCGCCTGGTTCGGTGGCGAGCCCCTCTACGGGTGGAAGGCGATCGAGGATCTTGCTCCTTTCTTCTTGCAGACGACTCGCGAGCACGAATTAGAGTATCGCGCACACATGACGACCAACGGGTATCTCCTCACCCCGGATATCGCGGACAAGCTGCTCGAGTGGGACGTCCACGACTTCCAAATCACCTTGGACGGGGTGCGTGAGGACCATGACCGGAAACGCTTTGGGCGTGACGGGAGCCCCACGTTTGAGCGGATTTTTGCGAACCTCGTCTCCCTGCAAGCGCGTCACACCGACTTTCGAGTGACACTGCGTACCAACTTCGACCAGGAGAACCACGCTCGACTGGACGAGTACCTCGCGCTCATCGGAACCCAGTTCGGTGGGGACCCTCGCTTCGTCGTCGCACTGCACGCCATCGGAAAGTGGGGCGGCCCGAACGATGCGAATCTGGCGGTGTGCGGCGTCGACGAACAAAGGGAGGCGAGGCAACAACTCGTTCAGCTTGCGCGGAAGCGAGACCTGAACGTCGGGAACGGTATCAAGGACCAGAGCCGCCCCGGCAAGAGCGTCTGCTACGCAGCGCGGCCGTACAACTTCCTAATCGGGGCCGACGGCAAGGTGATGAAATGCACAGTCGTGCTCGACAAGCAGGACAACAACATCGTCGGGCGCATCACGGAGGAGGGCGACCTTGTTCTCAATCCTGATCACTTTGCGCTCTGGGTGGACGCCGCGTGGGAGACCGACGCGGTGTGTAAGAAATGCTACCTCGTGCCCGTTTGCCAGGGGATCTCTTGTCCAATGATCCGCATCAACGAGGGACGTCGTCCCTGCCTGTCCACAAAGTCCGCCCTGAAGGCGGAGCTGCGGGAGACGCTAGAACTCACTGAGCGCGTCGCTCGGCAGGTCTCTGTCCCCGGATGAGAGACGCGTAAGTCTGCACACACGCCACTGCCGGAGGCTGGGCCCGCATCGGGCCCGAGGTGGTTCGGTCCCGCTGACCGGACGGAGCACTTTACATCGAAGGAGGTGAAATAATGGCAGACGAAAGGCCGCTGAAGGGCCTGAAAACCTCGTTAGGGGAGCAAGGGTTGCTCGAGGACTTCTCGATCCTTGAGTTGGAGGATCGCCTCGAGTTCGCAGATTGCTGCGACAACCAGTGTGGTCCCGCGAACACGAACTGCCCTTGCCCGCCGCCGCCCCCGAAATAATCGGCGGCACCGCCTAGCTCGCGGAGGCGAGGGTCGCGCGTCTGTTCGCTCACGCCTCCGCGCCTAGGCCACGAAGGGACCCGTGCCGTTCAGACGCTGAGGAGTTACGTGGCTACACTTATCTGGAATCCCGAGGTTCGCGTCCAACGCTTTGACACCGCGGCTGAGGTCGGCATGGTCCTCTGCGAAGTGCCAGCAGGCGGGAGGACCACCCGGTACGCACTGCCCTTCGACATTTTTGAGTTCGCCTCCGCGTTCGATGGCGCGCGCGAGACAACGGCAATGGTCAGGGTGTTTTGCGCTCGGCACCCTGGTCGAAGCCAGGACCATGTCGAGCGGCTGGTATTTGAGCTGTTGCAACCGAGGGGGCTGTTAGTCGACCCAGAGGATTCAACTCCTGAGCTGCGCCGCACGCAGCCCAAGCGCGGCTACATGGGTATAAGGCTGCCCATTCTCTTCCCGCGCGTCGTCACCCCGATCTGCCGCGTGCTTGGGTGGCTGTTCACACCGTGGAGCGTCGGAGTGATGGTGTTGCCAATCGTGATCTCCCAGCTGTGGTTCTTCACCGGGATCCGTCCGGCGCATGATTTGACCAGCCATTCGCTCACCACCGGAGATGCGCTAGCGGTGATGCTCCTGGTCAGTCTGGGCTCACTGATCCACGAGTTCGGGCACGCGACCGCCGGAGTCCGATACGGCTGCAGGCAGATCACTATCGGCTGGGGGATCTACATCTACTTCCAGGTGCTTTACACCGATCTGTCGGAAGTATGGCGCCTGCCGCGGACCCGCCGAGCAGTCGTCGATCTGGGCGGAATCTACTTCCAACTCCTTTACCTAGTTGGCGTGGCGGTAACTTATCGCTTCACGCACGCGCAGAACCTTCTTTATTGCTTCTTGTTCTCGGATCTCGCGATCGCGGGCTACCTGAGCCCGATTCTGCGCTTGGACGGATACTGGCTACTCAGCGATCTCCTCGGCATCGCGAACTTGCGCCAGCAGTCGGTCCTGCTCTTCCGGCGCGCCGTCGGTCGAATTGCCAGTGCGGTAGGCGCGCCTGCCGGGCCGTCCGAGCGCTGGGTCCTCGGCACGTTGCCGACCACCGTTTTGGCAGCGTATAGCGCGGTCAGTGGAGTTGTGTTCGGTGGGATGTGGTACACGATCTTGCGCGGTTTCGGCGTAGATCTGCTCGTCAGCTACTCAGGCGTGCTCACCAATTTCTGGTTGACAGTCACCGGAGCGGCGCTTACACCGCTCGCGATCTTGACCGCAGTGTTCGACATCTTCTGGCGGACCGCCGCAATGCTGGGACTTGGTATCACAGTATATCGCGGAGTTCGTTGGATCACGCGCGCTCTCGGGCAGACGGCTGCCTGGTTAGCTGCGAGTCTGGCGGCGCCTCGGCGCGCCGAGTCCGTCTGAGAGCTGAGGCTTGGTGATTGCGACGATGAGACTAGAGGGGTCCGTGGCGACGGGCGCAGGTCGTAGTAGCCGGCTGGTGCCTGATCAGCTCGTCATGATGCACGAGCGCGTCGTGCGCAGGCCGCTTGGCTTCTGGGCAGAGGAGTTGCGGGCCGAACTGGAGGCGTGGTCGCGGCAGGACCCAAGCACGCTCGGCACCCGCACGGCACTGATGAGAATCGCGAATGCGACGGCGCTTATCGAGGCGCATGAAGGGCAAAACAAAGGGGCACGAAAAACGTGCTGGGCTACGCTACACTGGCTCGGCAGTCATGCGGCGGCGGAAGCGCAAAACGATTCGGATGCGTCTTCGCTCGCGCTTCAGCCGTGGGTCAACCTGGGTCGCTTACACAGTCTCGAGGGACGCCTCGAGGCGGCGCTAACCCATTTTGGAAGGCTCCTGCCGTATCTGAGGGACGAGATGGTCAGGCTCGGTCCGGTCGGGATAGGAGGAGGCCATTTCCGAGCCGACACAGCGACCTGCCGTCGAGTCACGGGCATCGTGCGAGCATCATACGTCCTCGACTCCCTGAAGGCGCTGCTTCGAGCGCGGGAGTACGGGCGGTTGCTGACTTTCGGCAAAGAGGTCGAAGCCTACCGGTGGTCGACGGTGGAGGTGTTCCTCCGCGAGGCGCAGCTGGTGGCCATGGCCCGCTTGGGCGATGAGACCGTCCTAGCTCTGGCGAGCGAGTACGAGCGCGAATCCTCATCCTGGGAGCGGCTGGTCTACCGGCTCCGGCGTGCCCAAGCACTCGCAGCCTTTGGGCACGTGGACAGGGCAGCGGACGTGGCGATGTCACTAGCCCCTGTCGCCATCGCGCTCTGCGAATCGGCCCGACTCAATTTGACCGCGCTTTTGCTCGCTCAACAGGCTGCGCACCTGCTCGAGGACATCGGGCACTCCGAGCAGGCATCCGGGATCAGCATCGCTGCCTTATCCGCGGCAAGGCGCCTCCACGACGAGCCCAGCGAGATCGAGCTATTGCGTTTCCTTAACGCGTCCGCGCCGGACAGCCGCGCGAGCAGTCTGCGGAGCACACAGCTGGCCGAGATCACCAGTCGTACCGGATACGTTCAATTCCGCGCTGGCTCTGCCGTGAACTCGGATGCATCCGTCGAGACGCTCGTTTCGCTGCTCCACGACACGCTCTCCATGAAGCCAAGCATGGCCAACTTGCAGTCGCCCTCTCAAACCGATCGTCACGTTTCCCGCGGGTCGGCATGACCTACACTTCGCGGGGCGCGGTGGAGTTCGAATGGTAGTGCATGGCGCGCCGGGAACCGCACGTGCTACCGATTGGGATAGCGCGCAGCGGCTGGACCTCGACACATTGCTGAGGCGTTACGACGCGCCCAGGCTTAGCGTGCGCGCGGCCCTCGAGGCGATGACCTACGAAGATCTGCAGGAGCGCGGTGTCGTTTTCTTCGACGCTGGGTTCCTCGCGGTCTTTGGTGAGCAGTGGGCCCGGAGACGGATCCGCGAAACATCGGTGGCGGCGACCCGGTCGTGGCTCTGGAGCGCCTGGGAGTCGCATGCGCTTATCGAGCGGCTGCGCCGGACTCAAGAGTCGGCGGTTGAGGACGTGCCGCCGCAGCTGTCTGGATGGGATGTCTCTCATCTCCGCGCACTGATGGCGCACGGCCGCGGGCTGATGCTCTGCTCGTTCCACTACGGTGCGTTCCGCCACATCGCCACTGACTTGGCAATCCTTGGCTTCGACGTGGTGATGGCAGTCGACGCGAAGGGGACCAAGGAGCATGGCGAGGCAATCGCTTCCGTGCCAGCCCTCCGACGCCTCACGCTCCTAGACGCGGAAGCGCCAGCAGCCTTCGAACGGTTGCGCGTCGTGCTGGAGCAAGGCGCCATCGTGTTGATCTGCGTGGACGGGAATACAGGCCAGACCGGGAGAGGCGGCGGTCAGCACACGGTCGATTTTCTCGGGTGTACCGTCCGGATCAAGACAGGGCCGGCGCGGCTCGCGGCGGCTGTCGGCTCACCGCTGCTCCACTGTGTGGCAACGCGGGGCCGTGGGGAAACCGGGCACGTGGTGCTAGGTCCGGAGTTGTGGCCTCCCACTGGGAACGGCGACCCGACCGAGCAGGGCTTCGTGCCTGATGCAATGGCCGCGCTCTGGGATGCCTCGGCGGCGGCAGTCCGACGGGATCCCGTAGCGTGGGAGGGCGCGCGGTTGCTCAACAGATCGCGCGTAGCCTTAGAGCGTGTGCATTCGCCACATGCCTCCTTGACGATAGAGGCACTTCGGGCCCATTTCGACGGTGGCCGTGCTCTCCGGGTGAACGAGCGTTGGGTCGCCGATGGGTGGTTAGATGGTCGCGCGTGTTGGACCGATGTGCGCTCGCTCAGCACGTTCGCATTCCCCGATTGGGCGTCCGACGTGGCGCGGGCACTGGCGGAGCGGTCAGGGCTCACCGCCCAGTTGGTTGCCGCACACGGGGACCTGCGCGCCGGACAGGTGTTGGAACTCCTCCAGGACCTTATTAGGCGCGACGTGGTGGTCTGGAGCGACTCTGACCCGACCGCGTCGCTTTGAGCCGACCCTTTTCTCCCCAATGCTGATCGACCGGGTCCGACCGAACAGGTCCAGCGACGGACGGTGTCGCGGTCACATCCTCGGCACGGGGTCCGCGCTGCCTCAGACCCGGCTTGGAAACGAAGAGCTGTGCGCGCGCTTCGGCTTGTCACCATCGTCGATTGAGGAGCGCACGGGCGTACGGCAGCGATTCGTCGTGCGCCCAGACACGCCGGAGGAGTACAACTCGGCACTGGGCTTTAGGGCTTCAATGCGGGCTCTCGAAGCCGCCGGAATTCCACCGGCCGAGTTGGACGCGATCATCTATGCGACGAGCAGTCCGGATACTCTATGTCCGGCGACGGCCTCCTGGCTGCAGGACTCGCTCAACGCAGCTAATGCGTTCTGCTTCGACCTGAACGCCGGTTGCGCCGGGTTCATCTACGGTCTCGCGATAGCAGATCAGTGTATCGGATCCGGCCAGTCGGACACGGTGCTGGTCGTAGGTTGTGACGTGCTGTCGCGCTGCATCGATCCGGATGATCGAAGTCTCGCGGTTGTCATGGCCGATGCTGCAGGAGCTGTCGTCCTCTCCCGGCAGGCGCGGGGCGGAGCTGTCCTGGCCTATCATCTGGGCGGTGACGGTTCGTACGCGAATCTGGTGTACGTCGAGGCTGGAGGCACCCGACAAGAGGTGACAACGGAAGCGATCACGTCACGGTCAAACAAGCTGCGGATGCGGGGCCGACAAGTCGCCGAGCTAGCCGTCGATCAAATGGCCTGCAGCGCGACGCGACTGCTTGCGACGCATGGTCTCAGCACGCGCGACGTCAACTGGCTCGTCCCACACCAGACCAACCTACGGATTATCGAGGAAGTTGCAGCACAGCTACACCTCCCGATGGAGAGAGTGCTGGTCAATGTCGACCGGCTCGGTAACACCGGAAACGCTTGCGTGCCAACTGCGATTGACGAGGCCATTCGCAGCCGCCGGATCCGCCCCAACGATCTGGTGTTGGTGACAGTCGTTGGCGCCGGTCTCACTTGGGGCGCGATGCTTCTCCGCTGGTAATCAGCTAGGGGCTGCCGGCACCGAGGGCGCGAAGAACGGCGCACAGCGATTATGCAGTGGTCCATTATGAGGAGGAACCCATGCGCATCATCGCATATCGCACCACGCGGAAAGCATTCGCGATTCGCCCCGCAACCACGCGCCGGCAGTGGATGGACGAGACGACGAATAAGTTCGCGTATCGCTGCCTTCCGCTCACCATGGCGAATGGACACGGCTGGGAGTTGCTCTCCCAATGTTCGTTCGAGGCGCTCTGGACAGGTGGACACAGTCTGCAGTCAATGGCGGTGGTACGTCTCGGCGGCGAAGGAGAACTGCCCTGGAGTCACTTCGGCGAAGGAGTCCTGACATTTAGTCCCGGCTATCTGTTTCGGACCGATGAGCCATTTAACCTTTACGTCAGCGGCCCTCCGAATATCCGTAAGGACGGCATCGTACCGCTGACGGGAATCGTCGAAACTAACTGGAATCCGTTCACTTTCACTATGAACTGGCTCTTCACACGTCCGGGTGTTCCGGTCCGGTTCGAGGAAGGCGAGCCGGTCTGTCAAGTGTTCCCCGTGCCCAAGACCCTTGTCGAGGAAGTGGAGCCGGAGATACGGGACATTTCCTCTGAGCCCGATGTCCAAGCCCATTTCGCTGAATGGGAGCGGTTGCGCGTCGCCTTCAACCGCGACTTGAAGACACGAGGATCCGAAGCGGACAGGCTCGGATGGCAGCGCTTCTACAACCGCGGCACCTTACCAGATGGTCAGTTCGTCGCCCGCGGCCACGTCACGCGATTCAACGTCAAGCCATTCGTCCAGGTTGGACACCGAGAGCCCAGTGACGCCGACAAGAAGGAAGAGCCTGAGAACACTGCGCCGGTGGGCGGCGCTACGGAATGACCGCCGCAACGGAAACTTCGAATCGATGCCCGGCGCGCGTTGAAAGGGAGTGACGTTATGGATAAAGGCGCGGAGATGTTCGTCCGGGAGGCGCTGGGCCCGGCAGACGATGAGCTCGTATGTCTGATGGTACGCCCCGACATCCTCGTCGATCGGATCGACGAGAGATTCGCGGTGGTCTTCGATCCCGTAGAACGTCGATCCCTCCAGCTCTCACGCCCCGTATACGAGCTCTTCTACCGCTTCTATCGTCCCTCGCGGATCGCGGACGTGCTTCCCGCCGGCGGGGTGCGCGACCGTGCGTTAGGCGCTGTCCGCCAGCTCCGGGCGAGCGGAATACTGATTCCCTGGGATGCCGCAGAGGGAAGCCCGGTACCCGTGCCGCCGGGAGGGCTAAAAACCTCGGACGCCCGCTGTCCGATTTCAGAGTGTGGTTATCCCATCACCAAACACTTCTCACGCGCGTGAGCGCCGCGAAGACCTCCAGGCTGTTTGCGGCACACCACTTGCCCGGACAACCAACGGCAGCCTAGCATTCCGAGCGGACATATGGACGCCATTCTTCAAGACGTTCGCTTAGCCTTCCGCACGATGCGCCGTAGCGCGGGCTTCACGGCTCTAGTGGTGGTAATTCTAGCGCTCGCCATCGGCGCTAACACGACGATTTTCGGCGCCGTGAGTGCGCTCCTGTTGCGAGCCCTTCCTTTCCCAGATGCCAGCCGGCTCATGATCGTGCGGGAGGGCGCGACAACGCAGGGCAGTGCGGACCAGCCCGCGTCCTACGCCGAGTTTCAAGGCTGGAGGGCGCACCGCGAGGCATTTCAGTGGGTGGCGGCCTTCGAGTGGTGGCCCGCAAATCTGCGGGGCAAGGAAGGCGCGGAACCGATCCAGGGGGTTGAGGTCTCAGCGGGCCTTTTCAGCTTACTGGGCGAGACGCCGCTCCTTGGGCGCGACTTTGCGGTCGAGGATGAGCAGCCCGGTCGCAACTTGGTCGCGATACTGAGCCAGGATCTTTGGGAGCTTCGTTTCGGCGCGTCGTCCGAAGCCATCGGCGCCACAGTCATACTGAACGGTGGTCCCTACACGGTGATCGGCGTTGTTCCGCGGGACGCCGCGTATCCGACTGGCGCGCAGCTATGGGTGCCCTTGGCCGTCGTGGGCACGCGCGTCCACAACCACAACCTTGCGGTAGTTGCACGTCTACGGCCAGGCGTCGCCTCGGCAGATGCGGAGGCTGTGACGCGTTCGGTCGTCCGGAGGTACGAAGAGGATTTCCCCCAGAGCCACCGCGGCTGGACCACCCGGGTACTTCCGCTCGCCGAGGAGACGACAAGCGACGCGAGACCATTGCTGAATATTCTTCTAGCCGCTGTCGGCCTCGTGCTCCTGATAGCGTGCGCCAATGCCGCGAACCTCCTCTTGGTGCGGGCAAGCGGCCGGGGCCACGAGGTCGCGATCCGGGTCGCCCTTGGCGCAGGGCGGGCGCGTATCGTCCAGCAGTACCTAACAGAAAGTGCGCTCCTGGCATTGATGGCCGGAGCAGTCGGGGCCGCCGTCGCGGCGTGCGGGATCCACGTTCTAAAGCGTGGGGTCTCGCCCGAACTCACGGCGTTCATTCCCGGTTGGTCGCGCCTCTCTTTGGATGGCCGCACTTTGATCTTCACGGCCGGCGTAGCGATCCTCACAGGCATCGTCTTCGGTCTTGCACCGGCGCTCCGCGCCGGGCGGTCTGATCCCGCTACAACGCTCAGGATCGGCGTATGGAACGATGTGAACCCGCGCACCGGGTACGTGCGCCGCACCCTTATCGTCGGGGAGCTCGCGCTAGCTCTAGTCCTCCTGGTTGGAGCAGGGCTCATGGTTCGCAGCTTCGTCCACCTGCTGCGCACCGACCCGGGCTTCCGCATGGACCACGTGCTCACGGCGGAACTGATCCTGCCGCCGGCTCAGTACCCGAACGCCGCTAAGATCACAGCTGTCCAAGATCAGATACTTGAGCGTGTGGCTTCGCTGCCGGGCGTGGTTTCGGCTGGCCTCGTTTCCTCGCTCCCGCTGAGCGGATACGAACCCGGGACGTGGTTCACGATAAAGGGACGGCCCGATCCTGCGCCGGGCGAGGTTCAGCGCGCGAGCTGGCAAGTGGCGACGCCCGGCTACTTTCAAGCAATGGGCATACCCGTGCTGCGTGGCCGCTCGTTCGACGCAACTGACGCTGCCGACGGGCATCCGGTTGCGCTCATCAACGAGACGATGGCGAAGCGCTATTGGCCCGGCCAAGACCCGCTCGGAGCGCGGATCGCCGTCGATCGCGAGCGCGAAGTTGTGGGGATCGTTCGCGATGTGCGAAATCGGAGCGTCAATCGCGCGCCGGAAGCGGGGATCGTCGTTCCCCAGCATCAAGCCCCGACGAAGAGCCTGTTTGTCGTGGTTCGCACGACCGGTCACCCCAACAGTCTGGCTAAGGCTCTCCAAGGCGAGATCGTAGCGCTCGACCCAGAGGTGGCCATTGCCCACATGCGCTCGATGGAGGACGTCGCCGCCCAGCGCGTGTCACCCGACCGACTCATAATGAATCTCCTCGGGATCTTCGGTGCCCTGGCTCTCGTCATCTCCGCTGTCGGGCTTTATGCCAACATCTCCTATGCTGTCTCACAGCGCAAGCGTGAAATCGGCATTCGGCTCGCTCTTGGCGCCTCCCCACGAAAAGTGCTGCGCATGGTGTTGCGGCAGGGACTCGTCACCGCCGTTCTTGGCGTAGGCATTGGACTCTTGGCCGCAGTCTTTGTCACGCGATTCATGGCCAATCTGCTCTTTGGTGTGAGCACGACCGACACGGTAGTCTTCATCGCAGGCGCGGTGCTGTTGCTCTCCGTGGCGCTGCTTGCTAGCGCGGTTCCCGCCCAACGCGCAGCACGCGTGGATCCAATGAGCACGCTGCGGGCCGAGTGAGCCAAAGCCCTCGGAGAGTACACCGACCGGTCTGCAGTCCTTGCGGCGCAGAGGGGTGCTGTTCTGCGAGCCCTCTTTAGAAGTAAGGAAGGCGGCCGGTGTTTCATTCGTGGGACGCGCTGGTCTAACAACCGAACAGCTCCTGTGGGTGTCAGAGCGAGAGACACGCAGAATCGCGTGCGCTGGCAGCGACTTGCCACGGTCGTTCTCGACACAATCCATGCCTGTCCAAAGACTCGTGGACATTCTGGTACTCCAAGTTCGAAGCACAAAACGAGGGGCCCGCACGGGACCCCTCGTCTTTTCAGTTCGCTGCTCTACGTCCGACGTGCGCGCAACCGACCATTCCTCGGAATACGTATCCCGTGAAGAGCAGGCGCATATTGAGCGACACCTGGAGGAGCGTGTCGCTCCCATTAGCAGTCAGGTTTCTCATACACTGTCTGGCTGTCGCTCGCGAACAGCTAATCAGACTATCGCCGGGACACAGCCCCGCGAAACTCTCAGCGCTGCGACCCTCTCCCGACGCTGACACTTGTCCCTCGTACAGCTCCAGCAACTGCCGGTAATGACTCCCGCGGAGTAGGGGCTCGATCCGCCGCAAACGTGCTTCCCCCCTCCGTCCGACAGGAGGTTCAGAAAGAACCTACTGCCGTGGATACACTCGCCGAACATGACCTTCCGGCCGCAGTACTGACACCGCATCGGAAAACAACGCGTCGCGAAGCACCAAGCGCCGTGCGAAGGCACGAAGCTCATTTTTTTTCTTTGCTCCAAGGCGGGGAGGCGCGGAAGGTAGACAAGCGCGGCGCGAAAAGCGAGGCGAAAACTCTCCGAATCGCCGGGGCGTCCTGCCGCCACGCCTAGCGGTTCGTCGATGTGAGCAGAGTGAGCCTTACTTAGTTCAGTGGACGCCTCTAGAACGATTCCGCCGTGCGACGCACTACGTATGCGGGTGCCTGGACTCGCTAAAGGGCAGCATTCGTCTTGGGCATGCCTTCAACCCCGGGGCAACCTTGAAGTGTGATGCCCCCGTTCTTCGGACCAGGGTTATGTGACAGCCACGGGTGTCTGTTGGCCGTGCCGGGATCGTTCCTCGCGGTGAGGTCGGGCACGGCGCATCGCGACCTCGGCGGGGGTGTGGTAGTGCAAGCTTGAGTG
>WNFR01000639.1_pt1 | contig 52790 bp, 45 predicted proteins | sample 5400221 | NCBI WGS metagenome assembly WNFR01 (sample SAMN13153357, study PRJNA577476) | soil metagenome | isolation source: 40 cm soil under Madrone tree | place: USA:California | collected 2016-06-14 | reverse complement strand
GACACCACCGGCTTCAGCCGCGTGGTGCTTCAACTTTCCGCTACGAACCAAGCGCCTTTTGTTTTCCGGACACCACCGGCTTCAGCCGCGTGGTGCTTCAACTTCGCGCTACGCACCGAGCCGCTCTGCATCTCCGACACCACCGGCTTCAGCCGCGTGGTGCTTCAACTTTCCGCTACGAACCAAGCGCCTTTTGTTTTCCGGACACCACCGGCTTCAGCCGCGTGGTGCTTCAACTTTCCGCTACGAACCAAGCGCCTTTTGTTTTCCGGACACCACCGGCTTCAGCCGCGTGGTGCTTCAACTTTGCGCTACGAACCAAGCGCCTTTTGTTTTTCGGACACCACCGGCTTCAGCCGCGTGGTGCTTCAACTTTCCGCTACGTACCAAGCGCCTTTTGTTTTCCGGACACCACCCGCTTCAGCCGCGTGGTGCTTCAACTTTCCGCTACGCACCGAGCCGCTCTGCATCTCTTGACACCACCCGCTTCAGCCGCGTGGTGCTTCAGCTTCACCCTACGATATACTCAGGCCACCGCCGAGCGAGGTAACCCAATGAGCACCCCGTTCAAGCAATTGGACTCAGCTTACCAACTCCACCACTATCTCTGCTTCAAGACTCATTACCTTCGAGAAGTGCTCGTCGCCGACAACCACCGCAACCTCATAGCAACGGCCGCGGAAGCGGTCTGCAGCCGAGAGGGCTATCACTTGCTCGACACTCAAGTTGAGCGGGCACATGTTCGAATGCTTGTCAGTCTTACGCCCGAGCAGACCGTTTCGCAGGCAGTTCAACGATTGAAGGGCAGCCTCTCAAGGCAATTCTCGACGGCGTTTCCGTCTTACCTGGCAGAACACCGAATGCCCACTCTGTGGGCGCGAGGCTACTTCGCGCGCAGCAGCGGCAAGGTCGGCGCCGACACGGTTCGCGCTTACGTCGATAACCAGATTTCACACCACGGGTATCGCGGCACGTGGACCGAAGCGCTACGATTCAAGAACCCGGAATTCAAGTCGCCCGCTTTCAACCTCGCGCACTGTCTCACCATCCTTCAGTACCACCTCGTCTTAGTGACCGACTTTCGCATCCCGTTGTTCGATGAGGCAATCGCACCGAGGCTATTCGAATACGTAATCGCCGTGGGTCAGAAGCGGGGTTTTGTGGTCGACAGGCTCTCTGTACTTCCGGATCACGTTCATTTGGTCATAGAGGCCGTGCCTTCCCTGAGCATGGATGAGTGTGCGCTCACTGTGATCAATAACACTCGGCACTGGATGGAGAAGAATTACCGGGGTGTACTGAAGCAAACAGGGGCCTGGGATGTGTGGAAGCCGTCGTTCTACGCAGGGACCACGGGCGAGTACACTACGGCTCAGGTGAGGAGCTTTTTAAGCAGGGAATAGCGGAAATTGCGTGATCGTAGGCCGAAGTTGAAACACCACGCGGCTGAAGCCGGTGGTGTCGGAGATGCAGCGCGACTCGCTTCGTAGGGCGAAGTTGAAACACCACGCGGCTGAAGCCGGTGGTGTCGGAGATGCAGCGCGACTCGGTTCGTAGGGCGAAGTTGAAACACCACGCGGCTGAAGCCGGTGGTGTCGGAGATGCGGCGCGACTCGCTTCGTAGGGCGAAGTTGAAACACCACCGCGCTGAAGCCGGTGGTGTTGAAGAGCATCTTCTCGTCTACTTGTCTTGCCCGTCCGGTGGTTGATCAGGCTTCTTCTGCACGGTCTTGATGTCGTTGAAATTCAACACCGCGTTGAACAGCATGTTGAACTCGCCGAAGTTCTGCCATCGATAGCAGGGATTAGTTGAGAACAGCAGCACGCGACCACGGCCGACCGGCACGTCGACAATCACAGGCCGGTTTCGAATCTCGCTCGCGCCCTTCATCAAGCCGCTCAGCACCGACTTATCGCCGCCCGGAAACCGCATCAACACCTGACTGCCACGATCGCGGTCGGGCACTTGAAGCAAAGGCCCGTTCGCATACCGCACCGGAACAGTCTTCTGCGAATAGCCGTAAAAGAGCGGGTGCCCTGCCTGAAGAATCTCGGCTTCGACAATTGGCCCCGGCCCGTAAAACTGCGGCGAGGTCCTGCCGGCGTCGATCGTGCGAGTGAGTCCGAACTCGGGTGGGAAGAAGCTCGCGCTTCCAAGCGTGACGAGCAAGCCCCCGGCGTTTATGAACTTTTCGAACTCCGCTACACCGCCAATGCCCATGCCTCCGGTGATGTCTTCGGATTCACCGTACATCCCAAGGTTCTTGAATCGCTCGGTCCTGGTGTACGCGATAGGCTTGCCTTTGGGTTCGATGTCATACACGAGGCCTTTCCCGCCTCGTCCTTGATTTGGTACAACGATCACGTCATAGGAAGCGCGCAAGTCGCCCTTCTTGATGCGCTCCTTGTAGATCAAATCGAAAGGCACTTCGAACTTGTCCAGCGCGTAACGCACCCAACCAACTTCTTGCGTGTTGCCCCACGTGCTGTAGATCGCCAGCCGCGGGAGATCCAGTTCGTGCATCGGCACGTCGGGCGTTTTCGCGAGCGCCGCCGCGGTCAATCCAAGTGGTTCGACCGCCGCTTTAACACGCGCTTGAACGTCTTTGCCGCTTTGGTTCGCGGGCACGATAAACGATCCCGCCGGGAACTCAGTGTTGCCGTCTTTAAACGGCTGCTCAGCCGCTTGCACCTTGAGATCCTTCAGTCGATACCGCAGCGTGATCATGTTGTTTGAGCCGTAGTGTGCGATCGCATACGCAGCCGAAGCCTGCCCGCCCGCGACGGTTCCTTTGATATCGAGCTTGTCTACGGGTTGGACGGCTGCGTCGAGAATCGATTTGTCCGCGGTCTCCTTCACCTCGGCGTGACTCATCAAGCCCATCGTCCAACCGGTGTCGTCGTAGGTTCGAAGGTTCTGATCGGGGAAGTCCTGCTTCTCCAGAAGGATCTTTGCCAGCCTGCCATAAGGCTGATCGCGTTTGATGACCAGCGATCCGGCTGCGAAGGTCCCTTCTCGCACTTTGATCTCGGCGGACGCGCGTCCGACCTCGATGCCTTGAATGCGAAGCGTGTTGACGAGCAACGCCACGCGGGTTATATCGCGCTGACCGGCCGGGATCACGTAACCGAACGGCGCGTCTTTAGTGCCCGAGTCGATCGAGTTGCGGCTCTTGCGATAAAAATTCTCGAGGATCACTTTCGGAAACGACGCCGTGAGCTGAAGAGCCGACAGCACGCCGGTCTCCATGTAGTTCGTGTTGTTGCGCATCGACCAGACTACTTCTTTGTAGGGCGGCAGCGGGCGATACCATTCGCGGCTGGTAGTGCTGATGCGTCCGCCGCCGGTCGCCTCTCCCGAATCGACTTTGCGCTTCATGGTGTTCGCGCCGGCGTTGCCGAACGTCTCGTACATTCGCAGCATGCCGTTGTGGTTCGAGGACATGAATCCGAGATAACCCGGCGACCACATATCCACGAAAGCGTGCGTCCACACGCCGGGCATTCCGTACTTGATCATCTGGGTCATCTCGAAGTTCGAGAACCACGGCAGCTCACCGTACAGGATCGGATCGAGCGTCGGGTTCTGGGGTGCTTGCCCGCTGAACGTGTACATAAACGGCACCGACTCGTGAAGCTCGTGCATGATCGGCGGATGCCACTGCAAATACCAGTCGAGCAGGGTTCGCATAGTCACCTGCGAGTAGTTTATGTCGCGGTTGTTGTCGTGAAAGATGTACTTGCCCCAGTAGGGCGGGCCGCCAAGGCTGTCTTCTTCGCTCTTCTCGTCGATCTTGTAGCGATAGTACCAATCGACGTAGCGGTCGCGGCCATCGGGCTCTGCTACCGGCGTGATGGTTACGATTACATTGTCCCGAATCTGATTGATCACCGGCGAGTCTTCGGTTGCGATTCGATATGCAAGCTCCATCAGCATCTCGGTTGGCCCGGTCTCCGCGCTGTGAAGCCCACCCATAACGTGATAGATCGGCTTTGCTTTGGCGATGACTTCACGGGCCTGCTCGTCGGTAAGTTTGCGCGGGTCGGCGAGTTGGGCCAGATAGGCGCGATACTGGTCGACGTTCTTGATTGACTCTTCGGAGCCGACGGCTACTACGACGCACTCACGTCCTTCATCAGTCGTGCCGATCGAGAAGACTTTTACGCGCGGCGTCTTCGCTGCCAGCGCGCGATAGTAGTTCAGCGCTTCGGCGTGATAAGTCAGCTTGCCGGGCGCGCCGATGTGATGACCGAGCACGTCCTTTGGCGAAGGAACGCCTGGGACCTTGGGAAGGTGATCAACCAGCGGGCTGATGAACTCCGGCCGGGTCGTCCACTCCTTGACTGAACGCGCAAAGTCTTCGTCCTGGTCCTGGGTCCTGGGCTTCTGAGCGGAGACTACCCCGCTGAGCATGATGAGGACCGTCAGGATTGACAGCGATCGCGGGCGAAGTAAGAAAGAGTGCATCGTTTGGATCTCCTTTTTCACCGTTCGTAGTACGGCCTTTAGGCGGAAGTTTGTACCTGATCGCAGTTCGGTCATTGTGCCACGAACTTCCGCCTAAAGGCCGTACTACGAACTTGAGAACCCGCTGGGCTAAGGTCGCCGTGTGTTTTATCATCATTGTCCGTTTCTTTCCAGAAGTCCCACCACTCCGGACCCGCAACCGGGGCACTAAGACACGAAGGCTCACAAGATCTTAGTGAACCTTCCTGTCTTCGTGTCTTAGTGGCGCTTAATCCACATGCAAAGACGTGCCGATTGTGGTTGAATCTCAGTTAGCGAAATCGAGGCGGGCTGCTTGAGATTCAAATCCTGGCCTGCGCGACGCCCAGCGCGCATTTGCAAGCTTGGCTAAGGAACCAAAGGGATCTTGAGAAACGTTTAATAGGATCTAAGGGGGAACCAGTCAAACGCTGCTGGACCGCACGAAACAGAAAGGAACACCCCCGTTCCTCGTGTGTCCCGTGGCCATTTCTTAATTGGAGGAACAGACAATGCCAGAGGTAACAAGTCACGCACCGGGATCCTTTTGTTGGATTGAGCTCAACACCAGCGATCCGGCTGCGGCAAAGAAGTTTTATTCCGGTCTGTTTAATTGGGAGGCGGAAGACATGCCGGCAGGTCCGGATATGGTCTATACGATGCTCAAAATTCGGGGCCTCGAAGTCGGGGCAATGTGCGGGTTGCAGCCGGAACAAAAGGCTCAAGGTATACCGCCGCACTGGATGTCTTACGTTTCGGTCGAGAGCGCCGATGACGCGGCAAAGAAGGCAGCGTCGCTTGGAGGCACTGTGATGGCCGGCGCCTTCGACGTTATGGATGTTGGACGAATGGCGATCATTCAAGATCCGCAAAGAGCGACGTTCTGCGTGTGGCAGGCTAAGGCGCACATCGGCGCGAAGCTTGTCGGCGAGACGGGCACGTTTGGCTGGGATGAGCTCTGGACGACCGACCGAAAGAAGGCCATCGAGTTCTATACAGGGCTGTTCGGTTGGGGCGCCAAGGACAGTTCGCCGGGAGCGCCCATGGCCTACACCGAATGGCAGAATGGGGGCCAGTCGATCGGCGGAATGCTGGAGATCGCCCCAGAAATGGGACCGGTACCGCCGAATTGGCTTCCTTATTTCATGGTCGAGGACTGCGACGGTATCGCCGAGAAAGCGAAAGCGTCAGGCGGTAAGGTATCCATGCCGCCGACGGACATTCCAAACGTCGGAAGGTTCTCGGTAATCCAGGACCCACAAGGCGCGGCGTTTGCGATCATCAAGCTAACGGGCCCGCACGCGTAACGATTCAGAACTGTAGGGGCGGTCCACCGAGGGCCGCCCTGCTTCCTAGCCGGCAATTCCACTCACTGCGGCATATAGGACCTATAGGACTTATAGGACCTATATTCTCTATCAACCTACTTCTGCGAACTCGCTGCGTCCACCGGAGCACCCTTGCCTTTCCGGCTGTGTTTGTCGAACCACGCGATCAGGTAAAGCTGCTGAAGCAACTGATGCGATGGCCGGCGCCAGCCGTGGTACTCATCGGGCATGCGCACCAACAGCGTATCCTTCTTGAGTATCTTCAACGCGCGATAAAACTCCTCGCTCTGCCTGATCGGTGTTCGCAAGTCAGACTCCCCGGTCATCACCATCGTCGGCGTCTTCACGTTCGCGACATAATGCAGCGGCGAACGCACCGCGTATTGCATCGGGTCCTCCCACGGGTATTTGTCGAACTGGTAGTACCAGCCCGGACCGTCCGTAGTCCCGACAAATGAGTGCCAGTTGATCACCGGTCTCATCGAAACAGCCGCCGCAAAGCGATCCGTGTGGCCGACTATCCACGCCGTCAACACCCCGCCGCCGCTGCCACCGCAGACAAAGAGGTTCTTGTCGTCGATCCAACCTTTTGCAACAGCCGCATCGACGCCGGCCATCAGATCGTCGTAGTCCTTCCCCGGATACGAGTACTGAATCCCGTTGACGAAGTCCTGACCGTAGCCGGTCGAGCCTCGGGGATTGAGGAACAGCACACCGTAGCCGTTCGCCGCGAAGTTCTGAAACGACCAGCTGAACGCCACCGAGTACATGGACCACGGCCCGCCGTGAATCCACAACACCATCGGGTACTTCTTCGCCGGATCGAAATCGGTGGGCTTGATCAACCACCCTTGCACCTTCAAACCGTCTTTGGAGTTGAACCAAAGCTCTTCAGCATCGCCCAACCTCACGCCGGCCAGCACGTCTTCGTTGACGTCCACGAGCTTCTTCATATTCGCCGCGTCTTTGACGTTGAAGGTCACCAGCGTGCCCGGCTCTTTGAAACTCGACCGGACCGCCGCGACCTGGCCGTTGTTGGCCATCGAATACCCTTCGAGGACGTGAACGCCATCGGTGATCTTTCGAACTTTTCCGGCAACCGAGGCGAAGTAGATGTGCGAGGAGCCCGATTCTTCCATGTCGTAATATACGCCTGATCCATCGGTGGCCCAGCGGATTCCGCGGGGGGAGCTTGGGAAACCGCCGGCCCAAAGCTTTTTGTTGCTTCCGGCGTTGTCCATCAGGTAGAGGCTCGCCACATGGTTGGTGTAGTTCTTTTCGTCGTAGCCGGTATATGCGATCCATCGGCCATCGGGCGATACCTGCGGGCCACCGTCGGGACCTTTGCGGTCGGTCAGTGGTTTGACCTCGAGAGTCTTTAGATCGATCGCATAGATTTCGCTGTCTCCGCGCAGGTATTCGGCGTCGGGCTTTCGAATTGCCGAGACGTAGATCGTCTTTCCATCAGCCAACCACTCGGGACTGTTGTGATTGTATTTGCCCGTGGTGATCTGGCGAGGCGTGCCTCCGAGCGCCGAGTCGATCGTGTACACCTGGGTGTTGCCCATCGGCAGCGGGCCTCGTCCGTCAGCCGCCCAGGCCAGGCGATTGACGATGACAGCAGGTTTTGCCCACTGCGCGTTGCGCGGGCGTTCAGGCAGCTTGACGGCGAGGATCGGATCGTTGTCGGGCTCGAATGCATTGAACGCGATCCACTTGCCATCGGGCGACCAATTGATTGCCGACGGCGCCTGTTCGAGATGGGTGAGCTGAGCTACCTCGCGCGTATCGACCCACAACACATGAAGCTGACTTGTTCCATCTCGGTCCGACATGAACGCGATGCGCTTACCGTCGGGCGACCAGACGGGTTGACTGTCACGCCAGTTTCCGCTGGTCAGCTCGCGGACGCGCGTGCCGTCGACATCGACGATCCAGAGGTTGCTCACGCGTTCGTCTTTGACCTTGTCGATCCACGACCGAGTGAAAACGATCTGCTTGCCGTCGGGAGAGATCGCGGGGCCCGCGACGCTTTCCATGTTCATGAAGGTCTCTTTGTCGAGTGTACCGGGCGTCGCTTTCTTCGACTGGGCGAACGCGCCAAGGCACAGTGAAACCAGAAAAAGGCCCATCAAGGTATAGCGAAAAAGTCTTGTGATCATTGTGGTACCTCCTATGCGACTCTTGGGAAACTAGACCGAGTCTACTGCTTTCGAGTGGTTATGTGAGTTGTGCCTTCGTTTTCCACTGCGGCGAGGCCACAATATTGCGTTGCCGGGGTTAGAGTCAAGGCGCAGGGCTTAGGTTGGTAGGAATGGGCCTTATTGTCCTGGAGCGGAGAACTCAACGAATGCGTAGATTTCGCTCAACGTGATCCTGCACGGGATTGTCACAAGATCGATCTCACTATCGATGCCTTCGATGTCAGTTCGCAACCAACTGCCGTCAGCCTGTCGCACGTAATGAGTGACATACGGCTTGTCTTGCGCCACCAGCAGGTATTCCTCGAAGCTTTCGATCGATTGGTACGAAAGAAACTTCTTTCCTCTGTCGTAGGCTTCGGTTGACTCGGAGAGTATCTCGACGATCAGGCGCGGGTTGACCAGCACATCGAGTCCCTGGATGCTCTCGATCACAGGCTCTCCGCAGACAACCACGACGTCGGCGTAACGATAGGGCGGGGCCTTCGGTACTTTTATCCGCATGTCCGCCGGCAATGCTTCGCATCCGTGTGATCGCGCACCACTTCTCAAAGATGTAAGGATGTTAGCCGCGATTCGATTGTGAGTGAGAGTGCTTCCGCTCATCGATATGACGATGCCGTCGAAATACTCCCAACGCTCCTCGGAGTTCTTGTCGAATTCGATGTACCCTTCCAGAGTGAATCGCTCTTTCGGAATCGCAACCATCTTGTCCTCCACGACTAGACCTCAGAGTTGAGGCTTAGCGTAATGGCTAGATTCTAAACACAGCGAACGCGCTCGCGACGCCGACACATCACGCCGGGCGGCTCAGGTAAGAACGAAGCGGGGGTGCGATTGCTCTTCGAACCAGCGCGTTCTTCGCTTTCCACTCTGAAGCTGAATCCATCTCCACCAGGAATCGAACCCCTCCTGATTCCAGCGTCGCTATCGGCACTCCGTCACGATAGAGAATGCGATTGGCTGAGAATGCCGAGACTCGGTCGCCCGGAGTGATGATGCCGACGAGGTTCAGAGGGTCGGCCGCGCTCACGCTGACCAGCGTGCCTTCTCCCGGGGTGCGTCGCATGGCGCGCAGCATCCCAACCGCTTCAGGAAGCGCAAACTGCTCGCCGGAGAAACCCGAGATGAAGCGGCCGCCGCGAATCTCGCCTCGCGCTTCCAGCCGGTGATAAGTCTTAAGCAACTCGCGCCAGGGCAGCGCTACGTCTTCGCGGTCCAGCACCCGCTTGAAAACAACGCCGTATCTCCGCAGCAGGATTCGCGCGATCTTCTCGACCGCCTCGCGATCGTATGAGACGCGGCCGTTCGAAGTCTTCGCCTCGCGTGAGAGCAGCGACCAGCGGCCGGCGTTCGCCATTTCGTAAATTGCCTCGCGGCGCTTGCGTTTCATTGCTGAGTTGGTTCGCTTATTCGACGGAGTGAGCAGCGCGCGCAGGCCGGTGAAACTATCGGCGGTCACCAGCCCGCACGCGACCAGTTCGCCCAGCGCGTCTTCAATCTGCGTGCCCAGCAGTGAAACCCCATCAACCAGATCGGTGAAGAACGAGGCGCCGCGTTGCACGAGATACTCGTAGACCGACGCGGCAGCCGAGGTGAGATTGATCTCGTCTATAGCGGGTTGAGGGAACAGCGGCGCCCACAGCGATAGACTCTTTCTGTTTAGCAGTGCAATCGGCGTCGTCCGCACAGGGCCCGACGATTTCAAGCGCTCGGGACCGGGCTTTGGAGTCGTCAGCCGCGCCCACATCACTCTTCCAGACAAGCACAGCGAATCGAGCGCCGCCGGATCGTAATCAGTCACTCGAGATGGGAAGATCTCGCCTTCCCACGCCGCGGCCGGCGCTTCGAAGCCTTCGAGTTGATCGATCAACGCTGCTACGGCATCGGGGCCTTCGACCTGATGATCGGGCGCGAGCTTGTGCCAGGCGAGCAGGAAGCGAATGAAATCGGCGCTCGACACCGGCTCGATCTCTTGCCGCAATCGGTTCAGCGTGTAGCTGTGAATCCTCGCAAGCAAACGGCGCGCGCACCATTCGGTCTCCTGAAGCCCCGGCGTGAAGCGGCCTCGAAACACGAAGCCCTCGACTTCGAGATTTACCAGCGCCTCTTCAATCAAAGCGAGCTTCAATCCGAGCGAATCGGCTAACGCTTGTGCGGTCACCGGGCCGAGCCCTTCGAGCCGCCCTCGTGTTATCTCAACAAGCGCGGATTCACGGCTCCAATTGGCTTCCGCCAGGACGGTCGGCGCCACGATTGACGGCTCGGTCTTAGCCTCGGGAAATATAACGTTGAGTTGAGGCAAACGTTCTGCTGCTACCCACAGATCGAGTCCGCCCGGGCTCGTGTGAAAAACCGCCGCGCGCCGATCCGCTGAAAGCTCGCCGAGGAAATGCTCCCATCCTCGGCCTTCCCTCGGCGTTATGAAACCAAGCTCGACCAGCGCGTCGTGAAGCTCGTCTGCTCGATCGACCTGCGGCCACACTTCTTCCCGGACTCGCTCGATCGCGGCGAGATCCAGCGCGCCGAGATCAGAAGCCGTCTCCGGATCAAGCCATCGCCGTCCGGATACCGCGCGTGCCCTTCGCTCTTCAAGCGGCGCATCGTCGAGAAACGCATACGGTCGCGCGTTCAGAATCTCCTGGGCGAGCGGCGAAGCTTCGACCACGTCTCGCGCAATCAACGTCTTCTCGCCGTGCTCGATCGAAGCGAGCAACGCTTCGAGACCTTCGATGTCCATCGCTTCTTCGAGGCAGTCCTGAACGGTTTGCTGCACAAGCGGGTGGTCGGGAATCTCGAGGTCGCCGCCAGGCAGGTTCTCACCACATGCGACTTGGTCCGGGAAAACGGCCGACAGCAGATCGTCGGCGAACATCCGTTGAAGCTGGGCCGGAATTTTCTTGCCACCCCGACGGCGCGGAACGGCAAGGGCGCGAGTCGTGTTCCATCGCCAGCGTATTTCAAACATCGGCGCCGCGCACAGTGCTTGAATCAGCAACGGTCGAACCGAAAACGAACGCAGGTAATGAAAAACCTCATCAAGCGCGAAGCTATGAGTCGCGCCTAGCGACAACACGATCGCGTCTTCGGTCGCCGCTGCCTGCAGCTCGAAGTTGAACTTGCGGCAGAAACGCTTTCGAAGCGCCAGCCCCCACGCGCGGTTCAACCGGCTTCCAAACGGCGAGTGAATCACCATCTGCTGCGAGCCGCTCTCGTCGAAGAAGCGTTCAATCACCAGCGTCTCCTGCGAAGGCATCACGCCGAGCGCGATCTTCACGGTGACCAGGTATTCGACTATTTGTTCAGCGGCAGACGATGAGAGACCGATCTCATCAGTCAGCCACGCGAGCGCCGACCCCGCGGCTTCAGGGTGATCCTCGCCGGCCAATCGCTCGGTCAGCTCAGTGCGAAACCGCGAAACCGACGCCGACAACTCTCGCGTTCGGCCGGGCGCTTCGCCGAGCCAGAACGGAATCGAAGGCGGCTTGCCGTGAGCGTCTGCGACCCGAACTCTTCCGTTCTCGACCCGCACAATCTCCCACGAAGCGTTGCCGAGCTGAAAGATGTCGCCCTGCATACTCTCGATCGCCCAGTCTTCGTTCACGGTTCCGATGATGGTGTCGGTCGGTTCGAGCACTACGGTGTAATCGGCTGTGTCGGGGATAGCACCGCCCGAGGTGATCGCCATCAGCCGCGCGCCTTTTCGCCCGCGCAGCCGGTGGTTGATCATGTCGTGATGCAGGTATGCTCCGCGCCGCCCTCTGCGAGTCGCGAATCCATCGCGCAGCATGCCGACCACAGTGTCGAACTCGCTTCGCTCGAGGCCTCGATACGGATACGCGCGGCGGATGGTCTCGAACAATTCGTCTTCGGTCCATTCGTCGCTGGCGACTGAGGCGACGATTTGTTGAGCCAGAATGTCAACTGGTTTTTGGGGAATCGACAGTTGATCAAGCTCGCCTCTGCGGATCGAATCGAGCAGCGCCGCACACTCGATCAACTCATCGCGAGTCGTCGGGAAGATTCTTCCTTTCGGAAAACCCGTCACGCTGTGGCCTGATCTGCCAACGCGCTGGAGCAGAGTCGAAATAGCCCGAGTCGAGCCAAGCTGGCAGACGAGATCGATGTCGCCTATGTCGATCCCAAGCTCAAGCGACGCCGTCGCAACAAGAGCTTTCAACTCGCCCGCTTTCAATCGCTGCTCGGCAACCAACCGCTGCTCGCGAGCCAGGCTCCCGTGATGCGAGGTCACGTTCTCGTCGCCGATGCGTTCGCCGAGATAGCGCGCGACTCGCTCGGCCATCCTCCTCGTGTTGACGAACACAAGCGTTGTTCGATGCGTGGCGATCAACTGGGCGAGACGGTCGTAAACTTCGTCAAAGACGTCGCCGGACATCACCGCGCTCAGCGGCGAGTCGGGCACTTCAACCGCGAGATCGATCTCGCGCTTGTGACCCGAGTCGATGATCGTACAATTCGGCGTTCCGTCTTTGTCGATGTTTCGTGTTCCAACCAGGAATCGCGCGACTTCTTCGATGGGCTTCTGGGTGGCCGACAGTCCGATGCGAACCAGGTCATCCCCTACGAGCGCCTGCAGCCGTTCGATTGAGAGCGCGAGATGCGAGCCTCGCTTGTCGCCGACCATCGCGTGGATTTCATCTACGATCAACGTGCGCGCCGTCTGAAGCATTCGCCGTCCGCCTTCACTGGTCAGCAAAATGTAGAGCGACTCGGGCGTGGTGACGATGATGTGCGGCGGGCGCTTGATCATCGCCGTACGCTCGTGAGCGGGCGTGTCGCCGGTGCGAACCATCGTGCGAATGTTGATCTCGTCCAGCCCGAGGGCCCTTAGCTCTTGTTGTATGCCTGCGAGCGGTTCCTGCAGGTTCTTCTGAATGTCGTTCGAGAGAGCCTTGAGCGGAGAGACGTAGACGACGTGCGTGTTATCTTCGAGCGATCCGGCCAGCGCGAGCCTGACCAGATCGTCGATGGCCGCGAGAAAAGCCGAGAGCGTCTTGCCCGATCCGGTAGGCGCGGCGATCAGCGTGTGACGTCGCTCTTTGATCGAAGGCCACGCGCGCTCCTGCGAAGCCGTGGGAGCGGCGAACTGTTTAGCGAACCAGTTGGCGACTGCGGGGTGAAACAGGCTGAGGCTCATGTATACTCGTGCTTTGTCAAGACGCAAGTAATAGATCGCGCTCGGCGGCTTTGGGCACTTCCACGAACACAAAGAAGCTAGCCGGGTACAGATAGTCTTCTCCGGATTCATCGATGATTCTCAAGTGATGGTCCTTGGCCGCGGTCTCATCTGGCAGAACCTTGTAAACCTTGCGCAGTTCAAGGTCCGGCTCGGAGTCGTTGATGCAAACGGCAAACTTGATTTCGTTTTTCTTTCGCGTCTTCATCGCTAGTCGTCCAAATACCTCTTGATCTTGAGCTTCACTTTCCCAATGCCGTCTGCCTCGTACCAGTGAATCTCTGCTGTCCGTATCCTACCATCGAAGAGGCGGACCGTCCCAATGCCCTTAAGCTTTCTCCAGCGTCCGGGGCCGAACTGTTTACGAAGCCGCTTGATGTCACGAATGGATTTACCAGCGGCGATGAGTTCGATCTCTTCGATGTCACCCACAAGCTCGAAGAACATAGTGCCTCAGCGAATCAGCCGACTTGAAAATCTCTCGAAAATAATAGATAATTTGCGAATGGCTGTCAACTGCTCGGACTCGAAAATAATTATCCAGACGAGGCAGCAGAATTTGGATAGCGAGCGCAGCGTTGAGTCAGCACCCCTAAGAGGTTGACAGCAACCGTCGATTGCATGTTTTGCTCATGGACTGACATTCTTTGTGGTCCGGCGGGAGGTTTCTTCACTCGTGGAGCAGCAGCCTAAATACAGTTCATACCGCGGGCGCGGGACGCCCGAGAATCCACCGAATCGATTCGAGCGGCTCGCGTACCTTCCCATCGTCGAGTCGCCCGATGATCAAGAGAGCGCGGCCAAGACTCAATACCTGAAAGACGCATCACGGTCCCTGATCACTTTCAACGACAGCCCGGATGTCGGCTTCGACGCCAGCATCAATCCGTATCGAGGCTGCGAGCACGGTTGCATTTACTGCTACGCGCGCCCCTATCACGAGTACCTCGGGTTTTCCGCCGGGCTCGATTTCGAAACAAAGATACTGGTCAAGGAAGACGCGCCCGAGTTGCTCCGCGCTGAGCTTGCTTCGCCGAAGTGGCAGCCCAAGGTGGTCGCGATCAGCGGAGTGACCGACGCTTATCAGCCTATCGAGCGAAAGCTTCAACTAACGCGTAGATGTCTCGAAGTGCTGGCCGAGTTTCGCAACCCGGTCGTCATCGTGACCAAGAACCAAGTCGTCACCAGGGATATCGATGTACTGAAGGAACTGGCGAGCTTTGGCGCGGCGGCGGTGTGCGTGTCGGTCACGACTCTTGATGCGGAGCTTGCGCGAGTGATGGAACCACGAACTTCGACGCCGGCTAACCGGCTTGAAGCGATTCACTCTCTGGCAGAAGCCGGCGTACCGGTGCGTGTGCTCGTGGCGCCGATCATTCCAGGCTTAACGGATCACGAAATCCCTTCGATCATCCAGGCGGCGGCTGAGGCGGGGGCTCGACACGCGGGCTATGTGGTGGTGCGTTTGCCACACGGAGTTGGAGAGCTGTTCGAGGGGTGGTTGGAAGAGCACTTTCCCGATCGAAAGAAAAAGGTGTTGAATCGCATTCGCGAGATGCGCGGTGGAAAGCTGAACGATTCGAACTTCGGTTCTCGGATGAAGGGTGAGGGCGTGTTCGCTGAGCAGATCAAGTCGATGTTCAAGCTCGCGTGCCGCAGATCTGGGATGGAGTTCGGCGCGCATGAGTTATCGACGAGCGCGTTCCGGCGGCCAAGCGAAGCACAGCTTAGTTTGTTTGGGCCTCAACAAAGATAACCGCGGAGGACGCGGGGAAAGCAAAGGGCCAGGCGGTCAAACTATGGGAAGCGATAGATTCCCGGTCACTCGATTGTCCGCGATCGTCGCCGCTTCAAGCGCCAACCAGGAAGAACGCACTCGCGCATTCGAAGTGCTGGTCTCCGCTTATTGGATGCCGGTATACAAATACGTCCGCATCAAGTGGAACAAGCCAACTGAAGATGCCCGAGACCTCACCCAGGGTTTCTTCCTTGAGGCCATGGAGAAGAACTTCTTCGGCCGATATGATCCCTCGAAGGCGAGATTCCGAACCTTCCTCCGCACCTGCCTCGATGGCTTTGTTGCAAATGAGAACAAAGCCGCGAGCCGCATCAAACGCGGAGGCGACGCGACGATTCTCTCGCTCGACTTTGACGGCGCCGAAGACCAGTTGAGAATCGCGGCACCACCCGCAGCCGGCGCAATCGATGAGTACTTCGAACAGGAGTGGGCGCGCAGCGTTTTCAGCCTGGCGCTCGAAAGCTTTCGAGCGCAGATGCTCAACGCCGGCAAAGAGACTCACCTTCGACTCTTCGAGCGATACGTGCTTGACGCCGACGATGAGTCGTTGAAGACAAGCTACAAAGCGCTTGCAGCAGAGTTCAATCTCGCAACAACCGATGTCACAAACTATCTTGCTCTCGCACGGCGCGAGTTCCGGCGGATCGTTCTGGAAAAGCTTCGTGAGCTGACGGCGAACGACGAGGAGTTTCGGCGCGAAGCCCGCGCGCTGCTTGGAGTAGACCCGCGATGAGATGGCTCTCGGATGACGCCGTCGATCGGCTTCGCGAGGAGGCCGACTTGCCCGACCTTGGCAGCTCGAAGTACATCGTGATACACAAGTTGGGCTCGGGCGGGATGGGCGCCGTTTACCTTGCGCAGGACGTGGATCTGGGCCGCAAGGTCGCCGTGAAGGTAATGAATGTAGCCGACGCGACCGGTGCGCTCGCGTCTCGAATGATGCGCGAAGCTCGAATCGTCGCGCTGCTCGAGCATCCAAGCATCGTTCCCATACACGACGTAGGCACGCTTGATGACGGCCGCGTCTTCTACGCAATGAAGCTCGTGCAGGGCGCGCGGCTCGATCAATCCGCCGGCGCGTCTCTGTACGATATGCTGCGCATCTTTCAGAAGGTGTGTGAAGCCGTCGCCTTCGCACACGCGCGAGGCGTCATCCACCGCGATCTGAAGCCCGAAAACATCATGGTTGGTCCGTTCGGCGAAGTGCTGGTCATGGACTGGGGCGTGGCAAAGGTGTTGAGCGCCGACAGAGCAATCGACAATGGACAGACGACCGATGACCGTCGTCGGTCGTCCGTCCGCCGTCATCTGGCACTTGAAGACGCCGACCTGATAGCGACGCTTCCCCTTGCCGCCGGGTCCGCGGGCGACACCACTGGAGGGACGGTCATTGGCACTCCCGCGTACATGGCGCCCGAGCAGGCGAGAGGGCAAACGGAACTGCTCGATGAACGCTCGGACGTTTATGCTCTCGGTGCGATTCTTTACTTTCTGCTGACCGGCCGTCCGCCTTATGAGTCGGGAGGCGCGACCGATGCAGGCGAGCAAGCCGGCGCCGGCCGTCCGATGCGCCCTCGACAGATTGACCCGAAGATCCCGCGAGCGATCGAAGCTATCTGTCTGAAAGCTATGTCCGCGGAGCGGGAAGACCGATACGCGAGCGCCAAAGAGATGGCCGGCGACGTGGTGAGCTTCCTCGACGGCGAGCCAGTGTCGGCTTATCGGGAGAACGTCTTCGAGAAGGCGGGCCGCTGGCTCGGCAAGAATCACTTCATCGTTTTGCTGATCGTCGCTTACCTGATTATGCGGCTAATAGTATTCTTCTCAGTCGGGCGCTAATGAACTCGCCGCGGCTGTTTAATAGAAGTATGGAATCGACGGTGGACAGGCGACCGATGACCGTCGTCGGTCATCCGTCCGCCGTCGTCTCTACTGCGAACTTCTTGATAAGGAGCTAATCAGATGTCGAAACCGGTGCTTGGTCTGGTGCTTGGAGGAGTGTTGGGGATATTCGACGGGCTGACCGCGTGGTTCACGCCGGCGGTAAGAGATCAGATGGCGGGGATTGTAGTCGGGTCCACAATCAAAGGCTTGATCGCGGGAATTGCGATCGGCTTTTTCGCTAAGAAGTTCAACTCGCTGCCGCTGGGAATCGTCTTCGGGCTCGCGGTTGGGTTCTTGCTCGCATTCCTCGTAGCGTTCCTTCAGAAGGATCATTACTTCGCGATAATCCTTCCGGGCTCCATCCTGGGACTGGTGGTCGGCTTCGCAACGCAGAAGTATGGGAGACCGATTGCTCAAGCGAGTCGGTAGGCGAGTCCTATCGGTCCTATAGGTCCTATAGGTCCTATTCGTCCTATACTCTTTCTGTGACCAAGCAAGAAATCAGACAGGCCGTCTGGCGTCTGCTGCAGTCGGAACACGTCGCTCGCTTTCCCGGCGCGCGAGGCCGCATCCCAAACTTCACCGGCGCCGAACAGTGCGCTGCGCACGTCGCCGAGCTTGAAGTCTGGCAGGCAGCGCGCTTTGTCAAGTCGAACCCCGACTCACCGCAGCGCGCGATTCGTCACCTCGCCTTGAAACAGGACAAGACTATCTACATGGCAGTGCCGCGGTTGCGCGAAGAGAAGTGCTTCGTCGAGCTTGACCCGTCGCGGCTCGGCAAGAACCTCCACGCTGCGTCCAGCATCAAGGGCGCGTTCGAGTTCGGCCGCCAGGTATCGGTTCGCGAGATGAAACCGGTCGATCTGATCCTGTGCGGATCGGTTGCCGTGCGCCGTGATGGAGCCCGCATAGGAAAAGGCGGCGGCTACTCGGACCTCGAATACGCGATTGCGCTCGAGCTTGGCATCATCACCCCGGTGACCCCGATCATCACCACCGTGCATCCGCTTCAGATTGTCACCGGACGAATCGCACTTAAGCCTCACGACATTCCGGTGGACTTCATCGTGACTCCGGAGAAGTCGATCGCAACAAAGACGCGGATCAGCCGCCCGCGAGGGATCTACTGGGACTATCTTGATGAGGAAAAGATCGCGGCGATCCCCCTGCTAAAAGAAATGCAGAAGAAGATGCGGGCTGGCCGCTCGGTCCAGGGCTCGATATAATCCGCGATGTTCGACAAACTTCAGCTGGCCGCTCGGTCCAGGGCTCGATATAATCCGCGATGTTCGACAAACTTCAGTTTGTTGTTTTACCCATCTCTTTTTCCAGGGACGCGACAAACTGAAGTTTGTCGGACTTTAAGGGAGGAATCGACGAATGTTGTCTGTTGGTGACAAAGCTCCGCAGTTCACGCTCAACGGTGATGGAAACAAGGTCAAGCTGTCAGACTTCAAGGGCAAGAAGGTGGTTCTGTACTTCTACCCGAAGGATCTGACGCCGGGCTGCACGATTGAGGCTTGCGCTTTTCGCGACGATGTCGGCGCCTTGAAGAAGCTGGGTGCGGTGGTGCTGGGCGTCTCGGCGGATACCGAGAAAACTCATCAGAAGTTCACTGCGAAGCACGAACTGAACTTCCCGCTGCTTGCCGATGTGAACCACGAAGTGTCCGATAAGTACGGCGCGTGGCAAGAGAAGAGCATGTATGGAAGGAAGTACTGGGGAATCGCTCGGATCACGTACATAATCGACGAGAACGGCAAGATCGCGAAGGCTTATGAGAAGGTGAAACCCGCGACTCACAGCGAGGAAGTGATAGCCGCAATCAAATCCCTCGGCTAGCGACCTCTGCGTTATCTCACCGGCTCACCGTTTGTATTTCCGGATGAGGCCCTTTACAACGCCCTGAATGGTCACGCGATCCGGCGGATTCACAATTATTGGTTTGTAGCGCGGGTTCGCCGGCTCGAGCCTTATCTGATCGCGCTCCTTGAAAAACGTCTTCACCGTTGCGTCGCTGCCGTTTACCAACGCCACCACCATATCGCCGTTATTAGCCGTCTGGCGCGACTCGACTATAATGCAATCGCCGTCGCGAATTTGTTCGCCGATCATCGAGTCTCCCCGCACCCGAAGAGCAAACAACCGCTCACGGCCCATAAAATCGCGAGGCACGCACACGGTCTCGTGGCTCAGGATGGCCTCGATCGGCTGACCTGCCGCGACTACGCCGAGAAGCGGTATCTCGTTCTCCTGCTCTGAAGCTTCGTCTCTCACCACTTCAATGCCGCGGCTGACATTGGGGATGCGGCGGATCAGCCCCTCGCGCTCCAGCCCGGAGAGAATGTGGTGAACGCTTGCCGGCGAGCTGAGCTTGAACTGTTTGCCGATCTCAGCCATCGTGGGCGCGTAGCCGTGCGCATCGGCGAAGCGGCAAAGGTAGTCGTAGATCTGTCGCTGTCTCGGTGTGACCATCTTACCTCCGGTGTAAGCATAGACTTCGATGTAGCATAGACTTTAGTCTCTGTCCGCCAACTCCGATACAAGAGCAATCGCCAGACACAGACTAAAGTCTATGCTACTTTCGCCCTGCATGTGAAAATCTCTCGAAGATTCTCGAACAGGATGACGCCATTGTCAAGAAGAAAGTGGGGATCGGGCTTCGAAAATAGTTCTTGACAACGTTCAGAGATTTTCGTATATTTTCGGACACCCTCTAGCAGGAAGATGAATTCACAGGTGATGTCGCTATGACTATAGAGCAAGCTATACGGGCGAGATTGAGAATCGAGCCGGGTCGAAGAGTCAGGACGTTTGGGGGCTGGTGCCGGCGAGACAGGGTGTTGCTGGACGGATACGAGATTGGAAAGATCCAAACAAGGCGCGCGCCGAGCCGCACTGAAATCCTGACGATCGCCGCGAGCGGCTTCGTTCCGGGTCACAATGTTGACTGGCTAATTCTTCAGGCACGCGAGCTTCCGCGCGGCTCGGCGGTGAGCAGAGTGGACAGATCGCGTTCGATGATGGATCGCCGGTTTGTGTTCTTGCGGCGAAACGCAGGATGAGTCTGCGGGTGCCAGATGATAGCCCGTGTTGCGAACCAGCAATCAAGATACGGAAGCGCGAATTGCGAGGCTCGAAGCTGTTGCCGCAGCCGTCGAGCGCTGGCTTGCGGATCCGAGGTACGTAACTGAGCAGCTAATGATGAAAGCGCTTCGGGAACTGCGCGAGCTTGACCGGCGATCCTGAAGGTTGCTAACAGGGAGCTCCCATTGATCGACGGTATGAAGCCAACTTTGACAGGCTCTCGTCAAACTGCAGTTGCAGGACCAGCTCCCACTCCGCAATTCCAGGGGATGACCTAAGCCCCCGGGTCATCGCCTGGCTTTTCCTTTTCCGGCGGCCTTGCTTGATCCAAGCTTGCTCACGAGCCTGAACTCCTTCTCGGTGACCGGTTGAATAGAAAGACGGCTCCCCTTCCTCAACAGCACCATGTTCTGCAGCTCTTTTCGCTCCCTCAATTCCGGAAGCGAAACCTGGCGGCCGAATTTCTGTTTGAACTTCACTCGCACGCAGTACCAGATCGGACTGGCCGGCGTCGCTTTCGGATCGTAGTGGCTGTCGCTGGCGTCGAACTGCGTCGGGTCCGGTTCGGCCGGATCGCTCACTTCAGCGATGCCGACAGCACCGGGCGGCTCGGCGCTGGAATGATAGAAGAGTGCTTCGTCGCCGACTTTCATCTCTTTCATCATGGAGTTTCGCGCCTGGTAGTTTCTCACCCCTTCCCACAGCGTTGATTTGTCTCTATTTAAATCATCGATCGAATATGCAGTCGGTTCGGATTTTATCAGCCAATATCGCTTTGCCATTGTTGCTGCTCCTCCTGCCCGTAAATCATTTTGTCGCTTCGAGCGAGAAATGAGGGTTCTCGATCATATACCAGCGCTTCGCTCGATCGAGGTCGGTCACGTGATAAATAACGGTCCGTAATCCTTGAAACATTTTGCCTCCCGTCTGGCGAACGTTGCCAGGTTGAACCGTCGAGGGCGCAGGGAACGCAGAGAGTTAAACATACTTGCTTCTTCTAGCGAACCTTACCGCCGTCTCTGAGCCGCGGATTCTTCAGACCCGTTGAGAGTTTGTTTCTTACTTCTCTAAGTACCCGCGAAGCAAGGAGGCTCTGATGCTCCTCGAGAAACTGTTCCGCGGCTTTCGGATCGCGCTTCGAAAGCTCGCGCAGCGCCCACGACAGAGCCTTCACTACCATATCGTCTCGATCGGCAACCAGCGAGGCGCAAACTTCAAGCGTGCGCGGAGTATCACCGCTACCCCCGCGAGCTTTGCTGTTCAACGGCACGGTGCTGACCAGCGCAGCCCGACGCCACCATCGATTCCTTGAACGTACCCAGCTATGAATGAGCTGGTCGGAAACTTGATTCTCGCGCCACGCCGGTCCGGCGAGGTAGCAAGCAAACATATCAACCGAACCCCAACTAGCGATTCCGCTGCCAAACAGTCTTATGTCTTTTTCGCCAAGGCTAGCGAGCGCCGCGCGGTGATGGCATACAAGCTCATAAGCCACGAAACGGTGCTCCATCGTGTGCTTGTCCAGAAGCAGCAGGGCTAATTCGACGACAAACCGCGGAGGCGATTTGGCGAGCCGCTTTGAGAACTCGCGGCGAAGCGCTCTGATGCTCTCCGTCGTGAAGCTCTCGAGCGACAGGAGTCGCGCTGAGATTTCCTCGGCTGCGATCTCGACGTTGTTTGTTGAGTCACCCGACCGCATAGTTTATCGCACACCCCACTCCCAGACTCCGTATGCGACTTTCTTGTCGAGCGTGTGCCCGGACTGTTTGAGCGAGAGAGCGATCTGACCGCGGTGATGCGATTCGTGCGCGACGACGTAACCCAGAAAAGCTGTAATATGCGGCTTGAACCCTTTGATCTTGCCTCCGTTTTCGAGCGATTTCTTCAGCAACGTTTCCATCGCCCGGCCGGATTCCTTGAGACTCCGCGTAAGAAGTTTCTTGTCCGCCGCCGTTTCCTTTTCGATCTTTTCGAGACCCTCCATGAGCTCCGGCCCGGAGACCTTCAACCACATAAGCCTGACGTTGTGAAGGTGAGCCAGCTGCTGAGCTACGGTTCGCCCTTTCGAAGCCGAGATGTCACTCAAGGCTTCGGGAGGAATCGCTTCCAGCAGGTAGAGGTTGATGCGGTTGTTTATGTTCCACGTATCGACGATTTGGTTCTTAAGATCCAGACTCATCTCAATTCATCCTCTTTTCAGAGAGTCGGGCACAGCGTATGACTTCTACCGCGCGGCCGTATTCAGATGCAAGCTTGACGGAATTTTTGGCGGCGCCATCACTTGATCGTCCGACAAACTGTGAAGTTCGTCAGGCACTGGAGTTTGGCCATTGTCTTCCGCGAATCTCACCAACGCAGTTGGTTGATTGTTCATGCTCAGTCTTAACTCAGTCTACATCGTAAACGCGGCACGTCCGTCCGGAATCCACCAACGCAGTTGGTGGGATTCGAAAGAGAAATGTCCAAACTCTATCGTCCGGCATAGTGAAGTTTGTCGGACAACGAAATGAAAACACGTCAAGAATTTGATCGAGAGGCAGGTCGCACGTTACATTGTTTTCAACCAGCGAGAAGGAGGCGAGATGGGCAGCTACTGCGATTTTGCACCGGGGCATCCTTATCACGGTCCGTACCACGCTAGGGAGTATGGCTTTCCGATTCGCGACGACTCGAAGCTGTTCGAGAGGCTCGTGCTCGAGATCAATCAGGCGGGCTTATCATGGCTGACAATTCTAACGAAGCGAGAGAACTTCAGAGCTGCATTCGACGGGTTTGATATCGATCGAGTAGCGGCTTACGGACGCCGCGAGCGATCGAGACTCTTGCGAGACGCTGGGATCATTCGCAACGAGCTGAAGATCAACGCGGCGATTGAGAACGCTCGCCGGATCGTAGCAATTCGGGAGAGCCATCGATCATTCGCTCGCTGGCTTGACGCTCATCATCCCCTGACGAAGAATGAATGGGTCAAGCTTTTCAAGAAGACTTTTCTGTTCACCGGCGGTGAAATCACCGGCGAGTTCTTGATCAGTACCGGCTACCTTCCAGGCGCACACATTCCGACATGCCCGGTCTACCCGCGCATTGTAAAGAAGAACCCACCCTGGATGAGAGCGCATTAGAAAAGCCTGTCTTTCACGATCGGCCCACCGAGGCTTGCACCAAATTGATTGAGCCTCAAGGGCGATTTGAAGTCGCGGTCGAACCAGTTTCGCGAGTCCAATTTCTCGTTGCGAAGATACTCAAACAGCGAGCCGTGGAAGTGATTGCCTCCCGACTTGGTGACCACGTTAACCTGACCACCCGTGCCAGTGCCGTACTCCGCCGGATAGCTGTTTGAATCGACTCGGAATTCCTGCACGTTCTCGAGTGACGCCTGCAAGCGGAAGGGCGAAGCAATTTCGCCGTTCAGGTTGCCCGGTGAAGAGTCAATGATCGCCGAGCCTTCCACGCCATCGTAGCGAACCGCGTTTTGCTCAACGGCACGCCCGCTGAAACGGATGTCGCCAAAAGTGCCCGATCCGCTGTTCAAGGACCCCGGCGCCTGCAGGTATAGCTGTGAGAGCTGGCGACCGTTGAGCGGCAGCCCCTGGACCTCCCGCGGATTGACGTTCGCGCCGATCCGCGCCGAAGTGGTATCGAGACCTGCATCTTCTCCAGCAGCGACGTTCACGACTTCTGTGGTTCCAGCAGGTTTCAATTCGAGGTCGAGCGTCAATGCCTGACCCACCAGCAGCTGGATCCCAGTGACCTCTGAACTAGCAAACCCCTGGGCGCCCACCCGAACGGTGTAACCGGAGGGTTTGAGGTTGGTGATGAGATACGACCCTTCTTCGTTGGTGAGCGCAGCGCGCTCTTCTCCAGTTTGGGTGTTCTTTACTGTTACTTTTGCGCCTGGAAGCGACGCCTTGTTCTGATCATGGACCGTCCCGACCATCCGACCCTGATCGGTCTGACTGAAGACAGCTCCGGGAAGAAAGAGTTGGACAATCAGCGTGAGGGCTAACATCCCGCCGAGCGAACGGCGCAGTTCGGTGGTTTTCCTGTGATTCATCAATGCCTCCTTGATTTGAGTTGCGGAACAGACTGGTAGTTTGCAGTAGCTTGGCAATGTTGGTTGCTCGGATAAGGACCTGGAACTAGCCGAGCAGCAGGCGCTCGGCTAGCTCCAGATCGTCACGAGGATGAATGGTGCAAGCGCGGAGTCTAACAGCCGAGGTTTAAGCTAGCGTGACGTGGGGGTTAAATCTTTGTGAATCGATGTGTATGCGCATCCGAGCAGATGAGTTCAGGCAAACCGGCGGCACAATTTATTCTTCCGGCTATTCTTCCGGGCTGCCGGTGTGACGAATCATAGTCTTTGCGTCTATGTATAAGACCCTGTTCTTTATGAGCTGAACCTCTTCCAAGGTTAGACCGCCGTTACTCCTGATTTCGAGAGCGACCTCTCCGTATTCGACATAGGGCTGGGTGAAGTACGCAGCCAAAAGGCCGCTGACTCTGTCCTGGGGCATTGGGTTTCTCCTGCTTTCGGGGGTTTAAGAATTCCATAGGCGTCCCTGATTGACCCGGTGATCTTTCAGGAGTCGCTACGATAGTGAGTTGGCCCCGACCTGTCAATGGTAGTCAGGTCCCGACGTGGGGGCTGCTGAACCGGCGAGGTCATGCGCCGCGCGATTTGCCATAGCCAAAGCATCAGTACAGCGGATTCAGGAGAAGATCTCGAATACTGGGGATGGTGATGCGGCGTTAAGTAGTTCGATCTTTATCTCCGGATGCTGTGCGCGAAGCAGGCGCACCTTCCGAGCCTTCGCGCCGGACGCGCGGTAGTCAGTTGGAACCAGCTCCACGTACTTATCGAACGCAGGAAGGTAGAAGTCGGGAGTGAAGCTGTCGACAAAATTTCCTTCCTCATCCCATTCAACTGCGAAAGTGCGATGCTTGTACTGCCACAGGATTTGATGTTCATCCAGCAGTCGCGCGAATTCTTCTTCCCAACGGTCGGCAAATTCAACTGGTTTTCTCTCGTATCGTTCCGTGGTCTCCAGCCACTCTTGCTGATCGACGCTTTGTAAGGCAAGCACCCATATCGCCGGGCTGAATGAACCCAGGAGCCTATCCTGGAGCCCTTTTTGATTCGTAGCATTCATGGTGTCCTCCTAGTCCTGCTGGCACAGGACCGTCGCATGACATTGACGGCGGTCTGTGCTTCAGGAGGTTTCGTTTCATCGATGTTGGTTCTGAGTCTTCGCCTACTTCAGGATAGAAGAACCGGGTTAGAACGCTGTTGCGACTCTCTTACGTTTGTGTGAATTCTCAACGTTCGGAAGGTCGCTATGAGTGCTTTCATCCGGCATATCCTCAGGCGCGGCTATCGGAACAGTGAACGTGAAGCGCGAGCCGCGACCCAGTTCGCTTGTCGCTGTGATCTCACCGCAATGCGCTTGAACAAGATGTTTGACAATGGCCAATCCCAGACCCGTTCCTTCGATTCTGTTCGAGCGCGATTTATCGGCGCGATAAAGCCGTTCGAATACGCGAGGTAGGTCCAAAGCGGTAATACCTACGCCGGTGTCTTCAATGAAAATAACGGCTTTGTCCCGCGCCGGCTCCGCGTTTACCGTTACAAGTCCACCCGGCCGGTTGAATTTCACCGCGTTGTCGATAAGGTTGCTTAGGATCTGCTCAAGCCGAGTGCGGTCAGCCTGAACGAACAGGTTCTCGGGAACCGAAACGCAAAATGAAACCGGGTAGTCTTGTCTGCGGGCTTCTGCGAGGGCAATGACGTCGCCTATTATGCCGTGCAAGCGCAGGGGTTCCAATGCGAGATGAATGTTGCCAGATTCTATAGCAGAAAGGTCCGAAATGTCGGTAATCAGTTTGCTCATTCGGGTGGCGTGTTTGTGCAACTTCCCGATAAAACGTTTACCATTCTGCGGGTCGTCGAATCCCCCTGCTTCCAACGTGTCCGCATAAGCAAGAATGGCGGTCAGCGGCGTGCGTAACTCGTGTGACAGGTTCGCGAAGAACTCTCTCCGCACGCGCTCGAGGCGCTCGAGCTCGGTGATGTCAAAGAAGACCCCGGCTGCGAGGTCGACGTCGAGCGGCGTAACGCGGAGATGATAGATGCGCTGTACGCGCCCGATGAGTTCGACGCGTACCTCGACAGCTGTTCGTTGCTCTAGAACCTGGCGGAACGCATCGTTGATTGCCGGATCGCGGGTAGCGTCTATAAGCCTCGGCTGTTGACCCACGTTCCGCTCCGCTTGCTCGGGAGCCGGGGCCAAAGCGACAAGCAACCCGTAGCTGGAATCGTCCGCGCGTCCCGCCCCTCCGCCGGACTGACTCTCTTTCACTGGCAGCCTGAGTATTCTATGAGAAATCAAAACGTAAAGACCAGATGTTCCTGAAACCGATACTGGGTCGGCGTAAACGCATTGAGTGGAACGAAGAAATTTGGGAACTGGCCGCTGTTGCGGAGTTCACGCTGCCTAAAGACTAGACTCTGCAGCGTAATGTTTCTTGCAAGCCCAAGCTCCCATCTGAAGTAGTGTGTCCGTAGATTGACGCCCGTTCCCGTTCCCAAATCATCGTCGGTAAGCTGCGAGATGATCGAGTTCGCTCCTTTGATCGAGAGGACGTACAGGAAAGACATATCGCCGAACTTCGTAGGCCTTCCAACCTGAAAAGCGGCTAACATCGCATCGCGCTCGTTGGCTTCGGTTCCGAAGTTACGAGCGACCTGGGCATTGAATGTGATCGGATATGCATGTTCTCCGACTTTGAATCCGGTATGACCGAACCGGTAGGTCAGACGCCCGACGTAAAAGTCTTCAGCCGTGTAGATAGCGCCGCCGGCAGTCGTCGTCGCATTGCCTGTGCCTGTCATTGGGCCCGACAAGACGAGTCCGAGCCCAGGCTGCACGATGAAGACAACCCCGTTTGCAGTTGAGGCGAGCTGAATCTGGTTTGGCTCGCGGAAGACCTGAACGTCCCCGCCGAACTGATGGGTCCAGTTTTCGCCAACCTTCAGGTTGACGAGCAAGCCCTGGTGAAAAAGGTTCGACGAACGGCCTATCTTGCCAATCTCATCGCCTGCTATAGCCAGCGGGCTTCCTGCCGTTATCACAGCTACATTAGGATTGCTGAACCAATATTGGGCCGCCCGCAGCTCAATGCTCGAGGCGCCCTTACCGATCGGAAAAACAAATTTCTCGTTGAACCCGTTGAAACGCACATCATCATCGAACAGGAAGCGCGAGTTGTCGGCAAATACTTCCGGCACGCGACCACCCTGAAATTGGACGGTCTTGTTGGGATGGAAGTCCATATACGCTTCGCTGATGAACAGAGGCTGATGCGCGACGGTCGAGGTGAAATCCTGATCCTGAGTTAGCCCGTTATTAATCGGACCCGTAGTGAGCTGACCGTGAAAGCTGAGAGCCTTGTTGACATCCGTGTCGAGATTCAAGCGAAAGCGATATCTCATACGCACGTTCTGCACATGCTGGAGCGTCGGATCGGGCGGTTCGGTTGCGGGCCGGAATATCCCATCGAGGCGAAACCGAAAATCGCCGCCCACTCGAACCGGGCCGATCTTGATGACCCGTTCCTCTACCTTTTTTAAGCGATCCTCAAGGGACGGTGGGTTCTGCTGGGTAGACGCCTCGGTACCCTCAGTTACATCCTTAGCCGGTGTTGAATTACTTGCGGGAGATGAGACACTCGCTGAGGCTTCCACGCGCGGCACGGCACTAGTCCCGCCTGGCGTCTTTGCTGCAAGCAACTGCATCATTCGCTGCTGTTCTTCAATAAGCTTTTGCATCTGGATGAGCTTGTCGTTTTGCCGCTGCAAAGCGTCTTCCAGTGCTCGAATCCTGTCCGCCTCACTAGCTACACCGGAGGTGGGCTTTGATACACCGTCTCCAGTGTCGGTCTTAGGCTGACTCTTTGGGTCGGCCGCGTCGGTCACCCCAGGCGCTGGACTCTTTCCGGTCGGTAAAGGTTTATCCGAAGTAGCCGTTGGCGTATCGCTGACAAGCGTCACCGTGACTGGACGGTTGCTTGTAGTATCCTGTCCGCCTTTCTGCGTCGCGGGGACTCTCATTGGATTCATGCCAAAAAACATAATGAGCGTAACGGCTAACGAGAGGGCCATTGCTGGTTTGTTTCTCATTGTTCTCCTTTTTGAATCATCTTTGCATCATGGTTGGCTACCATACGGAGTGTTTGATGACCTGCCCGCGCGCCATGTAGACGATCTGTTCACAGATATTGGTTACGTAGTCGGCGATGCGTTCAAGGTGCTTGATCACAAACAGCCATTGGACGCCGCGCTCGACGAGCGACGAATCACGTCCCATTGCGGTGATTAATTCAGAATAGAAAAGATCGTAAAGGGAATCGACTTCATCGTCCCGCTCGATGGTAGCGCGGGCCTTGTCTGGATCGCCCGAAGTGAAGGAGTCCAGTCCATCAATGAGCATCTCCTGAACTGTGCTAAACATTCTTGCAAGGTCCAACCCAACTTCAAATTGCGGCTCATTGTTTAGTGCCAGGACGTGTTTGGCAATATTTACCGTGTGATCCGCTATTCGCTCGACCATTGGTGCAGTTCGCGCCACGGAAATGACAAATCTTAGATCGGAGGCCGCCGGCTGTTTAAGCACGAGGACATCAACACACATCTGATCTAACTCTAGTTCCATTACGTCTATGGCGTCGTCTTCGCGGATCACTCGTTCAGCCAGATTCGAGTCGCGCTCCTCAAGAGCGCGCATGGACAGCATTATGGCTTTTTCTGCTGCGCCGCCCATCACGAGCAGTTTGTCGCGGATTTGATTCAGATTCTCTTCAATCAGTCGCTTGTGCATTTGCCGCTCTCCGTAGTCCCGCTAAATCATCCGAAACGCCCGGTGATGTAATCTTCCGTCATTTGCTTGTCGGGCTTGGTGAACATCTTTTCCGTTGAGTTGAGCTCGATCATCTCGCCAAGCCAAAAGAAGGCTGTCAGGTCCGACACGCGAGCCGCCTGCTGCATGTTGTGCGTAACGATTACTATTGTGTATCGCTCTTTCAGCTCCACGATCAGCTCTTCAATCTTCTGGGTTGCTATGGGATCGAGCGCGGAACAAGGTTCGTCCATTAGGACGATCTCCGGCTCTACCGCAAGCGCCCGGGCAATGCACAGCCTCTGCTGCTGGCCTCCAGACAGTCCGTACGCAGACTCCTTCAATCGATCTCTTACTTCGTCCCAGATTGCTGCCGCTCTCAAGCTGGATTCCACCCGCTCAGCAAGCTCGCCTTTTGAGTGCGTGAGGTTGTTGATTCTCAATCCATACGCAACGTTGTCAAAGATCGAGCGTGGGAAGGGATTGGATTTCTGGAACACCATACCCGCCCGTCGCCGGAGTGACACGACGTCGGTACGCGGTGCATAGATGTCCTCTCCGTCGAGCTCGACACGACCCTCAACTCGAGTCCCGGGTATCACATCGTTCATCCGGTTAAGCGTGCGAATCAACGTTGACTTCCCGCACCCCGATGGCCCAATGAACGCGGTGACCTGATTTGGCGGAATCGAGAGTGAGATGTCCTTCAGCGCGCGGACCTTGCCGTAGTAAAAATTCAGGTTCTCAATCTTTATCTTTTCCGGCGCGGCGGATTTTTCTGTGTGCGGCTCAAGCTTCCTACGAAGCGCGGCCTCGCTCGCTGCTTGCAATGCGGATGAAGATGCGGAGCCAGTGCTTTGCACGCTTTCTCCCTCTTCGTGTGAGTCTTGCGGAAATGTAGCCATTGTTTCGTTCAAGAACTGTGCGCCGTGTGATCGGTCAATAAAAACTCTCTGACGCTGGAAACGATTTCATCGCGAACTCGCCGGAATACTTCCAATTGTTCCTGTTCGCCGCCGGCTGCAGCAGCCGGATCATCAAAGCTCCAATGAAGCATCGTGGCTGGAAAGGCCGGGCAAGTTTCTCGCGCGCGGTCGCAGACAGTTATGACATTGTCGAACTGGTCGCCCGTCATCTCAACCACAGACTTGGAGCGCTGGTCACTGATATCGATTCCAATCTCGGCCATCACCCGGACTGCCATCGGATTAATTCGCGTCGGAGCGTTGCCGGCACTTGCCGCCTCGAAACGATCGCCCGCCAGATCGCGCAAGGCCCCCTCGGCCATTTGGCTACGGCACGAGTTGCCCGTGCACAAGAACAGGACGCGCTTCTTTGGCTGCCGGTCGCTCATAACCCCGATTTATTGCCGCCTTTCATGCCTTGAAACATGTCATGCTTGCTGATGCCTGTTGCGAGTGAGAATCTTCACGGCTATGTTCAACACAAGAATCATAGTCACCAGCACCAATGTCGCCGCCCAGGCCATGTCGTGCCATTCCTCGTAAGGCGATTGGGCGTAGTAGTAAATCTGAAACGTCAACGAAGCCATTGGCTGGAGCAGGTTTGTGCTCAGGTAATTCAACCCAAGCGCCGTAAACAACAATGGGGCGGTTTCTCCGGCTATTCTCGCGACTGCCAGCATGGCCCCGGTAGCGACCCCGCTTGCGGCGGTGCGCAACACGACCCCGAGCGTCACACGCCATCTGGGCGCTCCCAAGGCCAGCCCCGCTTCTCTCAGGCTGTGCGGCACAAGTCTTATCATCTCCTCCGTCGTGCGAGCGACGATCGGCATCATCATTATCCCGAGTGCGACCCCGCCCGACAACGCCGAGAAGTGCCCCATTGGATGAACCATGACCGTCCATACAAACACCCCGACGATTATCGAAGGGGTCCCGGTGAGCGTGTCGATCAAGAAGCGCAGCAGAAGGCCAAATTTATTCGAGCCGAACTCGGAAAGATAGATTCCGGCCAGGATGCCTACCGGCATTCCGACCATAGATCCGAGAGTAATTAGAATGACCGAGCCAACAATGGCGTTTGCAATTCCGCTGCCTGGTTCCCCGACAGGTTTTGGTGAGTTAACCAGAAAGCTAAGGCTCAAGCCCCGCACTCCGCCCCAAAAAATATACCCGAGGATCAAGAACAGTGATGCCACCGCGAAGAGCGCGCATAAACCGGTTATCACGGTCATGGCGGTGTTTACTAATTTGCGGCGGGCGAGGTTAGACATGAGCGCCCCTTCCCTCTCCGCGGGTTACACTCCACACTAACAAGCGCGCCAGCATGTTTATGATGAACGTGACGAAAAACAGAATGAGACCGAGCTCGATAAGCGACTGCAAATAGATCTCTCCCGAGGCTTCGGTGAACTCGTTGGCAATTGCAGATGCGATGGTGAACGACGGGTCAAAGAGCGAGGCCGATATTTGCGGCCTGTTTCCGATCACCATTGTGACCGCCATGGTCTCGCCGATGGCGCGGCCAAGCCCGAGGATGATCGCTCCCGAAATGCCCGACTTAGCGTTCTGCAACACGATGAGTGTTGCTTCCCATTTTGTTGAGCCGAGGGCCAGCGATGCCTCTCGCTGCGTCCCCGGCACGGCGCGGAGCACGTCGGTCGATACGGCGGTTATAATGGGCACGATCATGATCGACAAAATAAGCCCTGCCGTGAGCAGGCCAAGCCCGTTCTGATTTCCTCGGAAAAGCGGAAGGAATCCAAGAGTCGCCTGCAACGCCGGATAAACGTGATTGCGCAGCGTCGGCGCAAGCACGAAGATTGCCCACAGCCCGAAGACGACTGACGGAATGGCCGCCAGCAACTGCACAATAAACAGAATGGGATTTGACAGTTTTGGCGGCGCCTTCTCGACCAGGAAGATCGCGACCCCCAGGCTGATCGGAACTGATACCAGCAGCGCGATGACGGCCGACACGACGGTGCCGTATATGAAGGGAAGCGCTCCAAACTGTTCCCCAACCGGATCCCAGACTGAGCGGGTCAGAAACCCAAACCCGAATTTGGCGATTGAAAGTTTGGAATTGATCGCCATCTCGACCATTATCAAGACGGCGAAACCGGCGATGAGTACCGCAAAGAAACCCGTGGTCCATTTGAACAATGGATCGCCGATGCGTGGCCGGGCCCTCAGGCTCGAGGCGGCCCGGCCAAAAGGTAGCGTCGGCTTGTTCGGCGCAAGCGGCGTCGCCGAACCCTGTCCTGTCAGCGTTGATCCCATGACGAGAGCCCAAGCTCGGTTAGCCGCGGATCGGCTTACCCTGATAAGTGATCGACTTGATCTTCTGCTCCGCCTTAGCCGCGACCTCGGCGGGGAGCGGGGCGTAGAGCAAAGGCTTGGTCATCTGCTCGCCGTCGTGTATGGCCCACCAAAGGAAGTTCACCAGCGCCTTTCCCTTCGCTTGATCGTCTTGGTTCTTGTAGACGAGGAAGTATGTGAAGGAAGAGATGGGATATGCATCTTTGCCGGGCGCGTTGGTAATTGAGACCCTCAGGTCGTCGGGCATTTGATTGGCCGTCGCGGCCGCCGCGGCGGTGACTGAGTCAAGAGAAGGCTTCACGAATTCGCCCGATGAATTCTTGACCGCCGCATAAGGCAGTTTGTTCTGTTCGGCATAGATCAGTTCGACGTAGCCGATCGAGTTTGGAGACTGCTTGACCTGTCCGGTGACTCCCTCGTTGCCTTTTGACGCGATCCCGATTGCCGGCCAATTGACCATCGTACCCGCGCCTACATGATCTTTCCATTCGGGACTCACTTTAGACAGGTAGTCGGTCCAGACATACGAGGTGCCGCTTGGATCCGAGCGCCGGACGACGTTAATGGTCGCGTCCGGAAACGAGACTCCAGGGTTCGAAGAGGCGATTGCCGTATCGTTCCACTTGGTGATCTTACCAAGGTAGATCCCTGCGATGGCGTCGCCCGTGAGTTTGAGATCGGTCGTCACAGACGGAAGGTTGTAAGTGACAACAACGGCGCCGAGCACTGTTGGAATGTGGAGGATCTCACCTGGAGCCGCCTTCAACTCATCATCTTTCATAGGCGCGTCGGAGCCGCCGAAGTCAACGGTCTTAGCGGAGATCTGCTTAATGCCGCCACCCGAACCGATCGATTGGTAGTCAAACTTCGCATTCGGGGTGATCTTGTTGTATTCGCTGAACCACTTCTGGTAGAGCGGATTAGGAAACGTTGCGCCCGCGCCTTGCAACTTTACTTCGGCATTTGAATCGGGACCGGTTGAAGAACCGCAGCCAACTAGGGGTAAGATCATCAGTCCTGCGATGATCCAGGGCACAATCGCACGCGTCGCGCGAAAATATCTCTTCATTCTATGATCCTCCTGCTCTCGGGTTAGTCTGCGCTAGACCGCCAATATACAGGCGTATTGTTAAAACCCCGCGACGCAAGTGTTAAATTTATGTGAATTCGCCCGCTCGATGCGGATACACACATTTTTGACGTTTCGAGTGTCATCAAAAAGGAAGAGTCACAATCTGAGTATTGGAAATCCCAATGTGTCCTTGGCCGGAGATGAACGTCCACGCTTGTTTGCGACATCCACTGACGCGAAATTTCAGCGCACGATTACTCAACCGAAACATTGATTTAACCTATCATTGATAGAATCGCCCGTCCCTGAGCCTTAAGGATGGCGGCGCCAAACCAGATGAACTCAAAATCAATCACACCAAGGAGAATCTATGCTTACACGTCTCAGCTCTCGCTCGCTAAACATTCTATCTGCTCTCACACTTCTTTTCGCTTTTGCGGCGTTCCAGTTCCCGTGGGCCTGCCTAGAAGAGCTTGTCATCGCTGACGACCATGACCAGGAGATCCTCACCTTTTCGAGCGTTGGGGACTCCCGTCAGGACCCGGTGACCTTCGACCCGACGACCGCCCCGCTTTCAGGCCAGGACGCGATCTGGCTCCAGAATACCAAGGCATGGTCACGGATCATCGGCTCGATTCAGAGCCAGAAATCCAGTCTCCTGTTCTTCAACGGCGACATGATTATGGGTTACGTTTGGGCCAAGGTTCCGGCGAACAATACGACGGTTGCTGGCATTGTCAGCTCTGATCTTTTGAAGTTCTACCAGCAGTATGGCTTCTGGCGCGGCATGGTCGCCGGGTTGATGGAAAACGGCACCTACGTGGTACCGGTCGCCGGTAACCACGAGACGCAATGCAAAGCCTGCGGAAAGACGGCCAAGGTCGAAAATGAGGACGCCTGGCGGGCCAACATGGGCGACCTGATCTTAGACAACTCACGCTTTCAGAGTCTGTTTGGTCAGCCGCCGTCGAATGAGAACACCAGCAACAATGGGGCACTGGATGGTTTGGCTACCGACCAGAGCAAGCTTTCCTACAGCTTTGACTTTCAAGGCTCGCACTTCGTCGTGATCAACACAGACCCTGTTGGAAAAGACGCACACGCGCCAACTAACTGGTTGGCCGTTGATCTGGCCGCTGCCCAGGCGCGCGGAGCGAAAAACTTCTTCGTTTTCGGGCACAAGCCAGCCTACACGTACTATTACGGATCAGACCCAGCGCACCCGTTGCCGGCAGCGCCTTCCGGATTGGACAACTTCCCCGCGGATCGGGACGCCTTCTGGGACATCATTGAGCAGTATGGAGCGATCTACTTCTGCGGCCACGAGCACATCTTCAATGTGTCGAGGCCTCGCGGCGGAGCCTGGCAAATTCTCGTCGGTTCGGGTGGCTCACCTTTTGAGGCAAGCCCGACCAATGCCACGATCAATCCTCAGACCGACCGAGACTATGCCTGGGTGACGGTGAAGGTTTACAGGAATGGAAAGATCACGATTACGGCATATGGTTTCGACGATCAATACAGCACGACCCACATCCTTCAGTCCGTTACAATTCACTAATCCTTTTAGCCCGCGGACTCTTGTCTCTATCACATAGACACGAGCGCCGCTCGCAGAAAGTCCTGCGAGCCGCTTCCGCTTTAGCATTGTGGCCGCAGTTTACCTCTGGGTATAGTGGTGGCATGATGGACACGGTTGGATAGGCGGGTTGACTTGGATGCGGATTCAACTTTACTTACCTCGGTCCAGGTGTCCCGCCTGGTTGGGTGATCTTCAGAAAGAGGGACTGTGACCGGCACGAATGGCTTCGTCGCACAGAGCAATAAGAAGGACAAGGGACTGCGCAGAGATCCAACGTGGATCGCCGACAACAACAATCAATATACCTGCCCGATGCACCCGGAGGTTCGCCAAAAGGGTCCAGGCTCATGCCCAAAGTGCGGAATGGCGCTTGAACAAATGACTATCACGCCGCCGCCAATGAAGGTTGAATACACCTGCCCGATGCACCCCCAGATCGTGCGAGATGCACCGGGCTCTTGTCCTATCTGCGGAATGGCGTTGGAACCAAGGACCGTAACCGGAGAAGAGAAAAATGAAGAACTGATTGACATGACGCGCCGGTTCAAAATCGGCCTGATCCTCGCAGTCCCGCTGTTGCTTCTCGCGATGTCAGACCTGATTCCCGGCCAGCCTTTGCAGCATGCCTTCTCGATGAGTCTGCTCAGGTTTGTTCAGTTAGCTCTCGCCACGCCTGTGGTGCTCTGGGGAGGATGGCCATTCTTCCAGCGGGGTACGGGAGTGGCCTTCTGGTACAGCGTCATTGCCACCTTTCTTCCGAACATCTTCCCGACTTCGTTCCGCAGCGAAGGCGGCGAAGTTGGCGTTTATTTTGAAGTCGCTTCGGTGATCGTCGTCCTCGTGCTGTTAGGACAGGTTCTCGAATTACGTGCGCGCAGTCAAACAAGCAGCGCAATCAAGGCGCTGCTCGGACTGGCGCCCAAGACTGCCCGAGTCGTTCGCAACGATGCCAAAGAAGAAGAGATCTCCCTGGATGTCATCAAGCCGGGAGATAGGCTCCGCGTTCGCCCAGGAGAAAGAGTTCCGGTGGATGGAGTGATTCTCGAAGGTACGAGTTCGGTAGATGAGTCTATGTTGACGGGCGAGTCTATTCCTGTCGAGAAGACGAAAGGTGACAAGGTCACGGGTGGCACTGTCAATGGCACGGGCGGCTTCATCATGCAGGCGGAGCGCGTCGGCAACGAAACTCTTCTTGCCCAGATCGTGCGCATGGTTAGCGAAGCTCAGCGCAGCCGCGCTCCCATTCAACGACTCGCCGATGTTGTTTCCTCTTACTTTGTTCCTGCCGTCATTGTGACCGCCATCATCACCTTCGCCGTGTGGGCTCTTGCAGGGCCTGAGCCGCGCCTTGCCCATGCGATCGTCAATGCAGTAGCGGTGCTGATAATCGCCTGCCCCTGCGCACTGGGACTTGCGACGCCGATGTCGATTATGGTCGGAACAGGCCGCGGCGCCACTGCAGGCGTGCTCATAAAGAATGCTGAAGCCCTTGAGATTCTGGAGAAGATTGACACTCTCATTGTGGACAAGACCGGCACGCTCACCGAAGGCAAGCCGCGCCTCACCTCTGTGGTGCCGTTAAATGGGACGAGTGAGTCAGAGCTCTTACAGCTTGCCGCCAGCATCGAGCGAGGAAGCGAGCATCCCCTGGCCGCGGCGATAGTAGCCGGTGCGCAGCAGAGGAACTTAAAGTTATCCGAAGCTCAGGCTTTTCAATCCATCACCGGAAAGGGAGTGGTGGGCAGAGTTGATCAACGCGTGGTTGCTCTCGGCAACATCAGGCTGCTCGAGCAACTGAACATCGAAGCGGGTGGTTTGATCGAGCGAGCGGAGACCCAGCGCAAAGAAGGCGAGACGGTGATGTTTGTCGCCGTTGATGGCCGCCTGTCCGGTTTGATTGGCGTCGCTGATCCGATCAAAGAGTCTGCCGCCGATGCAATCCGAGAGCTTCACGACGACGGGATACAGATTGTTATGCTCACCGGGGATAACCGCACTACTGCGGAGGCGGTGGCTCGCAAGTTAAGCATTGATGAGGTACACGCCGATGTTCTGCCCGAACAGAAAAGCGAAGTGGTGAAGCGCCTCCAGGCGCAGGGCAGGAAGGTGGCGATGGCTGGTGATGGGGTCAACGACGCTCCGGCTCTGGCGCAAGCTCAGGTCGGAATCGCCATGGGCACTGGTACAGACGTCGCAATAGAGAGCGCTGGTGTGACTCTGTTGAAGGGCGACCTCCGCGGCATTGTACGAGCACGGAAGCTCAGTCGCGCCGCGATGCGCAACATCCGGCAGAATCTCTTTTTCGCATTCGTGTACAACGCAATTGGAGTGCCCATCGCGGCCGGCGCGCTCTATCCGGTGTTTGGGCTGCTGCTCAGTCCGATGATTGCCAGCGCTGCGATGAGTTTCAGTTCTGTGTCGGTGATCGGCAATGCGTTGCGGCTGCGGAAGGTTGAGCTGTAAGGCTATGCTACTTCAACCCGGCGCTTGCCAGGGTATGTATCGAGTCACGTCACCGTGGATTATTCCAACCCTCAGCGTCCAAACATTGATTTAATACCGCCCTCTTGTAACTTATCACTCCGTCGCGCGAACCAAGTGCCACTACCTTGTCTTTTAGCCAAAACGGGTCTGCGAAAGTGCTGGGGGTATTTGGGTGCTAGGGTCAGGTCTGCAAATTTGCAATCGTCGCTGGGCGGCGCACAGAACTACGGACTTACTGTTAGCTTGAGTGTATTCGACGTCTTCCCGGTTGAGTTGCGAACCTGCACACTCAACTCGCCGGGCGCCTGGACTAACGCATTGACGAGCTGGCCCACGAGTTCCGTAGTGCTCGAGCTCTCAAGTGAGAGCGATATGTTGTTCACCAAAAGTTGAGCTCCCGCGTCGAAGTCGGTCCCATCCACAACAAGCCGGAATTTCTTTACGTTCACCCCGACGAAAAGCTGATCCCATACGTTAGCCCGCTTTTTCTTGTACACGAACATCGACGTGAGCTGTGGTGTCTTATCCGGAGGAGGCGGAGGAGGATTTGAATCACCTTTGGTCACCGCGAACGTCTGCTGATTCGAGCGCGTGCCTTCCGGGTTTCGAACCTCGAGTGTGATCGTTCGCTCAGCAGCAATTGCGCTCGCAGGCAGATCAGCAACAAGCTCAAAGTTGGACGAACCCTGCCGCGTCGCGAGCGGTAGGTTGTCACTCACATCGAAAACTACCGCGCCCGGCTTGACGTGACGAGTGACGACAGAGATCGTCACGCCAGCCGACCCCGCCTTGATAGCAGACGGACGAGGCGCGCCGATAAATGGCAGCGAGTCGCTCCCCGCCCGGTGGATCCGGTAGATGAAATGGTGGTGCTCGCTCAGATCACGATGGGTCACCGGATCGAACCGCGCAACGTAGATGTCGCCGCTGATCGGATCGATCGCCGTATCAACGGGACCGTCGTTGGGGTCTATCAGGCCAAACTCTATGATCGACGGCTGGATCTTAGTCGTCTGAAAGCCGTTCACTGCGTCGCCGGTGAGAATGAATCGCTCCAGGTCGCCGCCTTGCCCGGGTAGATGCTTAAACAGCGTGACCAGCATTTGATTAGTCGAGTCGCTCGCCTGAGGACCGGTGTAGAAAGCAATCGATGTCGGCGTCAGGTGCGCAGCGAACGTTGCAATCGGCCCTCGCACTCCGGCGCACGCAGGGATGCCGGCGACCGGCGGCCCCTCGCATCCAGGAAAGCCATAGTTGCTGCCCTGAACAATCCAGTTGATCTCCTCCAACGGAGCGTTGTCCGGCAACTGGCCCAACTCTCCCGAGCCTCCGTCAGTAGTAAACAACTGGCCGTTCACGGGATGAAACGCCATGCCGAACGGATTGCGAAGTCCCGTCGCAACTACGGAGATGGACGGATTGTCGACGTCAATCCGCAACACGCTCGCATTGTAAAGCCGCTCAGCCGGCCGGCCGGGCGCCGGTGTGCCAGCGTCCGTAGAAGAGCCTTGCCCGACGTAGAGAAACCCGTCGGGACCAAACTTGAGGCGGTCGGTCTGGTGATCACCTTCGCTCGGCAAGCTGTCGACTATTATCGTGCTCTCGTCGGCGACGTCATCGCCGTTCGTATCGCGCAGCCTGACTATTCGCCCAGCGCCCCCCAGCGGATTGCTTGTGAGATACAAATCGCCGTTAGCGCGGAACTCGAGACCCAAGGGCTGCACAAGCCCGGTTGCAAAGGTCTTTATCTGGTCCAATCGTCCATCACCGTCGGTGTCAACCAGTATCAGGATCTTGCCCGGATAGGTCCCGACAAAAAGCCGGCCCCGCGAGTCGAACGCCATCGATACCGGACCACTAAATGACGAAGCCGCGAAATCAGGGACGTTCGTAGGATCGGCGAAGATGTTGAACTCAAAGCCGGGGGCTACGGTGACCGGATCAGTTTGAGCGCTTGAGCGATTTGAGAAGCTGATGGACGTGAGAAGCAGAGCTACAGCCGTGGCTGCGCCGAGCGAGCGAGCGCGATGTGACCTCAACAAAACTTCTACCCCCTTGGTAACTGCGGTGCAGCGAATCTCGGACCGGGACACTGGCTTCGCGAGATCCAACAGCGACTACTTTCTCTTGCCGCTCCAGGTGCCTTCGCCCAATTCCCCGAGCACAACCTTGCCTTTCATGCTGTCTTTGCTCTCAATCTTCCCGCTGTAGACGATGGTCAGATCCTGGCCTTGCGCATTGATCTTGATCGTGAAGGTAATGTCGGAGCCTTTGACAGTCCCCGTCAGAGGGCTCTCTCCGAACTGACCCTTGTACGTGCCGGTCAGCTTCTCGCCTTCTTGCTTGAATGTAAAGCTTGGATTGCCGGAGCCTGCCGACGTTTCGACGGCGACGCTCCACTCGCCGGTGACGTTCGCGCCGCCCGCCTGCGGCGGTGATGCCGGCGCTGAAGGAGAACCGGCGGCGCCTTCCAAGTGCGGAACGGCTGACCATGGGCCGGTCGCGAGGCCGCCGAAGTCCGCCTCACCTTTCATCGAATCCTTTTCCACTTTACCTTTGTAAGTGATGACCATATCCTGCTCCTGGAATTTGATTTTCATCACAAAGGTTATGTCGTTCCCCGCGACCGACACGCTCTCGAGCGGGCGCTCGCCGCGCGCCCCTTTAGCCATGCCGGTCAACTTGTCCCCATCTTTCTTGATGATCAGCACGGAGGTGTTCTTGCCGTTTGGCGATTCTACGGTGAAGTCCCAACTGCCGACGACGTTTGCGCTCTGGACTGCTAGCGAGGACGTGCCGAGCAGCAGCAAAGCGATCAGGATGAATGTTACTGCGAGGGCTCTTCTCTTCATGATTGTCTCCTTGTTTGAAAGTAAAGCTTAGAGTCTTTTTCCGGGCAAAGACGCAAAGTCGCAAAGATCGCAAAGCTCAGCTCGACGCTTATGTTACCCCTCCAGATTCTCACTTGTCTTCAGCGTAGTTATAGCTCTGCAGCTTTCGGTAAAGCGTCTTACGGCCGATCCCCAGAATTTGGGCCGCGCGCGTCCGGTCGCCGCGAGTGTAAGCCAGCGTTTGCATGATCACTCTCTTTTCGGCTTCGTCGATTGTCGTGCCGACTTCCACCTCGATTGTCTTGCTGGCTTCGGCGCCGCGGACTGCGTGTGGCAAATCGTCGATCGCGATCATTCGTCCTTGCGCGATGATGACCGCTCGCTCCATCGCGTTCTCGAGCTCGCGCACGTTGCCGGGCCATTCATAGCGACGCAGCCATTCGAGCGCCTTCTTGGTGAGTCCGGTGATGTTCTTGTTCGAGCGCTTCTTGTAGATCTCTAGAAAGTGCGTTGCAAGAAGGGGAATGTCCTCACGGCGTTCTCTGAGCGGCGGCAGCTTTATTGGATAGACGTTCAGCCGGTAAAAGAGATCGCGGCGGAAGCGGCCGTCGCTGACCGCCTGCTCGAGATCGACGTTCGATGCGGCGATCACTCGCACGTCCGTCTTTACGATCTCGTTGCCCCCGACGCGAGAGAACTCTCCGTTCTGAAGCACTCGCAGTAACCGCACCTGGGCCGACAGTGACATCTCCGCTATCTCATCCAGAAACAGCGTGCCGCCATTCGCTTCCTCGAACTTGCCTATGCGCCGGCTGCGCGCGTCCGTGAACGCGCCCTTCTCGTGCCCGAACAGTTCGGACTCGAGGAGAGTTTCGGGAATGGCTCCGCAGTTGATCTTTATGTAAGGCTTTTCTACTCGCGAGGAGCGCGACTGGATCAAGTCGGCCATTAGCTCTTTGCCGGTGCCCGACTCGCCTTGAATCAGGACGGTGGTGTAGTTGTCCGCGACGTAAAGCGCCATCTGCATGCAGCGCATGAAGTTGTCGCTCTTGCCCACGAGACCGCTGCCGCTGTCCTGGCTGTGCGCGTGTTCGAGCTCACGGCGCAATCTCAGGACTTCGGCCGACAGCCGTGCTTTCGAGAGCGCGATCGCAAGCTGGTCGGCAATGCCCAGCGCGAGCGCGGTCACCTCTTTGGCGAACGACTGCTGCGGCTCGGACCACAGCAGAACCAGCGCGCCGAATATCTTGTCCTCGATCAAGATGGGCGCGACGATCGCCGCACCGGCATTGAAGACTTCGGTCAGAAACGAGCGCGCGTATTCGTGCTGATCCGGACTGAGAATCTTGAGCATCTGGCCCCGACCGACGGTCTTCGGCATTAGATCGAGAATCGGAAACTTCAACGACGGCCGCTTGAGAATCTCTTCGGCCTTGACCCCCGACGTGCGCAGATTCGTGAAGTGAATCTCGCTGTTGTTGGCGTCGATGATCGCCAGGCACGCCGCCTGAATGCGAAGCAAGTCGACGGAGCGATCGAGTATGCGCTCGATCACCTCGGTGAAATCGGAACCTGTGTTGATGTCGTTTGCGATCTCGAGCAGCACCTTGTTGATTCGCGCTTCGCGTTCCTTCTCGGTGTAGATGTGCGTGTAGCGGTAGCCGATCGCGATGTGCTGCGCCAGATTGCGAATGAAATTTATCTCGTCGTCGTTCCAGCGATAGTGCTCGCGGCAGTGATGCAGTCCCAACATCCCCAGCAGTTGCAGGTTGAACGTGATCGGCACGACCAAAACCGACTTGCTGCCCATGCCATCGATCAGCTTTTGAAGGACGGGCGCAACGTCCGGCGACGAGGCGTCCTCTATGGCCTGGGGGCTGTAGAGGTCAATGCCTTCCTGTAGCCGTTCGAGATCGACTCGCAGTTGCACCCCGAGCAACGAAGGCAGTTCCTCCTCGACATTCGCGCGATATTCGTGGGTGATGCGAAGATGATTCTCCGGCGTCAGGGTTATCACGTCGCAGCGGTCGACGCCCATCATCTTGCCGACCTCTGTGACCGTGGCTTGAAGGAAGTGGTCGAGGTTGATGACCGAAAACGTTTCCGAGCCGATGCGGTTGAGGATCGCCTCGCGCGCTTCGTGCATTTTGAGCTTGCGCTCCAGCGAAAGTGTATCCCTCATCTATCTACCGTGTGAGTGTTATGACCTGGCTCTCACCGCCGTCGGGATTGCGCAGTTTTATTTGGACCGGCGCGCCTGGCGGAAACGCGCTGACAGGCACGCCTTTCGCCATAAAGGCTGTCCCGTCATCACTCTGCGATCTGGCGGGATATGCGGCCTTTCCTACTACAATGCTTACACCGTCCTGCATGCCAGACCCGAAGACGAAAAGTTTTTGTTTCTTCGCCTTGTAGCTGACCTCCTGCAGTACGGGAGGAGTGATGTTCACCTGGGTTGTTAGCGCGCCAAGTGCGCTCAGCCGCCCGCCTCCGATGACGTAGCTGCTGAGATCGTCCACCACCTCCACCCCTCCGAGGATTCTTCGTTTTAAGAGGATGGCGTTGTCGCCGGGGTGTTTGGATTTTGCGAGAGCTGCTACCCCGGAGACGCAGGCCGCCGATACCGAAGTCCCACTCGCGCTCGTGTACCATTTCAAAGGATCGGTATCCTGTGTGCACAGCAAACAAGTTCCACGCGCTTGTGTTGTCAGCACCGAGACGCCGGGCGCCGCGAGGTGCACCGAATGAGGTCCGAACCCGGTCTGTATAATGAAAGGATTGTTCAGCGGGCGCCATATGCCGTCATTGAAGTCCGATGCTGCCACGACGATCTGGTTCGGCAAGAAATACGACGCCGGATAGATCTTGCTGAAGTCCAGGTCATACCCTTCGTTTCCAGCTATGCAAACCAGAAGGACGCCCGCATCGTTTGTGGCCTTGACCGCGTCCGCGAGCGCAAGGGCTGTTTCGTCGGAGACAAGACTGGGATCCAACAATGTGGTCCAGCTCGCGTTGATGATCGAAGCCCCCGCCGCAATCGAATAGAGCAACGCACGGGCGGCGTCGGCTACGGTCGCGCTGAATTGGCTCGCGTCAGGGCCGTAGCGCTTGTAGAAGCGTACAGGCAGTATCTTTGACTGACACACGCCCGAGATCCCGATATGGTTGTTCATCTCGGCTGCGATGATGCCTGCCATCTGCGTGCCGTGCCCTACCGCATCGGTCGTGTCGCCGTTTTGGTCCGCCACGTTGAAGCCGTGAACGTCGTCGATGAACCCGTTGTGATCGTCGTCAATTCCGTTGCCGGGAATCTCGGCTGGGTTTGTGTATATGTTTCGTGCAAGATCAGGATGAGTAAGGTCGACCCCCGTGTCCGTTAGCGCGATTATCACGTCGGGGCTTCCCACAGTGATGTCCCATGCCTCGGACGCTTTGATGTCCGCGTTCGGCGTAGTTACATAGTCCCCGACAAAAATCCCGCTGTTAAGCAGCGACCACTGCTGGGCAAAGTCGGGATCGTTGGGGATAACCGCGCCCTGTGTTATCCAATAGTTCGGCTCCGCATACTCCACATCATCGCGCGTTCGAAGCTCGCTCACCATCTCACGGACATCCGCACCCGGATCAAGCTTAAGAACGAAAATGCGGTCCAATCCGCGGTCGGTAATTATTTGACTGATCCGCTTGTTCGAAGTGGTTCCCGCAAGCTGCTCGGCCGGCGATCCGGCACTCTGTTCGCCCGCCAGCCGCGCGATAGTCATCAACCTTTCATCTTGACCGGCTGTCCGTAGCTGTGGCGCTCCTGCTTTGAGCTTGACTATGACCTCGCCAGGCGCGTAGTTCGACTGCCGGCCGCCCGATTTGGTGGCGGAGACCCGCATAGGCGGCACGGCTATGACGAGGGGCAGAATCACAACTAAGGTGAGGAAATGGAACTTACGCATAAGACAGGACCAGCCTAAATCCGAAAAGTCGGGAGTTCTTGCTTATATCCTAAAGACGCGCCATTTTCAATGCAAATCAGGACTCCCGCGAGTGTCCACCCATATGAATTTGGGGGTTAATCAGCATTTGCGAGACGGTCATAAGACCCGAGTCTCAGGCCAGGGAAGCCAGCTCGTGCTCGATCTCGCGGCGTGTCCGCTGAAGCTCAAGCAGGTGGGGGGGAGCGGCTCTCTCCTGGCACTCCGCTTTGGTGAGCCGGCATCGCTCACAGGTGCCGTCGATGTCCAGCCGCGTGATCGAAGGGTCTCTGGCGAATCGAACCGTTCTCTCAAACTCCTCATCGCAACGGAAGCCCAGCGATACCGACGAGGTTGCCGAAGGGTTCAACGCCAGGTGCCGAGCCATCGCAACGCATAAGTATCGTTCGTTTGTGTCAATGAAGCGCGAGAGCTGCGCGCCAACGATCGGTTCAGCGAGCTTCTTACGGCTGGTACCCTCGCGCTCCAGATCGTGAAGAATTCGGATCGCAAGCCAGCGGCGGCAATAGTGCTCGTCTAATCCGGTCCCCCCGGGGATCAGCACCTGCGACATGTTCAAATGTTTAACGAGCCGGTACTCGCCCCCTTCGTGATTGAATCGCAGAAAGTGAAGCTTTATACCTAAATATTCCGGCAGGACTTCGGTGAGCCGGTACATGATAATCTCAGGGGTGACTTCGTACCTGTCCAGAAAATCGCGGAAGCGCCGCGGCTGCCAGCGGTCCAGCGCGAAGAATTCTTTGATGTCCGCGAGCAACCGTTCGCGATTGATCAACAACGCGCCCGCGAAATAAGACGCCTTGAAATCGTTGAGCACTTGTTCGAATGAATCAACTCGCTCCGGGGCTGAAGTCATCGCGCGATCCTTGAGACCGAGCACTTGATAGCCGATCTCGCGCGCGAGGATGAACTTCTTTTGTCTTTCGCTCAGCGCCGGGTTGATCAGGAGCGTGGGAGGATTGCCCCTCTTCGTGATCAGCACTGACCGAAACTGCTGGAGCTTTGCGTGCTTGCTCAACTGCTTCTCATCGAGCCGGTAGTCGAAGCGCTTCTCGATAAGCGCTCGAAGCCCGGCGAAACTCGGCGTCGGATCTGATTTGATCTTCGCACCGCGGGCGAATTCATCCACGGCGCGCTCGATGTCGGGAAAGTAGTTCTCGTGCAGCTCTTGATAGGACCTCAGCGCGGAGCGGTACAGGTGCTCGACGCCAATATTGTAGCTCTCGGCTATTCCGATCAGCGCGTTGACGAGCGCGCTCGCTTCCAGCGGCTGTCGGGTCATCAACTCGACCACCTGGGCTGGTGAAATGCCGAAAAGATGGAAAGGAAAGTTGTGAAGCACCGGTGAGCCGAGAAAATTGGAAAGCGGACTAAGTTGTTCGTCGAGCCTTATCGAAACCAGGTCGTCATAGTTTCGTCCGAGCGCTTCAGCCATGCGCGCGATCTTCTCGGCTTTGGGATATTTCTTGCCGTGCTCGATCTCGGTGAGATAAGAGGTAGACAGTCTGATGCGCACGCCCAGATCTGTCAGCGACAAGCCCGCCTGTTCGCGGAACTGCCTGAGTTTCATACCGAAAATGACTTTGTGATTGAGACCCATAAGCCCGTGCCACCGCCGACGCCGCTACGCGGCTGGCTCCAAGCGCCGCTCATTCTGTATCACCACGGTCGGATTGGCATTCGGCTCTGGGACCGGAAGGCGCTGTTCGTGCAAAACAACGACGTGTTCTTCCATTCCCCACTTAGCCTTGTAAAGACAGTCTTCAACGGAATGGCCGATCCCGGTGAACCCTTCAAGATCGGGGGAGTAGAAACCAAAGAAAGTTGGATCCGTCGTAGCTTCGATGACCAACGAATACTTCAAATCAATCATGGTGCTTCAGTTCCTTTCTTTTATCCCAGCGGCCTTAAGGATAGCATATCAACAGGTCCAGGTCCGAAAACGGTCCAGGGTTTCCGTAGGCATGCGAGCCAAAGACGATTATTCTTTCGGGCTTGAACTCGCGTGCAATCGCATCGCATATCTCGCCGATTTGCTCAGAGGTAGTCATCTGCCCAGAGTTTCCCACCGAACGTCCGGAGCCGCAAGAGCGCTGTCCAAAACCGCGCTACCAGCTTGCTGTGTCGCTAAACCTGTCGTAACATCGCGCTGACTCAGGCGGGGCCAGTGATGGAACGCGCTTCAATCTCGGCGCTACAGGAGGAAACCAATATGTTCCAGATTCTCTGGTGGATTATTGTTGGGCTGATCGTGGGCGCGCTGGCGCGGTTCCTGGTGCCGGGGAGGGACCCAATGGGCTGGCTCGGCACCATCGTGCTGGGGATTGCCGGCTCTTTCGTAGGCGGCTTCATCGGCAGCTTGATCTGGAAGCCGGCAAGCGGAAGTTATTTCCACCCAGGTGGCTTTCTACTCTCTCTGGTCGGTGCGATTCTACTGGTTTTGATCTGGCGGAAGATGAGACCGGCGTGAATGATTAATGCTCGCCCAGCCAGAAAGGTGGCGATCTTCTGCTCGCTACGATTTCCTTTTCTCTTTCGGGCTGGCCTGTTGTTTGGCTGTTATGAGCGCGAGGAACGCTCGCGCGGCTTGCGACTGATATCGATCCTTGTTGTAGATCAGCCCCAGTTTGCGCTGGAACCTCGCGTCGCGGATCGAAAGCGCCTTAAGGCTTCCCTCCTCGATCTCTTTCGCGATGCACAATCGCGGAACGATTGAGATTCCCATTCCGATCGACACGAACCGTTTGATCGTCTCGATTGAAGCCAGTTCCATCGAGACTTTGATCTTCACGCCGCCATCATTGAAGTGTTTCACCAGTCGCTCGCGCGTGGTCGTGCCGATCTTGTGTAGTATGAAAGGCTCGTCTTCAAGATCGTTCATCTTAACCGAGCGCCGCGTAGAGAGGGCGTGCCCGGGACCGACTATCAAGGCCATCTCGTCGCGATGAATCGTGATCGCCTCGAGCCGCGAGTTCTTGATCGGCAGCGTTACGATTCCAAAATCCAGCTTACCCTCGATAACCCGTTCGGTGATCGAGCGAGTGATCGCCCGATGGATGTCGACCTGCACCTTCGGGTAGGACTGCGTAAACGCAGAGAGAACTTCAGGCAGTAAGTACAAGCACGTTGTTTCGTTCGCGCCCAAGCGGAGCGTGCCGCGGCTGAGCCCGCGCAACTCTCCAACCGCAAGCACAGCTTCTTCTCGAAGGCTCAGCAAACGCTTCGCGTATTCCGTCAGCAGTTCGCCCGCAGCCGTCAGACGCACGGTCCTGCCCCTTCGGTCGAACAGCGGCTCGCCTAACTCACCTTCGAGGAGTTTGATCGCCGAGCTTATTGCCGGCTGCGTTCGCCCGACCCGCTGACCCGCTCGCGAAAAACTCTTCTCTTCGGCCACCGCCGTGAAGACCTCAAGCTGCCATAACTCCATACCGTCGCCACCCTTGCCCGGATAGACAAAGTTTATAGTTAGCATAAAAAGAATAGATTTTACAAATCCGAATCGTTGGAGTAAAAGATGTAAGTGTCACGGCGGTCAGCCTACCAATTTTGGGTTGCAGATTTTGGATTGGATAGCCCTCGCAATCTAAAACCCGAAACCGGTAATCCGAAATTGGTAAGCTGACCGCCGCACCTCTTTTCAAACACAACACAACCGGAGTCAGGGTCGCCCGGAGACGAAAACAGTAGCGTAGACTGTCCAGTCTGCGCGCGCCTCGGATCGGGCCTAACTCGAACAATGCGCAGACTGGACAGTCTACGCTGCATATGGAGGACTTATGAGCGCAGAAGCTGCATTGAAGTTCGCGGCCGAGCACGGAGTCGAATTCGTGGATGTCAGATTCACAGACCTGCTCGGCCAATGGCACCACCTCACAGTCCCGATCGAGGAGTTCGGTCCGGACGTATTTGAAAACGGAGTCGGATTCGACGCGTCGAGCCTGCGCGGCTGGGCGGCGATCAACGAGTCTGACATGCTGTTGGTCCCCGACGCGTCACGCTACTGGATTGATCCGTTCATGAAGCCCGCGACGCTCTGCTTGATTTCGAGCGTCTTCGACCCGATAACAAAAGACGGCTACTGGCTGGACCCGCGCGCCGTGGCGCAGCGGGCTCAACACTATCTGAAATTCACCGGCCTCGGCGATGTCGTTTACTTCGGGCCGGAAGCCGAGTTTTTCATATTCGACAAAGTTTCTTTCCACAACGAAGGTCACACGTCGGGTTATTCGGTGGACTCGATGGAAGGCCCTTGGAATACATCATCGGAGCGCGGAGGCTCGAACGGGCACGGCTATCACATCAGACCGAAGGAGGGTTACGTGCCGCTGCCACCGCTGGATTCGATTTCGAATCTGCGATCCGAAATCGCCACGCTGCTGAGGCAAGCGGGAATTCCGGTTGAGTGTCATCATCACGAAGTTGCAACCGGCGGCCAGTGTGAAATTGACTTCCGCTACAACACGCTGCTGACGACCGCCGACAATTTGATGGTCTTCAAGTACACGGTCAAGAACGCGGCGCTCGCCGCCGGCAAGGCGGCGACGTTCATGCCCAAGCCAATATACGGGGACAACGGCAACGGCATGCATTGCCATCAGTCAATATGGAAAGACGGAAAGCCCCTGTTTGCAGGCGACGGCTACGCCGGAATATCGGAGATGGCGCTGCACTACATCGGTGGATTGCTGAAACACGCACGCGCGATCGCGGCGTTCGCTGCGCCGACGACCAACAGCTACAAGCGGCTTGTCCCCGGATTCGAAGCGCCGGTCAATCTCGCTTATTCGAGCCGGAACCGCTCGGCTGCAGTGCGCATACCAATGTACTCCCAGAGTCCGAAAGCGAAGCGGTTGGAATTCCGTCCCCCCGATCCTTCGTGCAACGCCTATCTGGCGTTTTCAGCGATGCTGATGGCTGGGATCGATGGGATTCGGAATCAGATCGACCCGGGCCCGCCGCTCGATAAAGACATTTACGATATGTCGCCTGAGGAACTGAAGAATGTTCCATCGATGCCGGGCTCGCTTGAGGAAAGCTTGCAGGCGCTCGAAAACGACTACGACTTCCTGCTTGCGAACGAAGTATTCACCGGAGACTTGATCGAGCGTTGGATCGAATACAAACGTGGTCACGAGATCAATCCGGTCCGCATGCGCCCGCACCCGATCGAGTTTTCGATGTACTTTGACGCGTGAGCCTCGGCGCCGGTGATCTTTAAAGAAAGGGCGGAGCGGTCGACTCGCTCCGCCCTTCTCGTTGCAAACGGATTGTTAGTCTCCCGACGCTCGACGCGAGGACGCCAGCTTCGATACCGCAACCAGCACGATGCCGACCACTACGCACGCGGCCAGCTCCCACTGAAGATATATCGCCGAGTCGCGGTTCCCCACCAGATGAATCCTGCCTGACCAGCGCTGGTCGAACATTCTAAAGATCTCAAACCAACAGCACAGACCGAATGCCATCGTAACGACGAAGAACGCCAGCAAATCCCCGGGCAGCGCCTTGAAAAGGCTGCGCACCCGCACTGGAACCAGACAGCTGTTCGATTGTCTTGCGATGCGTTCCTTCGCAGCAAAAAACAAGGCTGCCGCCGCGATGAATGCGATGACTCCGAGGAAATCGTAGAACAGGTCGTTCGGCGTATCGTCCCAGGTGTGGATGCGTTCGAAATGACTCCAGAAGTACTCATCCCACAGTTCGAGGATCTCGTACCAGCCACAATAAGTGAAGGCGACCGAGGTCGCTAGAAAGGCAAGCAACCCGCCCGACAGCTTGACGCACAATCGCCTTGTTCCGGCTCTAATCAGCCAGAACGCCGCAACCGCTGAAAACCCGGAGCCAGTGAAATGCGCGAACTCGTCGTAATCACGCAGAGGTCCAAACGGATGTCCGTACAGTCCCAGCTTGTTGCCCAATATGTCGACAGCCACTGCGGCGGCAAGACAATAGACGACCAACATTGGCGCTCGGAGGTTCTGTCGAAATCGAAAAAAGCAGTAGAAAAACAACAGCAGCGAGCAGGTGTAGACGGTGTTCACCGGCCACTCCCGATAAGGAAGGCCAATCAACAACACCGACTTGGCCGAAAAGCTAACGACGCAGAACGCGTAGAACTCAATTTGCCTGTAAGCCGACCTGGTGTTTGCGGCCGCCACATCCTCCATACGAAGTCCTCTTTTCCCAGCGAGCATACCAAAAACGACGTGACCGCGCAGGGCGTTAGAGTGCCAGCCTTTTCCTTTGGTTGCTCTGGGTGATTGGTCATCGGACTGTTGTTCGTGTTAAGTTGTCGGCTGCTCGATTGGACAGATCTTCGCGGGATGACAGCTACGATCGCCGAAAACACCATCACCAACAACCAGCATCTCGTCGATCAGCTCAAGCGCTTCGCAACATTCGAGGAGTTCCGCAACTCTGAGTTCTATGGCGAGCACGAGACTGAGCTTCGCCGGCTGTTGGACGAACCGCGAGTGTATGAGCAAATGCCGTTAGGCCTTCATCCACGCGTACGCGCTCGGCTGGAGAAAAGAGGCGGCGGCCGACGTTGAGTCAATTCCGCGTCAATGATTCTGGGCGCCGGGTGTCGAGATGTTATGTGCATTGAACCTTAAATCAATGTGACCGATTCAAGCGAATCAAACTGACTGATTGGTCCCAGCGATGCGTCAGCGCCAAGCCGTTGTCGTCGTAGTAAGTATCGACTCAACCACACGTTAAGGAACTCTGAGGCTCTCATCCCACTTATTATCCCACTGGCACCGGGCTTGTATATTCATTTACCGAGAAACAGCCTGCCTGCAAGCGCGACTTAGCGCTCAGCACAAAGGCGAGATCGTGAAGATGCGGAGGTGCCATATGAGACGTCCTGGAATATGTCGCGGAGTTATCTGGGAAACCCAAAGCTAATTAGGGTAATTATATACTTGCCTGACCACGGCTTTCGCAAAGTGGAATCTCCGCCTCTCAGCGTTGATTTTCTTGCTCTGGTTCATCGGATAATCAGAAGCGAAAGCCGATACCGGCATTCAACTGAAGGTTGTGAGTGGTGATACCGGGTCTCGTTTCTTTGCCTACGGGTAATTCTTCAAAGAAAGACCTTTCGCCGAAATGAATTATCGTGTCGCCTGCATCCACACGCAGCGTAATGCGACGAGAAGGATAGAACTCAACTACGCCTCCCGCGTCCAAGGCAAATTCCGTCTTGGCACCTTCATGACAACTGGAGACATCTCCCGGGCAATCAAATACCCGACTGAAGCGCATGAATCCGGGCCTGAGTTTAGCGAATAGGCCAAAGCTATTCCTGCGCAGCCCCGCTTTCACTCCGAACAATCCTTGAGTTTTTCGTCCGAGCCCTAATGCGTCACGCTCTTGCGGTAAAAAGTTCATCTCTGCTTCAAGGTCTACGGCCTTCATGATATTAAAGGTAAACCTTCCACCAACGCCCAGATCCCTGAAGTGAATAATCTCGTCTTTACTACTTTGACGCATATAGACAAATTGCGCTCCCACCTCAAATCTCTTTTCATTTGATTGAGCGCATGCGTTTCGGTTGGGTGCAACCCCAAACGGGGACAGCAATGCCATACCGAGCACAATTAGTTTCTGTTTCATATAGTTTCATATATAACCCCATTCCCAGGTTCGATTTGATCCTATGCCAGCGTGAACTTAGGTTAGTTCTAGGCCCTGGTAAGCCTCAACAGGGCGGACAGAGCGGATCGGAACAACACACCATAGGACACTACCTTAGGTTGCAAAGATTGTGGACACCTGATTTCTGTCGTAGTATGGACGAGAGCTGCTAGGTATGGTCGATATTCACAGCCACATCTTGCCCCAGGTAGACGATGGCTCGCACAGTCTCGAAGAATCGGTGGAGATGGGTCGCACATCCGCTGCCGACGGCGTCAAAGTGATGGTGGCAACACCGCACGCGCACGACGGAATGCATAAGACCCATGAGCCTGACTTCCTGCTGCAAAAGGTCGCCGAGTTGAATAAGGAGTTGGGCGGCAGCCCTAAGATCGTTCTTGGCTGCGAGCTTCGCTTCACACACGCGCTTGTCAAGCAGATCTGCGAGACCCGCAGCGCGCCAACCATAGCCGGTGGACCGTACGCGCTGGTCGAGTTCCCTCACGCGGTCGTGCCGCCGGGTAGCGAGCACCCGCTGTTTGAGTTGATGAGCAATCAGATCATGCCGATCATCGCGCACCCAGAGCGGAACATGATGCTCATGTCAGAGCCTGAACGCTTCTACGACCTGGTCTCAATCGGTGTGCTCGGGCAGATGGACACAGGGTCGATCATGGGTCAGTTCGGAAAGAAGGTTCAGCAGGCGTCCCGGGTGATGCTCGAGAATGGATTGATACATTTCATCGCCAGCGACTGTCACAACACGCGCAACAGGCTGCCTGGAATGTCGGCGGCGGTAGCTTCGACAGCGGAGATCGTCGGGGAAGAATACGCTCATGCGATAGCGGATGATAACCCGTCCGCGGTCGTGGAAGGGAAGCCGATTCCGGCGCGCCCGACGGCGACACCACCACAGAAGAAACGGAGATGGTTGTTCTTTGGGTAAGGCTGGGGATATTCGTCCGCAGATTACGCAGATAGCGCAGAGGAACAACCGAGAGAAGGAACCGACGAGCAGCCGTGACTAGAGCATTTCTTCTTTGG
>WNFR01001762.1_pt1 | contig 52854 bp, 45 predicted proteins | sample 5400221 | NCBI WGS metagenome assembly WNFR01 (sample SAMN13153357, study PRJNA577476) | soil metagenome | isolation source: 40 cm soil under Madrone tree | place: USA:California | collected 2016-06-14 | reverse complement strand
TATGAGAGACTGGATTGCATTAAATATGACGCCCGGAATCGGGCCCCGCGCTGCGGCCAAGCTTTTGGAGAACCTTGGTTCGCCGTCTGCTGTCTTCGGCGCGCCTCGGATGGCACTCGATCGGCTAAGGCTCCGGCCTGAGGCCATTGATAGCATTATCGCGCAGGATCAGCATGGCAAGGCAGACGAAGAGATTCTTCGTACACGCGAAGTCGGAGCCGATGTTCTGATCCTCGACGATGGGGTTTACCCTCCGCTATTGCGAGAAATCTTTGACCCACCGATTACCCTGTACGTTAAAGGCGCATGGAAATCGTGTCTCGAGGGTCCTTGTGTGGCGATTGTCGGTTCTCGCAGGTGCTCTACCTATGGCCAGAACGCTGCAACTATGCTGGCGCGGGATCTGGCAAAACGTGGCGTAACGATAGTATCCGGTCTCGCCAGGGGCATTGACGCTGCCGCCCATCGTGGTGCTCTGGAGGCTGGGGGCCGTACTGTGGCGGTGATGGGAACGGGCCTGGACCAGATTTACCCCAGAGATCACAATAAACTGGTCGACGAGATTCTGGCCTCAGGCGGCGCGCTGGTTTCAGAATTCCCTCTGGCTACGCCACCAGCGCCGCAAAACTTTCCATATCGAAACCGTGTGATTAGCGGACTTAGTCTTGGCGTGCTTCTGATCGAAGCGGCTGAAAATAGTGGTTCGTTGATTACCGCGCGATTAGCGATGGAACAGAACCGCGAAGTCTGGGCAGTGCCGGGAAATATTACGTCCCGAAACTCCTTTGGTACAAATTATCTAATTAAAGGGGCAGGTGCCAAGCTCGTTCAACAATGGCAGGACGTCGTGTCGGAATTTCCGCCGGAATTGGCCGCTGAGCTGTTGCCGCCGCCTTCGCGAAAGAAGCAACAGACTCTTGTTCAACAGCTTGCACTTGCGCCAGGCGACTTAACCGACAACGAGAGTTTAGTGTTTCAGGCTCTTTCGACTGACGATACGGTCCACATTGACGCCCTCGCTATTACGACCAGGCTGAGCCTGCCGGATTTGACCAGCGCTCTTCTCGGACTTGAAATGCGCGAACTGATCAGGCAGTTACCTGGAAAATGCTTTGTCAGGAAAATGTGAATGGGAAAAGTGTGGTGCAATCGACGGAAAACTCTCGAGCAGTCGCGAACCTCGGAAGCTGCATCCAATACACCCTTTGAACATTAATGCTATGATTCACGCTTTCGGCATTAACATTGTTTATCGGATTTGAAGAGTTAGATAAGGCTAAGAGACGAATGGCAAAAAATCTGGTTATCGTAGAATCGCCCGCAAAGGCCAAAACCATAAATAAATATCTTGGCAAGGATTTTCTCGTGATGGCCTCGATAGGCCACATTAAGGATCTGCCCTCAAAGGGTTTGGGGGTGGACGTAGACCACGATTTCGAGCCAACTTATGAAGTAATACCCGATATAAAGAAACGCAACAATAAAAAAATAGTCGCAGATCTCAAAAGAGAAGCGAAGGATGCTGACGCCATCTATCTCGCCGCTGACCCTGACAGAGAGGGAGAAGCGATTTGCCAGCATTTGGCGGAAGAGATTGTTCCAAAACGCCCGGCGAAGCCTACGTTTCGCGTGATGTTTAACGAAATCACTAAGCGTGCTGTTCAGGATGCCTTTAAAGAGCCCAAAAAGATTGACTCAAATCTGGTCGATGCCCAACAGGCGCGGCGCGTACTCGACCGACTGGTCGGTTACAAAGTCTCGCCGCTCCTTTGTCGAACTGTTGGTGGCCGCTTAAGCGCCGGCCGCGTCCAGTCCGTTGCATTGAGGATGGTTGTCCAGCGCGAGCGCGAGATCGAAGCGTTTGTAAAGACCGAGTATTGGACCATTCTTGCCGGACTCGGCGCTAAGCTTCCGCCGGCCTTCGACGCTCGCCTGGTAAAGGTCGGTGACCAGACCGTCAAAACCTCCGGGTTTGATCAGGATGTCAAGAAGAGCGAGATCCTGATTGGCAATGAAGAACTTGCAAGTTCAATTGTCGAAGAGGCTCGAAAAGAAGCCGAATATGTTGTTAGCGAAGTTGTGACCAAAGAGCGGAAACGCAATCCAGTTCCGCCGTTTATCACTTCAAAGCTTCAGCAGGAGGCATCAAGAAAACTCGGCTTCCCGGTCAAAAAGACCATGATGCTCGCGCAGAAACTTTACGAAGGTGTTGAGTTGGGTGCTGAGGGATCGGTCGGATTGATTACCTATATGCGTACTGACTCGACACGAGTCTCAGATACGGCAATGGGCGAGCTTCGCAATTTTATTACCGGTCAGTTCGGACCAAACTATTTACCTGAAAAACCCGTTTTCTATCGCTCGAAGAAAGACGCTCAGGACGCGCACGAAGCGATTCGTCCGACGGAGGTTGCCCGTACGCCGGAGTCGCTCGAACAGTATTTGAATAAAGACGAGCTTAAGTTGTACCGCTTAATCTGGCAACGATTTGTAGCCTCACAGATGATGCCTGCGCTGTTTGATCAGACCACGATCGACATTCGTGCAGGACGTTTGGGCTTCCGTGCAACGGGCTCGGTTTTGAAATTTGACGGTTTTCTCAAGCTTTATCAGGAGGGCCGCGACGAAAAAACCGAGGAAGATGATGAAGCTGAACGCACGCTGCCGCGAGTTGAAAAGGGAGAAGTTCTTCGTCTTAATTCTGTAAATTCTGAACAGCATTTTACGGAGCCACCACCGCGATACACCGAGGCGACTCTCGTTAAAGCTCTTGAAGAGAAGGGAATTGGCAGACCTTCGACTTACGCGGCGATCATGACGACGATTATCGATCGCGAATATGTCGAGAAGCTTGAGGGCCGCTTTAATCCGACAGCACTTGGCACCACGGTCAACGACCTTCTAGTAGCAAGCTTTGACGATCTATTTAACGAGACTTACACGGCGCGAATGGAAGAGGCCCTTGACTCTGTCGAAGAGGGCAAGATTAAGTGGACTGATGCGCTTCACGACTTTTACGGCAAATTCGCAAAAGACCTCGAATCCGCCGAAGGACATATGCGTGCCGCAAAGCAGCAATCCATTCCGACTGACGAGGTCTGCGAAAACTGTGGCGCTCAGATGGTTATTAAATTTGGCCGATTCGGGCAGTTTCTTGCCTGCGCCAACTACCCCGAATGCAGAACGACGCGCGAAGTGTCCAAACCATCCTCAAAGGAGAGTGAACCGGGCGTAAACGGGGCCACGACTTCTTCGAATGGCGCCGAAACTGCCGAAGAAACCGAGACTTGCGAGCTTTGTGGCAAACCGATGGCTCTTAAACGCGGTCGATTTGGCCAGTTCCTCGGATGTACCGGCTACCCGGACTGTCGTAACATTCGCAAGATTGCAAAAAGTGGCGTTGTTGCTCCCGCCCCCGTGCTACTCGACGAACAATGCCCTGTGGACGGCGCTCAGTTGGTCCGCAGATTTGGCCGTTTTGGGGAATTCGTCTCGTGCGCAAACTACCCTAAATGCAACTATATTCAGCGCGAAACCACCGGCATCGCGTGTCCGCGTCCTGGTTGTAAGGGCGAAATCGTAGTTAAGAAATCCAAGCGTGGAAAGGCTTTCTACGGCTGCGCAGAATATCCGAAATGCGACAGAGTTTATTGGGACAAACCCGTCCAGGAGTCATGTCCGCAGTGTAAGGCGCCATTTCTGCTGGAAAAGACGACAAAACGTGCTGGTACCACTCATTATTGTCCCAACGAAGAGTGTGGCTATCGCTCCGAACCGATTACTCCACAAGTCGGTGGTGCCGCCGGCGAACACCGCGTTGCCGGCTAATGTGGCATGGGCATCTCACGTGGCATGGGCATCTTGCCCATGAAAGTGGGCAGAGAGTTGACTGGTTAGACCAGGCACCAGTGTTGGGTGTCTTCACCGGCGGGACGCCCGTGTCGACTGAAACTTATTTTCTGAATTCTCCGTATCAACAATCCTAGTCATTCGTAAGTGCTTTACGTGTCCTGAACCTGGCACACAGCCGCTGAACCTAACCTTAACCAGGAGAATCGACTTAAGATGTTACGACGCCAGATAGCAGTCGCTTTACTGCTGTTTGCGCTGTTGCTTCCCGGACTTGCTTTCGGACAACAGCCGCAGCCATCCCCTACCCAAACACCAAATCAGGCTCAAACCCCTGCGAAGGATCCCAACGACCCGATTGAAAAGATCAAGGACGAGGGGATGAACCGATCGCAATTTATGCAGACGCTCAGCTATTTGTCGGACGTAATTGGCCCTCGTTTGACGGCCTCGCCTGCCATGAAACGTGCGAACGAATGGACGATGGATAAACTGGCTTCGTGGGGGTTGCAGAACTCGCACCTCGAGGCCTGGGGACCCTTCGGTCGTGGATGGACGTTAAAGGGCTTTTCTGCACAGGTCGCCGAACCGCAGGCGATACCACTGATTGCATATCCGAAAGCCTGGTCGCCCGGAACTGGCGGCCCCATAACCGCGCCTGTTGTTTACGTGGATGCCAAAGATGAATCGGAACTCCAGAAATATAAAGGCGAGTTGAAGGGTGCTATCGTCTTGCTGACCGTTCCACGGAAATTGGAAGCGAATTTTAAACCACTTGGCGAACGTCTTGATGAAAAGGAACTGCTGGAACTGGCTGATGCGCCCCAGCCGGGAATCACGCAGCGTCGCCGGCCTCAAATGTCCCAGGAACAATTGGCCGCTTTCAGGTTTACATCTCGCAAATTGCAATTTGTCACTGAGGAAGGAGCTGCTGTGGTGGTCGACCCAAGCCGGGCCGGCGACGGAGGCACTATCTTCGTTCAGGCGGCAACTGTTCCTCAGCCGCCGACCGACAATCCGTTTGATGCCCGGCGAATCCAGCCGTGGGACAAAAGTGCGCCCCACCTGACGCCGCAGATCGTCGTTGCAAACGAACATTACAATCGAATGGTCAGGATGATCCAACAGGGTGAAAAACTCAAGATGACCGTGGATATTGCCGTCCAGTTCCACGATCAGGATCTGATGAGCTACAACACGGTTGCCGAAATTCCCGGAACAGATCTAAAAGACGAAGTCGTGATGCTGGGTGGCCACATGGACTCATGGCACGCAGGTACCGGTGCGACAGACAATGGGGCTGGTGTTGCAGTGGCGATGGAGGCCGTCCGTATTCTTCAGGCATCCGGGCTAAAGCCACGTCGAACCATTCGAATTGCTTTGTGGAGCGGTGAAGAGGAAGGATTGCTCGGTTCACGTGCTTATGTGGCGGAGCATCTGGGATCCTTGCCGGAAAGAACGCCCGGTGCCGGCGCCGCAGCCCCCGTAGGGCCGCTCACAACGAAATCCGGATACGAAAAGTTTTCATCTTATTTCAACCTGGATAACGGTACAGGGAAAATTCGCGGCGTATATCTGCAGGGTAATGAAGGTGTTCGACTTCTTTTCCAAAAGTGGCTTGCGCCTTTCAGGGAAATGGGCGCTGCTACGCTGACCGCTTCAAACACAGGTGGAACTGACCATTTGTCGTTTGACGCAATCGGTCTACCGGGTTTCCAATTCATCCAGGACAATATCGAGTACGAGACGCGTACACATCATTCGAATCAGGATGTATTTGATCGGATTCAGGCGGACGACATGAAACAGGCTTCAACCATTATGGCGGCATTTATTTACAACGCGGCGATGTTGGATGAAAAGCTTCCTCGCAAACCTGCGCCAGGAGCAACCGCTGCTCGTTAACGATCCAGCGGAAAACAAAGGGTCTTACCCACCAGGTAAGACCCTTCAATGATTCTCCCCTTGATGTGCAAATTTTAGACCTTTTGCTGATCGTGTGTCTTCTCAGGTACCTCTGCGTGTGCCTGATATGCGTCTCGATCCTTCGCTTCAATACGGTAGCCCTGGTTCGCGCTTGTCACAGGATCCCGACTGCCCGCGCCAGTTTCCGAAGTTGCTTTTGTTCTTGCGGGATTGTTGCTCGAATAACTACTTGTCGTTCGATTTTCCCTGCCGGAAAGGTCCATCCCGATAAGCTGTCCAAGTTTTGCCAAAAGCGCTGGAAGAATCACCTCCTGGCCCACGGTTGATAACTGGTCGACGAACCTGTTGCCAAGAATGCCAATCTCGTCCTGCAAGCGGTCGTAAGCTCGCGTCCCTTTAAATCTCTCGACAAGCCCTGGGCCTTCTTCCCGTTCAGCCTCGGTGGGCGGCACATACCCGGAACTATAGGAAGGTCTGTTGTATGCGCTCGTCTGCTGAGAAGTAGCCCGGTACGGGGTTCTTGATCCAACAATTTGGCCCGGCTGCAAGTGCGAGTCGTCGTCTCGATCAGTCTGTTCCTCGTATTCTGAATATGTCGACTCAGAATAATCGGACCGGCCACCTTTGGCGACTCCGGCAATCCCATAGCCCACGACAAATCCAACTGACATGGCACCTACGCTCCATGCCACGGGTCGCCTTCGAAACTGCTCCCGCCAATCCAGCGCCTCCGTCACTGTCTCTTTCACATGCTGGTATCGGGTTGTCACCGTGTCCTTTATCTCGTTCACGGTATTTGTAATCGATTCTCGCGTCTCTTCCATCTGGCGTTGAAGATCTGCCTTTTGCGAGTCTTCGTCGCCTGAACCGTCTAGCGCGCGCGCCGTCCCTAAATGTTGTTCTTGAGCCATTGCTTATCCCTTTCTAGTTCTTCAACGCTTGTTTTTGGCACAAGTGCTCGCTTACTCAGGCGGTTTTTCACTCTTACTACGACGATACCGCCGATAATCAAATAAACTACCCCGGTCACTACAAAACCGAGTGCGAAATTCACAGGCTGCGAAAATGGAAACAACAGTGAAACAAGAAGTGCGACAGCGACGTTAAAAAGGGCAAATCCCACAGCGGCGACAATTGCACCAGTTCCTATCATTGCGCTGTCACGTACGTATTGATCCGCTTCTTCTTTTACCTCAACCTTTAGTAGATTGAGTTTTGTGTCCATCAATTGCATCACTTCGTCGCCGAGCCTGCCTAACAGGACTGGAAGGTTTTCCAGGTCCCCAGTGCTTTCGGTTGCTCGCGCTGGTGCCGCGCCCGTGCCGCTTAACTTGTCCACCATAGCTTTCGCCTCCTTGTCGGATCATTGAACCGAAGGTGACCGAAATGGCTCACCCGCAACCTCGAGTCACCTTGCCATAGAGAATTATTCGCTCAGCGACGGTTGCCTCGCAAAATAAGACCCAAAACGAGACCTGCGGCGGCCGAAATCAAAATTGCCTGGCCAGGATTCTGCCTCGCATAGTCCTTGGCCTGATTCGCGATTTCGTTGAAATCCTTATTTTGCAGGTCCTTTATCTTGTCTCCAACTACTGTAACCTTTTCACTGACAAAGTCTTTTGCTGTATTCGCTGCTTCTGAAATCTTCTGCCCATATTCCTGTGCCAGGGCTGTTGCCGCAGCGGTCGCCGAGCTCCCTGAACGAGGACCGGAAGGTTGACCGATTCGATCTGACCTTTCGAGATCCTGAGGACTTACCGTTCCACTGGAAGCTCCGGTTCCAGTCGTGCCGGTATCGGCTCCAGTCGTCGGGTTACTCGTGCTGCGTGACGGGTTTGGATTGTTCTGTGACATCGTAAACTCCTTTTACCTCTCTTACTGAAAGTTCGAATTAAACACTTGTTTTTTTGCTAAGTGTACATTCCGCCTGATAACGGAAGTTGCACATGGTTGCTACAGCAGTCCTATACGCAAGGAACGTGCCGATTGTGCTTGCGATAAAATCACTCCATTTTCATGCCTAAACCTAAAACATTATTTGCGGATTTTGTTGCGAAAGGGTACGGCAGAATAAAATAGCGGGGCCTAGAACAGTACAGCCGTCTGACCGAAGCCAGAGCTAAGCAGACCATTAATCTCTAAAATGTGTTTAACCCTTGACATCTTTGTTACTCCCGTGGTAAGTAAGTACTCACTTAGGAGGTGGGAAACATTTCACGAATAACGAAATCGGACGAGACGACCCAGATTGACGGGACAGGTTCTCACCAGGGAGCGCGAATGGTCGCGGAAGACAGGCGTCGGCAGATTATTCGTGTGGCCATAAGTCTGTTTGCGCTACGAGGGTTTCGGGGCACCACAACGAAAGAAATCGCTACCGCTGCCGGAGTGTCCGAGGCGATCATTTTCAGGCATTTTGCAACCAAAGAAGACTTGTACAGCGCGATTCTGGACGGCTGTGCGTGTGAAGGAGGCGTCGACCCTTTCGAATCGATGGCGGAAGCTTTTAAGGGGGATGATGACAGGGCCGTCTTCCAGGCACTCGGGCTGGCAGTCTTAAATTTTCACGACGAAAACCCTGAGTTTCAGCGTTTGCTCCTGCATTCAGCGCTTGAAGGGCACGAACTCGCGCAAATGTTTTGGGACCGCACCGTTATGCAAACGTATGAATTCCTCGGCGGTTACGTTCGACGCCGACAGGCCGCAGGCGCGTTTAGGGAAATGAATCCGATGATGGTTGTTCGCGCTTTTTTGGGGATGTTGATTCACCATTCGATTAACAACAATCTTTGGGATAAGGCTCGCCAGATCCTGAATATCTCGAACGAACAGGCGGCGCGGGAATATACCGAGATTTTGCTGCGAGGAGCATTCTCTAACGCTCAAATTAAGATTGAAACGAATTTCTCATCCGAATCCGAATAGCGCTTATGTTCGATGAATGACGATCTCCAAACTTAAACGATTCTCCCAAACGAATCAGGGCTACCTGACGACAGCTAAATAACTATTTTACGGGCCAACCTGGGCCATGGGCATCTCGCCCATGAAGTTCAGGAGCCACTTAGACGACCTGGGTAATTAGAGTACGGGCCAATGATTTTCGGGCGCCCTGATTTTGCTGAAAAGAATTTACGATGTTATCTAAACGATTTTTCTATATTGCAAGTCTCGTCCTCGTACTTCTGGCACTCGCTATTGTTTTGTCAGGGTGCAGTCGTTCGAGGGCGGAAAGCGCGAAGAAGGATGCTTCGAGTGCCGCTAATGGTCAGCCTCGGCCGATAGATGTGACAGTCGCTCAGGCCGTTTCCCGAGATTTACCCCGATTTTTCGAGGCTGAGGGTAGCTTCGCCGGCGATGAACAGACTGATGTCGCTCCCACTGTCGCTGGAAAAGTCGTTTCGACCGGTGTCGATCTTGGGAGTTTCGTTCAAAAGGGTCAGCTCCTTGTTCAGTTGGATGACCGGGATGCCCGGTTGCGCCTCGAACAGGCACAGGCCCAGGTTGGACAGCAACAGGCCACAGTCAAGCAAGCTGAAGAGAAACTCGGGCTTAAACCAGGACAGGTCTTCGATCCGGAACGTGTCCCGGAGGTGGGAGCCGCCAGGGTTGCGCTTGAACTCGCCAATAAGCAGTTAGCCCGATTCGATAAGCTGATCGAATCAGGAGATGTCTCGCGTTCGAACTATGATCAGCAGAAAGCGCAGCGCGATCAACTCGAACGGCAATACGCTGCCAGCATCACACAGGCCCGGCAGAATTTCGCTGCGATTCAAACGGCACGGGCCGGAGTCGACGCTGCACAGTCACAGGTGGACCAGTCGAAAAAGGCCATTGCAGATGCCAGGGTCCTCGCACCATTCGCTGGCTCTGTTGTCGACCGCCCCGCCGATGTCGGTGAATATCTAAGTACGACAAGCAAGGTTGCAACCATTGTCCGCACAAATCCTTTAAGAGTCCGAATCGACGTGCCCGAACAGGCGGTGCCCAGTCTTCGTGTCGGACTGACGGTCTCGGTCACTACCAGCGCCTTTCCTGACCGAATCTTTAATGGGCACATCGCCAGGCTTTCTCCAAACGTAACCGCAACGTCGCGAACACTAACCATAGAAGCAGAAGTCGACAATTCGACGAACGAGCTCAAGCCTGGTCAGTTTGCAACGATTCGTATCCTTCAATCCCAGACTCAGCCGGGTATTTTGGTACCGCAGAAGGCAGTCCGAACGGAAGGCAACGTGAGCAAGGTGTTCGTCGTAAAAGACGGCCATGCGGAACAGCGGTTGGTTCAACTTGGGCAAAGCGAAGGGGATCTTGTCGAGGTTAAGTCCGGTGTTGCTGCAGGCGAGCCTGTCATCACCAGTAATGTGGATCAACTACAAGATGGTTCGGCGGTCAAACAGTAAACCGGAGCCTAAAGTTTCGTCCGTGCTGAAATACCAGGGTTTTTAAGATGCAAAAGCTTGCTGAAATTTGTGTGCGCCGTCCGGTCTTCGCGACCATGTTGATTCTAGCTCTTACGGTGGTGGGAATATTCTCCTACTTTTCGCTGGGCGTTGATCTGTTTCCGAAAATCGATTTGCCGACAGTTACCGTAACTGTGACAAATCCGGGTTCATCGCCGCAAGAGGTGGAAACCGAGATTACCGATAAGGTCGAAGAGGCCGTCAACACCATCAGTGGGATAGACGAACTTCGCTCGACCTCGGTTGAAGGTGTCTCTCAGGTTTTTATTACATTCCTTCTGGAGAAAAACGCAGACGTCGCGGCACAAGAGGTTCGTGACAAAGTTAATCTGATCGTCCCTGATTTGCCTGAGACTGCCGAGGTTCCGATTATCCAGAAACTCGACACCGACGCCGCGCCGGTCCTCCAGATTGCAGTCTCGGCACCGCGTTCTCTGCGTGACGTTACAGACACTGCTGACAAACAGATAAAGAAGAGAATTGAAAGTATAAACGGCGTCGGCAATGTCGAAATTGTCGGTGGCCGCGAGCGCGAGATTCAGGTTTGGGTAGATCCGGACAAGTTGCGGGCGTTCAATGTGACGGTGACACAGGTTGCGGCTGCCGTCCGGTCGCAGAATCTTGAACTGCCCGGCGGTCGTATCGATGAAGGGACCCGCGAATTGACCGTTCGTACAATGGGGCGCATCACCGATCCGGCACGGTTTAATGACATCGTTGTTGCAAACCGCGGAACTTATGCCGTAAAGGTCAGCGATATTGGCTACGTTGAAGACGGAGCAGAAGAACAGCGTACACAAGCCACTCTCGACGGCAAGCCCGCTGTCACGCTTGTCGTCTCGAAACAATCGGGTCAGAACACTGTTGCTGTCGCTGATGCGGTTAAGCAGAGGCTTAGCGAAATTGCAAAGAACCTGCCTCCTGATTACAAGACCGAAATCGTTGGCGATCAGTCTATATTCATCAAAGCGGCTGTCGAATCGATCAAGACACACCTTATCGAAGGCGGCTTGATGGCCGCATTGGTCGTCTTTCTCTTCCTCTGGAATTTCCGCTCCACCTTGATTGCCGCAATCGCAATCCCAACGTCGATTATTGCGACTTTCGGACTGATGGCGGCGATGGGCTACACGCTGAATCAGATCACGATGCTTGCTCTGACCCTGATGGTCGGAATCGTAATTGACGACGCTATCGTGGTACTGGAAAACATCTTCAGATTCATCGAAGAAAAGGGAATGGCGCCTTTTCAGGCGGCGATCGAGGGTACCAAGGAAATCGGTCTTGCCGTAATGGCCACAACCCTTTCACTTCTTGCAGTGTTTCTACCTGTTGGATTCATGGGTGGAATCGTTGGCCGTTTCATGTCGTCATTTGGACTAACTTCATCGTTTGCAATTGCCGTTTCTTTGCTTGTCTCGTTTACCTTGACGCCGATGCTTGCAGCAAGGCTGATCAAGCAAAAGCGCGAAAAGGAAGAGCCGGTCAGCCCGGACGGAGTTGTGGCCGGTGACCCTGGCGACTCAGTAGGTACCGCCGGAAGCGCAAGGGCCGTGCGTAAAATCTCTGGAGACAGCAGTGCTGAGGCCAGGACAGAAGACGGACTTCATCCTGCCCACGACTCGAAGGACTCGCGATTTTACCGTCCGATCGATCGGACTTATTCCGCCATGCTTCGATGGTCGATGAACAATCGATGGGCAATCGTTCTGGTCAGTGTTCTGGTGATTATCAGTATCGTGCCATTGTTCATGAAGGTCGGGAAGAATTTCCTGCCGACAGACGATCAATCGCAGTTCGAGGTTAGTGTCAGAGCTCCTGAAGGTTCGACCCTTGCATCGACTGATGCGATCGTTGAAAAGGTTGCAACCAGCATCAGACAGATGGACGGCGTCGCGGACACTCTTGTCACCATCGGTGGGGGCCAGCAACAGCTGGTGAATTCCGCCAGTATCTATGTCAAGCTAAAACCGATCGAGGATCGGAAGACAACTCAGGACCAGTTGATGTTGGCAACGCGCGAACAGGTTCTCTCAAAGTTGCCAAAGGAGCTGCGAACCAGCGTTCAACCTGTCGCCGCCATTTCCGGCGGTGGTAATCGCAATTCCGATATTCAATATGTAGTCGGAGGACCGGATCTTCAGAAGCTTACCGAGTATGCGCAAAAGATACTCGACAAGATGAAGACGATTCCTGATGTTGTCGACGCAGACTCATCACTTGTTGTGGGCAAACCCGAAATTCAGGTTGAGATCGACAGGAAAAAGGCCGCTGATCTTGGCGTACAGGTCGGTGACATTTCCCAGGCGTTAAACACCCTGATTGCCGGTCAAAAGGTTTCGACCTTCAACGCCGGTACTGACCAGTATAACGTTCGCGTTCGGGCGATGGGAGAGTTTCGTGCAAGCACCGATGCGCTAAAGCGAATGATTGTCTCTTCGACAAAGCTTGGATATGTCAGTCTCGATAATATCGTCAATCTTAAAGAGGCATCCGGCCCGTCGGCAATCGACCGTCTTAATCGACAAAGACAGGTTACGCTACTGGCGAACGTCAAGCCCGGTGGATCTCAATCTTCTGTCATTGACCAGCTGAATACATTTGTTAAGCAGTTGAACGTCCCAGGAAACTACACCACCGGTTTGGCCGGTAGGTCAAAAGAACTGGGCCGTGCCGGATACTATTTCCTGCTTGCGATATCACTCTCGTTCATCTTTATGTACATGGTTCTCGCAGCACAGTTTGAATCGTTTATACATCCCGTGACAATTCTGTTGACACTGCCGCTTGCGATCCCGTTCGGGATCCTTTCGCTGTTGCTCACGAATCAGACAGTCAACATCTTTTCCGGACTCGGTCTCTTGCTGTTGTTTGGCGTGGTAAAGAAAAACGCAATCTTACAGATCGATCACACCAATGAACTGCGTAGCCACGGCCTTTCCAGATATGACGCAATCATTCAGGCAAACCGCGATCGGTTGCGACCCATCCTGATGACAACCATTGCTCTGGTGGCCGGCATGTCACCGCTCGTCATTTCGTCCGGGCCTGGTGCCGGCACAAACCGTTCGATCGGCGTTCTCGTGATTGGTGGTCAATCGCTCTGTTTGCTGTTGACGCTTTTGGCCGTGCCGGTTTTCTATTCGCTGTTTGACGACCTTGGACACGCCAGGGTTTGGAAGCGAATTGGAAACAGAATCGAGGCACTTGGCGCATCTGCGCGTCGCAAAGCTGCGGGCGCGACGACCTCGTTCCTTGGACTAATTGGAAGATAATCAGGGGGATAGATGAACGCATCCTCGGGTTGTTCCGTCGGATCGATAGTTCTGAAAGTCTTTAATGCGGATCTTACGCTATTATGAGTCAAAGCATTCTTAAATCGCTGAATATTCTGCTTGGTTTAGTTCTCGCGCTGGGGCCGGTTGCATTGGTCCGAGCCCAAACGCCCGTTCAACCGGCGCCGGCACAGCCTTCCAATCCAGCGACGCAGCAAAGTGTCCCACAACCGGGAAATCCTGTTACACCCAACAATCCACAACCGTCGCCGGGGCAGCAGATTTCTCCTGTTCAAAATCCACCTGCGCCGGGTAAAGAATCGGTGCCGAGCCAGTCGCCTGATCAGCTCTTAAACGTTCCCGATATTGCACCCGGCTACAAGGCCGGCAACACACCGCTGCCGCAGCTGGGAAGAGTTGGCGTGGACATGTCCGACGAGCGTCCTTTGTCCCTGCGCGAAGCAATTGAGCTGGCGCTCGCAAATAATAAGGACATCGAGGTTTCGCGCCAAAATGTCAAGATGGCAGAGTTCGATCTGACCGGTGCGAGAGGGGCGTACGATCCAAAGTTCAGTTCACTTTCTTATTACGAGCGAACAACAACACCGTCTTCGAGTTTTCTTAGCAGCGGGCCGAATGGCGCGACAACACAAAGCGACATCACTGGAACCACACGGGTAGAGGGACTTTCGCCTAAGCTCGGCGGAAACTACCGTTTCGATTTTTCTGCGGTTCGAGCGACCACCGACAACGCTTTCACGGCACTGAATCCGACATTCCCAACGGCATTCACGTTCAGCTACACGCAGCCGCTTGTACGCGGGCTTCGAATTGACCAGCCGCGACGCCAGACGGAAATCGCCAAAAAGAATCTCTCTCTGACGGATGCGCAGTTTCGCCAACGCGCGATTGAAACTATCACCAACGTACAGCGAGCATATTGGGATCTCGTCTTCGCGCTTAGAAATCTGCAAATTCAACAAGAGGCCGTGCGCGATGCTCGAACGCAGCTTGAGCATAACAAGCGTTTGGTGGCGGAAGGCATGCTTGCCCCAATCGATGTTGTTGCGGCCGAGGCGCAGGTCTCCAGTTTTGAACAGACCGTTTACTCTGCGCTGGAAGACATTTCACGAGCCGAGAACTACCTTAAAGGCCTAATCGCGGAAAGCCGTCAGGCTAAGATCTGGCAACAATCGTTATTGCCCATTGATCCTGTCGATCTCCAGCCGCCTTCAATCGCACTGGAAGACGCGATGACGACCGCCCTTCAGAATCGGCCTGAGATTCAGCTTTCGACTGTCAACAAAGAGATTAATCAAATCGATCAAAAGTTCTTTCGCGATCAAACGAAACCTCAGGTAGATCTCATTGGATCATACGGAGCAAGCGGTTTAGCAGGCACAGTCGTCCCGGGTATCAACCCATTAACGGCGTCCAGCTTATTGCTGGCTCAAAGGGTTAACGATCTATCTACTCTGAACGGTTTGCAGCCACTTCCGCCTACGGTCACCAACCCGATTTCGCCGAATATAATCGGCGGTCTTGGTCCAACTTGAAGAGTCGATTCAGATCGACGTCCGAAATTCTCTTCAGGTAGTTCGAACCTCCCAATCTCGGTTGAGGTCGGCTGCCGTCGCTCGGTCCGCTTCTGAGCAACAATATTCCAGCGAACAACGTAAATTCGACGCTGGCCAGTCGACTCTTTTTCTTGTGCTCGAACGGCAAACTGCCTTGACTACGGCAAAAGGTAACGAGCTGCGCGCCCAGACCGACTTGAACAAAGCCGTCGCTGATTTGCAGCGTGCCACTGGTAATGCTTTGCAGGCGAATAATGTAGTTGCGCATGTTCGATGATTCGATCGCATTTTCTTGAGGCATGGCGACTAAAGCATGAGCACCCCGGAAAACTCATCCAAAAAGCGTACGTTCCTTCGAGTCATTCTCTTCCTGGTGGTTCTTGTTATTGCGGGTCTTATCATCTGGTTCCTGGTCCTTCGTCCGAAAGGGTCATCAGATAAGGTAATCTCGGTTAGTGGTCGCATCGAAGGTGATGACGCCGCCGTTGCCGCGAAAACCGCGGGTCGGATTCGCGAGATCACTGTCAGAGAGGGCGACGTCGTTCATTCCGGCCAGGTGCTTGCAACAATCGAGGACGAACAGATCGCCGCTCGCGAACAGCAGGCATTGGCGGGCAGCGAGCAGGCAGAGGCGCGTGTTCTGCGTTCGCAGCAACAGATTGCCGTCCTGCAGGAGCAACTCGATCAAAGCCGCATTGGTATTGGACAAGCTAAGTTGGATGCGCAGGGGCGTGTGTCGCAGGCCGAGGCTCAGGTTGCATCTGCCGAGGCCCAGTTATCGCAGGCGGAGGCAGCATACGAACAGGCCAGATATGATGCCGAGAAGTTCTCTCGACTTGCAAAGCAGGGTGACGTATCCGAACGGAACCAGCGACAGGCAACCTCGAATGAGGAGGTGCAAGCCGCAACGGTCCGAGCAGCGCGAAAACAGGTTGACGTTGCTCGCGGTGCCTTAACGACTGCACGTGCTAATCTAACCAACCCTGCTGTTCGTTCATCTCAGGCAACGGCAATCCAGAAACAAATCGAACAGGCTAACTCTGACATTGTCGCGGCCCGGGCAGATGCCGCTCGATCACGCGCTCAATATAAGGAAGCTCAGGAGAACCGTAATGATCTCCAGATCGTGGCACCATTTGACGGAACCGTTACCACCAGATCCGCGGAACCCGGAGAAGTCGTGGCCGCAGGAACTCCGATTGTTACAATAGTAAATCTCTCGCGAGTGTACCTACGGGGCTTTATTCCAGAAGATCAAATCGCCAGAGTTCATGTCGGCCAACCGGCCCGTGTCTACCTGGACTCGGCGCCTGATAAACCGATCGATGCCACAGTCACGAGAATCGATCCGTCCGCCTCTTTCACGCCGGAGAATACCTATTTTCGGAACGATCGCGTCAAGCAGGTCTTTGGCGTAAAGCTGGAAATAACAAGTTCGCAACAAGCTGCAAAACCCGGAATGCCCGCCGATGGCGAGGTGCTGGCCGAAGGGAATACCTGGCCAGGTTCCGGGAGAATCAACAGGTAGCCCCGGCCGGACATGTCCGAAGTTGCCATTCAAATAGAAAAGCTGACCAAATCATACGGGTCGCTCAACGCCGTAAAAGGTATTACTTTGTCCATTAATGCGGGCGAGGTCTTCGGTTTAATCGGCCCTGACGGCGCTGGAAAAACATCAACATTTCAGATTCTTGGCGGTGTAATGCAGGCCACCTCAGGCACTGCCACCATGTACGGAAAAACAGCCCGCGACGCTCGCACATTCGTCGGCTATCTGACACAGACGTTCAGCCTTTATCAGGATTTGAGCGTGTCTGAAAACTTGCGCTACATCGGTGATCTCCGACGTCTTTCCTCAGCTCAGATCTCTGAGCGGAGTATGCGTTATCTCAAAATGTTCGATATGGACCGGTTTACTGACCGGCTTGCCGGCAGGCTTAGCGGCGGTATGAAGCAAAAGCTTGCACTTGCCTGCGCATTAATTGCGGAGCCTCGAATTTTGCTTTTGGATGAACCGACAACCGGTGTCGACCCGGTCTCGCGCCGCGAATTCTGGGACACACTTGTAAATCTTTCCGGCGAGGGTATGACCATCGTTGTAGCAACGCCCTATCTGGACGAAGCAGAACGATGTAATCGCGTCGCCCTGATGTTTGAAGGAGAGATTCATCAGACGGGGACACCTGCCGAGGTTCGCAATGGTCTCGGTTTAGAGCGGCTGGAGGTTCGCACTGACAATTTGCAGCGAACTGAAGAGACGTTGGATCAGGCCACAGGTCTTCAGGACGTTCAGCGATTTGGCGATCGTCTTGACGTCATGGTCCAAAATGCGGAGCAGGGCGAGGCGAATGTTCGCGCTTTATTGAACGACGGGGATGTCGGCGAAGTTGACATTCGCGCAGTTGCGCCAACGTTGGAGAATGCTTTTGTCTCGATTCTTCGCGACCTTGGTGGAGAACTGCATACCCACCCATTTCCTCGAAGCCGGAAATTTCGCGAGCGTACGTCCGCCACCAGCGCCATTCGCGCCGTCGATTTAGGCAAGCACTTTGGCGAGTTCCAGGCTGTCAAGGGCGTCAACCTGGATGTAAAATACGGTGAAATTTACGGCCTTTTGGGTGCTAACGGCGCCGGCAAAACAACCACTATCAAGATACTTTGCGGCCTGATCGAACCTTCAAGTGGTGAAATCGAACTTGCCGGGGAACGTGGCTCGCTTCGGTCCGCGTTCCTGCGTCAAAGAATCGGTTATATGTCTCAGAAATTTTCGCTATACGACGACCTCACAATTGACGAGAATCTCGATTTCTTTTCCGGTGTATACCAGGTCCCGCGAGGCGAGCGGACGGCGAAAAAGGATTGGGTGCTATCCTTTTCTGGACTCGACAAAAGAGGCGGCCTGATGACGGGGTCACTCCCGGGTGGTTGGAAGCAGCGAGTCGCTTTTGGCGCTGCGGTGATGCACGAGCCTTCGGTGTTGTTCCTGGACGAGCCGACCTCTGGCGTTGATCCGCTTGCACGGAGGGCGTTTTGGAAGATGATCGGCAATTTTGCTGACAGTGGTGTAGCTGTGCTCGTTACCACCCACTACCTTGAAGAAGCAGAACAATGCAACCGCCTGGGAATGATGGTCGCCGGCGAATTGGTTGCCCAGGGCACACCTACCGGTCTAAAAGCAGAACAAAAGGGACATCTTATCGAACTGATCACCGATCGGCCGCAGCTTGCCGCCAACCTGTTAAAAGAAAAGATGGATCGCTGGCGTATCTCGCTCTTTGGCGACCGCTTGCATGTGGTTGTGGATGAAGACGTACGGTCCGGCATCGATCGATTGAAACAGCAACTGGCAGCCGCGGGCGTCAGTGTAATTCGGGCCTACGAGGAGAGCTATTCGCTTGAAGATGTCTTTATAGGCATTGTTGAGCGAACGCGAGGTAATGGCCACGTTTCCGAAGATTGATATGTTCCGAGTTACGTTTTTTTGCAATGATTTGGAAAGGGTATTTCGTTGAAACGCGTTATCGCTCAAATTCGCAAGGAATTGACCCAGACCTTTCGCGACCGCCTGACGGTTGCGCTTGCATTGGTCCTGCCAATGATTCTAATGGCGTTACTTGGCACTGCCATTTCGCTCACCGTTTCTGATTTACCCGTCGTCGTTCAGGATCTTGACCAATCCTTTCTCTCACGGAGTTATATTGATGCTTTTCGTGCTTCGATAACATTTCGCATTGTCCCGCTTCCCATGGGCGTCAAACCGGACGAGGCTCTCGACCGCGGACTTTCTCGAGCTGCAATCGTCATCCCGGAACACTTTGAAAGAGATCTGCAACGCGGCCTGGCAACGGATGTGCAGATCATGATAGACGCGACTGATGCCAATACCGCCAATATAATGCGTGGCAACGCGGCGGCTGTGACTCAGGCATTTCTAACTCAGGTGAAACCCGTCGCTTCTTTACCGGCTATAAACTCAAAAACAAGACTGTGGTTCAACCCGGGCCGCGAATCGACCAAATATATCGGCCCAGGAGTCCTCGCTGTCGGCCTGGCGCTTTTCCCTCCGCTGCTTGCGGCGCTTGCCATGTCGCGCGAAGGAGAACAGAAGACGATTCTTCAGGTCTATGTCTCGAGCATTTCTGCTTATGAATTTCTGCTTGGAAAGACTATCGCGTATACCATCATCGCAGTAATGGAATGGGTCCTTCTAATGATCATGGCGTTTACGATGTTTAATCTTCGACTTGCCGGCGACCCGACCCCGTTGCTGGTAACAAGTTTCATCTATCTGTTTTGTACGACGAGTTTTGGCACGATGGTCGGTTCAGCGATTCCCAACCAGGCAGCAGCGATACAAGCTGTTGCAATGGGTGCGTTTCTTTTGTCGTTTCTACTTTCCGGTTTTATCTTTCCCGTCTCAAACATCCCTTCGTCTATCAGGTGGATCGCTAATATCGTGCCTGCGCGCTACTTTATCGAAGTCACTCGCGATGCATTCGTACGCGGAGGAGGTTGGTCGGCAATCTGGTACGCCCCTGTTGCGCTTGGACTTCTTGGGGCCGCCTTCTTCTTTATTGCCTGGCGCACGATGCGGCACATGCAGGTAGACGCATGAGAGCATTCTTTGACCGAGTTTTCAGTGGCCGCGTATGGCCGCTAATGAGGAAAGAGCTGATTCAGATACGGCGGAATCGGCGTCTTCTAATCTCGTTGGTTATCCCCCCAACGCTGCAACTTGTTCTTTTTGGGTTTGCGCTAAACCCCGAGGTCAAAAACCTTCGATTGGGCGTAGTGGACCAGAGCAAAACAGCCGAAAGCCGTGAATTGGTTTCGGCATTTACCTCCAGTCTCTCATTTCAGGTTGACCACTATTTCGACTCCGGCGAGGAAATGGGTAAGGCCTTGAGCCGCGGCGATCTCGACGCGGGTTTAGTTATACCGTTTGACTTTGCCAGACAGAGACAGCGCAAACAGACTGCCGAGGTTCAATTCCTTGTCGATGCGGTTAACTCAAATACTGCCGCAATCGCAGACGGATATGCATCCAGGATAATCAGTGCACTAAATGCTCAGATCGCGGCGTCACAGTTACCACCGATACCGATGCCTTCGGCCTCGCCAATACAAGTCGCTACGAACTCAGGAACCCAATCCGATGCCCCTGCTCTTTCATCGCCGTCAAGCTCCACCTCTTTGCAGACCACTGCTCCGCCTCCTATTATGCTGAACGCAGGTGGCCCGAAAATCGCCAGGGCTACAATCAACGCCAGGGTCGCACTGCTCTACAACCCCGGACTCGTTAATGCCTGGTTTATCGTCACCGGCACACTTGGAACATTACTGGTGTTGAATGGTTCGCTTGTCTCTGCTGCATCGATGGTAAAAGAGAAAGAGTCGGGCACCGTTGAACAATTGTTGATGACACCTGCGGAATCAACCGAAATAATAATGGCCAAGATGGCACCGCTGTTCATCCTATTGACGGCGGACGTTTGGCTTGCTCTGGGGGTTGGCTATTTTGTTTTTGGTGTACCCGTAAGGGGCAGTTTATTCTGGTTGTATATTGCCGGAGCCCTTTGCGTGCTGGTTGGCATCGGTATTGGGACAACGATTGCGACCTTTACCAGAACTCAGACTCAGGCTCAGTTGATGGGTTTCTTTGTCAATCCGCCGCTTGCCATGCTCGCCGGCGCAACAACACCAGTCGAGGCAATGCCGACCTGGCTCCAGCCTTTTACTCTTCTGAACCCGGTCAGGCACTTCGCATCCATTTCGCGGGGCATAATGCTCAAAGGCGTTGGGCTCGAGGTATTGTATCCGAACTTCCTGGCGCTTCTTGCTTTTGCGATCATCCTTGTTTGGATCAGCGCCTGGCGTTTTCGCCGGCAACTCGGATAACAGGCCGGCGATTGCCAACTGTTGCATCATGCTCGCTCGGGACGAATAGGCAAGGGCTTGCTATACTTCACTTCGTCATCTCGGCAGCAAGGTGGGCAACAATATGGAAAACGATGTAGTAATCAAACAGATTCAGCCACAGGATGCGGCGACCTGGGAACGAATGCGCCAATTGCTCTGGCCATCGCCTCCGGGTGAACACGCGGGCGAGATTGCGCAGTTCTTCGACGCCGCGCGCAACAACCCGGCCGAGGTCTTGATGGCTTTCACGGAGTCGGGCGCGCCCGTTGGTTTCGCTGAACTTTCCATCCGCCCATATGCTGAAGATTGTTATTCTGGTCGCGTGGCTTATCTTGAAGGCTGGTACGTTGACGCTGCGAGCCGTAACAAAGGGATTGGGACAGCCCTCGTCAAAGCAGCTGAAGAGTGGGGTCGGACGCAGGGCTGCGCGGAAATTGCTTCAGATACTGAAATTGAAAACGAATCGAGTGCTGCCGCACACAAGGCTCTTGGATTCTCTGAAACTGTTCGCATTATATGCTTTAGAAAATCGCTCTGAAGAAATTTCGACGACTCGTTCTTGTCGATTCAATTGAAGTTCAAACTAAAATATTGCCTGATCGTGTGCTTTTGCTCCACTAAATATCGATTCTTAAACCGTCTTTAGCTTCTATTGTCATTCCATCCCACAACTTCGCGGCCTCGGCTTCCAGATCGATCTCGTCCCATTCTGGATAAAGGTGTGTAAGTACGACCTTCCTCGGTCGTGCCAACTGCACAAGCCTCATCGCCTCTTTCAGTTCGAGGTGTGTGTCTATCTGTTTGTTCTTAAAGAACGAACACTCCATCAGGAGTAAATCCACTTCTGATACAAACGTCGCGAGGGATTCCGAATATCCCGTGTCTGAAGTATAAGCAACAGTTCGCCCGTCGCCGTCTTCAATTCGTATCGCCAGACTTTCAGTGGTATGGGGAGTGGAAAATGTGGTTGCAGAAATTCCCACAATTGGCTCGAATGGTTCGCCGTCGGAAACTTCCTCGACGACCAGTGGGAACGGCTGCTCAAACAGCTTGCCCTTAGCCGCTTCATCAAGCTTCAGAAGCAAATCCTTAAACCCCTTCGGCCCAAAAATCGAAAGTGGTTTTCGACGTGACTGAATCTGAGGAGCGTGACGGGTACCGAACAGAAACGGAACCAATCCACCCACGTGATCCAAATGAAAGTGACTTATCCAAATCGCATCCAGGTTTACCCAATCAAGTTGCTCATGGGCAACTCGATAGGCCGTGGAAGCTCCAAAATCCATTATCAGCGAGCCCTTCGCGGTCTGGAGCCAATTCGCAGGGGCCGCTCTTTCAGGATGCGGCGCCGATGTTCCCGATCCCAATATCGTGAGCTGCATGGTTCATATGACCCTTCGACAATCGAAGTCAGGGAATTGGCGAGCTTTACCCAAGCGATCCGCCGTTTCCGCACTGCCTCGGATATTATCAGTTTCCAGGTTGGAGTAGACTAGATTGGCACACTACTCTCAGATCCAGGATATAGCCAAACTGTCACAAACCAGCGTACAGTCGTCATCGATTGTTTTATCTGCGATTTTCGGCGTCCTTCTGCGGCTAACTTACCCAGGGCAACGTGAACCCGCTTGACCTTGACCTTATTAATCGGCTAAACGTCATCAAGACCGATTTAGAAAGCGGAAATTGAAAATGGGACCAAATCTCGAAGTTGATGTTTTTGCGGCCTTCTCTCATCCCGACGATGCGGAATTGTCCGTTGCCGGAACCCTGTTAAAACTAAAGTCGCTTGGTTACAGGACCGGCGTCGTAGATTTCACTCGTGGTGAGATGGGTACACGTGGGAATCCAGAACTTCGCGCGCGAGAGGCTTTGGATGCTGCAAAGATCCTGGACCTTGATATTCGTCTCAATCTCGACTTGCCGGACGGTCATGTTTGGCTGTCTGAAGAATCCAGATGTGCATTTGTCAGAGTGATCCGTACCTACAAACCGAAATTGATTCTCACGCCGCAGTGGGACGACCCGCACCCCGACCATTCAAACACAGCTCGAATTGTCAGAGAGGCTGCAAGGCTTGCAAGTATGCGTCGTTATGACGAAGAAAGCGGTCTGGGAGCTGTAAAGGTTCCCGCGATCGCTCACAGTGTCTTCTCACGCATTGTTCCACCTTCGTTCGTGGTTGATATATCTGATTTTCTGGAAGGAAAGATGAAGGCGATTAAAGCTCACGCTTCCCAGTTCTGATTTTCTGGAAGGAAAGATGAAGGCGATTAAAGCTCACGCTTCCCAGTTCTTCAGGCCGGATTCTGACGAACCTGTCACAAGGATCAGCGATCCGGGTTTTCTCACAATGATGGAAGCCCGCACTCGGTATTACGGTTCATTGATCGGGGTTGAAGCGGGCGAAGCCTTCTACGTGCGCGAAGCCTTGAATATCGACGACCCGGTTTCGTTGTTGACGCGGCCGATGAACATATATTCGTAATTTCGGGGAGGACTTTTGACCGATCGCGCGCTCAAAATTGGCTTGTGCGGCTTTCGTCTGCCACTGGCGGAATATGTGAAACGGTTCGACGTCGTAGAGGTCCAGGTTACGTTTTATCAGCCTCCGCTGATCTCCACACTCGAACGTTGGCGCCAGGACGCACCTGATGATTTTGAATTCACGGTAAAGGCGTGGCAATTGATAACGCACGAATCGCGCAGCCCAACTTATCGAAGACTCAAACGTAAACTTACCGACGAGGAGAAAGATGATGTAGGCGCATTTCGCCCGACGGCAATTGTAAAAGAGGCGTGGGAAACCACCGTTGCCTGTGCCGATGCACTTCGGGCGAAGCGTATTCTATTGCAGTGCCCCGCAAAATTCACTCCGACCGCGACGCATGTCGCGAATTTTAAGCGATTCGTCAAAGCTGCTTCAAAGAAGCGAAAAGACCTGATTCTTCTTTGGGAACCGAGGGGAGAATGGCCGGCTTCGCTTGTCAGCGAGTTGTGCACTGAATTAAATCTGATTCATGTCGTAGATCCTCTTGCCGCGCGAAGTGTTACGCCTGATCGATATTATCGACTGCAGGGAAGGCGCGGCAGTGATTACTCGGACGAGGAGTTTGAGGAACTCTATGAAATGCTTCCGGCGGACCGAGTGTCCTATGTAATGTTCAATATGGTGTACATGGTCAGGGATGCCGAACGATTTCAGAGAATCGTGGCCGCCGCTCGTGAATGACCGCGCCTGAAAAGCGCTCGAACCGAACGCTCCGGACTGGATCTGGTCGAGACCAATTGCGATTAATAGCAATTATGCAAGTGCCGGGGTCGTTCAATTTCGAAACACAACGAAGCGAACCTTTGTCGAATAGTTTTTATCTGCGTTCTTTTGAGTCCTTCCGTGGCTAATGTTTTCTCAATTCACGCTTTCTTTTCCAGTACCGACCGCACTATCGCAAGAGTCGCCGCCGCCCGTGTCGATTCTGCCGAAAACCCCTTTGCAGCATCGATCGCCCGGAATAGATCGCCATCGGCCAGGTTCTTAAATAGACCTGTCACATCAAAATCTTCTACACTATTGGAATTCATCGTCATCATAAACTTTGTGCGCAGCACGCTTCTGATTGCGTTGTCCTGGCCTGTATAGTCCGATGCTGCATTGCTGGCCTTAATGACTTCAGGCATGATTTCCCATGCGCGTGTTTTATCCAACTCGACGAATCGCGAGGCGATCGCAACATATGCCCGCGCGCGATTTGCCTCAACTCCGTCCGACGACTCTCCATCTCCTATACGGCGCGCTTCGGATAGTGCTTCACCCAGAAGTTCAGTCGCTCGGACTTTGTCTGCTGCCCTCAGCGTTCGAGAGGCTTGCGTTAATCCCCACATTCGCTGGTAATGGTCCAATTGACCTTCGTGCATGATCTGCAGTGCCTCGGCAACATTTTTCTCGCTAACTACAAGTGCGCTGACTGCCTGAAAATCGACATAGTTTCGAACTTGCTTTCGAAGTTCACTATCCTCAATCTTGTCCGCCAACGATTTCGCGATCATGTAATTCTTTCTAACATTCAACACTGCATAATTTGCATAGATTGCATCCCTGTCCGTGGAATCTTTCGCGTGGTCCAATCTATCCTGCATTACTCGCGAGGTGTCCTTGTTCGGATCATCCGGCACGAGTCCTCTTTTTAGATTGCTATTGTCGTCCCATTGTTCCCGTTGGGTCGCATCGCTTGCCAGCGCCGCGACAGTGGAATTCAGTTCAGCAAAGCTGTCCGGAAGATACTGTTCGAATAGCGGCATCATTCGCTTTATGACCAATGCTGTTCCGACTCTCCCGGAAGTACTCGTATCCTGATCCGGTGGTGGAAGTTGGCGCATTAGAATTTGTGTAGCAAATTGCAGGAAAGATGTTCTCAGCCCTGGCGCGACTTCCGGAGCCACCTGGTTTTCTTTGCTTTGATTGGAATTGACGCCGCCTTCCCTGGAAAACGTCATGTATAGAAACGGAGTAAAAAGATATGAGGAAAGCCCGGATACGGTATTTGCGTCGGTCGCAGGGTTCTGTGCGGCCATATTCACCATTGCTGTGAAACGCTGATCCGCCGCCGCGGCATTCTTTTCGCGCAGATACGAAAGAAAGAAGACGCTGTCGGTATTCACCCTGACCAGTGCCGGATCAGCAATTTGCAGCGCCCGATCGATATCGCCTGATTGAAGCAAGTGCGTCGCCAGACGCAGCCTTTTGCTATCGGAAGCCGAGGCTGCTGACGGGTCAAGCGCCGGAGTGTTCGTTGATGTGTTTGCGTTCTCCTGTTTCTGCGATTCATCCAGCAGCTTCAAAAATTCTTCACCCAGCGCGCGGTCACGCCTGGTTGCAAACAGCAACACCTCTGCCCGGACGTCGTGTATACGCCATCGTACCGTCGCGCCCGTTCGGCCCTGCTGGCGCTTTGCGTCCACAGCCTCGTTCTCAGCGGCTACTTTGTCTGCCTGTTCAGCTTCCGACCATGCCCTGTGGAACAGGGATAACGCCTGGGGCCTATTCGAATCCCATAGCGTGTCGGCTGACTGGGCCAGCACTCTGGCCCGCAACATATTATCCTTAAAACTCTTTGCCTCGTCCGCTAGCGACATCAACAGCGATAACGCCGTCATTCGCCGCTGTTCTGCTGCGACATCCCGAGCCGGTTTGGGCGATTTCACCTTGTCAGCAACTGTTCTCTTCTGCTGTTGCTGATCTGGCTCCGCCGGAAGCTGCGCCGATGCGGCCATCGGGCACAGCGCGATCACCAAAATCACGAATTGTCGTTTCATTTTTCCTCCAGTGAGCGGTTCGAGTGAAAAACATCGGGCGAGGTTCGATCAGTATAACGCAAAGCAACGTATAAGGTTCCAAATTCATATTGCAAGCTGATGCAAGAATCGACAACCTCCTTCGTTCCAGACTCGGACGAATTGATTACTTGAAGGAAAGGCGCGAAGGATGGCGAAATTTACAAACTCCCTTAAGCACGTAAAGATAGCGGCTCCATGCTCTGCAGATTGGGGCGCGATGACGGGTAATGATCGGGTGCGATTTTGCGGTCTGTGCAACCTGAACGTTTACAACTTGTCGGACATGACACGCCGCGAGGCCGAATCGCTTATTGCCGGTTCTGAGGGTAAGCTTTGCGCCCGTTATTACAGGAGGGCCGATGGCACTGTTTTGACGAAGGATTGCCCCGTTGGTCTGCGTGCTATGGCGCGGCGCGTAAAAAGAATTTCAGCCGCCCTTATCTCTACGGTCATCGGATTCTGCACGGGTATAGGGACAAATTATGCCTTGCACGGAAGACAACAGGCTCGCTCGAGTTCAGGAACTGTAATGGGAACGATTGCTCAACGACCGATTCCGGAGGCTCGCTCAATCCCGGTATCTCCAATTACCCCCTACAACCCGCGTAACGCAATTATGGGGGAAATCACCGTTCATGTAGAACGGGGCGCAAATAAAACCGGCTCAGCGCCTGGGTTTAGATAGTCGTCCGTAGGCGGAAGGCCCATACAATAAACGCGCGTGGTGGCCCTATTCCAAAACACCAAAGCCCCATTCTCGCATTGGAGAACGGGGCCCTAACGCACCGCGCAAAGTAACTTTCTGCCGTTCAATTAATCGGGTTTCTACCGATTACTCTTCCCTACACCGCCACGACTTCTATTTCCGGATCCACCTGTTCCTTCAACATTCCCTCAATTGCCATTAAGGTCCCCGAAAGGGAACTGGGGCAACTTCCGCAGGCTCCCTGATAACGGATAGTAAGCGTGTGATCGGTCAAACTCAACACTTCAAGCCATCCACCATCGCCCGCCAATGCCGGGCGGATCTTTTCATCCAGGATCTCATTTATCTGCGCCAGCCTTGGATCGTCACTTACAGCCACGGCGATCGATCCGCCAATCGCGCTAGCCGGATTTACCGTCGCCACACCGACAGCTTGTGCTGCTCGAATGGGTACAGCGAGTGCGGGCAATAACTCGTCCCAATCTGCTTCTTCCGCCTTCTCGACCGTGATCATCCGATCCATATAAAAGACCGATTTTACTTCGCCGACCTCGAATAACGATCTTGCTAATTCATCTCCGGCAGCATTCTCTAACGAATTAAAAGATCTTGTGACGCCATTTGTCACCGGCTCGCGCAATAGAAACTTCACCGCGTTTGGATTTGGCGTCTCTTCAATATCACTTATCTTGGGCATTTCGCTTATTCAAACCTCTTGCCAGATTGTACGATTAATACCTTACAACTTTGTAAGCATTATATCCTAAAGCACGGAATAGCGCAGTTTCAAAGCCATGCATTGCGGGTCGGAGAGGAGATAAGAGAGGGTTTGGCTTGAAGTTTGATGGGTTTGCCGAAAGCGGAAGGTCGGATTAGGCTTGCAATATGCTATTCATTATTTTGAATCTTATTCAACTTTGTGACGAATTAAATTGCGAAAAAGGAATTCCCAAAGATATACTCAATTTCTCGCTTGAACCCCCCTTTTAACAGGTGAGAACAAGTTGAGGCGGGAAGCAGGCGATTGCGAGGGTCGCCTGCTTTCCTGCCTTTGTTGTCGATTTTCTCTTGTTATTTCTAGTTCGCCACCCACGATATACCAGCATTTACAATCGTTGCGATGTTTTTTCGGATCGCCTTTTGCTGCGCCATGTCCGCGGACGCGGGTTAGCTGGTAGTATAAGTTACCTGTGACCGTAGGCAGCCCAAAAATTCCCGGTTGCAGACTCTTCGATGCCTTCAGGTTTTCTTTGCGGCATCCTGTTTCGAGAAAGCGAATCTATGCCCTCAGTCATTCTGGCGGCTTTCGGTTTTGATAAAGGCGAACTTTTACAATGAACATTGGCATCACCGTTTATCCGACCTATGGCGGCAGCGGTATTGTTGGGTCAGAACTTGGTAAGGAACTGGCCTCGCGGGGCCACATGGTCCACTTCATATCATCCTCGCTGCCTACGAGGCTGACTGAGTTAGGTGAAAGAGTGCGCTTTCACGAAGTCGAGATGATGTCTTACCCGCTGTTTGAGCATCAGCCTTACACTCTCGCTCTGGCCACTAAGATGGCCCGAGTTGCAGAGACGGAAAACCTCGATTTACTCCACGTTCACTACGCCATACCGCATTCCATCAGCGCCATTCTGGCCCGCGAGTCGCTTAAGCCTCAGCGCAAACTGCCCGTTATCACAACGCTACATGGAACCGACATTACGCTCGTTGGGGCTGATCGATCTTATCTTCCGATCACGCGCTATGGGATCATGCAATCAGATGGCGTGACTGCGATCTCGAACTATTTGAAACAGGCGACTATTGAGACGTTTCAGTACGAAAAGATAACGGTCATCCCTAATTTTATTTGTGCAACTGATTACCAGAGACATGCAATACCTGAACTAAGAGATCGGCTCTCTCCCGGTGGCGAACCTCTGATGGTGCATGTATCTAACTTTCGACCGGTAAAACGCCCCCTGGACTGCGTGGAAATCTTTGCTCGAGTGCTAAAGCGTGGGGTGCCTGCACGACTTGTGATGGTCGGCGACGGCAGTGAACGAACCTCCGCGGAGCATCGCGCTCGAGGTCTTGGGATTTTCGACAAATGCTCATTTGTCGGGAAACAGCCAAACATTGTCGATTACCTATCGGTTGCTGACCTCTTATTACTGCCTTCTGAACAGGAATCATTTGGACTTGCGGCGCTTGAGGCAATGGCCTGCGAGGTTCCGGTTATTGCCTCGAATGTTGGTGGCATTCCGGAAGTCGTTACCGATGGGGAAACCGGTTATCTCAGTCCGGTTGGTGACGTTGAAAAGATGAGTGAAGATGCAATTACTCTGCTTCGAGATCCTGAATTGCGGCGGCAAATGGGAATTCAGGCACGGATGTCCGCTATTAGTCGGTACAGCACTGACCTTGTGATTCCACGGTACATCGAATTTTATGAGCAGGTCCTGGGGAATTCAAATTCGGCCCAGGTGTGAGAGCGCGACAGTTTGGTACGTATCAGCGCATGGCTTTCTCATGGTGGTTTGACTCCCCGGATACAAGAATTCAATCGGGTTACCGAAGTTAATTCACTTGCGATGTCCTATTTGATTGACGGCAACAATGTGATGTGCCAACGCGTCGGTTGGCATAAGGATAAGTCGCGCGCGCGCCGAACCTTGCTCGACGACGTTGCTCTACTGGCCGGCAGAAAGCGCATTACGATCAAGATCGTATTTGACGGCGCACCTGACCCGGCGTTTCCAGACGGGGCGCGCTTTAAGGGCATCACTGTCTGTTACGCCGAAAAGGGCTCTAACGCCGATGAACGTATAAAGAAGCTTGTTGAGTGCTCCAGCGAGCGGCGAACCCTGCGAGTCGTTACGTCGGATCGAGACCTTGCGAATTATGTCCGTCGTTGCGGCGCTCAGGTTATCCGCTCAGGAGAGTTTCGTAAGCTACTCGATGAGACCATTGCCAATCCCGATGCCACTGAGGTTAAAGTTAACGAGCCGGAGGAAGGCTGGATGCGTTACTTTGGCTCGTCGGCAGATGATGATGAGGAGTAAGCATCCAAAGCACGTTAAGGACAACTTCTGTCTTATTCCTCATATCGGTGATTCGATGAATCACCGGCTTGTATAGTTGAAACTCGACGCCTGTCGCGACTTCGGAGTCTCTTATTGCAACCTGGCAAAAACACACTCTGTCGATACCGGTGACAAAATCGACTGTTTTGAATTAGTCTCAGCTGACACGTTCAATGTCGAAGATCAGTTTCTGCCCTGCCAATGGGTGGTTTGCATCCAGTGTAATGGTTTCATCCGTGACCTCGGTAACCAGGACCGGAATTTCGTTGCCGTCCGGCAATTGCATTGACAGACTCATTCCGGGCTCAGGCGTTTCCTCCAGGTTCAATCCTTTTCTTGCCACTGTTTGAACCAGTTCCTCGCGTCGCGCGCCGTATGCATTTTCAGGCTCGATTTCAATGCGTTTCGTATCGCCGACACTCATATCCCTAACCCCGTCTTCGAATCCGGCAATGACCTCTCCGGAACCGACCTGGAACTGGAGCGGATCACTGCCTTCTGACGAATCGAAAACCTCTCCGTCTTCAAATCGACCTGTATAGTGAATCTGAACAGTGTCGCCATTCTGAATTTGACTCGACAAATTGGTGACCTCCCACTTAAAAGTTAGGGCAGCATCGCATATTCATGCGTCCAAGACCAGAGTGGACAAATTTCGTGACAAAGTTGTGACCCGATTGCGGCAAGTCCCGGTTTGTACGGAATAATACATGGGAGTAAACTCAATTTGCTCTTTTCTCCCACGACTTCAAGTTCTTCTACTCTCTTAACTCATTGGAGGAACAATGGGCCTCAAAATGACAGCATCCGTGCTGCTCGAACTATTCTTGTGTTTGAGCATCGTTGGACAAACTCCTCGCGTCCAGCAATCGAAGAAAGCCGATGACGACGTGGTTCGTGTTACAACAAACCTTGTACAGGTTGACGCGGTAGTCACAGACAAAAAAGGTAACTTGATTACGGATCTTAGACCGGAAGAATTTCAAGTACTTGAAGACGGTAAACCGCAGCAAATTAGCAATTTTACTTTCGTTCTTTTGCCGGTGCAGCTTAACCCGCAATCTGCCAAACCTGATAAGGCAGTTGACAGGAACACACCCGGCATCCCTTCTGTTCCACTTCGCCCGGAACAGGTTCGGCGCACCATCGCCCTCGTTGTCGATGATCTTGGCCTGTCCTTTGAAAGCACTTCTCATGTCAGATACGTCCTGAAAAAATACGTTGATGAACAGATGTTCCCGGGTGATCTGGTCGCAATCATCCGGACAGCAGGTGGCGCCGGAGCGCTCCAGCGATTTACGAATGACAAGCGTCTGCTGTATGCAGCGATCGAAAAGATTCGTTGGTATCCAAACGGCCGTTCCGGCGTCTCTGCTTTTGCTGCAATCTCTCCTGCATCCGACCTCCCCAAACGATCCGGCTCGAGTCCCGTCAAGAATTCGGTCGTTGACGACGGTTCGGACGACCCACAAGCGCGCCTGGACGAATTTCGCCGAAATCTTTTCGCCGTTGGCACGATTGGAACTCTTCGATATGTAATTCACGGACTCCAAAACCTTCCTGGACGCAAAGCCGTGGTGCTGTTTTCAGATGGCCTTGCGATTACCGACAAGAACAGTAGTTTTACGACCGATCGGACAAAGTATGCAATGGAGTCGCTTGTCCAGGAGGCAAATCGATCATCGGTAGTTGTCTATACTCTCGATGCAAAAGGGTTGGTTTACATCGGATTAACGGCCGAGGATGATGTCGGAACCTCGATTTCCGTGAAGTCGAGCAATATGAAGCCTGAAGAAGATCAGAATCCAGTGAGCCAGGCACTCGCCACTCGCAGGGATGAATTGTACCGAGGTCAGGAGGGGTTAAACTTTCTTGCTCGCGAAACGGGCGGCATGTCGATTACAAATTCGAATGATCTTTCCGGAGGACTCAGGAAGATCATCGATGATCAGAAGGGCTATTATTTGATCGGCTACAGGCCTGATGCCTCAACATTTGTTCGAAAGCCCAGTGGCCCTGCGTTCCACAACCTGGCTATCAAGGTTACTAGACCCGGACTCCTGGTCAGATCTCGCCGAGGGTTTTATGGGGTTACTGATCGGCCGGTGGAACCAATAAGCGGCACGCGAAATCAACAATTGTTATACGCGCTTACGGCCCCATTTAGTGAATCAGGAGTAAATGTCAGGCTCACGACCCTATTTGGTAACGACGCTGATGCCGGCTCTTTTATTCGCTCGATCCTGCATGTCGAAGGGTCTGATTTAACCTTTCAAGACGAGCCTGACGGATGGAAGAGGCTTGTCTTCGATGTGATCGCTGTTACCTTTGGCAATAATGATAAACCCGTGGACCAGTTTGGACGAACCGAATCTATTCGACTGAGCCCCGAGACGTTCAAACTAATTACTAAAAATGGCTTTGACTATAATTTTGTCGTACCTATCAAAAAGGCCGGTGCCTACCAGTTGCGGACCGTAATCCGCGATACTGTTACAGAGCGTCTTGGCTCAGCTGCGCAATTTGTCGAGGTTCCTGACCTGACGAAAAACCGACTTAGCATCTCGGGTGTGATGATGAAAGGTTTCGATGAAAATCCGGTGACGACCGGAAAAGCTTCAAAGGCTGGTTCTGACAATGTGTCACTCGAAGTCGGCAAGACTTCTGCCGATGACTCAGCTGCGTCTTCGACTGTTACCGCGCCAGACGGTTGGGCGACACCAACGCCGGAACGGTACGTTTACAATCCGGCCGCTGGCCCTTCAGTAAGGAAGTTTACGCCCGGAATGTTAATGAATCTTGTATACTTCATCTATAACGCAAGATTGGATAAGTCAACGAGCAGCCCTGATTTACGTACCCAAGTACGGATTTTCAGGGATGGTCAACCTGTCTATACTGGCGTTCCGAAAAGTGTAACGGCTTCAAATGAAACTGATTTGAAACGAATTGCGACCGGAAGTCGAATTCACCTTGCAAATGGCATAGAGCCCGGCGAGTACGTACTTCAAATTGTCGCCACTGACCAGCTTGCCGGAGAAAAAAATCGGACTGCGACAACCTGGATTGATTTTGAAGTGGTCCGATAGAACTCAGGAGAGGCATTCAGGTGTGCAAGGCGGTACAATCGAGTGTTGAATAACTATGTCTTCAATAATCGTTGGCACCGCCGGACACATTGACCATGGCAAGACGACGCTGATTCGGGCGTTGACGGGCATCGACACCGACCGTCTGCCCGAAGAAAAGCGGCGTGGCATTACCATAGATCTGGGTTTTGCCGAACTAACCCTCGGTGATACCACGATTGGTTTTATTGATGTTCCCGGGCACCAGCGGTTTGTTAAGAACATGCTCGCCGGCGCGCACGGGATGGACCTTGTTATGCTGGTCATTGCCGCGGATGAGAGTGTGATGCCCCAAACCAGGGAGCATTTCGAAATCTGCAGGATGCTGGGCGTCGGATCAGGGCTGATCGTTATTACAAAAAGCGATTCCGTGGATGACGAGCTTTTGGGATTGGTCAGGGAAGAGGCCGCAGACCTTGTCAAAGGGTCCTTTCTTGAGCAAGCCCCAATCGTAAGCGTCAGCGCGCGCACAACAGCTGGAATCGACGTTCTTAGAGAGACTCTCTCCCGGCTGGCCGCCTCCGTTCCTCCACGTCCGGCGGATCTTGTATCTCGCTTACCGATTGATCGCTCTTTTACTGTAAAAGGATTTGGCACGGTCGCAACTGGCACGTTGCTTTCCGGCTCAATCAATGAAGCCAGCGTGTTGGAATTGTTGCCGGCGGGAACCAGAGTACGGGTCAGAGGGATCCAGGTTCAGGGTAATCCGGTATCCGAAGCCGTCGCCGGCCAGAGGACCGCCGTAAACCTTGGAGGATTGGACGCAGGCGAAGTCGAACGCGGAATGGTGCTCGCTGCTGCGGATTCGCTTCGATCAACCCAGGTAGTAAATACTGAGTGCGAGTTGATTGATTCGGCGCCAAAAGCGTTGCGTTCGCGAACTCGCGTTCGAGTACACCTTGGTACGACTGAAGTGTTGGCCAGGGTTCGCCTTTTCGAATCAAAAGGCGAAATTTTGCCGGGGGCTCGCAACTTTGCACAGTTGCGATTCGAGTCACCCGTCATTACCATCCCGGGCGATCGGTTCATTATTCGATCTTACTCGCCTTCGCAAACCATCGGAGGAGGGTTGGTCCTTGATTCCTTTGCAGTAAAACACCGGGCTCGGGCTGACCTGGCTGTGCGAGAAAACCTTAAAGCTCTGCGTCATTCGACTCGCGCGGAACAGGTTGCAATTTTCATTACGGCGTCCGGTGAAAGAGGACTCTCAAGACAGGATCTGACGGCACGTACTGGTATGCTGCCAGAACCTCTTGAAGTGGCTATTACCGAATCGGTGGCCGCTGGACGGGTTCAGGAGGCGGAAGGGATTCTGGTGGCGGCGAAACATTACCAGATTTTTTCGACCCAGGTAATCAACGCAGTACGGGCCGAACAAAAGTCAACTTCCTTATCGCGCGGCATCGCACGCGAAACCCTCCGCGAGCGAATCTTTGCGCACAGTCGGCCGGAAGTCTTCCGTGCAGTGCTCAGCCGGCTCTCCCAGGCGGGTGAATTAATAGTTGAAAGGGAAGTGGTGCGAACCCCTGATCACAGTTTGGAACTTGGCGAGAAAGACCGCGCGATTCGTGACAATCTGGAGCAGTTATACGCGCAAACCGATCTGGCGCCCCCTGCTATTAACGAGGTAGTCGAACGCCTGTCCCGACTCGACACGAAACAAAACGACATCCATAAACATCTCCGGCTTCTAACCGATAGTGGACGATTAGTTCGCGTGTCTAACGAATTCCTATTCCACAGTGATTCTGTAAATGCCCTCATTAAACGATTGCGAGAGTATGCAGTGAACGACCTGAAAGACAGGGTAATCGACATGACTACCTTCAAGAATCTGACTGGTATTTCGCGCAAACATGCAATTCCGTTGCTTGAGTATCTGGATCGCCAACATGTTACTCGACGGGCGGGAAATGCTCGAATCATCCTGTAGAAACTAGCATTTGCCCGGCCAATCCGCCCGGAGTCCACTTCGCAGGCAGTTCCCAGCCTTGCCTTAGAGTTTGTTCCGGCGTTAACATTACTTTCGAACAGATGTACTGTTTCGGCGAGGAAAATTCCCCCGACTTTCTCTTCTAACCTTGGAACAAGGCGTAGTCAGCCAGATCTTTTGGCCTTAGTTCAACTTTTATGAACGCCGGAGGTTCACGATGAAGAGCATTAAAGATGTCTTGTCAATCCTGATTGCAGTAGCCGCGGTAATATTTGCGGTTTATGAGTTTTATCTTTTTGAAACGTTTAAGAGTGATGGTGTAGTGGACCTACAAGGTGGTGGAAGCCATCTTTGGCTGTCAATTGGCTCGGCGATTATCGCGGTGATTGCCGGGATTGTCTACTTCACCGGCCACGTAAATAAGGAAGAAGAAATACACATCACTCAATAAATCCGAGTCGATTGTTGCCCGGCTTTAATGCGACAGTTTGCTCATACTCGTTCGGGCGGGACACCCGGCGGGACGGGAATGCTGTCGTCAAAAGCATTGCTTAGTTTTTGTGCGCCGTTCGCGTTGTACCGTTCGTGATACTATACAACGCGGGCGGCATTTGTTTTGAAAGAGCGAATCTGAATTCGTCCACTGAAGAGAATCTTACAGGAGATACTTGATTGATGCTTAGTGCTCTGCTTTTGTTGGCTCAAACCGAAGACCGTTTTAACAAACCATCGTATTTTGCCATCGTTACTGTCGGCCTGCTTCTTCTTGGTGTTATCGGCTGGCTTGTCGCGGCAGTATTGGGTTTTGCGCGTGCAAATGCCTTCGGTCCGGCGGTTCGATGGTTTGCGCTGGCCTCTGTCTGTATGTTGATATATCACCTTCAGTTTGGGATTTTGGCTATCGGTGTTGTAGTTAACGATCCAGATCTAGTGCTTGGGGCAGGCGCTTTCTTTAATCTGTTTGTGGTTCTGGGCTCGGTTTGTGCCATTTTCGGCTTTACCAAATTGACCAGCATTCGTTAAACAAGTTTCTTGCGTGTTAGTTTTTATCGATTAATGACCAAAAGTAGAGTATTGCTTGCCGCGCTGGCTCTTTTCCTTGGCGCGGCTGCTTTTTTGACGCTTCGTACATTGTTCGTTCGCAAGGGGCGGCCTGGTTTTGTTGCGGTGTCGGGTTCGCGATTCGTAATTGACGGCAAACCGTTTCGCTTCGTCGGGGCGAACGTTTCTGTGATGTACAAGGACGAAGATCGCGAACGGATGCCGGAAACCTTAAAGGTGGCGTCCCAAACAGGCGTCCGCGCCTTGCGTGTTTGGGCGTTCGGTGAAGGTGGAGAAGATTCGGATGTTAAATCAGTTGGGGGCGACAAGAACGACTGGCCCCGAAAGCATCCGTTTCGTTTTTCACCCAATGCCTGGAATGAAGAGGCCTTTGTTCATCTCGATCAGGTACTTGCCGAGGCCGCAAAGAATAACCTTCGCGTTCAGTTGTGCCTGACTAACTGGTGGCGAGATACCGGCGGCGTAACCCAGTATTTGAAATGGGCGGGAATTAACGATGCCGCCGATGATTCCAAACCGTTTGGAATAAACGTCGAACGGGCGATGCTCTTTTATTCCAATGCCGATACACGGCGTATGTATAAGGAGCACGTTGAAAAGATCGTTTCCAGACGAAATAGCGTAACAGGGGTTCTTTACAAAGATGATCCCACCATTATGGGATACGAATTGATGAACGAGGCCCAGGCGCCTACCGGACTTTGGCCCGAACGGAGCCGTTGGGTTGCCGAAATGAGTTCGTTCATCAAATCACTTGACCCTGATCACCTCGTCGCGCCGGGCACGTGGGGTTTCCGTCGCTCCTGGGAACGACGCGAGTGGATGGAAGAGCACAGTATGCCGACAATCGACTACTGCGATGTTCACAGCTATCCTCGCGATGATAAGGACAGTTTCGTCGAAACTCCTGACGACCTTCGAAACTTCTTAACGAACCGAGCGGCCGCGGCTGTCGCAATCAACAAACCTCTGGTTATCGGCGAATTCGGGATGGGTCCGGAAGGCTATAACGGCGTTTCCGAGGTTGACTGGTATCGCGCCTATTTCGAGGCCGCGGCAAAGGATGGTATTGCCGGCGCGATGTTCTGGATTCTTACTCCCGACTCGAACCGCGGTTATGGCATCACTTATACCTCGTCCAGAGATACCGTCCTCCTCGAGGAAATTAGGGGTGCATCTCATCTGTTTAATTCATTGTTGAATGCCCCTGCTCCTTCCGCGGTCAGGAATGAGGATGGCAATCTTATACCCCATCAGTTTGCCTTTAGCCTCCCTGAAGGCGATCCTGCCACCAAACCCGAGGCGAAAGAGTTGCCAGAAGGCGGCACATGGTATGGCTTCAAACCGCAAATGGCTACGCATGCGGGATTTGAAAAGATCGGCGGTGGCGATGGTTATGTATGGGGCGCCGGGGCGGGGTACGTACGTTACCTGATACCTGGTCGAAACGGTTGGCGCAGGGTTGGTCAGATTAGGGTGGTCGCGCACGTCAAACCTGTGCTGCCCGAGGATTCTCATCCTCCTGTTGTCGCCTCGAGGGTTACCTTGTTTATCAATGGATCTGATTGTGGGTCGCGCGTTGTGCCGCCAGAGGATCCAAAACATGCGGTAAATCAGGAGTGGATTATAGATTCCTGGGGCATCAGGACTCAGGCAGCGCGCGGCCTGCCACTCAGATTAGAGTTTGCCGTCGAAGCAAAGGCAGACCTGCCATTTGGCTTGAACATCTCAAATTATCCTGAGGGGTATTCAAAGGACGAGGTCCGTCCAATTCAGGTTGAAATAAGATAATCACCCTTCATGCAACTAAAAGGTTGCATATAGACCTCTCCCGCGCTATTATGCAACCTGGAGGTTGCATATGAACTCATCAACAGATCGTATTGAAAGAACTATCATGCTCAAGGCCCCGCGCTCGCGGGTCTGGCGCGCGTTGTCGAATGCCGAAGAATTCGGCGACTGGTTCGGTGTGGCGCTAAAGGGAAAGACTTTTACGGCTGGCCAGCGTGTGCAGGGGCAAATCACCTATCCCGGCTACGAACACGTCGTACTGGAAGTCTTAATCGAACGCCTGGAACCGGAGCGGCTACTGTCCTGGCGCTGGCATCCAGCCGCCGACGACCCCTCTGTCGACTATTCGACAGAACTGACCACGCTGGTCGTATTCGAGCTTAAGGAAGTAGAGGGTGGTACATTGTTGAGCGTCGTCGAATGCGGCTTTGACAGCTTACCTGTGTCGCGTCGTCTTGACGCTTTTCGCAGGAATAGCGGAGGCTGGGACCATCAGATGCGAAACATCGAAAAACATGTCGCCGCGCCCTAACAGGCTATCGAAGAACGCGCCGCTGAAGAACCTGGCCCTGGGGAATGCTGCTCCGATCTTCGCGGCGCTTGGCGACGAGACGCGCCTGCGTCTAATCGCTGTTCTGTGCGCGGGTGGGGCGATGTCGATCGCTCAGCTCACATCCGGAACGGAAATCACGCGTCAGGCCGTCACAAAACATCTGCACGTGCTCGCGGATGCCGGCATGGTGCATGATGTCAAAGTCGGACGCGAACACCTGTGGGAGTTCGAGCCAGCGCAGCTGGAGGAGGCGCGTCGTTCTCTCGAGGCAATAGGACAACAGTGGGATCATGCGCTAAACAGACTGAAAATGGCTGCGGAAGATTGATTGCGAGGACGACACTAAATCACGCCTCGGAAGACTGGTGCACGAAGATTGCCCAAGGGACGAAATACCACGTTGCTCGTCCGGACCCTTCGCTCGCCCCTCACCCCCATGGCAAAGGCTTCAGATCAGGCTCAACGAAAAACCGCCGCGCTTCCTCAGAAGTGAGCAACTCGCTTGAATAGAATTCGTTTATCCACCACGGTCCACTGCATTCCGACAACAGCAAATTGGTTAATTCTGCCTGGGTAAGACCTGCTGTTGCTGTCGACAAAAAGCTCTTCGCGTACCTCATCCAGAAAACGGTAATTGTCTCGTTATAGCCCTCAATTCCGTTTCGGGCCAGAACCGCTTTCAGACCCGTTCGCATACGTAACAGTGCTTCGTCGAATGATAATTCCAAAAGATAAGAAACGGCGACCATTAAATGTGCTCCGTGTTTGAAATCCGAAAGCTGAATCGTCGCCGATTCAAATCCATCGATCACTCCCCTGATCTCTGTCATTGAGTACTCCTTCACGTTCATCCGCCTCCGATCTTCTTTGTTTCAGACAAAAAATCGACGGGGCCGATCGTATTTCACGATCGGCCCCGTCTTGAATTCATGTTGCCCGGATTGGCTATTTTGCTATCGCCTGGTTGACTCTGGTCGTCAGTCTCGATTTGTACCGGGCCGCTGCATTCTTGTGAAGAACACCCTTCTGAACTGCTTTGTCTATTGTGGACACCGTCGCAGACAAAATACCCTGCAACTGGTCTCCACCGCCACCAGCTATTTCGGTGCGCAAATTCTTAATCGATGTTCGAAGACGACTACGGTTACCACGATTGATGGCTCTCCGCTTTTCATTCTGCCGCATTCGTTTTTCTGCTGACTTATGATTAGGCATCTAACACTCCGTCAAATCTCTTCTAATTTATCGGCCCCGTGCAACTAAATCCACAGAAAAACCGTGTCTAAGGCACAAGAGCGAGAGTATAGACATCGCTTTCGGGACTGTCAAGCGGCGGCTAAACATCGATTCAAGTCCAGGAATCAGGGTAAATGACCATTGACACCCTCGCAAGCCATGTAGTAGCGTCCGCTTGGAAGTATGAGCGCCACCACCATTTCAAACCCTCATCCGCTGCCGTTTCTGGCTTGATATATTTCTGCGCCAAATTTAAGGAGAATTCTTCATCATTTGAAAAAGATTGAACTACCAATACGAGGACTGGAAACGCTATTTGGCGTCCATGACCAAAATATCAAATATCTCGAATCGCTGCTTGATGTTCGAATCAACGCCCGGGGGCAGGATCTTTCAGTTGACGGCGATCCCGCGGATGTCGAAACGGTCGAACAGATTCTAGAAGACTTTTCCCATTTGTTTAACGAGGGAAAGACCTTTACTGATAAGGAACTTCGCGAGGCTTTCGCCCAGATTGCCGAAGATCGTGCGTATTCCTTAAGGGACTATTTTACCAAAGCACGGTTCAGTCCAGCCGGAAAAAAGCAGGTTGCGCCGAAATCAGCTACACAGAGGCGGTACCTCGAGACTATTCAGCAGAAGGACGTGGTTTTTGGCGTCGGAGTTGCCGGCACCGGGAAAACTTATCTTGCTGTTGCGATGGCGGTTCAGGCGCTGGTTCAGAAGCAGGTAAACCGAATTATTCTTGCCAGACCCGCGGTCGAAGCCGGCGAGAAACTAGGGTTTCTGCCGGGCGATCTTCAGGACAAAGTCGATCCCTATCTGCGACCGTTGTATGATGCCCTCTTTGATTTGATGGATTACGAGCGAGTCACTCGCCTGCTTGAAAAACGGGTTATTGAAGTTGCCCCGCTGGCATTCATGCGTGGCCGGACCCTGTCCGACGCGTTCATTATTCTGGATGAGGCCCAAAATACAACCAGCGAGCAAATGAAGATGTTTCTGACCCGAATCGGATTTGGATCAAAGGCGGTGATAACTGGCGATGTTACTCAGATAGATCTGCCGACTGGCAAACGGAGCGGCCTGGTCGAGGCGGAGCGTGTTTTGTCAGGCATTGAAGGGATCGAGTTCATTTACTTCACTGAAAAGGATGTCGTGCGTCATAATCTCGTACAGCTGATTATCAAGGCATACGAGAAACATTCGAACAAGAACGCGATCTAATCCGGTCGAGACTTCGAAAGGCTTGTAGGTATTCGGCAAGTCGGTTTATTACGTCGCGCATGATTGAAATTGTAAACAGGCAGCGGCGGCGACCCATACCGACCCAGCGGCTCGGTGATATCGCGGCGCAGGCGCTCAAGGCAATCGGTACCACCGATGTCGGTGTGACCGTTGCGTTTATCTCGGATCGTTCCATACGTCAACTAAATCAGCGCTTCCGAGGAAAGAACGTGGCAACAGATGTTCTTTCTTTTCCTGCTGAGCAGGCCGATTTTGAATTGATTGAAGGTCGAACGCTCGGCGATATTGTAATCTCTACGGATCGTGCGGCGGAACAGGCCGCGCAACACGGCCTCGAGTTTGAGGAAGAGCTCGCGCAACTAATCCTTCACGGATTGCTTCATCTTCATGGATATGATCATGAAAGCGACAATGGTGAAATGGACGCGTTGGAAGTGCAGTTGCGCGAAAAGCTTGGACTATAATGTTTGATCAGAGTTTGGATGGTTGATTTTTCGGGTTTCTGACGTTTCATGAGATCACTTTTCCTTTAAGTTTTGATCGCTACTTTATGGAGTTTGAACTTGGTATCAGTTGTCTGCTGTTGGTTCTGCTGACCTTCCTTGCAACAATTGACATGGCGTTTGGCCAGCTTAGCGATGTAGGGCTCAGACGGCTATCTGTGGAAGCCGAGAACCGTGCCGGCGCGGTGTCGACTTTTCTCAAGCTGATCCTCGAGGATCGCCCAAAATTCCGCTTCACTTTGGGTGCCGGTGTCCAAATGCTGCTTGTGGCAGTATCCGTGCTGGTAACAGCACTTTCTCTTCGTTGGTTTCCTGATAATGGCTTTGTCGTTGTGTCGCTGTTGATTGGGCTTCTTGTCGCCGGAATCTTCCGTCAGTTCATTCCACGGCTTTTGACGATTCGAAACCCCGAACAGACCTTGCTTTTATTGCTGCCGTTTCTCCGACCTTTTTACAAGCTGATTGCAGTCCTGGCCGATCCATGGAACAGGCCATTCTCCAAATGGCGTCGAGAAAATCGATCGCAGGAAAATGACGCTGAAGAAGAGGAGACCGGAAATGATGGGAATATTCAGGCGTTGATCGACGTTGGCGCCGAGGAGGGTATTCTCGAACAGGAAGAAGGTGAATTGATTCATTCGATTCTGGAATTCGGTGACACCAGGGTCAGCGAAGTCATGACCAGACGAACTGAAATCGAATCACTGCCCGTTGCTGCAACGATCAAAGAAGCACGCGACCGCATGATCAATTCGAAATATTCGCGGCTTCCCGTTTACCGCGACCAAATCGATAATGTGGAAGGCCTCATATACGTTCGCGATTTGCTTCAATGCTGGGCCGATGAAAACATTGACGGCAACATCGCACCACTGTTGCGCCCGGCATATTTCGTACCGGAGACCAAATTGGTCTCAGATCTTCTTGAAGATATGCAAAAGGCTCACGTTCAGCTTGCGATGGTCGTGGACGAGTACGGCGGCGTTGCCGGGCTTGTGACTGTTGAAGACATCCTCGAGGAGATTGTCGGGGAAATCGAGGACGAAGATATCGAAGGCGACGAAATTGTCGAGATCGTCGAATCCGAGGACGGATATTATGAGGTACTGGGCTCGACGGAAATAGGGAAAATCGAGCGATTATTCGACATGGAAATCGCAGCGGATGATTTTACTACAATCGCCGGTCTCGTGATTGGCGAGGCTGGCTATGTACCTCGAACTGGCGAGCGTCTAAAACTCCGGGGCCTTGATGTGGAAGTCCTCGAAACCGATGACCGGCGAATCGGTCGCCTCAGGTTGCGACGCCTTGATGAACAGGCTCCTGCTTCTGAATAAGCGTTCCACTCCGATGGGTTGGCGTGTAAACTATGTACCAATGGGAACAATTGTCAATCTCGAATATCAGACAGAATTTGACGATGGGCCGGCGACTGAATCGTTTTCCTGGAGAATAAAAGGAAAGCACGCTGAACTGATGGGGTATAATATAAATTCTGCCGCTTTAATCACGAAGTAGCTGTAAACACTGGTTTATTTTGGTCCCGTCGCCGGTTTTCGTCTATCCCTGTTACGTCTTGATGAAGGAAGGTTTTTATGACTCCACAAACTTATCAAGCAACCACTTCAGGTCGGCAGGCAGAGGACACCGGAAATGCTCCTGCAGCAAATCCTGGTCGTACAAGCAAGACAGGCTTTGTCCTGATGATCTTCGGTGGGTTCCTGATAGTTTTTGTCGTGGGAGTTATCGCCGGTGGCATTCAGTGGTGGCTCCTGACCCAGTACAAAAAAGATGCGGCAGTTGCTACTGAGCCAAAACAGGCCTTGCCGCAAAAGCAGCCGGCTGTTGCGCCGGCGGACAACGCCTCGAAAGAGCTGAGCAAACGGGTTGCGACAGCTTCGCATGACGAACGCCAGCCGCTTGCCGAGGCCCTTGCACTGGCGGAAAGCAATTTCCCCACCGATTACCGGTTCCCGTTCGAACATGCCAAACTGGTCGTTGCCGGAAACGTGCACCACCATGCGTTTGGACTGTTATTCACGGCCGCGCAAAGAGCTATCGAGTCAGGAAAGTCGGACTTGATGCTCGCCGATGTCTTAAAGGAAAAGGATGGCGCATTCTACAGGTGCGCGCGAGGCCATGCAGAGTGGAAAACGCTCGAAGATTCGTTGAGAAATAAAGACAAAGATGTGTTGCAGCACGCCATGGCCGGAATGAGCCGTGATCTTATCGGCGGGTCGGATGATATGGTCATGGATTACTAGGGATTCCCGTCACTCGTTACGTTCTTAAACATGTCAGACACTACAATCGACAACATCCCAACTCCATTTTCGGCCTGTTCCGCCTGCGGCAACGACTTCGAATGCGGCGCACTGTCGTCGTCTTGCTGGTGCAGTTCAGTTCAACTTGACGATGCCGACAGATCCGCGCTTTCAGAAAAGTATGTCGGATGTTTGTGTTCTGATTGCATTCGGTCCCTTGGCAAAACCGACGTCGAAGTTAGTAGGGACTAAAAAAGAAGTAGCCAGCACTTCGCCCGGAGCCAAGCCGAAACCACTGGTATTTACTCCGTCCACCTTTTTCCTCTATTTCTCTACAGCATTTGACGAGACGATTCATCACGTGCATTCTGTGGCGGTTCCGTTTGATGTCTGGATGGTTTTCCGGACTCGCGTCCTGTCGATATAAGGGACCTTTGTGAAAGATAGAGGGCTTTTTCTGATATGGCGAAGAAGAAGAGCAAGTTTTTAAGTGGGCGAAAAATTGACCCGCAGCCAATTTCTGTCGGTGTGAACGTAGCCGACCTTGTCGATGGCGCTTTTCTGGCATATAACGCCGCCAGACTTCGGGAAGCTTGCCAACTCTATACGACGAAAATGCTCGAACCGGACGTTACTGTCGGTGTTTCTCTGACAGGCGCACTAACGCCGGCGGGCCTTGGCATCTCTGCGCTCATTCCGCTTATTAAGGCCGGTTTTATTGACTGGATCGTTTCGACTGGCGCTAATCTTTATCATGACACACATTTTGGGATCGGGCTCTCTTTGCATCAGGGCAACACCGATATCTCTGACATAGTTCTTCGTGATGAGGAAGTGGTCCGGATTTACGACATTTTTTTCGATTATTCGGTCCTGCTCGACACCGACGCGTTTTTTCGCCGCATTATCGAAGCTCCGGAGTTCCAGAAGCCGATGTCTACGGCTGAATTCCATTACCTCTGTGGCCGGTATATCCGGCAACGGGAAGAAAAACTCGGTATCAAAGATAAATCTCTGCTGGCGGTTGCCTACGAATATGGGGTTCCGATTTACACCTCCTCGCCTGGCGACTCATCTATCGGTATGAATGTTGCTGCCAAAGCACTGCTTGGAAATAAGCTTGCCTTCGATCCTTCGCTCGATGTTAACGAGACAGCCGCGATTGTCCTGGCCGGCAAACGCGGAGCGATCCATGGAAGAGGGGATCGTGGGAAGAAAAATGGCGGGAAATCAGCGGTTTTCATTCTGGGGGGCGGATCGCCCAAGAATTTCATGCTTCAAACCGAACCGCAGATCCAGGAGGTTCTGGGAATTGATGAACGCGGTCACGACTATTTTCTCCAGGTTACAGATGCACGCCCTGACACAGGCGGGTTGTCCGGCGCCACTCCCGGCGAGGCCGTTTCCTGGGGCAAGGTCGACCCGGAGCGATTACCCGATGCTGTAGTTTGTTATGTGGACGCCACTATAGGGTTGCCGATTCTCGCCGCGTATGCTCTGTCTCGCCATGAACCACGCGAGCCAAAGCGGCTTTATGACCGCAGGCAGGAGTTCATGGATCAGCTACTTTCCGAGTATAAAGAATCAAAGCGTCGGTGACGACTTTCTGTTTTAGCGCTGGGCGCGTATGAACTTGTTTGGATAGAAGGGAAGACTCTCAGCGTTATGACCAGGAACTTGACAGACAATAAGCCGGCCGTGAAATTCGATTGTTCGAAATGTCCTGCGTACTGTTGCTCGGTCTATGAACGGGTTTCCGTAAACAAGCGAGATTTGAAACGCCTCGCCAAACATTTCAATTTAACGGTTGAACAGGCACAGCGACGCCACACAAAATTGCACGGCGGCGCCGGATCCGATATTCGGCGAAGCCTGCAAATTCCTTGATCCCGAATCTCGTGGATGCACTATCTATCATGCCAGACCCTCAGTGTGCCGAGAGTACCCTGACAGAACCACTTGCGCATATTATGATTTATTAAAGTTCGAGCGTCGCCAACAGGGAAACCCGAATGTAATACCGCTCGTTCAAATCTCGTTCCGTGAAGTTGAGAAAAAGGTGGTTGAGGACGATGGCGACGAAATGGTCTGGGAGTGGTCCCCCATTCGCTAAGATACTCGTTGATTTCGATTTGGTCGTAAGGAGGGAGTTATGGAAGAACTGTTACTTGGTTTGATTGGAAACAAGATTGACATCGTGTGCACCGGCGGTGCCAACATTCGTGGCGAGGTAATAAAAATCGCTGGTGGCGTGCTTCAGTTAAAGGACAACGATCAGCATTGCTATATTTCCGTCGACAAGATTGTGGTTGTGTGGGAAACCAGTGACGATGCACACCGCGCAGGCTTTGTCCCCACCGCATTTGCAAATTCGAAATAGGTTGGCTGCAAACGGGAGAAGCCGCCGAAGGTGATTGTCCTCACCGACGACGGCTTTCTCCAGGTCCAATTTTGTTATTCAGCTTGTTCCGCTGCCCTGGATTTTACCTCGCGAAATCCATCAACTCGATCCAGCCAGTATTCATTAAACGGGGAATAGGTAACTCCGTGGCTTCTCGATGCGTGGTAGAAACCCTTTTCATCTACAACGATACCCATGTGTCTTATTCCGCTGAAGAACACGAGCGTCCCAAACTTGAACTTTTCGCTGTCGGTAACCGGGGTGAATTTTGCCCAAAGCGATCTTGCGCTGGCCCGCTCGAATGAAATTCCCGCCTCCTGGAACGCGCTCCACACAAAGCCCGAACAGTCGTAAGAATATGGTCCAGTTGCTCCGAACACGTAAGGGGCTCCCAATCTCTCATCAATCGCGCCCATCAACGAGTTCTTAAATCGCAACATTTCGGGCGAGGCAAATTCACTCACAGTTCGGACAGGATCAAGTTTCCCTACCTGCGGCAAAACGGGATTATTCTCGAGTCTCGGCGAACCGTTTGCATCTGTCGTCGAAGCCGCCGTCCGTTGGCGTTGTTCGACATCCTGAGCGAACGCCGTTGTTGCAAACATTGCAACAACGATTGCAACGAAAATTACTTGAATTGGGGAACGGGCGAAACGCGTAACTGGGGGAATATTCATTCTCCTGAAGAATTCACTTTCTCTAGAAAATTAAGTTCGATGAGGAAGGCAACTCGACTAACCGAGTGCGATTCTATGTTGTGCCCTCGCGACAGACAACAACCAATGTGACTGTCTCGTGATAACTCAGCTTGAGAACCTGAACACTGCATCAAAAGTGGTCACTCTTGCTTTAGTGCACCTGCACTATGCACTGCACTATGCATTAGACGAATTTACGCAATCTCAAATTCAGACACTAAATACCAGTCAAATTGATTGATACCGGTCTGATTGAATCTGGAGTTATTAAGCCCTGGCGTGATAAATTCAACCTGGTTATACAAGAAAGATGACACAACATTGCTCCTACTGAAAACCACACAATCCCGCCTGGAACTCAGCCACGAAAAACGGCTTGCCCTCCTGGATCGACTGGAACTCAAGGGCCTTCAGCCACTGATCAGGACAAGCCGTCGGTCAATGTTCGAGCAAATTTCTTCACTTCCAAATGCCGGGCAGCGGCTTGAACGATTGCTCAGTAATGATATTGAAGACGGCGAAGAAACCCCGTATCTGGAAGGTGAACTCTTCTGTTTTGAGGATTATGCGCTATTCTTGATTTTTGATGACATCGGACGTGGAACAAAAATTGTTCGTGCTGGAATAGTTTATAAATCAGATCGTACCGATTCGGGGCGTCGCCTTGAAGCCTTTTCTCGCAATATTCAGGATGCACTTGAATCGACGGTAGATGACGAACCGTCAATAATTGAAGGCTATTTTCCGGGCTGGACACAGATTGAAGATCACGAGGCGGATGCATCCGATGGTTCTTCTGTGGCTGCCATTAATGCAAGCCAAATTGATTACCCGACTGAGAGGATTCGCGCCCTCGGATTGCTTGAGGAACCTGCACTCCGGCGTTTCCTGCAACATCTCTGTGAGGCATATTCGGATGGACGAATTGTTGAACTTTTGTCCAGGACTGGCTCAGAAACCACAACTGGTCCTTTTGTGCGTAGTCTTGCTGAAGCGAATTTAGTCCGCCGCGAAGTGTTGGTCAGTTGCCGAAAACGAAACCGTCCGCTGTTCCGCTTGCCCTCACCCGAGGCTCTTGGCCAGATAACTTCAAGCGACGCAGTCTGTAGCGAGTGTGGGGCCAAACTCGCAGACGAGCGTTTTGACGAACTCATTATTCCTACGCCGGCCGCCAGTGTTTTGTTGAACGATGGTTCGTGGCTTGACAGTCGTGTCAGAAATGTCCTCCAGCATCTTGGCGTGCCTAAATCCAATGTTCAAACCACTGCTCCGGGCGACTTTCCTTTCCGTGAACTTGTTGTCGATCTGGCTGGCGAACTCTTCCTCCTGTGCATTTTTGACGGAGATGTGACGCTCGCAGATACGAGAACCATCCATTCGCGCCTCACAGGGTCGAACGCTCGTAATTTAGTTATTGTCTCAACCGGAAGAATTCACGAGGATGCAAGAATCCGTTTATATGACCATTGCCGGCAACGTGCTGTGCATCGTATTCCGGTGAACATAACCCTTGTCGAAGGTATCGATGACCTTTCATCAAATCTCGAGATACTCTTCGAAGAGGCAGCCAAACGTGCTGTAATTCGAACGCTATTCCCTCTCGATAGAAGCCTTGGCTTCAGCGCGGGACGTTTGCTGGCTGCGCGATTCAATCTCGGAGAACAGGATTCTCCTGTAGTTTCGGATGGCGCGTTTCCCCAAAGTGTCGAGTCTGTTGGTGCTGGTTTTGATCACTTCTGAGTTTTCTCGGATAGTCTGGTTGCAGATTTCCTGTAACACCGAGTTTCCGCTCGGTGTTATTTGCTGTTTGTAAGGCATTCAGAAGAAACTTGTTGACAACCCAACGCCTCCCGCGCGAATCTTAATGCGGAGCCCGTAAGGGTGCCATCCATCCCTTCGGTCGCGGAGTTCCCTTAGATATGAAAAAAAGAGCGTGCATCCTGACAGTGCCGGTGTTTTTAGCCTTTTCGGCAGCAATTGGACAGGCTCAAACAGTCGAAAAAACCGCGTCACAGCAAAAAAGAGTTTCTAATCCGGTGTTGTTGCCGCCTCCCATTGTATTACCTGCGATTTCTCCGCCTGGACCACCCCACCCACCATCTCCAAAAACGACGCAACCATCCAGTCCGGACGTTTCACCTGTGCCTGCGGCTTCTGCGGCTCAATTGACGATGCCTTTACCCAGGCCGGTAAAGCCGTTGTCGATGCATGATTTCCAATCCCGACTGACCGAAGCTGAACGGCTGATGAAGAGCAAACCTTCATTAACCTCTTATTCGTTGCCAGGACTTTCCACGGTCAGAATGGCACTTCTCGAGCCTGACACCAGCGCAATTCACCTCGTCTCGCTTTCAAAAGACGTTTTTTTGCTTAAAGGCGCGCAGATCGGCCTGGCTACTTCTCTGGGGAAATCAGTCCGATTTAACATAATTCGTGCGAATGGCGTTAACACCGCGGTGGCGGCATTCGACGAGACTGGAAAAAGTTACATACCTCTTGTTGTGGAATACCCTATCGAAAGATTTGGTGCGGTGCGCGAGATTGCCTACTACACCTCCGCGCATCCGGCGCTTCTTTCGCCTGATGTTGTTAAGGACGGACAGTCCTACGTTCACTCGATGATCGATCTTGCTGCAAAGCGGTTGAAGATGGGGGGAGTTTCGATTGCCCCGAACATCCTCGACGCAGCAGAACGCCTCTGTGTTGTAGAACATACGGATCACGATCGTTTCCGGCGAGAGAATCGTCTTGACCTGTTTCAGGAGATTTATTCGCTTTACGCGTTGAACCAGTTAGACACATATCGCTACTCAGTCAGTGCCGCTGGAGCGGGTGGAATGGTTCAGATGATTCCTGCTACTTACCAGATGTTGCGTCGTCTCCATCCCATGGCTGGCCTGAATCCGGATTTTGTTGCAGGAATGCGTAATCATGGTAATGCCCTCGAGGCTATGTTGCTTTACATGCAGGATACGTGGAACGACCTGATTTCCAACCCTGAGGTGATGGACGCTCTCAGCAATAAAACTGCTGCGCCAGCTGAGTTGATGGCCGCGGGCTATAACTCCAACCCTGCGAAACTGCCGCAGTATTTGCGGCGCGGCGGCTCGTCCTGGCGTTCTCTGATCCCGCGGGAAACACAAATGTATCTTCAGATCTATCAGTCAATCGATTCTTTGATGCCGATCAAGACAAGAAGTTGAACAATTTGGTGCACCGCGTACACACTCCTCGATCGCGGCGTCAAATCCGGTAATTTTTGGATCAGCACGGCCCAGGCGCAAGCCTCGGCCGTTGTTGCGTGCCCGCACACAAAAGACCAGCTTTTCGGTCGTTTCTTTAATTCGTGACATTTGTTTACAGGAGAACCTGATGACGCTTAAGTCCTTGCTCAGACTAGGGGCCTGCCTTTGCTTTGCCTTAATAATTGGAATTGTTCTTTCGACAACTCGTGGATTTGTCGAAAGTAATGACTCAAAAGGAAATAATAAAACTGATTCGACGTCTGTACCTTCTCTTGCTGATACCGGCGATGGAAGAGCTGAATCTGATTCAGCGCAGAATCTTGCCTCGGCTCTGGCAACGTCGCATCGTTCAGCCATTGTTGGTCAGAGATTTTTTACTCGCCAGGGAAGCGCCGCCGCGGCTCCAGCTCAGGCGCCGTCCGGCGAAAAGACCGTTGACCAGACTGCGAAAAACATCCAGGTGTTAAAAGGAATGCCCGCGTCCCAATTGATTCCAGTGATGAACTTTATGAACGCATCGCTCGGAGTCAACTGCAACTTCTGCCACGTCGGCGAAGCGGGCAAATTCGAGTTTGATAAGGACGACAAGGAAGCAAAAGGCGCCGCCCGTAAAATGATCCAGATGACGATGGATATCAATAGGCAGAGTTTCCGGGGTCGCCGCACCATCACGTGCTATAGCTGTCATCGCGGGAAAGAAAGTCCAACTGCAATTCCGGCGCTGCCCGTTACTGAAGCAGCCGGAACCGAAGGCCCGAGACCCCCTCGCGAGCCCATGCCGCCGGTTGAACAGATTGTGACGAAGTTCGTCGCGGCCATTGGCGGTCAGGCTGCGCTCGAAAAACAAAGGACTCGGGTCATAAAGGGTGTTCAGGTCGGCAATGACGGTACGAACATTCCGATTGAGTTGTACCAGTCCGCTCCCGACAAATACGAACTGATCGTCAAAACCCCCAGGAATGGCGACTTCATAACGGTCTTCGATGGTACGGGCGGATGGTTTCAAAGCCAGCGTGGACAGGATGCCGTATTGGGCGACCAACTGGACTTGCTTAAGCGCGCAGCCAATTTCTATGCTCCACTCAAACTTGCAGAGCTTTATCCCAGAATGAGGGTTGTGGGACGCGACAAGATTGGCGACCACATGGCATTTGTTGTGGCATCACAGCCGTCCGAGCATATCTCTACTCGCATGTACTTCGACACCGAGTCTGGTTTGTTGTTACGAGTTGTGAATTCGGTTGACACGCCGATCGCTCGTATCCCGCAGCAGACCGATTTCGAAGACTATCGCGATGTTGATGGCGTGAAGATTCCATTTACGATCCGGCAGACCAACATCGATGCACATTCCAGCTACGTTCGAAAATACAGCGAGGTCAAGGCAAACGTCCCCGTGGCGGATTCCACCTTCGCAAAACCGGCGTCAAAGTCTTAGCACAGGCAGTTCATTTCTCGGTTGCTTAACACGAAGAGCGTGATCTCCGGATCACGCTCTTCGTGTTTGATTTGCGATGGACTGTTTACGTTCACCAGAGGTCGGCGCCCTCTGGTTGCTAACGCGCGGTCGTCGCTTTGGAATTAGCGATGGCCACCTGAAATGTATAGGTTCTCGCCTGTAATCCATGCAGCATCTTCGGACGAAAGAAACACAACCGCCGGCGCAATATCTTTAGGCTGTCCGATGCGTCCAAGCGGCGTTTGTGCTTCAATGCCTTTCCGAAATTCGCTTTCGGGAAGGGTCACGCCCGCCGCATTTGCCCCCTCAGTCTCAACCATGCCCGGGTTGATCGAGTTTACCCTGATATTACGCGGTCCCAATTCTTTCGCCAGTGACTTTGTTACCGCGTCTACTGCGGCCTTTGTTGCGCTGTACACCGAGGCATTTGGTGGCGCCAGCGTACTGACAACGGAACTTATGTTGACTATATTGCCTCCCCCAGGTCCGAAGTGCTTTGACGCTTCCTGCGACGTCAGGATCAAGCCGAGGACGTTCAGGTTAAACAACCTGTGAAAGTGATCTTCCGTGATTTCTTCGATTGGGACAAACTCGAAAACACCGGCGTTGTTGACCAAAATGTCCAGTGTGCTAAAAGCTTTCCTGGTTTCGGAAAAAAGATGCTCGATATCGCTTCTGTTGGCGACATCCGCCTTTACTGCAATTGCTTTTCCCCCATCTTTAACGATTTCGGAAACCACACGTTCGGCGTCTGCTTTGCTGCTGGCATAGTTAACGACCACGGATGCGCCTTCAGCGGCTAAATGTTTGGCGATTGAAGCGCCAATCCCCTTGGACGCGCCGGTAACGACAGCAACTTTATTTTCAAGCTTTTTCATACAATTGATCCCTCGGTTGAGTATCCAAATCGAACTAACATGCCACTGTCACACAAAGTCATTGTGGGTGTGACTAATAGCTGTTCGGCTAGCAACCTTCCGGTTTTTATCTGATGCGTTTTCCTGCGGCTAATTTTTCCCCGCTGTGATTAAACCAGCTTACCAGGGCAATTCTTCGCCTAAATGGACGAATTTGCCTGTGTATCCGTCGTCCGGCAGCGTCGCCAGAGCCACCGAAGTCTTTGCGCCTTCTTCAATCTCCAACGGCGCATTCTCACCACCCATATCCGTCTTAACCCATCCCGGATTGGCGACGTTCACTTTTATTGGCGTGT
>WNFR01000282.1_pt1 | contig 53022 bp, 43 predicted proteins | sample 5400221 | NCBI WGS metagenome assembly WNFR01 (sample SAMN13153357, study PRJNA577476) | soil metagenome | isolation source: 40 cm soil under Madrone tree | place: USA:California | collected 2016-06-14 | reverse complement strand
TCTCTTCTCCCACCTCCAGCCCATCCTCATCCGCTAAGTGCTCCGCTGCCAGCGTCGGTCCAAATCGCTCCTGCTCCGTTCCCGAATACTTCTTCCGGATCAGCTGCAGAACCTTCCGCCGGAACTCTTCCGGCTTCGCGCAGTTCGAACCTCTTCCCGCGCTGCGGTGCTGCAGACCCTTCGCTCCTTCCTCTCGATACCGCTTCCAGAGTCTCTTCGTTTGCCGGTAACTTAACTCCAGTATCTTTGCCGCATCGGCCAATCGAAGCGTCTTGCTCTTCACCCGCCCCAATACCTCTGCGCGCCGAAGTTCCCTCGTGCTCATCGCTGTCCTCTTCAACCGGACCTCCTCTGGAGGTCACAGTGTAGGGGACACTTCTAACGAGGGCGGAAGGGGACATTATCAAAGAGGTGCAACATGAAGTGCGATCGCGGTGCGATCGCGGGAGATCCGCACTGGCACAGCTTAGCGTTCATCGCCGAAGCGCTTGATGTCTTCGGGGCCTTCCTTTAGGGGGGCGACGTTGCGGCCCTGGACGAGCTCGCGAATCTGCTCGACGATGTCGGGATTCGCGAGGGTGGTGATGTCGCCGGTGTCCATATTGTTGGAAATTGCGGCGAGGACGCGGCGCATGATTTTGCCGGAGCGGGTCTTGGGCATGTCCGGGACGATGTGAATGGTTTTGGGGCGGGCGATTTTGCCGATCATGGTTTCGATGGTGGAGACGACTTTGTCCTGAATCGCTCTCGTCGTGGGAACGCCGGGCTTCAGTGAGATGTAGACGACAGGGACGCGGCCTTTGACTTCGTCGACGGCGGGAACGACGGCGGCTTCGGCGACTTCGGGGACCGTGAGGCAGGCGGATTCGACTTCCTTGGTGCCGAGGCGGTGGCCGGCGACGTTGATGACGTCATCGACGCGGCCAAGGATGCGATAGTAACCGTCGGCGGGGAGCACGGCGCCGTCCGCAGCGTAGTAGGGCCAATCACGCCAGTCCTTGCTCTTCGGATTCTTGTTGTACTTTTTGTAGTACTGCGAGACGAAGCGCTGGGGGTCGCCCCAAATGGTCTGCATGATGCCCGGCCAGGGATTGCGAATGCAGATGTTGCCGGCGTTTCCCGAGCCTGCTTTAACTTCATTTCCTTCCTCGTCCCAAATCACCGGATAAATTCCGAGCGCGGCGGGACCGGCGCTGCCGGGCTTCATGAGATCGAGCGCAGGCTTGGTGGTGCAAAGGAAGCCACCGGTTTCCGTTTGCCACCAGGTGTCGACGATAACAGCTTCGCCCTTGCCAACGGTTTCGTAATACCACTTCCAGACTTCCGGCTCGATCGGCTCCCCGACGGTGGTCATGTGCTTGAAGTGGTAGTTGTAATTCTTCGGCTCATCGCCGCCGGCCTTGCGGAGCATGCGGATGGCGGTGGGGGAAGTGTGGAAAATGTTGACGTCGAGGCGTTCGGCGATGCGCCAGGGGCGGCCGGCGTCTGGGAACTGCGGGACTCCTTCGTAGAGCACGCTGGTTGCGGCGAGCGTCATCGGGCCGTAAACGATGTAGGAATGGCCGGTGATCCAGCCGATGTCGGCCATGCACCAGTAGACGTCTTCGGGGTGAATGTCCTGGTAATACTTGGCGGTGCCGGTGACGTAGGCGAGGTAGCCTCCGGTGCGGTGCTGGCAGCCCTTGGGTTTGCCGGTCGTGCCGCTGGTGTACATCAGGAAGAGCGGAGCTTCGGCGTCCAGCGAGACGGGCTTGACGAGCTGGCCGCGATACTCTTTCAGGACTTCGTCAACGAAGAAGTCTCGGCCCATGATCATGGGTGTTTCGGAAGTGTATTTTCCTGGATAGCGTTTCCACACCAGGACCTTTTCAATCTCCTGGCCCTCTTTCGTCGCGGTTCGCACGGCGATATCCGCGCTGGCCTTGTGATCCACCCACTTGCCGTTGCGGTGATAGCCGTCGGCGTAAATCAGCACGCGGCTGCCGGAATCGGCGGCGCGCAGGCCGCAGGCTTCGCCGCTGAACCCGCCGAAGACGACGGAGTGCACGACTCCGAGCCGGGCGCAGGCCAGCATGGTGATCGGCAACTCCGGAATCATGGGCATGTGGATGGTGACGCGATCGCCGGTTTTCAGTCCGGCAAAATCGCGGAGCATCGCGGCGACTTCGTTCACGCGCTTGTAGAGCTCCTGGTAGGTGATGACGGCGGGGGATTCACTCTCCGGCTCGGGGACGAAGATCAGCGCGGCTTTGTTCTTGTATTTAGCGAGATGGCGGTCAACGCAGTTGTAGCAGGCGTTGAGTTTGCCGCCGACGAACCATTTCCAGAAGGGCGGGTTGCTCGTGTCTAGTGTCTTGCTCCAGGGTTTGTCCCAATCGAGGAGGGAAGCGTAATGGTCGAAGCATTCCGGAAAATTCTTTTCGCTGAATTTCTTGACGAAGGCGGGATCGGCGAGATTCGCCTGGGCGATGAACTTTTTGGAGGGTCGAAAGTATTCCTCTTCTTTCCAGTGAACGGCGATTTGCGCTTCGGTGAGCTTTTGCTTGCCCTTCGATGTTTTCGCGTTTAGCTTCGGTCGAGCTGTGGCCACGGCGGCAACTCCCCCTGCGAAGAATGATGTCGGTTGTTACGCAACCACGAGGAACAGTGTGATGCAGGCGAACTCATCCTCAGTGGGGAAAGAGCTGGCCCGCCAAAAATGATGCTCCCGCGCGGGCGCGGGAGTCAATCCGCATAGCCCGGCTACTTCATGCCGCCGACCTCGTCCCAGATGAGCGTGCCGTGTGTCTCCTTGAGCAGCAAGCTCCCGACGATGAAGGTCATGCTGGCTACGATCATCGGATAGTACAGCCCGGCCAAGATATTGCCTGTGGCTGCACAGACAGAAAGTCCAATCAACGGCACCATGCCCCCGAACACACCGTTTCCTATGTGATAGGGCAGGGAAAGGGACGTATACCGTATTCTTGCCGGGAACGCTTCGACAAGGTACGCAGCGATAGGACCGTACACCATGCAAACATAAACGACCTGAATGAGTACCAGAAGAACCAGCATCGGTACGTTAGGATTCGGGGCTTCCTTTGCCGGAACGAGCGTGCCCGAGGCATCGCGGCTCAATGGTGTTAGAGCGATGGCGCCAGTAACCTTGTTCTTCGTGGACTTGACAGTCTCTACGTTATTGCCCGCGTAAAACTCCATGGCCTTGTAAATCGGAATGTAAGTAAGTACAGCGATTAAACAACCAGCCATCATGATCTTCTTCCGCCCGACTTTGTCCGAAAGCCACCCGAACAGCGTGAACAACGGCATCCCAATCAGGAGGGCAATGGCGATGATGATGTTGGCCGTGCGCGTATTTATCTTGAGAACCGTTTGCATGTAAAACAAAGCATAGAACTGCCCCGTGTACCAAACCACGCCCTGTCCCGCGGTGGCGCCCAGAAGTGAGATGAGTACGCGCTTGAGGTTTTCCCATTTCCCGAAAGCATCCTTCAGCGGCTGCGCAGAAGTCATTCCAGCGCTCTTGATGGAGGCAAAGATGGGGGACTCTTTCATCTTCAGCCGGATATACAGCGAGATACTCACCAGGATAATTGAAAGCAGGAACGGTACTCGCCAACCCCATGCCGAGAAGGCCTCCTTGCTCATCCAAGACTGGGTTACGAGGATCACGATCAGGGAAACAAACAAGCCCAATGTTGCTGTGATTTGGATGAAGCTTGTGTAGAAGCCGCGCTTGCCGTCGGGGACGTGTTCGGCAACGTACACCGCCGCACCGCCGTATTCGCCGCCCAGCGCCAAGCCTTGCAAAACCCGGATGGCAAGCAATGTGATTGGCGCGAACCAGCCCGCCGTGGCGTACGTGGGGAGGAAACCAATCAGAGCAGTGGCTCCGCCCATGATGGTTAGCGTCACAAGAAAGGCGTACTTGCGACCGACAAGATCACCAATCCGGCCGAAGAACAATGCACCGAACGGACGCACAAGAAAGCCCACTGCGAAGGTGGACAAGTACGCGATGAGAGCTATGGTATCGTTGCCGGAAGGATAGAATTTCGGAGAAAGCACGGCCGCGAGGCTGCCGAAAATATAAAAGTCGTACCACTCGATCATCGTGCCGACGGAAGAGGCAAGGATCACTCGCCAGATGCTGTAATCGGCAGTTCCTCCCATTGGAATTGCGTTTGCTCGGCTGGCCATGCTTCCTCCTGTTGAACTTCGAGCGGGGTGTTGGGATGCGCCGCGGCTGGATCGCCTTCGCGGGCGAGGACGCGAGACACACCTCTACTCCACGGGCTACTCCCTCCCGTTGAATCCCTCTGTTGACTCGCGACAAGGGAGGCGAGTCAGAGCTTCAGCGGCGGAAGGGCTCTCGAACGCCCCGTTCATATACGCCTCTGCCTGCGTTGTCAAGAAATGACTTAACCGGAAATGACTTAACCGGCGGGAGGTAACCCAGAATGGATTTCTTGCGAGGATCCCTCTGGCCGGGGATTTGTCTGGCTGGAGCAGAAGGCCGCAATCGTGATAAAACTCAGCCTTGAACCTTCACGACGCGATATTCCTGTTCTTTGCGGGGGCCCTCGGAGGAGGGATCAACGCCGTCGCAGGGGGAGGAAGTTTCGTCGCTTTTCCTGCGCTCCTGTTCACGGGGGTGCCGCCCGTCCAGGCGAATGCCACCAATACGCTTGCCCTTTGGGTGGGAACGACAGCGAGCGGAGGCGCCTACCCTCAAAAACTGAACATCCCGCCGCGCGTCATGATCCCCTTGGTGATTACAAGTGTCGTCGGCGGTTTGGCAGGAGCATTTCTGCTGATCAAGACGCCTGCTCAGACTTTTCTTCGCGTTCTTCCCTGGCTGCTGCTCGGTGCCACGCTGCTGTTCGCCTTCGGCAAGCATCTTACCGGGCGAATTTCCGCAGGCATCTCGCACGACGCGACGAATGCAGCAGTAACAGGCGCTTCGATCTTCGAGCTGCTGGTGGCGGTCTACGGAGGCTACTTCGGTGGCGGGATTGGGATCATGAACCTGGCAATGCTCGCGGCAATGGGCATGACCGATATCCACGCGATGAATAAGCTCAAGGTGATTCTCGGCGGGATCATCAATGGCGTCGCGGTGGTCACGTTTATCGTCGCGAGAGCGATCCTGTGGCCCCAAGGAATAGTGATGACCGCCGGCGCACTCCTGGGCGGATATTTCAGCGCGCTCTACGCACAGAAGCTGCCGCAGTCCTGGATACGCGCTTTCGTCATTCTCGTGGGGACTGCCATGACCATCTATTTTTTTATTCGGGGCTATCGTTAGACGCTTCTGCGGAGCAGTTCGACCCCATCGATTTTTCTTTTCCTCTGAGCCGCTTTTGATATAGTCCCCCCTACATGTCCACTGCCATTAGCCATTCGAAAGCACAGCCCGCCATCGCAACGCCACTCACACGAAATCAAGTCCGCGGATTCTGGGCGGCGTGGGGAGGATGGACGCTCGACGGCATGGATTCATTTATTTACGCCCTCGTCTTGGTGCCTTCCTTGCGCGAGCTGCTGCCGCGTTCCGGCATTGCCGCAACGAAAGGCAATATCGGCTATTACGGCGGATTGCTCTTTGCCCTGTTCCTCTGCGGATGGGGACTCGCATTTCTCTGGGGACCGGTTGGCGATAAGTTTGGCCGCGTTCGAACGCTCATGCTCACCATCGTTTGGTATTCGGTGTTCACTTTTCTCAGTGCGCTGGTGACGAATGTCTGGCAACTTGCGGTGTTGCGCCTGCTGGCAGGAATCGGCATCGGTGGCGAGTGGGCGATGGGAGGGACTTTCGTCGCCGAGGAGTGGCCGGAAGACCGCCGGCGCGCCGGCGCGGGATACATGCACACGGGTTATTACGTGGGGATTTTTCTTGCCGCGCTGCTGAACTATTGGATTGGCAGCCGCTATGGATGGCGCACGATGTTTTTTGTTGGGGGATTGCCGGCGCTACTGCTGGCGTGGGTTCGACACGGCGTAACCGAGCCGCAGCGCTGGCGGCAAAAAGAAGGAGTCGTTCGCTCCTGGAGGATCTGGCATCCATTCGCGATACTTTTTTCGAGTGGAATGCGCCGCAGAACGATTCTGAATTCCTTGTACATGCTGGCTTCCATTTGCGGCCTCTGGGCGGGAACGGTGTACGTTCCTGCCGCGGTGACGGTGCTTGCGGAAGCGGCGGGTAGGGTTGGACCAGCGGCGGCGCAGCTCGCTTCGCGGGCCATCATGCTGGTTTCTTTTGCGACGATTCTGGGCTGCCTGGCCATGCCGTGGCTCGCGGAAAAACTCGGCCGGCGCGGGGCCTTGGGATTTTTTTTCACGCTGATGCTGGCCTTCATCGCGCTCACGTTTGGAAAAGTTTTCTATCTCGGCGCGGCGGCGCTTCCCTGGTTCTTTCTTTGCCTTTTCTTTCTGGGCTTTGGCGGCGCGAATTTCGCGGTTTACACGCTATGGCTGCCGGAGCAATATCCGACGGAATGCCGGGCGAGCGCTTTCGCTTTTTCCACATCCTTCGCTCGATTTGGCGGGGCGGGGATCACCTTTCTGGTCGGCGCCGGCGTACAGCAATTTCAATCGCTGGGAATTCCCGTCGCGCTGACGTCCATCGCCTTCGCCATTGGTTTGCTCCTCATTCCTTTTGGCACGGAAACCCGCGGGCAAACCCTGCCGGCGTAGTGTTACCGAAGGGCAGAGAAAACATGGCCGAAGTGGAGACCAAGGTTTTCCCCATCGAAGCGCTGCGCGATTTCAGCAAGCGCACGTTTCTCTATTTCGGCGTTCCCAAAGAGGATGCGGCCCAGGCCGCTGAAGTCCTAGCTTCCGCGGACCTGCGCGGCATCGACTCCCATGGCGTCGCACGCCTGCGCAGCTATTTCGACATGCTCACCTTGGGCCGCATTAATCCCAAGCCAGAGATCAAGATGCTGCGTTCAACACCTAGCACCGCCACAATCGATGGCGACAACGGACTGGGACTCGTCGTCGGACCGCACGCCAATCGCCTTGCCATGGACATGGCTGAGCGATTCGGCTCCGGCTGGGTCGGCGTCCAGAACACCAATCATTACGGCATCGCGGGTTACTACGTCCTGAAAGCTCTGGAACGCGACCTGATCGGCTGGGCCATGACCAACTCAACCAAGCTGGTCGCGCCTTTGTGGGGAGCTGAACGCATGCTTGGCACCAACCCCATTGCCATCGGTTTCCCCGGCAAGGAAGAGCCGCCCATCGTGATCGACATGGCCACCTGCGCTGCCGCCTACGGAAAAATCGAAATGGCGCGTCGGCGCGGCGAGCCGATTCCCGAGGGCTGGGCCATCGATAGGGAGGGCCGCGCCACAACCAATCCGGATGACATGGTCGCCGGCGGAGCGCTTTTGCCGCTCGGTTCGGATCGCGACCGGGGCGGACATAAAGGCTACGGTCTGGGCATTATGGTGGACGTCCTTTGCGGTGTTCTCAGCGGTGCGAACTGGGGACCATTCACGCCGCCGTTCGCTCTCCGCCAGGAAATTCCGAAGCGCAGCGTCGGCCATGGAATCGGACATTTCTTTGGGGCCCTGCAAATCGACGGTTTCATCGACCGGGATTCCTTCAAGGGTCAGATTGACGATTACATCCGCGTCTTTCGCGCTACCAAACCGGCTCCCGGCACCAAAGGGCCCCTCTTGCCCGGCGACCCTGAACGCGAAGCAGAAAAATGGCGCCGCAAAAATGGCGTCCCTCTGATTTTGCCTGTCGTTGAGGAGTTGCGCGACATCGCCAAGAAAACCGGCATCCCCTTCGAGTAGCGGTTTGCGGGGTTGGACTAACTCCGCAGCGATTCGATCGACTCGCCGCGAATGGACGCATCCACGAGTTGAATCGTATGCACCACGGGAATCTTCTGCCCATGGCGTGCCAGCGCGGATTGCATTTGCAACACACATCCGGGATTTCCCGTTGCCACCACGTCGACATTCAAGGGAGCAATGAGCCCTGCCTTGCGGTCCCCAAGTTCATTGGCGGCCTCGGGCTGCACGAGGTTGAAGATTCCCGCGGAGCCGCAGCAGATGGCGGCTTCGGGAATTTCGGCAAGCTCCAGCTCGGGAATGCTCGAAAGTAATGCGCGAGGTTGTGAACGAACGCCCTGCGCATGCTGCAAGTGACACGAATCGTGGAACGCCACGCGCAGTTGGAGCCGATGGCGTGTGGCGCGCGGCTCGAGGCCGGCCAATACTTCGCTGATGTCTTTGCATTTTGCCGCGAATACTCTGGCTCGCGCTGCGTAATCGGGATCATCCCGCAGCAGGTGGCCGTACTCTTTCACATTTGAGCCGCAGCCGGCAGCATTGGTGACGACCGTCTCGACGTTTGCGCGTTCGAACGCGTCGATCGTCCTTTTCGCCAGCTCCACCGCCGCCGCTTCCTCTCCGGCGTGTACCAGAAGGGCTCCGCAGCACGGCTGCGCCTCCGGCGCGACGACTTCGCAGCCTTCTGCCGCGAGAACGCGCGCGGTCGCGGCATTGACTTGCGAAAAAAATTCGCGCTGCACGCAGCCTAGCAGCAAACCGACTCGGCGGCGCTTTGTGCCCACGGCCGGCGTGACTTCCGCGACCGCCTCCCGCGGCCAGAGCCGGGGGAGAAGTGCTTCCATCGCCTGTATCTTCTTGGGCAACAACTTCAGCAAACCCAAGCCCCGCACGACGGCCTGCAATCCGGATTTTTGATAAGCAAGCAGCGGCAAGCGCATGCGCCGCAGGCGATCCGGCCGCGTAAAAGTTTCGAACATAAATCGCCGGTGGAGCTTTTCTCCCGGCGACCGTTCCGTCTTTCGTTCGATCTGCGCGCGCGTAGCCTCGATGAGTTTTCCGTAGTCCACGCCGGAAGGGCACGCGGTCATGCAAGCCATGCAGCCGAGGCAGCTATCGAAGTGGCTCACCCAAGTAGAATTCATTTCCGCAGCGCCCTCACTCGCTATCTTCATGAGGTAGATGCGGCCGCGCGGTGAATCCATCTCCTGCCCCCACAAAACATAAGTGGGACACACGGGCAAACAAAATCCGCAGTGGACGCACTTTTCGATGATCTCGTTCGAAGGCGGATGGTGCGCGTCGAAGGCGCTGGCGCATTCCTGTTTTGCGGTCAAGTCTTCCATCAGATGCCACCCACAAAGCGGCCAGGATTCAGCGTGTTCTTGGGATCAAGCTGCTTCTTTACCGCATTCATTAAGGGCAACGCATCACCCGCGGTTCCCCAAGCGTCGAACGCCGACATCTTGTCCGGACGATGGAGCACGACAAGAGAACCGTCCTTGCCTTCCAAATCGTCACGCAACATCTGAAGTGCCCCGCGCAACGCCTCCGGCTTGCCTTCCAAGCGAAGCCATCCGATGCCCGTCGCGTACATTAGCGCCCTCCACCGGAGCTGATGCGCGCTTGCCGCGCGCGCCACCAGTTCCATCGTGCGCGCCATGTTTGTCGGCAAGTCGCTGATTTTCGCGATGGCCGTGCTTGCTGGATCCGAAAAAGCCCAATGCTTCTCGCGCGCCGTCCAGGCTGAAGCGGAGGCCTCGGAAACGCTTCTGGGTGCGGCGAGATTTCGCAGTTGAGTTTCCTGGGCCGCGAGGCCGGCCTCGGTGCCTTCAAAGAGAATGTCCGAGACCGGAGGATTTTCATTAGAGAAATGCGACTGAAGAGAGGTGTGGGCGAGTTTCGAGTCCTGAACTGCGAGGAAAAATCTCTGCGTCTCTTCCGCATTCGCAGTGGAAACGCGGAAGGAAAGCGAGTTGAGGGGAAGCGGATGGAGGCGAAAGACGGCGCGGGTGATGACGCCGAGAGTTCCCAAAGCTCCGGTGACAAGTTTCGGCAGGTCATAACCGGCGACGTTTTTCACGACTTTGCCGCCGCTGCTCGCGAGCGTACCGTCCGGGAGCGCAATCGTGACGCCGATGATCAGATCGCGGAGAGCGCCAAAACGCAATCGTAGTGCGCCGCTGTCGTTGGTGGAGAGCGCGCCGCCGACGGTGGCCTTTTCCGGCCAGAGTGGATCAAGCGCCAGCCGCTGGCCATGTTGCGCGAGCGTTTCCTGCAATTTTTGAATGGTGCAGCCGGCTTCGACGGTTACGGTGAGGTCCGCCCAGGCATGCTCAATGATTTTCGTCAGCCGCGCCGTTGACAAAATCAAATCTGCGCGCACTGGCGGATTTCCCCAGCTGAGCTTTGTCCCACCGCCCCGTGGAATTACCGCCACACCGCCTTCATTCGAAAGCCTCAGGATTTCAGCGAGTTCTCGCTCCGTTCCCGGTTCGACTACCAGCTTCGGCTGCAACCCACCCATGGCATCCGCGGCACCTGCCGCCCGCACATACTCGCTGCCGAGGAGCGAGAGGAAGAGGTTCTCGGAGGAACTAGCGGTTGCGGTCATGGGAACTCAGGATGAGTCACGGGATGCCTTCGGCTGAAATTGTTTCTTGTAGGTCTGCACGTGATGTGGAACGAGCTCTTTGTATAGCGGGTAAGGGATACCGTTGAGATAAATTTCGATTCCCGCTTCGCCGAGTTCGGGGCTGAAGTCCGTGATTTGCACGCCTCCGCAGCACTCGATCGGAGTACCACCGGCAACATTGACCGTCAATTCCGAGATTGATAGCCAGCGGTCTCGATGCTCAATGCCGTAAGGCTGGATTGAAGAATAGGCGGAAGTTGGCCAGAATCGTCCTCCCGCGATAACCATAGGTGCGTCGCCTCCCTCGAGTTCAGAGAAGCCGATAACCTCATTCCCGAGTTTAACTTCGAAGCGCATACAAAGACTGACCCTGCCTTTCAGTAGCGCTCCGCGATCCCCGCGGATTCGGCCGGGTGCGGCACGTACTCACCGGGTTTTTCGCCGCACAGGCGCGGGGTCGGAAAGATTTTCGTTGGATTCGAAAGCTGCAGCGGATCGAACGCGCAGCGGACTCGCTGCATGGTTACCAGATCGGGCTCGGCAAACATTTTTGACATCATTTTCTTTTTGTCTTCGCCAACGCCGTGTTCGCCGGTGATCGAGCCGCCCGCGGCGATGCACAATTCAAGGATATCGTTTGAAAGGAGTTCGGCGGCTTCTTCCTGGCCGGAAATTCGACGGTCGTACAGAACCAGCGGGTGCAGGTTACCGTCGCCGGCGTGAAACACATTTGCGACGCGCAGTCCTGCTTCCCGGCTTAGGCGGTCAATCTCGCTCATCACTCGGGGAAGAGCGGTGCGCGGAATGACGCCGTCCTGGACGATGTAGTTGGGCGAGATGCGCCCCATCGCCGCAAAGGCCGCCTTGCGTCCTCTCCACACGAGCGCGCGTTCCGCGTCCGACTGCGCCAGCCGAATTTCCGACGCGCCATTCGAACGGCAAATCTCGTTCACATTGCTCATCAAGGCTTCGACTTCCGCGACGGGACCGTCGAGTTCGACGAGCAGCAGGCCGCCACAGCTCGGATAGTTCGCGTGGACCGCGGCTTCCGCGGCCTGGATCGCGAGGTTGTCCATCATTTCGATGGCGGCAGGCAACATTCCCGCGGCGATGATATCGCTTACTGCCGCGCCCGCTTCGTTTGTCGAAGGGAAAGCGGCGAGCAGCGTTCGAATGCACTCGGGGCGCTTCACAATCCGCAAAATAATTTTTGTGGCAACCCCGAGAGTGCCTTCGGAGCCGACGAAAACTCCGGCGAGGTCATAGCCGGGGGTGTCGAGTGTTTTTCCGCCGAGATGGACCAGTGAGCCATCGGGAAGAACCACTTCCAGGCCCAGGACATGCGTTGTCGTAAAGCCGTACTTCAGGCAATGCGCCCCGCCGGAATTCTCCGCGACGTTTCCGCCGATGCTGCAGATCGATTGCGAAGAAGGATCGGGCGCGTAGAAATATTCCTGCGGCGCGACACGACCGGTGACGTCGAGATTGATAACCCCGGGTTCGACGACCACGCGCGAATTTGGAAAATCTACCTCGAGGATGCGATTCATTCGAGCCAGGCTGATGACGATTCCGTTTTCAACGGGGAGCGCGCCGCCGCTCAAGCCTGTTCCGGAGCCGCGCGCGACGAAAGGGATTCGTTCACGGTGACAGATTCGAACGATCGCCTGGACTTGTTCCGTGGAATTTGGCAGCAGGACCGCGCGAGGCATGACGCGGAAATTGGTGAGGCCGTCGCACTCGTAGGTATGAAGTTCTTCGGCCGAAGAGATTAGCCCGCGGTCGCCGGCGATCGTTCGAAGCTCATCAAGGATGCGCGCTTCCATAAGAGTCATTCACCGGAATGAAACTAGAAGCTTGCCCCATCAGTGGATGAAGTTCAACCCATTGGGGATGAATTGCGGGAAGACGTAGGCATACATCATGACGATGATGCCGACGATGGCTGCGAGCGCCACGGAATGCCAGAAAACAAAACGGAAGATGGAGCCTTCGTTGCCGACCTGGTTGGTGGCGGCCGTGGCGATGCAGATGGATTGCGCGTCAATCATTTTGCCCATCACGCCTCCGGCGCTGTTCGTGGCGCACATCAAAATATCAAAATGAGGGCTCAAATGGAGCTGCTGCGCTGTGATTTTTTGCAAACCGCCGAAGAGAACGTTCGAAGACGTGTCGCTGCCGGTTAGGGCTACTCCGAGCCAGCCAATGAAAGTGCCAAAGAATGGAAAAAGCCAGCCGGTGCGCGTGAAAGCGAGGCCTAAGACCGCATCCATGCCGGAGTATCGCGTGACGTAACCTAACCCGAGCATGCAAGTCATCGCCACGATGGCGAATCGCAAACGGACAAGCGTACGGCCAAAGATGTGTAGAAGTTTACCAGGCCCGAGGCCAAGCAGCAGGCCAGCAAGAATCGCCGCTATGAAGCAACCCGTTCCTGTAGCTGTCAGCCAATTGAAATCGAAACGCGCAGCTTCGGGAGTTGCCTTCTGCACCACGGGCGCGGTTCGAAATACTTTGTTATGAAGATACGGCCAGTCCCATCCCGCCGGGCCCGGACGAGGTTTACCATCAGGCATCGTCACCTTAAAGGCGGGCGTCGTCGCTTTATTCATCGCCAGCTTTACGCTAGGCAATCCCCAGAGCAGCACGAGGACGGAGAGAATCGCAAAGGGCAGCCAAGCCTTGGCTGTCTGCCCGGCGGTGTAGCGCTTCGCCACTTCGTTGCGTGCCACTTTCGCCGCATCTTCCTGGCGCTCGTCTTCAAATCGCCAAATGCGCTTCGGCTGCCAGACGCGCAGGAAAAGCATCGTCGCGATCAGCGAAACCACACCAGCCGCGATGTCCACCAGGTTGCTATCCATGTGATTGGACCAGAACCATTGCGTGGCGGCGAACGAGCCTCCCACAACTAGAATGGCCGGAAGAACTTCAAACGTTTCCGACCAACTCACCATCGCGCGAACCAGCCAGAAAGGAACGATGATTGCTGTGATGGGAAGAATCCGCCCGATCATCGCGCTCAGATCGCTCTCCGGCAGACTAGTCACGCTCGCCAGTGCATGCACGGGAGTTCCGATGGCGCCCCAGGCGACCGGCGCCGTGTTAGCGATCAGGTTGAGCACAGCAGCCTGAAAAGGTTTGAAACCAAGCCCGATCATGAACGCACCCGCGATTGCCACGGGCGCGCCGAAACCCGCGCAGCCTTCGATGAACGCGCCGAAGCAGAACGCGACGAGCAGGAGTTGTAGCCGGCGATCCGGCGTGATTGCCGCGACGGACTGCTTCATGATTTCGAACTGGCCGGTCTCCACGGAGATATCGTAGAGAAAAACGGCGGCGATAACGATCCAGACAATTTTCAGCAGGCCGAACGCCGAGCCGTAGAAAAAACCGCTGACGGCGAGGCTCGCCGGCATTCGAAAGACGACTATTGCGCAAATGACCGCGGTTGCGGCGCCGGCGACGGCGCAAAGATGCGCCTTTACTTTTAGGCCCGCCAGCAGGCCGAGCAGAACAATGATCGGCAGCGCCGCAACGAGCGTCGAAAGCCACCAATGTCCCAGGGGATCGTAAACTTGTGTCCACGTCACAGGAGAACCTCCAGCACATTAGTTAGTTATTGCGAAATTCTGGCGCGCCCAATTTCCGAAACCGCCCGCGAAAGGGAACAGTGCCTGGCCGAGCCACGGCTCTTATCCGGGAAGCTTTGCGTTTCGGTCGCTGAGATACTTCCTTGGCGCGTTCTTGTCAAGCGATAACTGTTTCTCGGCTGGTCCCCCTTGTTTGCAAACGCCGGAAAAGCTGCGCGCCCATGGCCAGCAGAGCGGGGAAGCAAACCAGAACGTAGCGCGGCTCGCAGGTTTGCAGTTGTGTGAGGAATGCCGTGCGAATGAGGATGAACGCCACGATCAGCAAGACTCCAGGGTTCGTGCGGCAGGACCACGCGGCTGCAAGCCCCATACCAACATACAGAACATTGAGCAGCGCCAAGCCGAGAGTGACTTCGAAGTCGGTGGGATTGCTGCGATAACTTTCGCTCAACGGCCAAAGTTTCCCTGAATAGGGCAGCAGGGCGATGCGCGGAGTAAACCACATGGCGGCAGCGCGCTCGATCGGAATCCATAAATAGATACGAATGGGATGACGCCGCGTGCGCTCCCGCGCCAGCGCTGCGAATTCGAGATCGAGCGCGCGTGTCATTCCGCGCGTTCGATTGTAGCGATCCAGCAGCAAAGCAACGTGCGCGCGCTCCTCCGGAGAATCCGCGGCGTACGCGGGAAGATCGCGCAAATCGATCGGCTGCAAGGGCAGTTTCCAGGTGAAGAGATACGCGTCCTGAAAACGAAACATCCAGGTTTTCGTCCATGCGTAAAAACCTGTCGGGAGAACATCGCCATACGTTTCTGCATAGCGAGGGGCGAGGAATTGAACACGCCCAACATTTACGGCATTGCGCGCGGCCCAGGGCGCCAGGGGCAACAACAGGCCAACGATCATCCAAAGCGTCGCGAGTGTAAGCTTTTTCCAATTCGCAGGACGGCGATAGCGGAGCCAAAGTACGATCAGCACGGCTGCAAGAAGCAGCGGCGTTTCCGGCCGGACGAGGGTGCCGAGACCAACAACGAGCCCGCCCGCGAACCAATTTTTTGCTGCGCGGAGCAAATCGTGGTCCGAAGCGATGCGATCAATCTCCATTCCCGCCGGCGACAGAAAAATCAGAAGCGCGAGCGTGGTGAAAAATGTTGCCAGAACTTCCGTCTGCGGCACGGCGGCGTAGTTGGCAGTGAAGGGACAAAGAGCAGCGAGCCAGAGCGCAGTCGCGGCGACTCGGTCGCGCGTCGCATCGGAAGCGCCCGCGGCCAAACGATCGGCGATGCCCGCGGCCAAGACACACGTAGCAAGATCGAGAGAAGCTTGCGCGAGCATGACTGCGCGGCGACCCGTGCCAAACAGAAAGAAAATTGCTGCGAGGAATGCCGGATAGCCGGGCGCGCGCTCATCCGAGGGGAGAAGCTGGCCGTGAGAGCAGAAACCGTAAACATGGTGGTAGAGCCAGTTGCGGCCAAGCTCTTCGTAATAGGCCGTATCTCCGGACGAGAATGGGAAATGCCAGATAAAGAAAAGGCGCAATGCGAGTCCGGCCAGCAAAGCCGGTGCGAGATGTTTGACGAATGTCTTGGTGAACATGTGTACGGTCGAAGATGAATCGGATTGCCCGGGCATTGTAGCAAGCGGAGGACTGGCGGCAAAAACCACACTGACAAAGGCTTGGCATTGAGGGTAGAATCACAGGAAATGGCTAACGCACCCGACGTTGTCAAAGCCCCTGGACTGGTGCCGGACGAACTCAAGCAGGAGCCCCGTTCCAAGGGTATTTCCACCGCACGCAAGAAGAAGCCGAAGGAACTTGCCGTTATTACGGAATGCTGCACCGGCTGCGCGGGGTCGCCCGCCTGCGTGGAGTACTGCCCAGTGGAAGATTGCATGTTCTGGGTGCCGGATGAGGACAATCCGCCGTTCGGACGCATCCAGATTGACCCCCTCCAGTGCATCGGGTGCAAGAAGTGCCTCAGCAAGGGCCCGGACGGCTGCTTCCTGGATGGCTGCCCGTGGGACGCCATCGTCATGGTCGATACTGCCGAAGTGGAAAAAGAAGTCGGTCCAATGGCGTACTGAGCAGGCCTCCCTAGATCGTTCCGCGAGAATCCATAAATTGAAATAATGAGTCTGTGTTTCGTGGCCGGCGAACTGTGACTGGTGACTTGTGACCCCGACAAGGCCGGGGCAGACCAGTGACTGGGACGAGGACGGCCAGGCGGGATGGTTCTGCTTTCTGGCGCGTGGTTAACAGTGGACAGTTCACAGCTGTCAGTGGAGAGAGAGGGTTTGGAAGGTAAATCGTCTTGTTTTTTTTGGCGACCAGGCTGCGGGCCCCCACCCCCTGTTTTTTTTTGTCGAAGAGTGCGTAATCCCATGAAAAGAAAATAGTTGTTGATTTCGTAAGTGCAAAAAAATGCAAGAAATTGCAAAAGAGTGCGCAAGGGTATGAAAAAAAAGGGGATAGCTCGGAAGCAAATTGTAACGTCCCACAGGCCCTGAACTTCCAGACGCCGAAGACAATAGGGGGTGTACACCCCCCGTCGCGATGACAAGAGTGCGGAAGTGATTGATAAACAAAGGGTTGAGGAAGGCCCGTTGCGGAAAAGAGAGTGTAACATAATGAAAATAAAGGGGATGATTGCAGGAGGTCGAAGGTCGAAAGTTCAAGGTTGAAAGTTTGAAGAGCGAGCAGGGCCCCACCCCTATGTTTTTGTAACGATATGATACGAAAGGGGTTAAGTGGTGGTGGTCGCATATTGGGGATTTTCGGGAGTGGAAGAGTCAGGATAAGTATAGAGAGGCGTTTGGGCGGTTTATGCGGGATTTGAGGGATTGTGGCCGCACTGTTCTCACTTCCCGCAAAGAATCAAATCCACTTTGTATTTTTGAAAGACACGATCTGCCGTGAGCAGAGTCATTTGTTCTGAGAGTGACTGCGCGATGAGCAGCCGGTCAAAGGGGTCACGATGATGCGCAGGCAGTTCGCCCGCACGCAAGGCGTGTTCATGGGTGATGTCGAGCGGACGGATGGCCCAGGAACGCAGCGCGCGAGGAATGAACTCCGTAGGCGCCTTTGGAAGAGGCAGCGAACCGAGGGCAAATTTGATGGCGATTTCCCAAGAGCTGGCGGCCGAGAGATACAACTCCTCGGAAGGAGAGGTCAGGAGGTCTTTGGCCCTCAGATTGAGTTTGTTCTCGGCCGCAAGGCTCCAGAGAAAGACGCTCGTGTCGAGCAGACACTTCATGCGTTCTTCTTGGCTTTTCCGGAGCGCTTCTTCTTTCGGCCTTCGAATAGCTCTAGCACGGCCTCGGGCAACGGCGAGTCAAAATCCTCGGGGACGCTCAGCTGCCCGCGAAAAATTCCCAGAACACGCTGCGCCTTCTTTGGAGGCACGGGGACCAGGCGGGCCACCGGGACCCCGCGGTTCGCAATCGTTATTTCCTCGCCGGCGGCCACGCGGCGGAGGAGCCGCGAAAGCTGGGTTTTCGCTTCGTGCGTGTTAACTTCCTTCATGTCACCATACTAGACTAAGTTACAAGACTAAGTCAACTCAAGCTCCCGCCCCGCTCCCGCCCCTTTTTCCTGCCATCCCGCTTCTCGGCCGCAAAAGCGAGACAAGCGCGGATATCTGTTTCCGTCAGATAAGGGAACTCGCGCAAGATTTCAGAGTGGGTCATGCCACTGGCCAGGCTCTCCGGCACATCACAGCACCGATGCCCAATAAGAAGGGCGCAGCATGCTGCGCCACTACAAAGCGAGAGTGGCGTTTCGGCGGAATCGCAGGCCCGAATGGGTTAGTGTGCGGCGCGGTCGCGGATGGCTTTTTCGGTGAGGAGGGCTTGCTGGCGGATGCGGCCGGAGATTTCGGGGAGTTCGCGCTGGTAGGGGCGGATGGCGGGCAGGTCGTCGGGCTGGCCGATGAGATAGAGGGCGCGGAGGGCTTCCCAGACTTGTTCGTCGCCGGGGTCCACCGTGGCGACCTCGGTGCCAGCGGTTACGTTTGCTCCCGTGGCTACGGAGAGCGTGCGGATGCGTCCGCTGATAGGCGAGCGCACTTCGATCGTTTGCTGGCCGTTTTGAGAGGCGACCGCTGAGCGGTCGACTTGCAGCTTGGCAATCAGGCCGCCTTGATGGATGGCGGTTCCCACTTTGTCGGTATCGATCACGCGACCGGCGCTGGGAGCGACGATTCTGGCGGGTTGCAGGAGGCCGACGATCTGGGGACGGCCGCTCACGTCCCCAAAACGGACGAGAGATAGGGCGGCGTTGCCGCGGACCATTGGAGAAGGATCCTGGAGCATCTTGAGGAGGGTCTCGTGGAAGCCGGGGCCGGAAGTGTCCTGGCCCATAACCCAGGCATCGGTGTTGCGTACTTCCTCGACGGGGTGCGAGGCCAGGCGGATCAATTCCGGATACCGGCGCGTCACACCCGAGTCGTGGCGTCCCATGCGCTCACCGAGTTGGACGAGGGCATGCTGGATGTGGCGCGGGTGCTTTTCATCTTGCAGGTATTCGCTGATTTGTTTGTCGGGGAGCTGGCGTCCAAACCAGGTGTTCCACCAGAAGAGGAACGGCATGAGGACGATTAGCCAGGCGGTAACGAAAAATAGCGCGCGATTGCGCGGGGACATTTTGTGACGCGGCGACGCAGGAGGCTTCGCCGAGGAGTCTTCCTGAGCAAATTCTGACTGATCACCATTTTCTGGAGAGGATGGAGGACTGGGCATGTCTTCTCTTGGTCTCTAACTCTCTTCGGAGGCTGGCGGCGGCTTGGCGGGCTCCGCAGCTTTGGTCTTTCCCAGGAGCCCGTGGTCGCGAAGCTCCCAGAAAACATTCAGGAAGAAAATCCCGGAGATGCTCAGCATGATCAGGCTTTCGAAGAGACCGTCCACGGTGGTGATGGTGCCGGTGATGATGATCCAGGAAATCCCGGCGAGTGGGATGAGGCCGAACAGGATGGAAATCAAGAGCATCACGGGAAGCAATGGACCTCCTCGGAAAAACAGTTGTCAGTGGTCAGTTCTAAGTTCTCTGTAAGACCAGAAATCCATGTTATCGCTTTCGATTCTCTTGCTGTTCTCGCGACATTGCCAGTTTGATACGTCCCTATTTTCGCCACGAGCCGGCTTGAAAGAGATTTCCGAAATTGCCTCACAGCCCCGATGCCCACTAAGAGGGGCGCAGCATGCTGCGCCCCTACAAAGGAAGATTGCGACGATTAGGGCTTGAATGAGGCATCCACAGTTTTGGTGTCCTTTGCGGCTAAGGTGACTTTTTGGGTTTGCTCGCCTAACTTTTCATGGACGAATGCAATGGTGTAATCGCCGGGGGGCAGACCCTTGATTTCGAACTTGCCGTCGGGTCCGGTGACCGCGTAGAACGGGCTCTTGGTTACGTTGACGAACATGCGCATCCAGGGGTGCTGGTTGCACTTCACGGGCAGCATAATTTCTTCGCGGGCGAAGGTTTTCTCGAGCGGGGCGGCCTGAGGAGGTTGTGACTCGTTCCATTCGCGGTTGTCCTTCGGGGTGGGATGAATATTGTGGGTAGTCGGATCACTGTTGATGATCTTGATGGTCTGACCAGCCACTACACCCAGGACGTGGGGATGGTATTTGCAGCCGCTCTGATCAAGGGTGATGGCTTCCTTGGGAATGTCGAACGTGCGGGTTCCCAGGCCGTCTTTCACGTACACAAACACATTGGAAAGGTGGCCTCCGCTGGCCATCACGTTTTCAGCCGTGTTCGTGCCTTTGCAGGCGGGATCCTGGCTCATGTCAATCTTGGCGACCTTGGGGGCCTCGCCATCCAGTTTCACCACGCCGACAATGATGGCTGTGGTGGCGGGATCAATCGGAGTGGCAACGGCCGCGGGCGCCGCAGCGCTAGGAGCCGCGGGTTGCTCTTCGGCGCTTTCCTTTTTGCCGCATCCGGCGAGGAGGACAAGTCCCAACAAACCTGCCGAGCCCCAAACTGCTATCGAAGTATTCGTTTTCATGTTTTCGCCGTACCTCTCTTGAAATTTGAAAGCTCAAAGCGATTGAAAATTTATTCGGGCGCACCGCGACCAGTATTGCCGGCGGTTTTCGCGCCGGACGATGAGCTGCCGGCCGCGTCCGACGCATGACCCATGGCAGCGCCCACTCTTCGCTGCTCCTCCGATGTGAGTTGCAGGATGTAATCGACCAGCAGCTTTGTTTGGTCCTTATCATAACCCTGGAACGAGGACGGAGTAGGACCGGAGAAAACCCAGTGGCCGTTCTCCCACTTGAAAAGACCGGAAGGCATGGAGGTGCCCGGGCTGATGGCCTGCGGGTCGATGATCCAGCGCTCCATCCAATCAGGCTTCAAGCGTCCGCGGGCTTGTAGGAAGTTGGGTGCGGTGGCGATGCGATCGTGAGCCGGATCGCCGGTGGCGTGGCATTTCAAGCAGGGCGCGGCGGTGCTGCTGAAGAGGCTCCTCGCCATTTCGGTTTCTTTCGTCGTCAACACCGGAACCTCCTCCGGAATGTAGGGGAAGGGCTGACGTGCAAGGGCTTGGAAGAACCGTACCAGTTTGCCGAGCTCATTTTCGGAAAAAGAGAAAGTCGGCATGCGTACTTGGAGGTACGAGCGGACGCCGTTGCGATTGGTGTCCTTATCATTCAGAGAAGGATTTCTCAAGAAACGGAGCATCCATTCGGGATCAACCCTGGCGCCTTCGGTGAGGAGCTTCGGAGGCAGCAGTTCCTGTCCGTCGGGGCCTTGATAGTGCGCCATCGCCATGAGCGAAGTGCGTTGACCGGGAATGAGCTGGTGGCAGCCCATGCAGTTATATTTCTTGACCAGCCACCAGCCTTCTTGAATGTCGCGGCGGTAGTCCAACGGCCGGTATTGATAGCTGGCGGGAAGAGGGTTTTCCTGGCTGCCCAACAGGAAAGTGGTGAGCGCGCGAATCTGTTCGTTGGTGAGGTGCAGGTTCGGCATTCGCAGCTTTTCCGTTTCGGGTTTGTCCTTGCCCTTGTCCCAGATGTTCGGCTCGGCCAACTTGTGTTCGAAGAAGCCCTTTTGGTCATACCAGGCCTGTTTGGCGGGGCCTTCGGGGAGACGCGCTAAATCGTCCGGATCGGTGATTGGTTCGCTGCCACCGCGCTGGGCCGTTTCCGTGAGCAATGCGAAATCCAGCCGCTCAATCGGTTTGCTGCCTTCGATGGTCAGCTCCGTGCCGATGCGGCCTTCGTCTTCGAGGCCGGAGATTTCATGGCATCCGGCGCAGCCGAAGTGGCGAACCCACTTCTTGCCTTCCGCCTTCAAATTCGGATCGTCCATGAACGATGCGTTGGCATACGCGGACGGCTCCTCTTTTTTCAGGGTGACCAGATAGCTGGCGACGTCTTCAGCATCCTGGGGAGAAAGGCGGAGGCTGGGCATCACAGTCATGTTCTGCACTTGAAGTTCGTGGCCGTCGTTCGGGCACCTGCTGTGGTCCAGGTCAAAGACGTAGGGCAGGCCCTTCTTTTTGTAATCCTCGGGACCGATGTCCTTCTTTTCATATGGGCAGTAAGGACGCGTGCGCTCGCGCGCGTTGTGGACCCAGCGGACGAGGTAGTCGTAGCTGTCCTTCTCACCCACGCGCGTGAGATTCGCGGCAAAAGTTCCGCCCTGCAACTGGTCGCCTTCGCCGATGGAGTGGCAGGCGAGGCAGCCGCGCGTTTCGAACAGCTCTTTTCCGTGAGCGGCGTTGCCCGGTTTGTGCTTGGGCAATGAATCCGTTAGCGCGGACTGCCAAATGTAGGCGGAGATGGCCTGGATCTGTTCGTCGTTGAGCCGGAAATTCGGCATTTTGGTTGTGGCGCGGAAGTCGCTGGGTTTCTTGAGCCAAACCGGAATCCAATTCTTGTTTAACTTGAGGCGCGCGTCCTTAAGATTGGGTCCAACCTTCTTCATGTCTTGCAACAGGCTCTTGGTCGAGCGGTCGAGCTGCACGACGCGCAAGTCCAGCTTGCTGTTGGTGACTTTGAGCGCGATGGCGCGGTCGTTCAGCCGGTTGGCCTCGTCGTTGCTCTCGGCCGTGTCGGCTTGCTTCATCAGATCGTTCGCTTGCTTGAAATTGTCTTTCTTCTCTTGCTCGATTTGCTTGATCTGCTGTGCGACGGAGAGCAGGTCTTCGGGCTCCTTGTCATAGCCTTCGTAACGGTGACAGCCCACACAGCCGCGCTGGCGGAAAAGATCTTTGCCATCGCTGAGGGTCCAACCCACGTCGTTGCTGACCAGCACCATGTCCGCGGCGTGGCAGGTCTGGCAACCGGCTTCCATATTTCCCTTGGCGAAGAGCGGCCAGAGCCAGTGCTCGTAGGTGCCATGAGCTTTTTCAACACTCGTGGTTGCGCGGCCGTTGCCCTGATGGCAGGGCGAACAGCCGAACTTATCCGGATCGTGAATTTTCAAAAGGTCAGGTTCCGGGTGACTGGTAAAAGCGCGCGCGTATTGGTCGGGTTTTTTGTCTTTGAGGGACATGGAAACGGCGGTCAGCTTGACGGGCTCGCGAATTCCCATGTGGCAGGATTCGCAGCGGTCGACGATATTGGCCTCCGGCACATTGATCTGCAGAATTTTGGGCGTCCAGGCTTCGGTCTTGTCCTGCAATCCCGCCATCTGCGTTGGAGTCAGGCTCACCATGTGCTCGGAGACGTAGGCATCAAGCTTTTCTTTCCGTTCGTTCACGGGCTTGATCAGCTCTCCGAGCTCGGCGCTCAGTTGGGTGCGCTCGTTTTTCAGTTCGTTGTAGGTTTCTTCCAGGTGCTCGTAGTCGTAGTCCTGCTTCTTACCGTCCGGATACTCGACGGTGGTCTTTTCTTTTTTGTAGGAAGCGAGATCTTTTTGCTCGCTTTGCTTTGAGGAGGCGCTGGTCTCCGTCTCAATGCTGTAGGTCAGGGCGTTGACATAGGCACGCCGGTCGGTAAAGGTGTTCTGTACCGCCAGGATTTTGGCGCTCAAGTCGCGCAGCTTTTCGTTGATCTCTTTGATGCGAGGCGCGGCGTTCTGGCTGGCAGTCTCGTAATCTTGCTTCAGCTTCTGGTAGTCGGGGCTGCTCTCAACGTCCTTTTGTGAGTCGCGCGACTGCGATCGGGCAGTCTTCAGGAAGGTCGAGTAGCGGTCTTTCCACTCGTGCTGAAAAGTTTTCCACGGACGCTGGCCAAAATCTTCATCCCACAATGCCCAGAAGAGCGTGGCCATCAGGATGACCATGGAGATGACGTAATGCGGGGCGAGCGACTTGCTGACTATCGGGTCGTTTTCGGGAATGGGCTTTTCGGGCACCAGTTCCTCCTAAACGTTAAACCAAGGCGTAATCCACACGTATTTAATGTGGAAGAGCAACCGCAACAACATCTTGATGGGCAGTGCGAGCATGGTGAGCAGGAACGTCATCATGATCGAATACTGCAGCAAGCTCATGCGCTTGTAGTCCTTCGGATTGTTACGTCGGAAAAAGGCGTGAACCAGCATGCCGCCGATGACGAAGAAGCCGCCGACCACCGCTGCTCCGAAGATGCCCTTGCCCCAGTTTGAAGTGATACCGAAAAGATCCGGCAAGTCGCGGTTGACTTCATAAATGAGCCGGTTGTGATCCCAGGTCTGCCCTGGCCAGAACCACTGCCATCCGGGTCCACGAATAAAGGTGCCGATGAAAATCATCGAGACCCACAGGATGATGAAGCCGAATAGAAATGTTCCAATGGCGAACTTGCGCTGCTTCCAGGTGTAGTAGCCGGCGCCCAACGGATTGGTATCTATATACGGAATCACCATCAGGCCAACGATGATGAGCGTGGGCATGACCACGCCTGCGATCCAAGGATCGAAGTAAACCAGCATTTCCTGCAAGCCGAGGAAATACCACGGCGCCTTCGCCGGGTTCATGGTCAGGTTGGGGTTCGCAGGTTCTTCCAGCGGCGCATTCAGAGTGATGGACCAGACCATCAGGATGATGGTGACGATGACGGCGGCCAGGAATTCCACGCGCAACAGAAACGGCCAGACGTGCACTTCTTTGGCCCACCCGGGCTTGAACGGCCACGCCTTGCGATGATGCGTTTTGGCCAGCGCCGCATCCCCCGCGAGTTGCTCGATCAAGACGTCATTGGCGTGCGCCTGTTTCCACGCGAGGTACATGTAGAAAGCCAGAAGCGGAATCATCGCGATGATCGGCACGTTGTCCGCAGCGGAGAGGATTTCCCACAGTTGCTTCCAATCCATGGCTACTTTTTCGCCTCCTTCACTTCGGAGTCGAGCACCACGGCCGCGGGGCCGGAGATGCCGCCATCCTTACGTACGCGCCAGAAGTGCAGGATCATGAAGATGGAAGCGATGATGGGAATGCCGATGCAGTGCCAGATGTAGGAGCGAAGGAGCGCGTTGGCGTCTACGATGGAGCCGCCCAGCAGGCCGAAGCGAACGTCGTTATATGGAGTCATGCCCAACATCGAGCCGAAGGGGCCTTCGTGTCCAAGGAGAGGCGTGGCGCGCGCCATGTTGGTGCCCACCGTCACGGCCCAGAAGCCGAGCTGATCGTCGGGGAGCAGGTAGCCAGTGAAGGAGAGCAGCAGCGTCAGCACCAGCAGGATCACGCCCACGTTCCAATTGAACTCACGCGGCTTCTTGTAAGACCCGGTGAGAAACACGCGGAACATGTGCAGCTCGACGGCAATCACCATCAAGTGCGCGGCCCAGCGATGCATGTTGCGCAACAATTTGCCGAAGGGAACGTCGTGTTCGAGGTACAGCACATCGCGGAAGGCCTGTACTTTGCTGGGGTGGTAGTAGAACATCAGCAGCACGCCGGTGAGCGTGAGCACGATGAACAAATAGAACGTGATGCCGCCCATGCCCCAGGTGTAGCTGTAGCGCACGGCGTCACGATTGATCTTGGCGGGATGCAGATGCAGGAAAACGTTGGAGAGCACGCCCAGGGCGCGATTGCGCGGCGTGTCGTCGCGCTTGTGGCGGAAAATCGAAGTGTAGACCTGTGTCTTGGTGGGCTTCTTGAGCAGCTCGACCTGTTCTTTTGCTTTTGCAGGCATGTCCGTCTTGAGGGACTCGAGGTCCTCTTTGACGCCCGCCTTGAAACGCTCGACCAAGCCAACCGATTTGCCATTTTTTCCGTTCGGGTTTTTCTCTTCGGGCATCGTCTGCTCTCCCGTCCTGTAGCGGCTCGATCTGTCCCTGCTTCTCCCTTACGCGCGGAGCGCTCTCGCAGCGCCGTCCGTTACACCGGCAAAAATGATCCCGGATCACTGAAGTGGCTTGGTTGTCCCTTAGGCCACTGATAGAGCCGGGAGGTATCCACGATAATCTGCCCGTCTGGCGCAAGCTCCACGTGCGCGCGGTCCATCGGACGCGGCGCCGGTCCCTCGAAGTTGACACCTTCGCTGTCGTAGCCGCTTCCGTGGCAAGGGCACTTGAACTTGTTCTCGCTGGCCTTCCAATCGGGTGTGCAGCCCAGATGCGTGCAGCGGGCGTAGACGACGAATACGCGATCCGGCGTGCGGTCCACCCAGATGCGGTATTTCTGCTGCCATTTGGTATCGACACCCAAGGCGTAGTCCGAGGGGTACCCGATCTTGAATACAGTGGGAGGTTCGAAGAGCGTCCGGGGAAGAAAGAATTTAAAGAAGGCGATGAACCACGCGCCCAGAAAACCGGTGACCGCAACCCACACCAGGCGCCGGCGCCGCTGGTTGACTTGGCTAGCTTCCGGGCCCACTGTCGCCAAACCTGCGGCAGCTGCTGCTTTGGAGGTACCCACGGCAGGCGTACCAACATACCTGGTTGCATCTCCACCGCCGGCAGCGGATGTCTTCGCCGCTTCCGGTTTTGGTTTGGCCGAATCAGTTTCCGGGCCCGCCATGCGATACCTCCTGGATTGCTAGTCCTCGAAATTAATCAGCGGCCAGCGAAAGCGCCGCCCGTCCCCCTTTAGGTTATGGTTCCGTCGACTGCGATCTGGCTGCGGCCGAAAATGGATTGGTTCCGAACTCCACATCGTTTCAGAAATAAATTCGAGTTGTCCGCAGTGAGGGCGAGACGACTGTCCCCAGGACGCGAAATATTTTTCGGATGGACTGGACAAATTATAGACAGAGGGCGCGACCGCTGAGAGCGTCCGAGGCCCGCCGGATTGGAAAAGTTTGATACGAAAACATCGCGAGGTCCTCAACATTTTCGCTGGACCCCCCAGGGACGAAACGGATATTACTCAAAACAAAAAAATTCGTCAATGCGTCTTTGCGTTGGAGTGCTGAAATGATTTTGAGCATTTTCCGGAAAGAAGCTTCGCCGGCAAAAAATAATAGATGCAAGAACCCGCTTGCGCTCAGAAAAACCTGTGATATATTCGCCCCGGTTTGCATCCCCCACTTCTCTGATCACAGGGAATTCGAGCAGGGCCTCAGTGGGGAAGGCCGAGAATCCAACTCGGGGGGTCGTGCTGCATGGGCCTCATTCTTCTACTCGTCATCTGGCTGATCACCTTTGTCAGCACGTATTTCTTCATCGCCAAGACATGGTGGTTACCCGTCGGAGCTTCTGCCGCGGCCGCCGGAATCGATCATCACTTCACCACGACCTTCATTCTTATGGGCATCGTTTTCGTTGCCGCTCAGGTTTCCTTGGGAGCGCTTGTCTGGATTTACCGCGACCGTGGTTCCTCCTCTTCCAAGGTGGCGTATTCCCACGGAAACACTATTCTGGAAATCGTCTGGACCGTACTCACCACCGTCCTTTTTGTGGGGCTAAACCTAATGAGCAGTTCCATCTGGGCTTCGGAGCGGTTCCGCCCCGCGGAAGCGAATGCCGTGCGCGTGGAAGTGACGGGGATGCAGTTCGCCTGGTATTTCCGCTATCCCGGGCCGGACGGCAAGTTTGGCGCAACGAACCCGGAGCTTGAGGATGCCTCGGCCGGCGGCGAAGCCGCTCTGGGTCTCGATCCGAAAGACTCCGCATCCAAAGACGATATCGTGACGGGAACGATGGTGGTGCCGGTGAACCGCGAAATCGAAGTGATCTTGCGCGCTCACGACGTCATCCACAGCTTCTTTATTCCTACGATGCGCTTCAAGCAGGACGCGGTACCCGGCCTTGCGATCCACATGCATTTCACGCCCATTGAAACGGGAGACTATGAAATTCTCTGCGCCGAACTTTGCGGGCTCGGTCATTACAAAATGCACGGCATGTTAAAGGTCGTCAGTCAGGAAGAGTTTGACAAATGGCTTGCGGCACGGGAGGCCGAGAAGCAATAACATGGCTACTCACGATTTCGCTGCCCAGGAAACTCACGCCCACGCGGCACCTCAGGGCTTCATTCGCAAATGGGTCTTCAGCCTGGACCATAAAGTCATCGGCCTCCAGTATTACTTCCTGGCGCTGGCCGCGGTGTTTGTCGGCATGTTCCTCTCGCTGCTGATGCGCATCCACCTGGTCGCGCCCACCGCCGTCTTGCCGTTTCTGGGAGACATCAAGCCGGAGACGTATCTCATGCTGGTGACCATGCACGGCACCATCATGGTTTTCTTTGTGCTCACCACCGCGCCACAGGGCGGCTTCGGGAATTATTTCCTGCCGATTCAGATTGGTGCGCCAGACATGGCTTTCCCGGTGCTGAACATGCTTTCGTTCTGGACGACCTTCCTGGGCTTCATCGTAATGCTCGCGGCCTTTTTCGTGGCCGGAGGAGCGCCTCTCCATGGCTGGACGGGTTACGCGCCGCTGAGCGCTCTGCAATCGGCTGGGCCGGGCGAGGGACTCGGCGCGGATTTGTGGATTATCAGCATCGCTATTTTCTGCATTGGTGCGCTGATGGGTGCGCTGAACTTCATCACCACAACGCTTGATATGCGCGCCAAGGGCATGACCATGATGCGCATGCCGCTCACCGTTTGGGCCTGGTTCGTCACCGCGATTCTGGGGCTTCTCGCGTTCGGTGTGCTGCTCTCTGCCGGGATTCTGCTGTTGATGGATCGCAACCTCGGCACCAGCTTTTTCCTGCCGCTGGTCACCATCAACGGACAGCTCACGGGTCATAAGGGTGGCTCACCGCTTTTGTGGCAACACCTGTTCTGGTTCTTCGGCCATCCTGAGGTTTACATCGCGATCTTGCCGGCCATGGGGATGTGCTCGCAGTTGCTCTCCGTGTTCTCGCGCAAGCCCATCTTCGGCTACAAGGCCATGGTGTACGCCATCCTGGCCATCGGCTTCCTGGGCTTCATGGTGTGGGGCCATCACATGTTCATGAGCGGCATGAGCCCGTATACCGCCTTCGCATTCTCCATCATGACCATGGGCATCGGCGTTCCGTCAGCCATAAAAACATTCAACTGGCTCGGGACTCTCATGCGCGGGCGGATCCGCTTTACTTCACCCATGCTGTTTGCGATCGGATTCGTTTCGCTGTTCGTTTCCGGCGGGATAAGCGGTCCATTCCTCGCGCAGCCCGTGCTGGACATTCAGTTGCACGACACGTATTTCGTGCCCGGCCACTTCCACCTCATCATGGGCGTGGCCTCCATCTTCGGCATCTTTGCGGCGACCTATTATTGGTTTCCCAAGATGTTCGGACGAATGATGAACGAATCGATGGCGCGCTGGCACTTCTGGTTTAGTTTCATCGGGACATACGCGATCTTCATGCCTATGCACTATCTCGGTATGGCGGGGATGCCGCGCCGCTACTCGCAGATGACCGAGGTCGCTTATCTCTTCCACCTGATCCCGCTGCAGAAGTTCATCACTTACGCGGCGTTTGTCACAATCGCTGGCCAGTTGATCTTCGTCGTGAATCTCTTTTGGAGCATGTTCAAGGGAAAGAAGGCCAGCGACAATCCTTGGGAAGCAACCACGCTCGAGTGGACCACGGCGACGCCGCCTCCACACGACAATTTCGGCGGACACACGCCGATCGTTCACAACGGCCCTTATGAGTACAACGTCCCCGGCGCGCCCCGCGATTATGTGATGCAGACCGACCCGGAAATCAAGCCGGCACATTGAGCATCCCATGGCCACATTCACCACAACCGCGACGGTAGACGACCCCAGAATCTCCTTGGGCGATGATGGCTCCGGTCTGGGATTGCCGGATTACGCCACGCGCTTGCGACGGGCGCGTCTTGGGCTGCTGGTCGCGCTGACCCCGGTTCTCATGCTGTTTGTCTCGTTCAGCAGCGCGTATGTTGTGCGTCAGGGACTGCCCACGCTCGACCCGCGCACCAATGCGCTCGTGCGCGACTGGATTCCCATAACACTTCCCAGGCTGCTGTTGATCAATACGGGTGTGCTGATCTTGAGCAGCGTGTTTATGGAGCTGGCCCGCCGCCAGGTGAAGGGACAAGCGGCTCTTGCGTCGGCAACATCCGCTCCGGGAGTCTCCGCCGCTGACCAGACGAGGATTCCCTGGCTGTCCATGACTCTCGTTCTTGGTCTCGTTTTTCTTTTCGGACAGTGGGCGGCCTGGAAGCAGCTGGCCGCAAATGGTTTCTATGTGGCCACCACGCCCAGTAGCTCTTTTATTTATCTGCTGACCGGGACGCACGCCATTCACTTGATGGGTGGTGTTCTCGCCCTGTTCGTCGCAGGCATCGCATCGCTTTTGCACCGCTCCCCGGCAACGAGGAGCATTGTCGTGGATGTGACCGCCTGGTATTGGCATTTCATGGCCGGGCTGTGGATTTACATTTTGTGCTTGCTGGAGTTTGCCAGCTAACCGTACGTTTCTGACCAGGAGGCCGAACGCATGGCTGAATCCGCGATGCACGACATCCCGTCGGCTTATGAGCCGTCGCTGTTCGGCACCTACTCCAAGAAAATCGGGATGTGGTTGTTCCTGCTCTCCGATTCGCTGACGTTTGGCGCGCTGCTCTACGCCTACAGCTACGGGCGCATTTCGACGGAAGGTTGGCCCACGCCTTTCCATTCCGAGAGCATCATCAACGCCACCATCATGACCGCGTTTCTGCTCACCAGTTCCCTAACAATGGTGCTGGCGGTCAGGGCTTCCGTGCATGGCGATGCCAAAGGGCAGCGCCTGTGGTTGCTAGCCACCATGCTATGCGGCACGGGATTCATTGTTCTTCACGGGCGGGAGTGGAGCAATTTGATCGCGGAAGGTTTGACTCTACCCATGTTCCCCAAAGTTCCGGGCCACGAAGCCGCCAGCGAATTTGTGAACGTATCCAAAACCGTGCCGCAGTTTGGCGCCACTTTCTTCGGGCTGACGGGGATGCACATGTTGCACGTGACGCTGGGTGTGATTTACCTTGGCGTTGTGGCGCTGCGGCGCAAATTCATCCCCATCCTGCTGGTCCTCTGGCTAGTTGCGTGGTTGGGAACGCCGGTCTATAGTCCCTTCCACTATGGTGCGCACGTGCTCTTAATCGCAGCGATCGTGTGCTCGATCATCCTGTGGCTGAAGCCCAAGGTATACGACTCGTCCGACGTGGAAGTTGCCGGGCTGTACTGGCACTTCGTGGACCTCGTCTGGATGTTCATTTTTCCCTTGGTTTATCTGATGTCCGCCAAGATTCTCTAGGAGCCGGAGGGATATGGATACCATTCAGCAAGCTCTCGCGGAACGCGTTGCGGAACAGCACCGCCATCACGGTAAAGCGCTGTTCTTCTGGGTGTGGGGTGCGCTCCTGGTGATGACTGCCATCGAAGTTTATTTGACCTATCAGAATATGCCGCCCGTGAAGATGTTGACCATTTTGCTGGGCTTGTCGTTTGTGAAGGCCGCGCTGATCATCGGCTACTTCATGCATCTAAAATATGAAGTATCAAGAATGAAGTGGCTTACAATGGGTTCGGTGGTCGCCTGTTTGATTTTGATGACGATCTTTTTCTTTCCGGATGCTTTTCGCATTCTCCATCTGGGAGTGAAATGAAAGTTCGTTCCGCAATTCTCGTCTTATCGCTCTTTCTGTGGACCGCGCCCGCGTTCAGCCAGGGGTGCGCGATGTGCCGCAGTTCCGCCGCGGCGACCTCCAAGGACGGCCAGAAGGCTATCAGTAAAGGTGTTCTCATACTCGTAGTTCCCCCGATCGGGTTCATGACCCTCGGCCTCGGGCTGGCGTTTCGCTACGGAAAAAAGCGCGATCTGGAGAACTGCTGAGCAATCTGATTTTCAGTGAGAGCCGCGAGCGTCCTGCCCGGCGAAGAATGAACGAAATAAACCTCAACGAACTCAGCGCAGGTCCGATTCCTGCGGCGGAAACTCAGTTGAGCCAGCCACCAGATGCCCGCAAAAGACCACTCTCGCGGTCCTTTCCGGAAGTCCTCTAGCAGAACCAAATCGCCATCACGCGACTCGAGAGCAGGGGAAGCGCTCGCCGATTTTCGAGTGATAGTATCCCTCTTTGGAGGGGGCGCTCATGAATTCATCAAACACCTTTGAAGGAACATTGAAAAACTGATAGATCCCGCCCTTAACAAACTGGATTTCAAGCGTCTCCGAATCTTCCTGATAGCCTACCTGGGTGATTTCCGTTGAGGGAATAGGGAACCGATGCATTTTAGAGAGCCCCCTTTCTGGTGAGAGACGCTTCCATTCGATGGCGGCGGGAGTCGCCATCCTGTCACGGCCGTGGCGGTATCGGGTCTATGGTCTGGTTGTTCTTTCTCCCTGGCCGTGGCCCTGGATCGTCCCTCTTTGGTAGTGGCTCAACGGCGGGATTCTAGCATAAACAGACTGATTCAATATTGCTCTTCCGCAACCTCCGTCAAACGGGATTTCAGGAGAGTGCCGCTTGCTCCGCCGAGTGCAGTGAAGTCTGATGGCGAGATTCGGTCGATTCCTGACCAGTCCAGGAGCTGCGCAACTCTTCGGCGCGGCGTACAAGACGGTCAATTAAATCCGGGGATCCTGGCGGCTTACCTGGTCCAGCCGGCTTTGCGCCCTTTGGAAAGATTTGCAGGAGCTCCAGTTTTTCAAGAATACGTTTCATAGCGCGATCGGGGTTGCGGAAAAACTCCGTAGCTCGGATGCGGGTGAAGATCCAGCCCATGCGCTCAAGAATAGATTGGCGCTCCATGTCCTCGGCGAGTCTTTCCAGCGGATGATAGCGGTCGCCGTCGCACTCGATGGCGAGACGCTTGTCGTCGCCTTCGACGACCAGATCGATTCGAAAAGCGCCGACTCGCCACTGCGAAGCAACCTGATAACCGGCGGTCGTGAGACGTTTCATGACCTCACGTTCGAAGGTTGACTGGGTTCGTTTCTCTTTTTCTTCGAGAGCCCGCATAAGGCGGCTGGGATCTTGCGCGTGCTCGATGAGCTGGCGGCGGAGATCGTCGGGCTTGAGGTCGTCACGGGGGCTGAGAGAATGGACGATCCACATCTGGTCGCGGGCGCGGCTTGCGGCCACATTGAAACGCTGTTTGAACAATTCCTGGTCGCGGAGGGACAGGGGGCCGCGCAGGGCGGTGTCGACGAGGGAGATAAAGATGACGTCGCGCTCGTCGCCCTGGAACTGCGCGGCGTTCCCGCACAGAACGCGGCGTAGCTCGTATCGCTCTGGTGAGATGTGCTTGCGAAGGAGATTATCAATTTCAATCGCCTGTTCGTCGCCCACCAGAGAGACGACACCAAAACTGAGCGGTTGACCTGCGTCATTTTTCTGATATTCAGGCATCTCCACAGCGGCGGCGACCAGCGAGGCCACCTCGAGAGCCTCCTGACGGTTAAGCTTGCCGTCGCGGCTGGAGCCGGAAACGCGATGCGCGACTGTGTGCGGACGGAGCTGTACCCGGCTGGCGTCCCGCAGGGGCTTGATGCGCCAATCGTAGGAAATCATATTGCTGAACTGAATGATTTCCGGTACGCAGCGGAAATGCTCGACCAGACAGGTTGTGCCGCCGAAGGATTGGCGCGCTAGATCGTAGATGGAGATTTGGCCGTCGTAGAGATCGGCGTTGGGAATGCCGGGGAGGTATTGGAATATGAGGTTCTGGATGATGCCGAGATCCTGGCCGACGGCTGAGGGACTGACCTGCTCGTGGTCTCCGACGACGAGGACAGTCTTGCCCAAGTACAACGCGACGAGAGCCATGACGTCACTCTGGCTGGCTTCATCGATGATGACGACGTCAAAGCGAGTTGTACGCGGATCAAAATTTTCGACTACCCGTGACAGCGGCATGACCCAAACCGGAACGGCGCCGCGGCACTCGCTCATCTTCCGGGCAGCTTCGGCGCGCAGCAGTGCGACGCGGACGCCGTGGCCTTTGCCAATGCGACGAATGGTGTCGAGCCAGCCAACGAGCGCTTGACGCTGGCGAGGCGAGGTGCGGCGCGCTTGCGCAGACCATGCGCGCTTGTCGATGAGTTCAACGGTGGCGCTGCGAAGCTGCTCGCGGAGTTTTTCGCTTTTAACTTGGAGGGCCTCGAGTGAAACGACGGCGCGGCGGTCGAGTTCATCGTTGAGCTGGCGCCAGGTCCAGGCAGACGCGGGATCGCGAGGCGGTTCACCCCGGCCGTGGACGCCAGTGCGATTGCGAATCGCGCCGGCCCACGCGGGTGCGGCGGTCTCCAGCTTGGCAAGCAGCGCGCGCCGCAGATCGAGATCGGCCTGACGGCTTTTGAGTTCGAGGAGACGCTCGTAAGCGCTGCGGTACCCGCTCGAATTTTCATCTTTCACCGTTTCGAGGAGCTGAGCGATCACCTTAGACGATTTGGCAAGGCGGGCCGCAAGTTTGAGCCGGTTTTTCAGATCACGGAGTTCCTCGTTCAATTGGAGCAATTTCAGCTTCTTGAAGCGCGAGTCTAGGACGGGGGAAAGAGAATCGGTCACCGCTAGTCCGATCCTAACCAGCTCGCCGTCGGAACCGACAACCGCCGGTTGCTCAGCGAGGAATTTCTCCCACCGGAAGCCGAGATCTTCAAGTTGCTGTTGGAGAGGGAGCCATGTGTGCTCGTGCCATTCGAGACAGTCTTCGATGGAATCGCAGAATTGTATCAGTGTTTTTTCGACTTCCTCACCCATTTCATTTGAATGGGGAGTCCCGAGAGGGGCAACTTGGCGATCCCAGCGCGTGGCAAGATCCCGGCGGAGGCTCTTGAGCCGGGAGAGTTGACGCAGCGCATGAAAGTGCTCGGGAAGACGAGGGCGCGCATTATTGACTCTCGTTTGCTCTATGAATTGGCTCCAAGACTTGTGCGTGAGAAGCGTGAAAGAACCAAGTTTGCCGCCATTTTCGAGATGGCTCAGGATCTCGCCTGCAGCGCGTTCCTGATCCTCGAGCGAGGAATCGCCAGAGATTTGCGGGCCGAATTTGACAAATGATTCTTGCGTGTTTGCGGCTTCACGATGAACGCGGCGAACGAAGCCGACCAATTGGTCCCAGGGCTGGCGGTATGTGTCGCCGTACTTTCCGGCGTAAACCGCAGCCAGCTTCCATTTGTCCTTGCCGGAAAGAGGCTCGACAGCGTGCGCCAAATTGACGATAAGAGTTTGTAGATCGTCCGCCGAACCTTGAGGAGCCTGGGATTGCCAGAGATCGGAGCGAAAGTCCAAATCCTCCATGCCAAGACGATTCTGTTCATTTACGGCAGCGTCGAACTCTTCAGGGCCAGGAAGATCGTGGAGCTCCGGTAGATGGCCGGAGAGCTCATTTTCGTCCTCGCGGGAGACGGAAGCGTTCGTGCGGTAAAGGTCGGCCAGTTCACCTGGTGAAAGCGGCAAAGGGGCGACGGCAGCGACAGGTCCGGGAATCCAACTACAAGTGTCTTTTTCCTGCGCCGCTTTGCGAGCAGCGTCGGCGGGCCCCCAGGATTTTCCGCCTAAAACGACGTCGCGATACTCATCCGCGCGAGCTTCGCTGAGCTGATTCCGAATTTCATCCAGCTTTTTGAGAAGATCGAGGCGCTGAGATGCTAATTTTTTTGCCTCCGTCTCAAGCGCGCCGGCGTCGGCGCGAGAGAAACGCTCCGCGATCGAGCCGACTGCGCTCTCTAACTGTTTACGGCTGTCCAAGTCGCTTTCTAGGACGCTGACGCACAAGGGACGCAGTTCAGGCACGATGTGATGCCGCACCATGCGCAAGGCTTTCGTTGTGTGGCTCGTGACCAGAACGCTCTTGCCGTGCGCAAGCAAATGGCCGACGAGATTGCCGATGGTGTGGGTCTTTCCTGTTCCCGGCGGGCCTTGCACGAGGACTCCACCATGTTCTTCCAGCTGTCTCGCGATTCGGATCTGTTCAGGATTTGCGGGCTTGCTCAAAAGGACGTCAGCGTCGGTCTGGCCACCGCCTCCCTCCGGCCTGTCTGCTTCTCCGGCATCAGGAATTGGGGATTCTTCGCCGACGATGTTCAGAAGAGACCACGGCAAGTCTTCGCGCGTGCGGAGGTCCGCAAGGATTCCTTCGATTGCTGCCGCGAACCCCAGCGTACGGGCACGCAAAAATATAACCGGGTCGCGGCCGATGCGAGGATCATTTTGTTCCCCGTCCGGTGCGCCTTCCTCGATGAATTCTCCACGCGGCGAGAGCTGCACAACCAGGCGTTTCAGGAATTCAGAAGCCGTGCCATTGAACAGCGGATGAAATCCTTCCCGCTCCAACTCTTCGCGGCAGCGTCCGATCGCGCGCCCGTCCACGTCAGTCATCGATTGGAACAAAGCGGAGTAAAGCTCGGACGGATGGTCGGCTTCCGAGAGCGTGAATTCGGGTACCGAAGCGTTGAACTGCAGTTGAAGGCGCTGAAGAAGTACGGGGTGGTAGATGCCGCCCTCGGGGCGGCTCCAGCTCAAAATGCCGTCCCCCAAAACAAGCTCGACGCGTTCGGCCTCGCGATCGATGCGGCCGTACAGCGCGTAGAGCGTCTCGAAGATTTTCATGCAAGCACGAGCGGGCTTTTCATTTTTTGCCCATTCATCGCGGAGGGACTTCCAGCGCTGAAATGCCACGGGTCTTTCGGCGCTGTCGGCGAATCTCACGACTCGAGATTCGATTTGTTCCTCGGGCTCGGGCCGGGATTCGGGGACGGAGATCCCACGCGAGGGATCTTCCCAGCCTGTCTCCAGCCACTCCGCAATCTCTGGAGGAGGCGTGGGAGGAGGCGTCAGCGCCGGCCGTTGGACCTTTAGAACAAAACTAGCGCCGCCGGTCTCGCCGTTCTGGCTTTCCGCGCTCGCAACTTTCGATGCCCTGGATTTGACCCCGCCTCGCTTGATGGACGGATGATCAGGAAGGTCGTGCAGCCACAGGTTCCAGAGTTGCTCGCGAATCTGCCGTTTGGCCGGATTGCGATGCTGGTTGAGTGCTTCAAGGTAGCGGAATACGCGCGTGAGTTTGTCACGGCCGCTCCGGAGTTTCTCGGCATCCATGTTCAGTTGCCTTTTTGAGGACACGTGTAGAAGCTGGGTAGGCTGGTGGAAGGATTAGAATATCAGGATTCAGCGGACATTCACAACCTCCCAAAGTAAAACATGGGCTGCGAGCCCACTTGCTTGTTATTCCCATCCCCGTCGTCAGACTAGGAGATAATTGCAGAGGATGTAGGCTGATCGAAAGTCACTCAGAGCTCGCACCGACAATGTCTTCTGGTAATTTGGCTCCGCGCGCACTGGATGTCTGTGTGGCAGAAAGCAAGGTTCCGAGTTTGGAGCGCGCTCTTCCAAGGCGAGACATGACGGTCCCAAGCGGGCAGTTCAACAAGGTGGCGATCTCTTGATAGGAAAGCTCAGCAAACTCGCGCAGGGCGATAATCTCGCGAAACTCCGTGGAAAGTTGTTGGATCGCTTGTCGTACCTGCTCGCGCTCCACTTTGCTCACATAAAGGGCGTGAGGGTCTCTGGCAGAGTCTATGACGAGGTCTGCGGCATTCTCATCAGCGTCAATTTCGACTAATTTCGGCCTGGTACGTCGTTGCCGTACTTGGTTGAGCCAAATGTTTCGCAAGATGGCGTACAGCCACGCCTTTACATTACTGTCTTCGCGCAGCCGTCCCATCGCCTCTATGGCGCGAACGTACATTTCCTGTAGCAAGTCCTCGGCTTCGAAAGAGTTGCGAGTGAGCACTATCGCATAGGCGAACAGGCCATCGATATGCTCGAGTGGAACCATGGACAACGATAGACTTTTTGCGGCGACGTGTCTTACAGAGAAGTGAGGTTTTTTCAGGATCGTGTTACTGATTGCGACGGTAGTCGCCTGGGGTGACTCCGACATGTTCACGGAAGACCTGAGTCAGGTGCGCCTGGCTGGAGAAGCCACAGTCTGCAGCAACGTCAATAATGCTTATTTCCGGCCTTTTTAAGAGCGATCGAGCGTGGTCGATCCGGCGCTTCAGTAGATAGTGATGTGGTGTCATGCCCGTCGACGTGCGGAACATTTTAAGAAAGTGTCCACGGCTGTAACCCGCCTCTTCTGCGAGCGAGGCGAGGCTGACCTCGAACTGGAAACTATGCTCGATCCGTTCTAGAACACGCTTCAACGCGTAGGGTGGAAGCGCAGATACGGCCGAATCCGCTCTTTGGTGCTGCGGACGTTCACCCAACAGAAGGTATCGGATTGCGAGCGCATGAGCGAGCGAATCGCAATATAACTTGCCTGAAAGACCGCCAGCTCGAACTTCTTCCAAGAGAAGTGTCATGAGCCGTCGAATAGCTGAGTCCTCTAACTTAGGACGGATGATGGGTTCAGTCGTGGGCTGTCGATCCAACTCCGACAAAATGCTTCTTATGAAATGTGAATCCAAGGCACAGAGGGTAACTTCCGACCGCCTATAAGAGTGCAACGTTGGGATGAGTCCGACCGGCGTCACAGTGATTGCTCCGCGCCCTTTCGAACAACGAACAAAGCGCCCACCATGGCCCGCATATTCGCCGGAATAACCCGCTGTCCAAAGCCACAGAACGTGCCGATCAGTTACAGTTTCTATCCGCTCGCCTTCAGGAATCCTGTGATGCTCAAGGATAATGCCGTCCCAGGAATAGCCATCGCTTGAATCGACAACGGAAGAAGGACAAGTTAGATGAGCGAGGCGAGAAGATGGATTGTTAGGGTTAGATGCCATAAAGATTTCCTCTGTTAGCCCACCTCAATAGAACCTGGCCGCGTAGAAGAGAAATGTGCGGATTCCGGACACAACCCAAGCTCAATACACTGCGACCTCATCTTTGCCTCTTTACATGCCCATCCGTTTGATGCATCAGGGGCGCCAATGGACCCAAACGTTGAAGACACCCACGGTCTTCGAATTGGAGGACCTCAGAGTGGATGACAAGACCATTAGCGGAATGCTGCTGTCGTCGCTTTTGCGGAAAGTCAGGAGAGGGGCACTCCGTGAATCGTCCGGAGCATAGCTCCACGCTGCTTGCATGACAGCGATGATCTCCGGGCCCAAATACGGAAGCACGTCAGAACTCCATCGTGCGGCGGAGGCAACCGAACTCGCGCACGAAGGCAATACAAGTCGCCCTTCATATTATTCCCCGAACGGAAGAAGAAAATGTGCGCACATCCGAAGAAAGGCCCGCTAGATTCCGCATAAACGTGTTTTGGTCCTGGGAATAGTCCCGGGAATAATTGTCGAAGCTCGGTGTTATATAGAGCGAAGCATGTCAGCGCCACTTGGGAGTTGCGTCCGAACCATGGCAAGTTCCACCACGCTTTTTGCGGCCTGCTCTGAGACAGCATTCTCAAGGGAGGGTTTCGGCCACGATTTCGTCGACCCAGAGCCGTCTGCCAATAGGGCGGCAAAAGAGAATTCCACAAAACGAACTAGCACCGAGGACAACTATTCTTCGCCCGAAAGGAATGGTCGCTTTTATGGACGATATGATCATCAAAGTTCTACTCGCTCAGTTCCCGCCTTTTTCGGTGTGTCCTACATGGGTGTGACATTCCCTCCCGAGAAACGCCTTTTCCTTAGTCAGGTTCTCGATGAAGTGTTCGATGGGCTCTACGGTTATGCCATGGTTCTCAGCCGTGACCGCACCGAGGCAGAGGATCTTGTGCAGGAAACATGCGTTCGTGCCGTCCAAGCGATAGAAAGTCTGCGGCCTGACAGTAATGTGAAAGGTTGGCTGTTCACGATTTTACGAAACATCTGGCTCAATCAGCTGCGACGACGGCGTGCCGCGCCCAAGATTGTCGAGCTTGATGTGGACGAGAGCACTGCGGAACTCGCTGTGGAAACATCCAAAGATCCTCATGCTCTTTATGTGAGCAAAGTGGAGCGCGAGCAGGTACGCGAAGCGATACAGCAGCTCTCCGAGGAGTTTCGCGAGATTATCGTGCTGCGGGAGTATGGAGAGCTGTCCTACCAGGAAATCGCCAATGTTTTGGGCTGTCCGGCCGGCACAGTGATGTCGCGCCTCGGAAGAGCGCGATCCAAACTCCGATCACTTCTTTCCGGCAGTTTACGCACCCCAGATGGACGAGCGAAGGGAGCCGCAGAATGAACCGCTGCGAAGAGCGAGCCAGCGATATCCTGCTTTACCTTGACAATGCATTGACTGGCCAAAAGCTTGAAGACTTTCGCGCGCACTTGGCAGGCTGCTCTGATTGCGGGGAACGCTTGGAGGAAGAGCGAGCGCTTTCGTGCCTCTTGCGTGAAGCGCGGCCATTGTATTTGGTGCCACTGACACTTCGCGCCCGTATAGCCGCGGCCGCCACAGAGCAAGACTCTGGGCTCTCTCCTGCCTCTGATCACAGCCGCAAAACGCGCATGCAAAATTTGACGCGATGGTGGCGAGACGGCACTCGGACTGTTTTCAGTTGGAAGCCTCTGGCGGCCATGACACTAGTCCTCGTTCTAAGTTTGGTCTTCACTCCAGGTGCCGTCGAGAGGGTACGCGCCAGGGACTACGTAGAGGCCGCTACTGAGACTCACCGAAGTTACCTGGAAGGGGCCCTGCCACTCCAATGCCGCTCCCACTCGCCCGAGGTAGTCACGGCTTGGTTTGCAGGCAAAACCTCATTCCACTTTCAGCTGCCGACCTCGCAGTCTGAGCCGAACGGCAAAGCTGTCTACTGGCTGATAGGTGCACGCCTAGTGAGCTACAAGGGTAGTCCAGCCGCACTCGTCGCCTACGAGACGCCTACGGAGAAAATCAGTCTTCTCGTTGCTTCCAGCAAGTCTGCGATTGTGGCAGGCGGAGATGAAGTCCGCTCTGGCAATCTCACATTTCACTATCGGAGTGGCGCAAACTCCGAGGTGATCACTTGGACCAATCACGGTCTTGCGTACGCACTAGTGTCGCCTTTAGCCGGTTCGCCGCAACATTCCTGTCTCGTGTGCCATCAGAACATGGCGGACAAGAATCTCTTCAAACAGTAACGGGAGCGGAGCGAGGCGATTCAGTCCCGAGCTATTTCGTTCGAAGTGTCAATCGGCTAACAAATGGCAAACTTTCACAGCGAGCGCAGTGCGAGGGGAATAGAACCTCGTATCGCGTGTCCTACTTCTAGCCGTAGCTGAGCGGCAACAAGACGCAATAACGCAGAGCGCCGAACTTAGCAAGTAGAAGTGAAAGTGAGGTCCACATTGAACTCGAAGCTGCACTCACACGAAGCTATTCCCGCCTCGAGAGTTTCGGCGGATAACCGTAGGTCTTCGTATGTCCGGGCGACGCGATATCGCCGCTTGCTCCATTCTGTCGCAGACCGTGTGCTTGGCAGTCCTGACAGAGCCGCCATTGCCGTAGAAAATTGCCTGTTCTCGGCCTGTCACTACGTCCCGGCATTTGATTGCGAGGGCGCCTTCCGCAGTTGGCTGGTACGGCTTGCCATCGACGAAGCTCTGGCGATACTTCATGGGAGAAGTATTCCCGAGCATCGGCGCGAGTGGTTGCTGCAGGAAGCAGCACAGCGTTGCTAGACCATCAGAAATTCCGCGATGATCGCGATCCTTGTATCCAACTGCTTTGCATTGGCATCGGTCTGAGTTCACGGTAGCGCCATGAGGAGGAATAATCATGAATTCCAAGCAAGTGGTTCTCATCACCGGTTTCCAGCACCGGATTCGGCAGACTATTCACCGAAACCCTGGCTCGCAAAGGGCACACCGTCTTCGCGACGATGCGTGACCCCGGAGGCCGCAATGCCAAGAATGCCTCGGAAATCCGTACGCTTGCGGAAAAGGATTCACTGCCCATTCACCTCCTTGAGCTGGATGTGACCAACGACGCGTCGGTCGAGCGCTGTCAAGCAGATCCCTGCGAAGATCCGCGCGGCACTTTCCTCAAACGCCGGCAATGCTCAGGAAGTCGCGGACGCCGTTCTGCGGATTATCGAGACTCCTGCGGGAGAGAAGCATCTGAGGTATTTCGTCAGCCCCCAGGGCTACGGTGTCGACCAGATCGACGCCCTCTCGAAGCAAGTGCAAGGCAAACTGCTAGAAGCCTTCGGCCTCGCTGCCGACACCAAATTCCTCAAAGGTAAAGCAGTTGCCTCCGTTTAGACTCTCTCGATATTAGGACGGTCATCTAAACACCAAGGCGGACAAGCTCGGGAATAAGCCCTCCCCTTTCGTGTCTAACTCTAGTCAGTACCTGTGATGTCCGAACTCGGTGGCCTTGCTCATGAGACCGAGAAACATCGGAGGCCCATTTTGATGACATCCTCGACTTCCACCACAACCGCGACACGAGCAGCCGTTCTTCCGCGGGGATGCACCTTTACGGACACGGATTGGCAGGCGCTTGCCCCATTCTGGTACCCGGTCGCTTTTTCCCATGAGATCGTACACACGCCCTACGCAGCGACGCTGCTTGATGAGCGGTTAGCGGTTTATCGACTTTCTGATCGTTCTTTGGTCGCAGCACGAGACATCTGCCATCACCGTGGAGTTCCCCTCAGTCTCGGCCACGTCGAGAGAGATGAAATCGTCTGCAAATACCACGGTTTACGATACGACCGGGAAGGCAGATGCACTTGTATTCCCGCTCATCCGGGCGGCACAATCTCGCCTCGATTGCGCCTCCAAATATTTCCAGTTCAAGAGCGTTACGGTCTGGTTTGGGTGCGACTGGTGGACAATGGCGCGGTTCCTTTTCCTGAGATGGAAGAGTGGGATGATCCAGGCTACCTCCAGGTAGTCCCTAAAAGCGTTGCCATGGAGGCTTCCGCAGGGCGACAGGTCGAGGGATTTCTTGACGTAAGTCATTTCGCGTTTATCCACGCGAAGAGCTTTGGAGAACCAGATAATCCCGTTGTGCCTGATTATCGAGTAACGAAAACCTCTACCGGCTTTGTGGCAGATTACATCAGCACCGTGAGCAATTATTCTCACGAGCACAAACATCTCAATCCACCGGGCTTTCTGTGGCGCAGGCGGTTTGAAGTCTTCCTCCCGTTTGCTGCAAAATTGACGGTGTTTTTCTCCAAAAACGGACAGCTTCACATCCTAAACGCGGCGTCGCCCGTGTCCGCGCGAAAGATGCGGCTCTTCGTTCCCATCTGCCGGAATTTTGACCAAGATGCTCCGGTTCAGGCGACCCTCGATTTCAATCACCAAGTGTTTTCGGAAGATATGGCAATTGTCGAGCGCCAGTTCCCAGAGGATCTTCCACTCGATCTGAACGCGGAAGCTCATTTTCCTGCGGATCAAAGTTCCATCGCATACAGACAGGGTTTGGCCGCTCTCGGCTTAGGGCGAAGCTTCACCACCTAGGGTGAGATGCCTGGGAGCGTTTCCCGGCCGAATCCAGGGACCGATTCCTCCCAAACGCCTGCTCAATCATGTCGGCGGCCATGTCCAGCCCGGAGAGGCGCCAAGCTCAGTACGCTGCGCCCTCCATGCTAATCCGTTTGATGCGCTTCTCGCTAAAGGGAACTCACACACCCGCTAGATTCCGCGTAACGTGTTTTCGTCCTGGGAATACTTGTCGAAGCTCGGTGTTATACAGAGCGAAGTATGAGAATCCACTAAGGCGGACAAGCCATGGTAAGCCTCACACGAGCAAGGAGCACTGAGATGAGTTCGAGTAATGGAAAACTATCAGCAGTGGATTTCGTGGGGCGCGTTCGCCCGAATCAGCAGAAGCTCAGGTCTGGTCTAAAGTCACATTATGACTTCATCGTTTGTGGGTCAGGCTCCTCTGGCTCGGTGGTGGCGCGCCGCCTGGCAGAGAATACCGATGTCAGCGTGCTCTTGCTCGAAGCAGGTGGCAGCGACGATGTGCCAAGCGTGACAGAAGCGGCTCGGTGGTTTGAAAACCTCGGAACCGAGCGCGATTGGAAGTTTGTGGCCCAGCCCAATCCGCACCTCAAAGGGCGTTCCATCCCGCTAGATATGGGCAAGGTGCTCGGCGGGGGATCAAGCATCAATGTGATGGCTTGGGTGCGTGGCCATAAGAACGATTGGGATTTCTTCGCGTCCGAGTCCGGCGATCCGGCATGGAACTACGAGTCGGTACTCAATATCTACCGCCGGATTGAAGACTGGCAGGGCGCACCAGATCCTACGCGCCGTGGAACTGGCGGGTTGGTTTTTGTACAATCCGCGCCTGATCCGAATCCAATCGCTCCCGCCATGGTGGAAGGAGCGCGTTCCATTGGGATGCCGACCTTCGATAGCAACAACGGCCGTCTGATGGAAGGCGATGGCGGCGCCTCTATCATCGATTTGCGCGTACGCGATGGAAAGCGTTTATCCGTCTTTCGAACTTATGCTTTCCCCTACATGGACCGGCCAAACCTGACAGTTCTCACGCACGCATTGGTTACCAAGCTTACCTTGGAGGGAAAGCGAGCCACCGGTGTGGAGGTCGCTCTTGACGGAAAAATTCAACGCATTACGGCTGGACTCGAGGTTGTTCTGTCGTTGGGCGCGATGCACACGCCGAAGGTGTTGATGCTTTCTGGCATTGGCGATGAGGAGGAGCTGCAACGCCTGGGCATACCGGTCGTCCAGCATCTTCCAGGTGTAGGACAGAACTTTCAGGATCATTTTGGTATTAGCTGTGTCTGGGAGTATCAGCAACCGCTCGCTCCCCGCAACAACGGAGGTGAGGCAACGTTCTTCTGGAAAAGCAATCCTGGTCTTGACACCCCGGATTTGCAGACATGCCAAGGTGAAATGCCGTTCTGCAGTCCCGAGACAGCCGCCAAGTTCAATCCACCGGCGGCTTCCTGGACATTGTATGGAGGTGTCGTACGGCCGAAAAGCCGAGGTCAGATCCGCTTGACGGGACCTAGCCCGAACGATGCTATCCAGATCGAGGCCAATACGCTGTCCCATCCAGACGACCTGAAGGCTGCAGTAGCGTGTGTGGAGCTTTGTCGGGAGATTGGAAACTCCGCGCCGCTTCGTGCATACAGCAAACGCGAGGTGATGCCCGGCAACTTGAAAGGGGCTGAGCTTGAAGACTTCATTCGCGATGCGGCCGGTCCTTACTACCATCAGACGTGTACTGCAAAAATGGGGCGCGATTCGATGTCGGTCGTAGACGCCCAACTCAAGGTCTACGGAATCAAAAACCTTCGTATCGCAGATGGCTCGATCATGCCGCGCGTAACGACCGGAAACACCATGGCTCCCTGCATCATCGTCGGCGAGCGCGCTGCGGAAGCCTTGCGGAACGAGCACAGGTTAGAGACGTCGTCCGTGGCGCGTTCTGCCCGCGTTTGAACGACAGCCTGCAATAAAGGAATTCTGATTACTCAGCTGGCGGGGGAGGCAGACACCGGCGGAGCTTTTGATCTAGTGGTCTCAAAGATGAGAGAGGGAACTGAGCCCCCTCCGCATGTTCATTCGCGTGAACATGAGTTCTCGTCTATCTAAGAAGGATAATCCAGGCTCAGGTGAGCTAATGGATTGCTCCGCTAAGTATTTGAAAAGTTTGGTCGGGGCGCCCGGATTTGAACCGGGGCCTCCCGCGCCCAAGGCAGGCGTAATATCTCTCGGAAGTCCTTCCTTTTCAATCTCGGTTTTGAAAATAAAAGAGTTAGAAAAATATTTGATAGTGGCACGATGTACAGAAATGTGGCTGCGCATGCATGGAGTCCCCCGAATTTTCCCCATAGCGAAATAACAGCGAAAGTGCTCTGATCGGTTCCCGCCTCTTATAAAGCTCATCTGCCAACACGGCGTCCTGCAGCTCGATCTCGTCCGTCCGTTTCCGGGCGGCGAGGACGGCTTTTCTGAACTCGTCGCCGGAGTGCGGCGCTACCGTGTTTCGCGACTTGCGGGGCAAAAACCAATTCCTGCGATCTTTCAGGAACTCACCGACACCGAATGCCTTGAACTCCAACTTGTCAAGTTATTTATAGCTGGCAAGAGTTTTCTTCGACGAATAGCGGCTCGACACGTCGCTTACATTTAAACGACGTGCCGAGATTCCACGCTATCGTGTCCCTACTGGCAGTTCGGTGGAATTGCAATGTGAATTGTGGTCATACCAGGATTTGCCACGGCGGGTGTAATCCCGGATCTGCAATCTTTGTATTCCAGTGGATGCTTCGTGTCGCCAAAAAGTCCAAGGCCGTAGGAGGCGCCGCGCATGCCGTAAAGGAGGACGAATTTCTCACTACTGGCCCATCTCTTCTCCTGCAATGTGTTATTCGAGCTTAGAAGCACTCGCCAGGAGAATCGACCTGAATCGTTTGGTGGGTCCAACGCCACGGGGACAGGAACCATAGGAAGCATTTCCGCGTTGAAGTCAAGTGTCCGCCCGCCGGAGAGCACTTGGTTAACGATTTTAAGCCGTGCAGCTTTCTGGCGATCGAAAGTGCCGGGGTAGTAAAAGTCGCTTGCCGCGCGTATCCACGTTGTCAAGGAGAGCATGTATTCTCCGTCTGGGACATTGCGGAAATAGAATCTTCCGTCGGGTTCAGTCGAATCGCTGCGTATCTGCCTCGATGGGTCATCGACCCCGACTAATTCGACGGTCGCATTGAGTCCGGGCAACAGCTTGCCGCGCAAGGAATAGTCTCTTAGGAGAACAGGCATCTCCATGCACTGTCCGTCGACCACAGAGGCGCCGCCCGAAGAGGCGTAGTGGTTCTGGCTGACGAGCGATTGAACAGCGTAAGCCCCAGGGGCAAGGTGGCGCAGTTCGAAGATTCCATCGCCGTCGCTCTGTGCGGTATATGTCTTGCCATTTTGATCGCGTACGCTCAAGGAGCACTGCTCGGGACGTTGGCCCCGGCCCTGGCGATTACATTTCTGTCTGGCCTTCGGAACGGTTCCTTGCTTCATCCCCTAGACGCCGCCGAGACCGTTTTGTTGTTGTGCCCGGTCACAGCGGTATCTTGTGGACCTTTTGGGCTGCTGGCGGGAGCCGCGGGTGGCACCGCCATCTATCTGCGAAAGAGGCGTATCCACTCAAGCAAAAGGCTTCTGGCCGAGTCCGCTATTGCGGGCTTCTTGATGGGCTGCCTCTTCCCATTTTTCGATGCGGCCGTGAATTCATTTTTCCTCAAGTCGTTCCAGCCTTTGGTGATTCCAGGGCAAATCATCCTCTACCCTGTGCTGGGCATTCCATGCGCATTGATTCAGCACAATCATCTACCTAACGAAATATAGGAAATCTTCCCATTGTCTCAAGTCCGCTTCTGGGAAGGTTGCTCCAATATCATTCGACGCCGTGACTCCGCTCCGCTGTGTGAACAGGACAACTCGGAGGTTATGCATTGCAAGCTGAGGTCTGAGCGATCACGCCGTAGGCGCGCTCCAGCAGTTCGGTCAGTTTGCGGTTCCTCTCTTCTAGAGTCTTGATTCGCAGCCGTAGCGTTGCCACGATATTCTGCCTAGCCAGGCGCTCGCGATTGACAATTCTCCTAATACAATCTAATATTTAGATGTTAATGGAGGAGTCATGCAGAAGCAAAGGTTGAAGCTGAAGCAGGCAAGCGCTGTCCTGCAGATTGAACCGAAGGAACTACAAAACCTGGTCCAATTCGGCGTTGTGAAGCCCAAACGGTTTGAGGGAACGTACTTCTTCGACACGAACACTCTTATGGTAGCCAAGGTGGCGTTCTGTCTGAAGGAGTCGTTGGGGGCGCGCACGAGTGTTTTGTCCAAGCTGATGGACGTATTTCTTGCATCGGAAAAGGAGTTCAAGTCAGACAATCCGAAGTATATCGTCTTTAAATGCCGGCTTTCAGCCGAGGAGGACCCCATAAAGGTCGGCGTGCCGTTCCGCGCACTCGGAGAACAGCTCCAAGAGCGAATGATACGGGCTGACTTGTACCGGGATCTGCCTCGCGGCCGCAAACGCCGGGGCTGGAAGAAGGAGTTTCTGGAATCGCTGACCGAGGCGGCTAAAGAGATCGGCGAAGTCTCAGACGAGGAAATCTTGCAGACAGTTCGAGCTTACCGTAAGGAAAGACGAGCGCCGGAGATTACCGTTGCCGCGGAAAGCTAAGAAGCAAAAGTCTCGCGGCGTCGTTGACACTAACGTGCTCGTGGCGGACATTTCGGGTTTCAGAAAGCCATATGTCCGGGGCAAAAACACTAGCGCCGATGTGTTGTACAAATGGGCCGAGAAGGGCAATTTTGTCTGGCTTGTGACGGAAGACATTCTGGATGAGTACAAGGAGGTCTTGAAGCGGCTTAGAGTGCGATCAACTCTAATCGGCGCTGTGATCAATCTTATCCGCGAGCGAGCCGAACCGGTGAACGTTCACGCCTCCTTTGAAATCTCTCCCGATCCCAAGGACGATCCGTTCTGTCTCTGCAGCGAAGAAGGGAATGCAGATTTCATTGTCACCCTAAATCCCAAGGACTTTCCGCAAGAACGGCTCAGGGCAAAGGTCATTTCACCCGAAGCCATGGCGTAGTAAGAGTCGCTGCCGCTCCGTGATGAACACATCGGTGCGATTCAGAACTGGACGATTAAGACGACAAATTGAGAGACGTTGCGAAGCTCGGGCCGGAAGACGGGTTATCTTTTCTAAGTCCTTCCTTTGCATCATTATTTTTGAAAACAAAAGACTTGCTGAAAAATTTGGTGGTGCCACCTGGCACGAAAATGTGGCTCCGCATGCGTGAAGTCCCCCGAATTTTCCCCATAGCGAACGCGAGGCGAAAGATAGGCTGGCTCTTTTGAACCGTCCGAATGTGGACGTACATCACTGTTACTGGTCGCCAACGCGCCCGACGTCCATCCATCGTCCGACCTACCGCCTCGATTTTCCACAAGGCGGTTGTCTCGCCGATTTTCTGTTTGAGCATCAGTGATCGAAGGTATCACCTATGGTCGCTCCCTCTCTCCGAAAACTTGTTCGTACCGGTCCATCCACGCTAAAGCTCGGCGAGAGCTTGATGCACCATACTCACGGAAGTAGCTCCTTCGCCGACGGCCGTAGCCACCCCCTTGACGCTTCCAGCGCGGGCGTCGCCTACAGCGAATACTCCTGGGAGGCTGCTTTCGAGCATCAGGGGCGGACGGGAAAGAGGCCAAGTAGGATTCTGATCTGGTTCGACAGCCAATGGCAGATCGCGTCCGGTGAGGATGAAGCCCTTGTCATCAAGAGCGAGACGGCCTCGCAGCCAGTTGGTGTTTGGCGAGGCGCCAGTCATTATGAAGAGGTGGTGAGCCGACGCAGAACGCACCTGTCCACTCTGCTTGTTGACCCAACTCACTTCTTCGAGGTGGTTCTCGCCCGCAAGACCGGTTAGTTCGGAGCAGCAAAGCAGCTCGATGGACGGATTCCCAATAATACGTTGAACGAGATATCGCGACATCGATTCGGCCAAGTCGGCCCCTCGCACAAGCATAAACACCTTGCGTGCTGACTGCGAGAGGAAGACAGCCGCTTGACCAGCTGAGTTGCCGCCGCCCACCACAATAACCTCTTCGCCTTCGCACATCTGAGACTCAATATAGGTGGCACCATAATGGATGCCGCGGCCCGCGAAGTGGTCGAGAGGGACGGTCGTTGGCTTGTTGTAACAAGCGCCAGTGGCAATGACAATGGTGCGGGCGAAGAAGACAGTTCCATCTTTCATCACGAGTTCGTAGGGGCGCCGTTGGCACCGAAGTTGAACAATTGCGCGGGCCACCGCCATCTTCGCTCCGAACTTCTGTGCCTGTCTGATCGCGCTCGTAGCGAGCTCTTGACCGGACACCCCAGTTGGAAATCCCAGATAATTCTCGATCTTTGAACTGGTGCCCGCCTGGCCGCCAGGGGCATGGCTTTCAATCAGGAGAATATTCAGGCCCTCAGAGGCCGCGTATACTGCTGCTGCCAGGCCGGCCGGTCCAGCGCCTACGACGATGAGATCGTGAAGCAAACTATTGTCGATATTGTCGTTAAGTCCTAGGTGATCCGCCAGCTGCGAGGTGGATGGATTGCGCAAAACTGTTGTCCCGTTGCAGATCACGATCGGAATTTCAGAGGCAGCGATTGAAAAGCGGTCGAGAAAGTTCCGAGAAGCATCGTCCAAATCCAGGTCGACATAAGTGTTTGGATGACCATTTCGGCCCAAGAATTCCCGAAGGCGCGGCGTATCTGCAGAATGTCGTGAGCCAATTACAACGACATTGCCCAACTGTCGATTGATAAGCAGAAGCCTGCGCAACACGAACGCCCGCAAAAAAATCTCACTCAGACCTGCGTCGCGCGCCACAAGAGTGCGAAGGTCTTCGGGCCGAAGCTCCAAGACTTCGCCTCCTTGGATCACTCTGGCGAGGACTAAGGTTCGCTGACCTGCGATCATGCCCGCCTCGCCGGTGAACGTTCCTGGGCAATGTTTAATGATCAGACGTTCGCCGTCGATACTCGGCTGAACGATTTGCACGGTGGCTGATAAGAGAATGTAACAAGACACTCCCACCTCTCCCGGCCGATAAAGAATCTCGCCAAGCTCCGCTTGGCGCACCCGTCCGTACGGCCGCGCACGATCTATCTCGACATTCGTAAGGACCGGCCAGGTCTGGGTCTCCGCGTTCGGCGCACTGAAAGTTGGCGATGAGGACATTGCTATGGCCCGAATTCCGAATTAATGGGACGACCAAACCCTTTAGCTGTCAGGAGTAGATTCATGAGTTCATCCTTTCCTGTCGGAGTTAGGAACCGCGTCGCCGCCGACCTAGCGCGCGAGTTGGCCCAAGTGGTATCCGAGCCGATTTTCGACATCTCCCGGTTTGTGGAAACCGCTCGCCATCAGCGCTTTGATCCGCTCCTGGGCGGCGGGTCGGCCGATCGAAGCGATGCACGCATCCCACCCGGCGGCGAGCTCGACATCCGGCGGCAGGCTGGTGTTGACGAGCCGCTTGGTGTTGGCGATCGCCCATTTGTCGAACCCAGCGATCCGCGTCGCGAGCGCCTCTACGAACGCGTCCAGATCGGCGTCGGGCAGGGCGCGATTCACGTAGCCATAGGCCTCAGCCTGCTCTCCCCTGATGTCTTCCGAGCTCAAGAGTACTTCGAGGGCGCGGTTTCGACCGATGCGTTCGGGCAGTCGGGCCATCGGGCCCCCGCCGGGGACCAACCCCACTCCTACCTCCCATTGCGAGAGGATGGCCTTTTCGCGGCTGGCGAAACTCATGTCGCAGGCGAGTGCGATCTCGCTGCCGTTGCCCGTCGCTCGACCGCGGATGAGGGCGATGGAGGCGATTGGCGCGCGGGTCAGACGCACGAGAAAGTCCGGCCAAGGCGGCAATCCTGTGGGGCCGGCCGGCATTGAGGTCAAGTCCTCGAGCTTGGCGAAAAAATCGGAGTGATTCAGGAAGTAGTCGTCGACCGCGCTGTCGAGGACCACCACCCTGACATGCTCGTCGGCCTCGAGAGCGTTGATGACTTCCTGAAACTGCCGGACCATTTCCGGGCCCATCACGTTGATCGGCGGGTTGTCGATAGTGACACGCCAATAGGCGGGCGACCGGCGGGCCACGCGAATCTGTGCGGGTTTCGTAGCTGCGCTTGCACTTATCATGGGATTCTCCTTTGTACTTGTAGTCTCAGAAATTGGTTGATTGCCCTCAATGCCTTCTCGAGATCTGGATCATTTGTTGCTTGCTGGGATTTCGTTAATTACTGCCGCGCCTGCCTTGCTAACGATCTCGTCCTGGGAATCCGTGCCTCCAGAACCTTGCTAACGATCTCGTCCTGGGAATCCGTGCCTCCAGAAACACCGATTGCGCCAATGATCGAGCCTTTCTCGATCAGCGGAATGCCGCCGCGAGACGCAATGACTCCATCGAACGCGAGCAGATAGTTGAGATGCATAAGGTTGATACCGTCCTCGAAGACCTTGGTTTCGCGACGGAAGGTTGCGGCCGCTCGTGCCTTGTGTTCGGCAATCTGAATGGAGGCAAGCATCGCGCCGTCCATCCGCTGGAAGGCCACCAGATGGCCGCCGGGATCGACTACCGCTACGTTCATTTTCCAATCACGCTTCTTGGATTCCGCGACGGCGGTATCAATGGCTGCCTGAGCGCGCTCGAGTGATATTGCCGGGCCGTACGGAGTGTCGAACGGAATTTTGTCGGGTACAAAATCGAGAGGATTTGCTTCCGTGATTTGCGGCGCTGTTTTACTGACTGACCTATATCCTCCTTCAATGGTTGCAGTACAGATTGCTCGCTCGTCAATGGGATCGCAACTCGCTGCGGCTGACCTGCTCCAGACGTCGTGTTGGATTTTTGCGGCCAAGGCGGCGAAATCGCCTTGGCCGCGATCATTAATAGCAGTGACGAACCGATGTGATCGGGAACTCAGGCAGAAGCGTGAGTGGCTCTCTCTTCGAAGTACTTCATAAGGTTTTGAGCCGCGGACGTCGATGATGCGGGGTTCTGGCCGGTGATGAGACGGCCGTCCATGATGGAGAAAGGCTCCCAGTTAGCAAGCTTCTCAAAGGTGGCTCCCAGCCGCAGCAGCTCATCCTCGACCAAAAACGGCACCACATGTGTCAATTGAACTTCCTCTTCCTCTCCGTTCGTGAAGCCGGTCACGCGCTTGCCTTTTACAAGCGGCTCACCCTTGTAGGTGACATGACGCAGGACGCCAGGCGAGTGGCACACTAAGGCGATCGGCTTTCCAGAGTTGTAGAAGGACTCTAACAAGGCGATCGAATCGCGGCTTTCAGCGAGGTCCCACATGGGTCCGTGACCGCCGACGTAAAACACAGTGTCAAAATCCTGCGCCTTCATGTCGGCAAGTTTGGCCGTCTGGGAGAGCGCTTTTTGTGCGACCGCGTCCTTCTTGAACCGCGCCATCGCGGCGGTTTGATTTTCCGGTAAATCGCTCTTGGGATCGACAGGGGGCTGTCCGCCTTTCGGAGAGGCCAGCGTAAGATCGACGCCAGCGTCCCTGAATACAAAGTAGGGCGCCGCGAATTCCTCAAGCCAGAAGCCCGTCTTTCGCCCAGTATTCCCTAGTTGATCGTGCGACGTAAGCACCATCAGGATTTTCATGTTTGACTCCTTCTTTTCGAGATGCAGATTCTGAGTGAATCTTGAACACGCCGTTGTCAAAACAGAAGCGCGGAGAACCATCAATTAGACGAATCGGGATGACGACGAGTTACGTCAAAATCGCATTACAAAGTGGAAGCGGTAGAACGGCTAAGAGAAGTATCGCGCACTTGAAGATGCAAGAAGTGGAGAAGAGGCTGGGGACCGCGATGCTGCAGTAAGTCCCCCGAATTTTCCCCATACCTGCAAAACATCCGTCTCTAACTTCGCCCTATCCAATGATTTGCGAATGTGCACTCCTGCCTGCCGGATTTCCACGTTGAAGTTTCGGGTGAAGGACGCTTTTCATAAACGGAAGAAAATACGGAAGATAATTTTGGTCGGGGCGCCCGGATTTGAACCGGGGACCTCCTGCGCCCAAGGCAGGCGCGCTACCAGGCTGCGCTACGCCCCGACATGAAGTGCACCATTGATTCTAAAGCACTTTCCAACTTTACTCCTAATCCGAGTCGTCATTTTCGGTCTCACTGTGCCAAAACTGTGCCAAATACTTTACTGAATCGTGGCTGTGCCAGAATCCAGCGGCATCTCATTGGCTTGGCGGTTCATCTTCTCCAAGGCCTCTCGCTTCAT